>Ga0073934_10008995_pt1 | contig 13016 bp, 7 predicted proteins | sample LarsenN4metaG_FD_76834 | JGI IMG/M metagenome (GOLD analysis project Ga0073934, IMG submission 76834) | Hot spring sediment bacterial and archeal communities from British Columbia, Canada, to study Microbial Dark Matter (Phase II) - Larsen... ...
ACCGGCTCCCAGTCCGGGTCCGTCATGTCGGTGACCAGTACGTCGCCGGGCTGCACACGCTCCATTTCCTTGATGCTGTGGATGATGCGCACCGGGCCCGAGCCGATCTTCTGGCCGATGGCGCGCCCCTCGCACACCACGTCTGCTTTTTCACGCAGCAGGTAGCGCTCCATGATGTTCGAGCTGGCGCGACTCTTGACCGTCTCCGGGCGCGCCTGCACGACGTACAGCTTGCCGTCATCGCCATCGAGCGCCCACTCGATGTCCATCGGCTGGCCGTAGTGTTTCTCGATGGTCAGCGCATGGCGGGCCAGCTCGGCAACCTGCTCGTCGCTGATGCAGAAGCGGGCACGGTCCGCCGGCACCACCTCTACCGTTTCCGTGGATTTGCCGGTCACGCCGGTCTTGGCGTAGATCATCTTCAAGGCCTTGCTGCCGAGGCTGCGACGCAGGATCGCCGGGCGGCCGTTCAGCAACGTCTTCTTGTTGACGTAGAACTCATCGGGATTCACCTGGCCCTGGACCACGGTCTCGCCGAGGCCCCAGGACGCGGTGATGAACACGACGCCGTTGAAGCCGCTCTCGGTGTCCATGGTGAACATGACGCCGGCACAGCCGGTTTCGCTGCGCACCATCCGCTGGATGCCTGCGGAGAGGGCGACGAGCTTGTGGTCAAAGCCCTGGTGCACGCGGTAGGCGATGGCGCGGTCGTTGAACAGCGAGGCGAACACCTCGCGGATGGCGTGCAGCACGTTGTCGATGCCGCGGATGTTCAGAAAGGTCTCCTGCTGCCCGGCGAAGGAGGCGTCCGGGAGATCCTCGGCGGTGGCCGAAGAGCGCACCGCGACCGCCATGTCCTCGTTGCCCTCGCAGAGGGTTGCGAAGGCGCTGCGCACGCCCTGCTCCAGTTCCGCCGGCAGCGGCGCTTCCGCGATCCAGCCGCGGATCTTCTTGCCGGCCTCGGCCAGCGCGACCACGTCGTTGACGTCGAGCTTGTCCAGGATGTCGTGGATCTTGCCGTTCAGGCCGCTCGACTCGAGGAAGTCACGGTAGGCCTGCGCCGTGGTGGCAAAGCCGCCCGGTACACGGACACCGGCATGGCTCAGCTGGCTGATCATTTCGCCCAGGGAGGCATTCTTGCCGCCAACCCGCTCAACCGCGTTCCTGTTCAGGTCCTGGAACCAGACGACGTAGTCTTTCACTGCAGACGCTCCTTCGGGAGGGATGGGGTACGGCGAGGCTGACCGCCCGACCGTGGCTTCGGCAGCGATTCTACTGGACAATGGTCGTCTCGCCGGCGACATAAGCACGCGAAACACCACTCATTTATATAGAAAATAATCCTTTAAGATCAGGATATTGCAGATGACGCAGCGCTACGCATTCTTCGTTTCGGACGGCACCGGCATCACGGCCGAGGCGCTTGGGCTCAGCCTGCTCAGCCAGTTTGACCAGGTAGTCTTCGAAAAGGTGACGCTGCCCTTCGTGGACAGCATCGAAAAGGCGCAGGACGCCGTCAGCCGCATCAATGCTGCCGGCCGGAACAGCGAGGCCCGCCCGGTGGTTTTCGACACCATCGTGAACCAGGCGGTGCGGGCCGAACTCGCGAAGGCCGACGCCTTCCTGATCGACATCTTCGGCACCTTCCTGAAGCCCCTGGAAACGGAGCTGACCAGCCACTCGTCCTACAGCGTCGGCAAGTCACACAGCGTCAGCGACCGCCAGGCCTACAAGACCCGGATCGATGCGGTGCACTTCGCGCTCGACAACGACGACGGCGCCCGCACCCGCCACTACGACCAGGCCGACATCATCCTGGTGGGCGTGTCTCGCTCCGGGAAGACGCCCACGAGCCTTTACCTTGCCCTGCAGTACGGCCTGCGCGCGGCCAACTACCCGCTGACCGAGGACGACCTGGACGGCGACAACCTGCCGAAGGTGCTCAAGCCCTACAAGGAGAAGGTTTTCGGGCTGCTGGTGGATGCAGACCGCCTGGCCGCCATTCGCAACGAGCGCATGCCCAACAGCCGGTACGCCTCCATCCAGCAATGCCAACTGGAGGTGCGGGCAGCGGAAACGATCTACAAGAAAGAGCGGCTGCCGCACCTGGACGTCACCGAACTCTCCATCGAGGAGATTTCCAGCCGGATCATCCAGCTGACCGGCCTCAAGCGGAAGCTCTCATGAGCAGCTAACCCGCTGATTTCTACCGGTTGTCGGCGGTGTAGGAGATTTGTAATCAGGGGCATGGCGGACGTTCCGCCGGGACCCGCCGGGCGGTAGCATCCGGGGGTGGTTTGTCCTGTGCGCGACTCGCCGGCCGTTGTGTCCGGCCCGCCAGGAACAAGCGGCGACAACCGATGCCAGGCGAGCATCGGCGCCGGCAACAAGAAGACCAATAACAACAACCAGAAAAAGAAAGACGCCACCCCATCCATGTCCAGTGCAACGTCAGGCACCGCATTCTCCACATCCGCGCAGGCTGCTCCAGCCGGCGTGTCGCGTCTTGCGTCCCTGTGGCGTGCGATGAAGTCCTGCGCAGTTGCCGCGGTTTTCGCCACTGTTGCGGCGCCCGCAGCCGCGATGGTTGAACTGGCAGACGATGCACTCAGTGATGCCACGGGTGACGGCCTGACCTTCATCTGGACGGACTTCCGCATGCTCTTCCATCCGGAGAGCTACTTCGAGCAGGTGGGTTCCGCCGGCAGCAACACCTGTACCGGCACTGGCAACACCGCCGGCAACTTCAACTGCTGGCGCCGTGGTGACCTGCGCTGGTATGGCCTCAACGCATCGGCCGAGGGCACCGCCGTCGGCCAGACGCTGACGGGCGGCGTGTGGAACACCACCTGGACGACCACCGCCGGCAACATGACGCAGTGTGCGTCGGCGGGCGTCGCCGGGCTCGGCTGCCCGCGCGGTGGCCCGATTGCCCTGTTCGCCGCGCATGACAACCCTTACATCCTGCGTGTCATGCAGTACACCGGCGACAACACCGCCAACAACGTCATCGGCAACGGCATCGTCACCTACCAGGGCAGCACCTCCTCCGCAGCCTGGCCGACCGGCGCAACCCAGACGGTCCTGGAATGGCTGGCCCCGACGCGCCAGGACGATTACCGCGTGTCCTTCTGGGGTGAACTGGAAGTCGGGCGTGGCGGCACCGGTACCGGCCTGCTCAAGAGCCAGACAATCATCTCGGGCAACGCAGCCGGCAGCCAGTTGAAGTTCTGGAAGTTCACGCAGACCAGTACCTCGCCAGGTGCCGCGGCGCCCTACAACCCGCTGCTCGGCGCCGCCGGCTGCACGGACGCCGGCTGTGCCGGCGTTGACGGCGCCGGCAGCACCTACAACAACCGCACCATGACCATCGACTACACCAGCTGGTTGCGCGGCGATTTCCGTTTCAGCGTCGCCCAGACTGAAGCCACGCCGGTGATCGGCGTGCCCGTCGTCTTCCATGCCACCGAGGGCATGTACTTCCGCAATTCGGAAGTGTTCGTGCCGCTGAGCCAGCCGTTCTACCAGGCCCTGAACCTGAACGTACCGCGCAACACGGGCACCAACGCCGCCATTACCGACGGCAACATCACACTGGAAATGCCCATCATCCCCAACCGCACTGCGGTCTGGACGCGCTTTTACAGCCTGAACACGTCACCCGGCACCGGCACGGCATCCGTACGCAATGCCTACGACTATGGCTACGCGACGGCCCGCTCGGCGTGGCTGCGCAACGTATCGCTCACCAACGACGCCATCAACTACATGCCGGATGCCGACATCACCACGGCGCCATTCCCGACCAACTACCCGGCCCCGAACGCCAACTACGCCAAGACACACGGTTTCGCCCGCTGGGGTGACTGGTACATGTGTACCGGCCGCAGCTGCATCCTGCCGCTGGATCCGAACAGCATCGCCGATGCTGACGCCGGCATCGGCCGCAACTCCTGGCGCAGCGAGGGTGACGGCACCTTCTTCAAGAACATTGCCAGTTACACCGCGTACTCCTACCGGCCCTTTACGGTGGACGTTGCCAATGACCCGGATATCGCCGACCCGGTCAACACGGACACCTACACCATCATCCGCTACATGTCGAATATCGCGGCATGCAACGCGGTCGCGCTGACCAACGAGGAAACCTGCGGCTACGGCGGCGACTACCGCGCGGCGTCAGATTTCGGCTCGCCGGTATCGTCCCAGACCATCCTTCCTTCCGAGAACTTCTGGAACAAGAACCCGGTCGGCGGCACCGCGGCGAGAAACGTCGTCGTCGTACCGGCCAACGGCACGCTGAATATCGGCGATTCCCGTCTAGAAGGGCTGCAGATCCAGTATCTGCGCCTGCAAACCTACGGATCGACGTTCTGAACATGAAACCGACGATGCACACGCTGACGCGATGGCTGATCACTGGCTTGCTGCTGGTCGCTTCGCTCGGGGCGCACGCCGTCGACGGCGTGGGCCTGCAGGAACTCGACGAAGACGAGATGAACGGCATCACCGCGCAACAGGGCATTGCCGTGAGTCTGGAATACCGCATCAACGCCAAGGAAGACGGTGAGCCCGTCGACTCTTCCGAGTGCCCGACCGTGGGCGCCCTCACCGGCGGCGCCAGCTGCCGCCTGGCCCTGAACTACGCGGACCGCGACGGCATGTGGATCGTGCTCAAGGGGTACCGCGGCATCCTGTTCTTCAAGAACGTGCGTCTGGATGCCGTCAGCCTGCCCGGCAGCACGGTGCACCGCGACCTCGCGAGTTACATGGGTGGCTACGACCCGAACAACAAGCCTGCCATCCGCCTGACTTCGGGTAACTGGGCGCGCGCTACCGGCGCGGGTACGCCGCCCAACTGTGAGGCAGCCCCGACCGGCGCCGCCTGCCGCACCTACATGAACCAGCCCAACTACAACGATTTCACGCTGGCGCTGAACATCGACAGCGTGTCCATGGAATTTGATTCCGGTGGCACGCCGGGCTACCTGCGCAACGCCATTCCCGGCGCCGCCGTATCGATGCGCTTTGCGCACGGCATCGGCCTGGTGCCTGACCCGGACAACCCGCCCAACGTCAAGGTTGGCCCCTACACCAACGATCCTGCCCTGGTGCGCCTCGACGGCCGCCTGCAGATCCACGGTTTCGGCTTCTGACGGCGCACGAGGACCTCATGTCGACACGGCGAATTTCCCGTCACCTCCGCTGGCTGCTCTGCAGTGCGCTCGCCCTCGCCTCGCTGTCCGCGCGCGCGGATCTCGTCGAGATGGATGACCAGGGGCTGAGCGATTCCGCCGCCTATGGCCTGCTGTGGACCGACAAGATCACCGGCAGTGAGCTTGCCGGCTCGAACGCCTACTCAACCCCCTTCACGTTCTACCGCATGGGCATGGACGCGCAGTTGGCCGTCAACGTGAACATCGCCAAGGCGCAATTGGGTTGTGGCGGCGTCAACGACCTGCTCAACCCGGGCGCCGGCTGCGACATTGACGTCGACTACCTCACCATGATGGGTCGCAACAACCTCACCGTTGGCAACCCCCTTAGCTCGTTCGTCCTGGAGCGCCCCTACATCGAACTGGCCATCAAGAACGATGGCACTGCCGACCGCGAAATTGTCGGCCTCAAGATCGGTTCGCAGTCTGCCAACGGCGCCATGGTGGCAGGCCGTCGTTACGGTGCGAACGGGGAAAACCAGGAAAACGTGATGGACTGGACCGAGTTCGGATTCCAGGCGGCCAACTGGAACGTGGAGCCTGCCAGGGTGACCGGAACCAATTGCAACACCGGTGTTGACTACGGGAACGGGGTTGTCGGTTGCCATTCCGGCATCAACAGCATCAGCGGATTCCTTGGCACCGAGATGTCACTGTCGATGCGGGTGCGTACCCGGGTGTGCGTTTTCATCTGCATTGGCGTCGACGAGTGGGGCTGCGTGGGCCGAACGGTCACCGGTGTGGATACCTGTGGCACCACAAAGTCGGACGCCTTCTTCCTCGATCTCGGCGGTACGCGCATGCAGTACCTTGGCCTGCGAGATGCCCGCCTGTTCATGACCCCGAACCCGCTCATCTCTCTGCTCGGTGGCAAGGCCTTTGCCTCCATGAACGCTGACCTGCGCCTGCTGCACGCGGTGGTGTTCAAGAACACCGGTGACTTCTCCATCTCCTTCCAGCGTGAGCCGGTGGCCTACCCGCGCTTCAGCAAGATGACCCCGAAGGCAGAGTTCGCCGCGATCGACCCGAATTACCTCACCAACGTGGGCACTGACGAGATCTTCATGGATGCGTGCGCAACAACCCGCTGGGACACTGCGCGTTGTGACAGTGCCTATGCCGTGCCCGCGAGCACCGGGTGGTGGCTGAACGCACCGACGGTGAAACTGCTGGACATCGTCAACAACGACGTCAGCCTGCCTGACCTCGACCTCGGTACGGCGCTGGGACTCCTCGGTGCGCCGGGCCTGTTGCTGAGCAACCCGGAGTTCAACCTGACGCCGGCCAAAAACTGTTACGGCGCAACGCGGTTCTGCTGACGCCATGAGCATGCCATCGACAGCCCGCACCCATCGCCTTTCTCCCGTCGCGCTTGCCGTGACGCTGGCGCTTGCGTCTTTGCCAGCCTCGGCACCGGCCCTCGTGGCCCTTTCCGAAGAGGAACTGTCGAGCGTCGAGGCGCAGGATGGCCTGACCAACACCCTCGCCGGTACGCTGATCAACGCAACGCGCATCGGCCTGTCGTCCGACTCGGGCGCCAACCTCGGTGAATACCACGCAGAAGGCCTGCGGCTAGCGCCCACCGGCGTCGGTGGCGATCCGACCGCGTTGTCCGCGACGTTTTCGCTGGACGTCGGCTCCACACAGCTGAACGCCGGTGGCTTGCCCGGCATCGACCTGACCATCGACGTCGCCAAGGCACGCCTCGGTGGCGCCGGCGCCAACGGCTGGCTGGCGCGCATGACGGCGGAACCTGCCCGCTCGTTCGGCCACTTCGCTTTGGTGTCGGACTTCGAGTTCAACGTCAACGGCCGCCCGTTTTTCGGCTCGCCGACCTCCGACGCCAACATCACGCTGGCCCTGAACGACGCGACGATCTTCTACCGCCAGTTCGACTACCCGAACGCCAGCCTCGCCTTCGACAACGCCAACTTCCTCTGGAAGTCGCCGGGGACGGTCGATATCGACAGCCAGGGCCTCGTCATTTCTGCCCCCGTCGCGACACTCGAAGTGGAGTTCGACGCCAAGTACAAGTACCACGCGGACCAGGACCTCAACACCATCACCGCCAACGACCGCCCGATGGTTCGTTTCAGCTGGGGCGGGACGCTGTACGACGGCCTGCTGCGCCTGCGCAGCGGCGGTATCTGGGACACGGCCGTCGACAACGGCACCACCGCGACCTTCGCCGCGCCGCCCGCGGGCAGGACCGAAGGCATCCTGGTGAGCATGCGCTGGAACTATCGCGACGCGCTCAACAACAACGACTTCCTGTGGAGCGTCGGCAACCTCGAGGGCGATCAGGAGTACATCCAGTTCGGCGACTGGAAAAACCTCGAGAACGCCAACGGTGCCGCCACCGGGCGCTACGGCTTCGAATTCCCGGTACTTGCCATTGACGCGGTGAACGCCGGTTCCGCCACCAATGCCGGCGGCAGCCTGTGTTGGGGCGCCCAGGCGACGACGGCCGCCCTTTGCGCCACCAACGGCGGCACGGCCCTGAATATCCGCGCCGGCACCGTCGAAGGCTATACGGCTTCCGTCAACCGCTCCGCTGCGGCGACGTCGATGCACATCATCCGCAACGCCCAACTGCTTTCCTACTCGAACCAGATTCGCATCTACCGCAACCCCACGGCGCCGGTCGAGGAAGGCGGCCCGTACAACTGGGGCCTGATCTACACGCTCGGCAACATCAACCAGAACGTCTACATCTATCCCGGCGGCAGCGAATCCGACACGGCCGGCGGCAGCCGCAACCACGGCGCCATCGTCGACCTGCTGATGATGACGCAGAGTTTCGGCAACTATGAATCCAACATCCTGACCACCAGCGGTGGCGGCCCCTGCAACGCCGGCACCGGTGTCGGCTGTACGAACACGCTGCGCTGGAGCGAGGGCACGCACTTCCTGCTCGCGGATACCGATGCGCAGATGGGTATCGGCTTCATCGGCTCGCGCTTCCTGGTGGCGTCGGACGACATGCGCATCTGGGTTCGCAACACGCCCAATGGCGAGACGCACCCGTTCAACTACGAGGGCGGCCTCGACCTCTTCTCGCCGCGCACGCGCGCCCACATGGTCACGCTGTTCGGCGGCGTGCGCCTGCCGCGCGGCCATGACCTCGTCCGCGGTGCCTTCATCGACATGAACCTCGAAGGCCTGTGGAATTTCCGCCTGTCGCCGCCGCCGAAACTCGCGGTGGACAACGAGACCAATGACTACCTCGCGTTCAGCGCGGCGCTGCGTCTGCGTTGCGGCAGCGTCATTCCTTTCGGGTGCTCGGACAACGCCTTCGCCGCGTCCACCGGCTCGACGTTTGCCAGCGGCAGCGGCTCCTACCTGTCCATCGCCGAGCCGGGCTTTACCGGCGTCGACTTCCGGCTCTCCGACATGAGCGGCGACGTGGCCTGGACCGAGGGCGTCATCCAGCTGCGTTCAGGCACCGACACGGCTTCCGACATCGCACCGGGCTCGCCGGACCAGAACACCGACGGCAAACCGGAACTCGTGCTGGCTTCGAAACTGCTGCTCGGCGCCTCTGCCGGCGATCGCATCACGGACGCCGTGATTGGTTCCAGTGTCGGCAACGGCGGTGTCGCCGGTCGCACGTTGACGGCCAACGCCTCCTTTGGCGGCAACTCCATGTGGTCCATCGCCATCCCGGCGGGCAGCTTCTACTCGGCGTTCACCCTGCTCCCGCAATAATCGCCCCGGCGCGCGCACGCAGCCGCGTGCACATCAAAGCAAACGGCCCGGCAGTCAGACTGCCGGGCCGTTTGCTTTGCAACACCAGGCCGCGCCCTGCAGCGCGGCCGTCAGGCGCTCATCAAACCAGGCCACCGGGGATACGCACGGCACCTTCCATGATGATGCGTGCGCTGCGGCTCATGATGGCTTTCTTCGCCACCCACTCGCCGTTCTCCTGTACCGCCTCGGCGCCAACGCGCAGCGTGCCTGACGGGTGACCGAAGCGGACTGCCGTGCGTGCACCACCGCCGGCGGCAAGATTCACCAGCGTGCCGGGAATGGCCGCCGCCGTGCCGATGGCCACGGCGCAGGTTCCCATCATGGCGTGGTGCAACTTGCCCATCGACAGCGCGCGGACCAGCAGGTCCACATCCGTGGCGGCGATCTGCTTGCCGCTGGATGCCTTGTAGTCCTTCGGCGGCGCAACGAATGCGATCTTCGGCGTGTGCTGACGCTTGATGGCCTCCTCGGGCGTCTTGATGAGACCCATGCGCAGCGCACCGGCCACGCGGATCTTCTCGAACCGTTCGAGTTGCTTCGGATCGGCGTTGATGTCCTCGCGCAGTTCGGTGCCCTGGTAACCGATGTCCGCCGCGTTGACGAAGACCGTCGGGATACCCGCCGAAATCATCGTGGCCTTGAAGGTGCCGACGCCCGGCACCTCCAGGTCATCGACGAGATTCCCGGTCGGGAACATGGAGCCACCACCCTCGCCTTCCTCCGACGGGTCCATGAACTCGAGCACGATTTCCGCGGCAGGAAACGTCACGCCGTCGAGTTCGAAATCGCCGGTTTCCTGCACCTGGCCATCGGTCACCGGCACGTGCGCGATGATGGTCTTGTTGATGTTCGCCTGCCAGATGCGCACGACACAGGTTCCGTTCTGCGGGATGCGCGCGGGGTCCACGAGGCCGGCATGGATGGCGAAGGCGCCGGCTGCCGTCGACAGGTTGCCGCAGTTGCCGCTCCAGTCAACGAACGCCTTGTCGATCGACACCTGGCCGTAGAGGTAGTCCACGTCGTGATCCGGCACCGAACTCTTCGACAGGATCACGCACTTGCTGGTGCTCGACGTGGCGCCGCCCATGCCATCGATGTGGGCGGCGTACGGGTCCGGGCTGCCGATCACGCGCATGAACAGCTTGTCACGCGCTTCACCCGGTTGCTGACAACTGGCGGGCAAGTCCTGCAGCCGGAAGAAGACGCCCTTGCTGGTACCGCCACGCATGTAGGTGGCGGGAATTTTCACTTGCGGTGCATGTGCCATGGGTTACCTCAGGCAGTCTTCGACGCGGCGAGGAAGTCCTGCGCGAAACGCTGCAGCACGCCGCCGGCGTCATACACGGACACTTCTTCCGCGGTATCGAGGCGGCAGGTCACCGGCACCTCGACCTTCTCGCCGTTCTTGCGGTGGATGACCAGCGTGAGGTCGGCGCGCGGGGTGCGCTTGCCGACCACGTCGTAGGTTTCCGTGCCGTCGAGGGCCAGCGTCTTGCGGTTGGTGCCCGGCTTGAACTCCAGCGGCAGCACGCCCATGCCGATCAGGTTGGTGCGGTGGATGCGCTCGAAGCCCTCAGCCACGATCGCTTCCACGCCCGCGAGGCGCACGCCCTTGGCCGCCCAGTCACGCGAGCTGCCCTGGCCGTAGTCCGCGCCGGCGATGATGATCAGCGGCTGCTTGCGGTTCATGTAGGTCTCGATCGCTTCCCACATGCGCATCACCTTGCCTTCCGGCTCGACGCGCGCCAGGGAACCCTTCTTCACCTTGCCGTCGACCACCGCCATCTCGTTGACGAGCTGCGGGTTGGCGAACGTCGCGCGCTGCGCGGTGAGGTGGTCGCCGCGGTGCGTGGCGTACGAGTTGAAGTCCTCTTCCGGCAGGCCCATCTTGTGCAGGTACTCGCCCGCCGCGGAATCCATGAGGATCGCGTTCGACGGCGACAGGTGGTCCGTGGTGATGTTGTCCGGCAGCAGCGCCAGCGGACGCATGCCCTTGAGCGTGCGCTCGCCCGCCAGCGCGCCTTCCCAGTACGGGGGACGGCGGATGTAGGTGGACATCGGGCGCCAGTCGTACTGCGGCTTCGCGCGTTCACCCGCGGCGGCGCGCTGCTCGAACATCGGAATGTAGACCTGGCGGAACTGGTCCGGCTTCACGCTCTTCGCGACGATCGCGTCGATTTCTGCATCGGACGGCCACAGGTCCTTCAGGTAGATCGGCTTGCCGTTCTTGTCGCTGCCGAACGAATCCTTTTCGATGTCGAAACGCACCGTGCCCGCCAGCGCGTAGGCCACGACGAGCGGCGGCGACGCGAGGAACGCCTGCTTGGCGTAGGGGTGGATGCGGCCGTCGAAGTTGCGGTTGCCCGAAAGCACAGCCGTGGCGTACAGGTCACGGTCGATGATTTCCTGCTGGATCTTCGGGTCCAGCGCGCCGGACATGCCGTTGCAGGTGGTGCAGGCGAAGGCGACGATGCCGAAGCCCAGCTTTTCCAGGTCCTGCTTCAGGCCAGCCTCTTCCAGGTACAGCGCGACCGTCTTGGATCCCGGCGCCAGCGAGCTCTTCACCCACGGCTTGCGCACGAGACCGAGTTCGTTGGCCTTCTTCGCCAGCAGGCCGGCCGCGATGACGTTGCGCGGGTTGGACGTGTTGGTGCAGCTGGTGATGGCAGCGATGATCACCGCGCCGTCCGGCATCAGGCCGTTCGGCTGCTCTTCCCACTTGCCGGCGATGCCCTTGGCCGCGAGGTCGCTGGTGGCGACGCGTGCATGCGGGTTCGACGGCCCGGCCATGTTGCGCACGACGCTGGACAGGTCGAATTCAAGGCCACGCTCGTACACCGCGCCAGCCAGCGCATCGGACCAGAGGCCGGCTTCCTTCGCATAGGTCTCGACCAGTTTCACCTGTTCATCGCTGCGGCCGGTGAGGCGCAGGTAGTCCAGGGTTTGCGAATCGATGGAGAACATGGCCGCCGTGGCGCCGTATTCCGGTGCCATGTTGGAAATCGTCGCGCGGTCACCGATGGACAGCGACGACGCGCCTTCACCGTAGAACTCGAGGTAGGCGCCGACCACTTTCGACTTGCGCAGGAACTCGGTGAGTGCCAGCACGATGTCGGTCGCGGTGATGCCCGGCTGTCGCTTGCCGGTCAGCTTCACGCCGACGATTTCCGGCAGGCGCATCCAGGAGGCGCGGCCCAGCATCACGTTCTCGGCTTCGAGGCCGCCAACACCGACGGCGATCACGCCGAGTGCATCGACATGCGGCGTGTGGCTGTCAGTGCCCACGCAGGTGTCGGGGAATGCCACGCCATCCTGCGCGTGGATCACCGGCGACATCTTCTCCAGGTTGATCTGGTGCATGATGCCGTTGCCGGCCGGAATCACGTCGACGTTATCGAACGCAAGCTTCGTCCACTCGATGAAATGAAATCGGTCCTCGTTGCGACGGTCCTCGATGGCACGGTTCTTCTCGAACGCCTGCGGGTCATAACCGCCGCACTCAACGGCGAGCGAGTGATCGACGATCAGCTGCACCGGCACCACCGGGTTCACTTTCGCCGGGTCACCGCCCTGGTCGGCAATCGCATCGCGCAAGCCGGCGAGATCCACGAGGGCGGTCTGGCCGAGGATGTCATGGCAGACCACGCGCGCGGGGAACCACGGGAAGTCGCGCTCGCGCTTGACCTCGATGATCTGCGTGAGGCACTCGTTGACGATGGCCGGGTCAGCCTTGCGCACGATGTTCTCGGCGTGCACGCGCGCGGTGTACGGCAGCTTGTCCCAGGCGCCGGGCCTGATCGCATTGACGGCGGCACGCGCATCGAAGTAGTCGAGTTTCGTGCCAGGCAACGGCTTGCGGAATTGAGTGTTCATGACGTCGATAGTCCAGAAAGGAAAGTTGAAAGAATCGGTTAGCGCGGAGCGTGGGATAGCAGGTAGTAAGCGAGCGCGGTCGGGTGCTCCACCGGCATCGCGCCGGCCTTGATCAGCGGGTCATCCAGTGCCCAGAGACCATCCGGCCCCTGCGCAGCCAGCACGCGCTGGAAAAAC
>Ga0073934_10008997_pt1 | contig 13014 bp, 7 predicted proteins | sample LarsenN4metaG_FD_76834 | JGI IMG/M metagenome (GOLD analysis project Ga0073934, IMG submission 76834) | Hot spring sediment bacterial and archeal communities from British Columbia, Canada, to study Microbial Dark Matter (Phase II) - Larsen... ...
AGGCGTACTCAACGCCGTTCCTCGCCAGGACCGAAGTGGGCCTGCAGCTCCTCACCTGCGGCGCCAAGGCCGCTTACGCCTACGACCCCAATACCGGGCGCGAGCTCTGGCGCGTCCGCTACGACGGCTTCTCGAACGCCGTCCGGCCCCACTTCGCGCAGGGCTTGGCGCTCATCAACACCGGCTTCTCCAAGGCGGACCTGTTGGCGGTGCGCGTCGATGGCAGCGGGGACGTCACCGACACTCATATCGTCTGGCGTGCCAAGCAGTCGATCCCGACGACGCCGTCGCCCGTGGTGAGCGGAGTCCATGTCTTCCAGGTCGCCGACAACGGCGTCGCGAGCTGTCTCGACGCCAGGACGGGAAGGCAAATCTGGTCGCAGCGAGTCGGGAGCAAGTTCTGGGCTTCTCCCTTGCTCGCGAGGGACCGCATCTATCTGTGCGCTGAGAACGGCAAGACCACTGTCCTTGCAGCGGCAGGTGAGTACAAGGAGCTCGCCGTCAATTCGCTCGATGGCGAGATCATGTCGTCGCCGTCAGTGTCGGGAAAGGCGCTCTTCCTGCGCACCAAGACGCACCTCTACCGCCTCGAGGAGAAGGCTGGAGCCGCCGGAGAGGCCACGGCGGGTGACGGTCGACCCTGAGCGCCGTGAAGACGAAGCCGGGCAACAAGCTCGAACTTCTGCGCGACAGGGGCTTTCCAGCCTCTCCTTCGGCTACCCCCCCGGCTCCGCGCCCAGGGGCAGGTCCACGACGACGGTGGTGCCGCCCTCCCGGGGGCACTCGATGCGGATCTGGCCGCCGTGGGCCTCGACGATGCGCTTTGCGATCGGGAGGCCGAGGCCGGTCCCACGGTGCTTGGTGCTAAAGAAGGGCTCGAAGATCTTCTCGCGGATTGCGAGGGGGATGCCTGGCCCGTTGTCCTTGACGAGGAGGCTGCAGCACTTGCTCGACCTCGCGACATGCACGGAGACCTTGCCGGTCGGTCCGACCGCTTGAGCTGCATTGAGGAGGAGGTTCAAGATGACGGGCTTCAGGAGCTCCGGGTCCGCGGTTGCGACGGCGTCCTCGCCGGAGGTCTCGACTCGAAATTTGCTCAGCTTCGGGTCCTGAAGGAGGAGCGTGAAGGTGTCCTGAACGAGGGACAGGACCGGAACGGGAACGAGGCGAGGAAGCCGGGGCCTTGCAAAGAGGAGGATGTCGTTGACGGTGTTGTTGAGCGCCTCGAGGCGCTCCAGGATCTCCTTCACCATGGCTCGGCCTGAGCCCTCGAGCGGAAGCTGCCGCTCGATCACCTGCAGAGCTCCGCCGATGCCCGCAAGGGGATTCTTCACCTCGTGCGCCACGACGGCCGCCAGCTCGCCGAGGCGCGCCAGGCTCGCTTGCTCCACGAGCGCCCGCTCCATGGACTTGCGGTCGGTGATGTCGATCCCGGAGCTCAAGGTCCCAGTGATCGTGCCGTCGGGATCCCGCAGGATCGTGATCCTCCACTCGATGATCCTCTCCTCGCCCCCTCGGGTCAGGATGGGACCCTCGTACCGCTCGTAGGCTTCGATTTTGCCGGCCATGAGCTCGCGGAAGACTCTTCGCAGCTCCTCCTTGTGCGCATTCGGGACGATGTCGAGGAAGCTGCGGCCGAGGAGCTCTGCCTCGTCGTACCCGAGAATCTCGCACCCCTTCCTGTTCATGAGCTCGAGCTTCTCGTCCTGTCCGATGGCACAGATGATGGCGCCTGCGACATCGAGGTAGCGCTGCGCAGTGTCTCGCTCCCGGAGAAGCTCCGCCTCGTGCTTCTTGCGCTCGCTGATATCGCGGACATAGGCCCTCGTGTGGATGACTGCGCCCGTGATGGGGTCGCGGACGCCTGTGGCATGGATCTCCACATCGAGCGCCTCGCCTGAAGCCGTCAGGAACCGCGCCTCGCAGCGGTTTTGACCCTCGCTGAACACCCGGGTGAGATGCCGGCGGATCGCTTCCCTGTCCTCAGGGTGGACGATGTCCTCGAGGTGCTTGGCCAGGAGCTCGGCGGCGGGATATCCCAGGCACTTCTGCTCCGTTCGATTCACCGTCAAGATCCGGCCCTGCCGATCCACCTGGTGGATCATGTCGGGAGCGAACTCGACGAGGTCCTGGTATTTCTCCGCCTCGTGGTAGGAGCTCGCGATGAGCGCAAGGTCGATGTCGAGGATCTTCGAGAGAGCATCGAGCCCCCTGCGCGCGAGCTCCTGCTCGGACCCAAGCTCGCTCAGGATGCTCCTCTCGAGCTCGCTTCGGATGTGCGACATGGCGGTGAAGACGTAGGCCTGGTTGAGCCCGATGCGCACGTGGGTAAGCCCGATCCGCGTACGCTTCTCGAAGTAGGACGCGTCGTGAGGCCCCAGGAACACCTCGGTGAGCCACTGGAGGAGCATCAACTTGAGGCGTTCGACCTGTTGTGGGCTCTCGAGGACCCTCGCGGTGCCGGGATGGCTCAGGATTCGCGCGTAGAAGTGGTCCACGACCGCCTGGAACCTGCCCCGTATTCGGGGGCAGATGGTCCGGAGAGCGTCCTCGGATTCGGCATCGAATCCCGAGTGACGCTTCATGGCTTCGAAGACGGTCAGCGACAAGCGAGTGCGATATTGCTCCCTGGGTTATGCGAGCCAGCTCTCACGCCGCCGCATTGTAGCAAGGCCCCCCTGCGAATCGAGGTCACAGGGGGGCACATAACGCATCGCGGGAAGCAGTCCTACCACCGCGTTGCCGCCGGACCCTGCCAGGGGCCCAGGCCCACGGACCACATGGCGTGGAGGCGCCGGTCGTTGCCGGCCGCCAAGACCGTGAGCTGATCAGAAGTCTGCCTGGAGATCGTCACAGGAGCCCCCGGCGGCGCCAGGCTGCCTGAAATAGGCACCGGGCCCTGCCAGCTCCCCGGGATCGGCACCCACGCAACGTGGAGCGCCTCATTGTCGCCGATCATGCGCGCCGTGAGCACGTCGTCGGTCTGCCGGGCGAGCGCGATCTTGCCTCCAGGTTGAAAGCCTGCGGCGATGGGCCGCGGGCCCTGCCATGCCCCACCTCCGACGACCGACGCCTCGTGCAGCACGGCGTGCTTGGCCATGGCGATGGCACCGCCGGGCGGCGCAAACCAGGGCTCGCTGGCGGACAGCCCTCACCTCGGCGGCGCAGTGATCTCGATCCTCTGCGGATCGCTCGACTTGCGGGTGCCTCTGGAGTCGGTAACCGTGAGACGGATCATGTGGACGGTCGTCTCGCTGCAGGACTTCATGGCCAGGTTCAGGATCGCCTGGCTGCCCTGGCCGAGGTAGGGATGCTGGAGGTCCGAGCGGTCCGTCACCCAGATCATGTTCTCCTGGGGAATGCTCTGGCCGGTGTAGTTGTCGATCGCGCTGCCCGATACCGGCAAGTCCTTCGAGCACGAGCCGAGCAGGATGCGATCCGACGGGCCCCTGAAGCCGTTGGCAGGGCTCGTGATCACAACGTCCGGCTCCCTCGTCTCGCGCGGTGGATTGACGACGACCGTGACGCGCGCCTCACCGGTTGCTCCGTTGGCGCTGACTCCGCGCACGGTGAGCGTGTGCGTTCCCCGGACCAGGAGCACGTGGATCGAGTGGCCTGTCCCCAGAGCTCCTTGCACATTCGACCGCCAGCTCACCTTGGAATCGACAATGCTTGCGCTGCCCGCGGCCCGGTCGAAGCTCACCGCCTGCAGGAAGACTCGCTCGAGCTCGTAGATCTGGGACTGCGGGCCGGGCTTGACGATCCAGAGGGACGGGACGACCGCAGTGACGCGGATCTCGACTCGATCCGTGCTCACAAGCCCGCTCGAGTCCGTCGCCTGGGCCGTGATCACATGCGTTCCGGGAATGAGGTCGGAGCGCACGAACGACGTCCCCTGGCCAATCGGGCCCTGAAGGCTGCTCGTCCAGGAGACCTCCGGCACTCCGTCCTCGGGGTCGGTGGCATCGGCCAGGAAGCCGATCTCGGTGCCCGTGAACGTGTCCGGGAACGTGCCTCCATCGACAGGCAAGACGATGTTCACCGACGGTGGGTGGCCCCCGAGGGCCTTGACGACCCCGTCGAGGGCGCTGCCGGATCGGATGCCGTTTTGCACCTGAGCTGTTGCCTGGAGCGTGGCCTCGACCTGATCGGCCGTCATGCTCGGTTTGGCGGACCAGATCAGGGCGGCGACGCCGGCTGCATAGGGGGACGCGTGGCTGGTCCCGTTGGCCACGCGCGGCGTCTTGACCCTCGGGTCGGGTCCGGTCACGACCGTGTACGGGGCATAGATGTCGACCTCCTCTGCGCCGTAGTTCGATCCTGGGTCAACCACCGTGCCGCCCGACTGGGTCCCGCCCACGCAGATGACGCCGGTGTTCTCGCACGGCGTGTGCCACGTGTCCTCCCAACAGACAATGAAGCAATCCTCCGAGTCGACATCCTCCCCGTCGTTGCCCGCCGAGGCGAAAATCAACGTTCCCAGGCTCCGGGTCAGCGCCGTCTCGCCGTTGAACGGCGCGACGCTCCAGGACAAGGGGGCCGGCACGGACGCGCTCAGGCTCATGTTGATGATCCTGGCCCCCGCAGCCGCTGCCAGCCGGACCGCAACGACGTTGGAGAACATGTCGCCAAGCGTCTGGACTGTGATGGGCGCCGCTGCCACGGGCCCGGCGACGCCGGCAGCGCCAAAGCCGTTTCCGACCAGCCCCATGGCAGTGCTCACGACATTTGTGCCGTGCCAGGGGCAGTAGCTGCCTTTGCTGCAGGACATCGGGTTCTCGGAGCCCCACGGGTAGAACGGGGCGACCGAGATCCCCACGTAGCCCGCAGGCCAGTCGGCATCCACCGCGAAGCCGCCGTCGATCACTGCCATCGGGATCTTGTTCCCGAGCCGGCCGGCAAGGTCGAGCGCACGCCAGGCCTCCGGGACCTTGTGGTTCAGGAGGTGCTGCCACTCGTAGGAGTTCTGGACGTAACCGCCGAACGGCAGGGGGTCTACCGGCGCCTCCGGCGTGCTCCGTTCGCGGATGCCATCCGCCCGTACCACCCAGTTCACGGCGATCTCGAGGCCCGCCGCAGCCTCGCTTGCTGCAATGCCGAGCAGTCCCAGGCCTGCGCGGCTCGAGACGCGAAGGAGGCCGCCGGCTTCTGGGCTCAGGCTCTTGAGGTCATCCTCGAGCTCCTCGCCATCGCTCCTCGTAGTGTCGACCCGGATGATGTGGTGGACAGGAGCATTGCGGCCGTGGTCTCGCGGCTTGAACGTGAAGACCTCACGGCCGTTCCAGCGCTGGATGAAGCTCGACACTTTGTTCGCATCGTCCGTCACGAGCAGGAGCTCGTTCGAGACGAAGTCCGCCTGCCGGCCGTTCTGGTCGATGAGGCCCGCCACGGGACGGGGAGCGCCGGCGCTCCAGCCCGGCAGTTGCGCCAGGAGAGGGACTATGCCTGCATCGAGCTCCACGCGTGTGCGGGGTCCCTCGTCAGGCCCTTCGAGGATGCCCTCGAAGGCAAGGTAGTCCGTGTGGTCGATGTCATCGTCCACATCGAAATCGAAAGCCGCTCGGCAGTCCGCCGCCGGCACCGGAGCGCCCTGGAGCTTCGAGCCCTCGAAGCAGAGCTGGAGGTGAACGAAGTCCCGCAGGTCGACGTCTCCGTCCCCGTCCCAATCCCCCTTCCTGGCCGGAATCAGGGTGATGACCGCTTTTTGCTCCTGGTTGGCGTAGGTCGCAGTGATGTCCACGGCCTCGGAAGCCGCCACTTGCGCTGCGGTCACGACGAACGGCGCCGAGATTGCGCCGGGTGGGATCACGACGTCGCCCGGGACCTCGACAAGGTCGGGGCGAGAGCTCCGGAGCACAACACGGGCCGCCACAGTTGCCGTGCGGCCGGAAAGCTCGACCGCACCCGAGCCCTTCCGGCCGCCGAGCAAGCCTCGCGGAGCGAGGCGAACCGCTGTCAGGGCCGGCGGCAGCACCGTCAAGGTCTCGCGAAGGGTCACGCTCCGGAGCGTGGCGCTGATGGTCACGGAACGGGGGGCGCTCACGGCAGCCGTCGTCACGGTGAATTCAACCTCGTCGCTCCCAGGCGCCACGGAAACGCTCGCCGGGACCGAAGCCGCCGCCGGGTCGCTGCTCCTCAGGGTCACATTGAGACCGGCGGGCGGCGACGGCGAGCTCAACACCACCAGGCCCTCGACTACGTTGCCCCCTGTCGCCTGCGCGCTCGAATTTTCGAGGTGGACGAGCGATGCGGGGTTGATGGTGAGCCGTATGGTCTTCACGGACGGATCGAGCGTTGCCGTGAGGTCCACCTGCCGGGGACTGGCGACGGATTTGAGCACGACGGGGAACTTCACCAGGCTCTGCCCCGGCGAGACCGCTGCCGTGAGGGGAACGACGGCGGCGGCCGGGTCGGAGCTGCCGAGCCCGATCACGGCGCCGGCGGCGGATGCAGGGCTCGCAAGCTGGATCCTCCCCTCGACGACCGTGCCTCCCTCGAAGCTCAAGCCGGCGACGTTGAAGGATGCAATCTCGGGAGGCAGCACGGTGAACAAGACTGTCTTCACGACGCCATCGTCCACAGCCCTCACGGTCACACGCTGGCGCTCGGGCACGACCGAGGTCGGGATGTCGATCTCCAGCCGCACCGCTCCCAGCGGCTGTCCCACGAGCAGCGGCTCGAGCGGCGAGCCCACGGCGTTGTTGACCGAGACCGTGGTGAACGTGGGAAGGAAGTTGACGTTGTCGACCGTGTACCCGAGGTAGAGGCGTACCGGCGTGCCTCCACGCACTTCGCTGGGCCCCACGAATCCCAGTTCGGAGAGCAGGGCCTCGGAGCCCTGGGCGATGGCTGGATCGGGGGCGGCAAGGAAGCAGGCGCACAGGGTCAAGGCGGTGAATGAATACGGGTTCTGGGTGTTCATGGCGGGCTCCTGGCGTCGTTGAATGGCTGCCTCGGGGCCCTCACGGGCAGGAGACGAAGGCCTCACACGAGAGCGCGTTGGGCTGTGTGTCGCGTCCACAGGCGGGGAAGGGGGCGATCGGCGGCCGCCCTCCCAGGAACAGATAATTCAGCAGATACACGGCATCGTTGAGGAGGATCTCGCCGCTCGCGTCGCAGTCGGCCGAGGCCTCGCAGGCAAGGTGCGAGGGGGCGCCGAGGAAGAGGAAGCCGAGGACCGTGCTCGCGTCGCTGATGTTGATCGTGCCGTCCTGATTGGCATCGCCTCGAACGAAGGTGGGTGCAGTGCCGCCGGCAACCGTGAAGGTGATCCCGGTCGAGTTTACGTCGACCCCTGCAGCTTCCACGCGCCAGTGGCCTCTTGCCGCCTCCAGGCGGACGAGCACGCTGGCGGCGGCATTCTCGAGCGTGAAGCGATAGACGCCTCCTGCCTGCGGCGCCCGGAACGAGCCCTGCGCCAGCACGAGCTCGCGCCCCAGCGCCAGGCCCGTGACCACCGTGGCTTGCTTGCCCATCTCGGCTCCGGGCTTTCCGAAGGTGTTTTGCGCCCCGCCGATTTGAACGAGGTTCCTCTCGCCGGCCCGCCCGCGCACGAGCCCGGCGTACCCCGTGGAGCTGCCGTTCTCGCCGGGATTGCTGATCCCAAGGGGAAGGCTGAAGCGCTCGAGCCCCGCCGGCACGCCGTCAGCGGGCGGTAGGTCGAGCTTGCCCGGGTTGCCTTCGCCCTGGACGAGGTCGACGAGCGCAAGGGCCAGCCCGGCCGAGTCGCCGGCGGAAAGCTTGACGGTGATTGTCCAGGGGATCACGGCGCCGGGCGGCACCTGGCTCCCGTGCCGTGGGGACGTAAGACGCAGTGTCGCAGTGCTCCCGAAAGCCTGAGCTCGGCCAAGCACGACCAGCGACAATCCAAGGCAGACGAAACGTACAGGGTTGTTCATGGGGGACCTCCGATAAAAGAGCTTCAGTGCGGACGGCGCTTTCCTGAGGAGAAAATCCAAAAATCGAGTGGGCGGAGCGTACCCGGCAGCCTACGCCACCAGCTCCCGGAGCTTCTCGCACTCGCGCTCGATGGACTCGCTGCTGCCCTGGTGGTAGCCCGAGATCACCTCGTGGAGGGCTGCCTTGAACTCACGCCGGGCGCGCGCGTACTCGGTGTGGAGCTTGTCGGCGTCCGCCTGCCAGCGTTGAGCGATCTCGCGGATCGGCAGGCCTTCGTTGAACCTGAGACGCAGGAGCTCGAATCGCCGCTCGGCCTCGGGGCCCTCGGCCCGGGCGCGCTCGGCATGGAGCGTCACCGCCTCGCGCAGGACCCCCCTGGCCCACTCGCGGTCGAACACGAGCGAGAGCGACGTGTCGTCCGCCTGGCGCTCGTCAAGCGGCACGGGCCCCTCAGGTCGCCGGGCATGGCTTCGCGCCCGCCGCTCCTCGAAACGCAGAGCCACATTGCGGACAACGCCGTAGAGATAGGCCCGAAACCCACCCGGCTGCCCCGACTGGGCCTTCTCGAGGACGCCTCCAAGGCGGAAGCACTCGATGAAGACTTCCTGACAGGCATCCTCGAGGTCCGCCTGATAGGCATTGCCCCTCCACCTGGCGGCGAGGTAGGCACGAATCGGCGACGCATAGCGTCGCGCGAAGTCCTCCCGAGCCCTGGCATCTCCGTCCCTCGCAGCGGAGATCAGGACCCAGCACGTGGATTCGCTCGACGACATGGCCCGGAGTGTACCTGGGGAGGCGGTGGGCTGGGAAGCTATGTGCCGTTAGAAGCCGATTGCCTACGGCCCCTTGCTGAGCGCCTCTGCACGCGCCCACAGGGCCTCCCACTCCCGCCGCTCCGTTTCCGGGAGCTGCTCGAGCGCTTGCCCATCGCGAGCCGGCGCGAGCTCGGGCTCCGTGAGCCAGCGGCCGATGCGCTCACGGGCGAATGCTCGCGCGTCCTCCGGCCCCGGCTGCATGCGCGCGGCCCACAGATCGAGCTCTGCCGCAAGCCACTCGCGGGCTTGACGCCGCCACGCCTCCCCTCCCGCCTGCAGAGCGGCCTGGGCGGCGTCATGGAGGCTCAAGCTCTCGAGATTTTGCGCCTGGGCGGGATCGGCAAGGAAGGCCGCACGGAAGTACCCGGCAGCCTCGGAGGCAAAGCCCCTCTCGAAGCAGAGCTTGGCCAGGCGCACCTGCTCCGCAGCGTCCGGGGACGGCCCCTCGCCTCTCCCCAGGGAGGCATGGCGTTTTTCGAGCCGGGCGATCTCGGCTCGGACATCGCTCGCCCACTTCGCTGCGTCCTGGTGGCCCAACGCGCTTGCCGCCTCCAGTGCCCGCAACGACTCCTGGTAGCGCCGCTGCCCGCGCAGGAGGCGGCCGAGGTTGAACTGTGCCACATAGAAGCGGGGATCGAGCTGGGCGGCCTGGCGGTAGCAGTCGAGCGCCTCGAGGACTCTGCCCCGCTGCTCGAGGGTGTAGCCGATGTTGTTATGGACGCCGGCGATGCTCGGATCGAGCGCACGCCCGCGCTGGAGCTCGGCGATGCCCTCGTCGTGGCGACCAAGCTCGTAGAGCGCGATGCCGAGGTTGATGTGAGCCATTGCGCTCTGGGGATTCAGGCGGAGCTCCTCCCGGTACGCGGCTTCAGCCTTGCCGTGCTGGCGGAGAGCGATGTGGATCTGCCCCAGCAGCCCAAGCCCGAAGGAATAGTCCGGGCGGAGGCGATTCGCCTCCTGGCACAAAGGCAGTGCCTCATCGAGCCGGCCCAGCTTGTACAGGCACATCGCCCGCGTGAGCTTGAGCGCCCCCGAATCGGGACGCGCGAGACATGCTTCCTCCAGGATCCGGGCGGCCTCGACACTCTGGCCCGTGTGATCGAGGGCGAGCGCCAGCCGCAAGGCTGCATCGTGGTTTGCGGGGCGCAACGAGCGCGCGGCCGTGAGGTACCGAACGGCCTCGGCGGTCCTGACCGGCTTCATCTTCTCGAGGGCAAGGCCGATCTCATACGCCAGGCTGAAGTCCTGGGGGTGCAGCTCGAATCCTCGCTTCAGGACGGAGATCCCATCCTCCCAGGCGCCCAGGTTGTAAAGCAGCCTCCCCAGGACGAGGAAGGTGACGGCGGGGAGCGAGCGTTCGTCCGCCTGGGGGTAAACAGCCCTGAGCCGTGCCACCATGCTGTCTGCACCCCCCGAGACGAGCGCCTCGCGGATCGCTCTGCGGTGCTGGTCGTCGTCGCCATCGCGAGCAATTGCGACGAGCCGCCGCCAGCGGCTCTCGTCCGCCGACTGCCCCATCATCAATGCGAGAGCCCAGTCGTCGACGGCTGCGGCCAGGTGGACGGCGATGGCGCTCGAGCGGATCTGCGCCGAGGCCTCGGCCCCGTCGAGGGCTTCGACGTCGATGCCGTGGCCGCGAAAGGCCTCGGCATAGGCCGTGGCTCGCCGCCTGGCGTCCAGCAGGACATCGGGCTCGACCTCGATCTGGGCGTCATCCGGCGTCGGGATGCTCTCGATCAGGGCGACCATGCGCCGATCGGCATCCACCCGGCGCTTCCTCTCGACGGCTTCGGCTTCGCCGGCTGCAATGGCGGCCGACAGCGCCTCGACCTCCTTGCGCAGGGGCGCTTCGACATCGTCCGTGGAGGCGATGGCTCGCGCCGCGTTCGCTGCCTGCGCCGCCCGAGCCCACGCGCCCGGCTCGCCATCGGCGGCCGTGCGGGCCTCGCCGTGAAGCCGCTCCGCTTCGCTCAGGGCCCTGGCGACGGCGCCCGCAGCGCGTTCGGCCCGCTCGGCTCGCTCGCTTTCGATCCACCACCAGCCGATGGCGCCCAGGACGACCGTGAGCACGATGGACCCCGACAGGGCCGCCGTGAGCTTCTGGGCTCTTCGGGCGGCCATCGCCTTCACGCGCTCCTCTGCGGCGGCTACCCTCTCGGCCTGCGCCCGCTCTTCCACGCTGGCGAGATAGGCGGTCACCCGTACGGCCAGTGCACCAGCGTTGCGCGGCCTCCCCGCCGGGTCCGGCGCCAGGGCTTCCCTGGCGAGCGCCACGAGCTCTCCGTCGGCGCCGGAGCAGTCGAGGCGGGCAAAGGCATCCTCGATCCGGCCGCGAGCAGCCTGCTCGAGCATCTCCCTGGCGCTCTCGCCCCGGTAGGGGGGCTCGCCGGTGAGGATTTCGCAGAGGAGGGCGCCGAGGGCGAAGACGTCGGAGCGTTCATCGAGCTCGTCGACCTTGCCTTGCGCCTGCTCCGGCGGCATGTACGCGGGCGTCCCGAGCACGGAGCCGGGCGTGGAGCCCGAGGTATCCTGCTCGGTGCGGACGGTCCAGACTCCGGTTTCGTCGCTCCGGGCAACCGATTTCGACCCCAGCACCTTGGCGAGCCCCCAGTCGACGACATGCACCTCGCCGAAGGAGCCCACCATGACATTGGTGGGCTTGAGATCACGGTGGATCACTCGCCGTGCATGGGCATAGGCAACCGTGTGGCACACCTGCTCGAAGATTCCGAGGAAGCGGCGCCGATCCACGCTCGGGTCCGAGCGTTCGGCAAGCAGGGCCCTGAGCGTGCGGCCCTCGACCAGCTTCATGGCGATGAAGGGGCGGCCGTCCGACTTCCCGAGCTCGTAGACAGGGACAACGCCCGGATGCTGGAGCTGCCCGCCGATCTGCGCCTCCTCGACGAACCGCGCACGCAGCGAGTCGTCGGATAGCCAGCGGTCGTGGAGCATTTTCAACGCCACGGGACGGCCCAGCTCGGAATCAAGGCCCTTGAGGACCACGCCCATGCCTCCCCGAGCGATCTCGCCGAGAACTTGATAGCGGGTCGTGACGGAGGGCCGCGCCTCGCGCTCCTGGAGGGCACCAAAGGCGCACTCCATCATGCGATCCATGTCATCATCGTTGGCGCCGGCGTCGACCGTCGAGCTCATGGGGAAGCCTCCAGGTGTGGGAGGCGGATTCTACCCGATGGAGGGAGCTCGCTGGGGCCGGGGAACGTTCACCGCCGGTGGCCGCGCTTCCGTTCCCCGAACCGCTCGAGGTCCTCGGCCAGCTCGGCCATTGAGGTGTACCGCAAGGTGGGGTTTGGATCGATCGCCAGGCGGATGATCGAGTCGAGGCCCAGCGGCACTTGCGGATTCACGCAACGCGGGGCCGGTGGCAGGCGCGTGAGCTTCCAGCGGATGACCTCCCCCTCCTCGCCTCGAGGGAACGGCGAAGCTCCGGTCACCGCCTCGTAAAGCGCGATCCCGAGCGCGTAGATGTCCGACGAGAGGCTGTAGGGGTCGGCGTCCCGGACGAGCTGCTCCGGCGCCATGTAGCGGACGGTCCCCCAGAGGCTCGATTCGAGGTCCCTGGACCGCTCATTCCTGTCGAGCGCCGAGCCGAAATCGCTCAGGAGCAAGCTCCCGTCTCCTCCGAGGAGCAGGTTCTCCGGCTGGATGTCCCGGTGAACGATGCCCGATGCGTGGAGCGCGGCCAGCGCCTTCGCGACCCCGGCGAACTGCCGGGCCACGCGATAGAAGAACGCCTCGTCGGCGTGATGCGCCTCGCTGACGATCCGCTCTGCCGTCTCGCCGCTCTCAAGACGCATGGCGTAGTAGTAGTGCCCGCGCGCCTTGCCGCAGCCATAGATCGGAACGATGGAAGCGTGCTCCAGCCGTTCGGCGAACGCGGCCTCCGCCTTGAAGCGGGCAACAGCCGCCGGCACGAGCGCAAGGTACGGAGAGAGCACCTTGAGCGCCGCCCGGCGCCCGCAGTCATCCTCGATGGCCTCGAAAACCGTGGCCGTCCCCCCGGAGGCGATCTCACGCTCGATCCGGAACTCGCCCAGCACCGCTCCCGGGCGCAGGCGAGGCGGCAGGGCCGGCAGCTCCGCCCTGCGCGGTTTCTCGTCGATCGACGGAGCCAGCACGGCCGTGAGCTTGCGGCCCTGTGCGGCGGGGTAGCGTCTCGGGTCATTCATGCGAGGTGCCCTTCGCGCTCGAAGGGGCATCCATCGCGATCGGACTTGCCGGCGAGCTCCCTGAAGGGATTCGCTGGCTCGCCGTGGTCCAAGGCGCGTTATCGGTCGAAGAC
>Ga0073934_10008999_pt1 | contig 13012 bp, 9 predicted proteins | sample LarsenN4metaG_FD_76834 | JGI IMG/M metagenome (GOLD analysis project Ga0073934, IMG submission 76834) | Hot spring sediment bacterial and archeal communities from British Columbia, Canada, to study Microbial Dark Matter (Phase II) - Larsen... ...
ACTGAGCTGAACCCTGCAGCTATTCCTGAGCCCGCATCGATGGCCTTGCAGACTGTTCTGATAGACCTCCCTCACTCGCTCAGGTTGGCTGAGAGTCCACAAGGGCCAGTACCGCGCGCCTGATCGACTCGGGAAGCGTGTGCCAGCCAGCGACAACCCGCGCCAAGTCAGGCTCCAGGGAGGTGCATGCTGAGGTGCATGCCAACGAGCTTGATTGCTGCAACTCATTGCTGGCAATATGCTTGCAATTTGCCGCTGCGTGAGTGCCTATCAATTTTTCCCCAGGAACCCGGAAACCTCCCCAGGACTTGCCCCCCACTTGTGCCTTGAGTCCTCCCTGGAGCACCTGTTTACCTCAGTTCTCCGGCAACTTCCTGCATTAGTTCTCGTGGAGGTACGGATTTTGCATTCGGGTCCATCGGTGTCCATGTGTGGGCCAAAAAGCCCGCCGAGCTTCAAAAAAGAGATTCAGTGTCAACCAAGTCAAGAAAGACCAAGCCAACGCACGGGTCTGCCCACGTGCTTCGTATTCAGCCCTTGGCGCTTCGCGAGAGGAAGGCGTCAGGGAATGCGGGATACTGAAAGTATTCCTGCCTGCAGCAGCTTGGCCGTAAGGATTGGAAGCGTCTTGAGCCACTCGCGCAGCAGTGGCCGGCGGGACCGCTCGTGGAGATTGCCTTGCGGAGGACAAGGGTTTCGACGCCTGGGTCCTCGCACGTTTTTGATTTCATTCCAGCCACTACCAGTGTTGTCGGATCTGACAATTACTCCTACTTATATAAACTACTACAAATGAGTTTTCTCCTGTAATTCTTGCGGCGGCGGTCGCCATCTCCATTGTCACACAGTGCTGTGAGGAGAATGGCTGTCTTGAAGTTCCTGCAGATGTATTTCTCACACTCAAGATGCAGAGGAGTGCAAGACCTGGTTCTTCGGGTGTTGGTGCTGGCGTGTCCCTTAGTTCGCTCCGCGGCTACTATGGCGCAAGCAGGCAAGCCCGAGGAGAATCAGACCGAGGCCGTGGCGCCGCAAGCCCCTGTAAAAGAACAGCCGACACAAGACTCACCCCAGGCGACTGAGGACAAGCCTGCTCCCAAGTCCTGGTCCGAGGATCTCCTTGGATTTCCGGTCCATGGGTACCTTTCAGCACGGTACATTGCTCGCTTTGCAAAAGGAGGCAGCGAAGAAAGCGACCAGGACATCGTCGAGACCCTGTCGCTGGATCTTGGTGCAGCAGACCGCAATCGTGTTACGGGCCACTTCCTGGGCAGGTTGAGTGAGGACATCGACGGGAGGAGCTCTCGCGGGCGGTCCTCAGTTTTTGATAGCATCACTGACAGTTACAACAACAGCGTCAATGGCCGCCTCTACCATGCATATCTTGATGTGCATCGGCTCCCAGCTCTGGAATTCGTCCGGGCTGGTCGACAACCGATTCACGACACTCCCGTATTCGCTTATCTCGACGGCGGCAGACTCGAGACCGTGGAGCTGTGGGATCAGAAGCTGCAGGTCGGAGGTTACGGCGGCAGCCCCGTTCATTTGTTCGAATCTTCCGCAGAGGGTGATGTCCTCGTCGGATCCTACCTCCAGGCACGCCCCTGGAAGGGAGGGCGGGCCAGGGTGGACTGGATGCACGCCCGGGACAGGACGACTCTGGGTGTCGAGAGCAACGACCTCTTTGGAGCGGCCCTGTGGCAAAACCTGGGTGAATCCGTGCAACTCCACGGTAATTACACCTTCCTTGAGGACAAGTCACGCGACTTCACCGTCAGGGGGACCTACCAGGAACCAGAATGGGACTTCCGACTTCAGGGCTCCTACCACGAGCTCCTGGAGCCGCAGCGGGACCTCGCGCTCGAGCTCGACCCCTATTTTTTGGTGCTGCAAGAGCATTCCCCCTTCCGACAGACGCGCTGGCTTGCCTCCAAGGGGTTTGGCGAGCATTTCGTGGTCGATGGCGGCTTCGATATTCGGCGCCTGAAGGACAGCAGTGACGAGGGAACCTTTAACCGTGAGTTTGAGCGATACTTTCTCACGCCCTCAGTTCACGACTTGCTCTTCAAGGGTCTTTCCTTCAGTGTGACGGGCGAGCTGTGGGACAGCAACGGCCGCGACATCGCCTCGGCGGGTGCGGACTTGTCCTGTGAATTCAACAAGACATTGCGCACGTCCATAGGTACCAATTACTCACTCTACAAGTATGACTATTTCTTGGATCGAGAGCGGGACCGAGTGCAGTCCTACTACGTGAAGTTTGTTTGTAAGTTGACAGAGCACTGGAGGTCGGATCTGGATTACCAGTTCGAGGATGACGAATTTGATGAGTATCATGTTCTGCGAGTCGGGCTTACGTTGAGCTTCTGAGGTAAGTCATGGCAGCAAGGCGACGAACGCTTGTAGTTATCACCCTGATTCCCACTCTCATGGGTTCAGGCTGCCTGTTGCTATCCAAGCTAGGCCTCTTCGAGAAGCCAGGCGCCTTCAGCCACAGGGTACACGGCACGGAGCAGGAGCTCGAGTGCCAGAGCTGCCATGCCGCTTACGAGGAATCGGACAAGGCCGGGATGCCGAAGCTGAGGCAGTGCCTGTTGTGCCACGAGGGCATCGACGAGAAAAAGCCTCCGGACAGGAAGCTATCCGCTTTCTATGGGGAAACCCACCAGTGGGCCCCACCTCAAATCCTCAAGGAGGAGATCAACTTCTCGCACAAGCTCCACGTCGTGGACAAGGGAATCGGTTGTTCCAGTTGCCACAAAGGCATCGAGGAGAGCCATTCGATCTCCGACAAGATGCGGGTTTTCAAGGCCGACTGCATGGAGTGCCATGCACAGGCGGGGAAATCGAACAACTGCGAAGTCTGCCACAAGGAGGTCCGCCAGGATCGCAAGCCCGAGAGTCATACGGGCCTCTGGGATCAGATGCACGGGCAAGCCGTGAAGGCTCACACTGGCAAGAGTGAGGACCGCTGCTCCCTCTGCCACACGGACGCGAGTTGCGCCGCCTGCCACCAGGACGAGCCACCACGAAATCACACCAACTTTTGGCGGCAACGCGGGCACGGCATCGCGGTGAGCATCGATCGAAGCGGGTGCGCGACTTGCCACCGCGAGGATTTTTGCGATCGTTGCCACGGCGAGGTTGCACCCCGGAGCCACCGTGGCTCCTGGGGAAGCCCGCGGGAGAATCATTGCATCACATGCCACACGCCGCTTTCGAGTGGCGAGTGCTTCGTCTGCCACAAGGGGACCCCGAGCCACGCGCTCGCCACGCCTCAACCGAGCTGGCACGCGCCAGCCATGAACTGCCGACAATGCCACGGGGTTGAGCAGCCCCTACCTCACGTCGACAACGGTGATAACTGCAGTACGTGTCACCAATAGAACACCGGACCATTAGCGCTCCTGGAATCGTCACAATGTGGTCAAACCCAAAAAACTCTCAAGACTCTCGTCAACGGAAGGAACGCGGAATACTCATGAAGAATACACTTTTTACACTCGTCGTGATCACACTGGTCGCGGGCCTGGTGGCGCTTTCGCTGGGTGCGGGCGCGACGCAGCAGAAAGCACCGGCGAAGGACCCGGGCAAGTTCATTGGCGCCGAGAAGTGCAAGAACTGCCACCAGTCGAAGGCAGCGGGGAACCAGTTCGCCAAGTGGAAGGAGATGAAACATGCAAGGGCCTTCGAGATCCTGGCCTCGGACGAAGCCAAGAAGGTTGCCAAGGAAAAGGGAGTCGGGGACCCACAGAAAAGCCCCAAGTGCCTGAAGTGTCACGTCACCGCCCACGAGGTGGCCGCAGACAAGCTGGCCAAGGGGTTCAACGTCAAGCTCGGAGTCCAGTGCGAGTCCTGCCACGGTCCCGGCGAGAAGCATTTCAAGGCGCGCTTCGCAGCCGCCGGCGAAGAGGACGCATCGGGCAAGGGGGAGAAGGGATATCAGGCCATCCCCGACGACGAGATCGTCAAACGGCCACCCATGAAGACCTGCTTGGCCTGCCACAACGAGGAGGCCCCCACCTTCAAGGATTTCTGCCTCAAGAAACGTTACACGGAAATTGCCCACCTGGACCCACGGAAACCAAGGACTCCCGAGGAGCTGGCGGCCATGAAGTGCGGCTGTGGAGACAAGTGCGAGTGCAAGAAGGGTGAGTGCGGTGATCTGGAGGGTTCCAGTGGCGCCGCAGGCAAAAAGCAGCCGGAAAAATGAGCATGAAGGCCATATTGATCGGAGGTGTATTTTTGGCCGTGGCTGCCGCCGGAACTCTGGCGTGGGGAGTCTCCCACCGATCTAGAGTCCGGCCCAAGCCCGTCGTGCAACCCATTGCCTTCAATCACAAACGGCACCACGACGAGGGCCTCTCCTGCAAGGACTGCCACAAGTACGCCGATGAGAGACTCGAGGCGACGATGCCATCGACCAGGGCTTGCCTCCTTTGCCACGAGGAGGAGCTGGGAAAGCACCCTGACGAGCCGAAGGTTCGAGAATTTGCCAGGGACGGTGGTGAGATTCCCTGGATCCAGGTTAACCGGCTTGTGGGGCACGTCCGCTTCTCGCACGTTGCGCACGTCAAGCTCGCGGGCATGAACTGCCGCGACTGTCATGGAGACATGGAAAAGGAAGTAGAGCCCGTGACCAGGCCCCAGATCGATCACTTGGACATGGATCGCTGTATGGCATGCCACACCGCCAAGGGCGCCAAGAATAACTGTATGTCATGCCACAAGTAAGGCCACAGGACAGCACCATATGTGTTTCTCCATGCGACTTTTTTGGAGTCACAAGATCCAACAGAAATTGGAAACTGTTACAGGAGTTTATCACCATGAAAGCATACAACGGTGCCCGGGGCGTTGAAGGCATTTCCCTTCGCATAGCAACTGCCAACCAGAATCAACAAGCTCCACAATGGCAGCCACGATGGCTGCCACGGCGCGGCTTCTCAAACCCGTCGTGGCTGGTTGCAGCCAGCGCGCTTTTCGCGCTGGCTGCATGTGACAGAAACTCGCACTCCCGAACCATCATCAATAATTCCACAGACCCGGGGCCCAACCCATCACGGCTCGTCGATGCCTCCGATCCGCTGCCGGGCATTCTCCTCACCATCACGGAGGTGACCGGAGAAACTGGCGCTGACGGCACCTTTCGCGCTGGCGACTTCGTGACCGTGCTCTACACGGCGACGACGAATGATGGTGTGACCCTCGACGTCGCAGAGCTCGACGACGGATCCATCTACATCTCGGGACCGACGTTCAATTACCAGCGCGTGATCGCGGAGCAGTCCGATCTGCGATCGGCGTCGGTCTACCAGGGCGACGGCGTGTGGTCCTACCGGTTCTCCGTGCCGATACCGGCCAGCTACCTGCCGCCCCTCAACGACACCACCGACTTTACCGACGGCGAGTTGACGGGCCAGGCCCTTCTGGCAGGAACCTACACGGTGGGCATGCAATTCGACGCGAGCTACGTCGACAGCAACGACAGGGAGTACACCGACGCGGGCAACGCGGTCGAGAACTTTCTGCTCGGCGGAGCCGGTACGGTCACTCCACGCCAGGTCGTCCAGAGCGACAACTGCAACGTCTGCCACACCGAGCTGCGCGCCCACGATAGTACCCGCAAGGATGTGCGTCTCTGCGTCCTCTGCCACACGGCGGGCGCGGAGGACAGCAATCTCGGCGGCGCCACACCGGGCGTCACCATGGAGCTCAAGGTGATGATCCACAGGATCCACAACGGGTCGCACTTGCCATCGGTGCTCGGCGTCTCGACGGATGCATTGGGCAATCGCGTTTACCCGGGCGCTGCCGGTGCCATTTCGCCAATTCCGCTCGAGCTCGCGGACGCGGAAGGTGAGCTCCGTGATTTCTCCGGGGTCGGATTTCCCGTCTGGCCCAATCTGAACATCGCGATGCCGAAGGATGCTGACTACTCCACGCTGTCGGGGACCGATCCCGATGGGACGGGCCCTCTCCTCAGCGCCAGGGCCTGCGAGGATCGCATCCGCACCGGGGTGACCGCGTGCGCCAAGTGCCACGGCGACCCCGACGCGGATGGGCCGCTGACGGCCCCGGCCCAGGGCGAGGTTGCCTATACGCAGCCAACTCGCCGGGCCTGCGGTGCGTGCCACGACGACGTGGACTGGACGAAGCCCTACGTCAGCAACGGCCTGTCGATGGTTGAGCAGGCGAACGACAGCAATTGCGTGGAATGCCACGCGAACAACGCGTCGAACCAGACGAGCGCCAGCCTCAAGCCGCTGTCTGTCACCGAAGCCCACCTGCACCCGTTGCTCGACCCGGTGATCGATGCCGGCGTCAACTCGGTGATCACGGCGGTTACAGGTGGGACCTTGCCCAGCGGTAACTTCCAGACGGGCGACACCCCGACGGTCACGTTCACCCTCAAGAATGACGCGGACAGCGACCTCGGATTGTCGACGATGGATTCGTGCAGCGCCTTTTTCTTCGGGCCGACGACAAATCAACAGTTGGTGATGCCATATACATCTCCGAACGGGATGAGCCTCAACCCGTTCGATTTCGCGGGCCGATTGCAGGCAGCCAGCACCACCAACAAGGGCACGATGAGCAAGGTGCTCCTCGGCGACACGACCGTGGCCGAGACTCTCGTCGTCGAGTTCACGTCTGCCACTGCCTTCACCGTGACCGGGGTCATCCAGTCGGGGACCGGCAGTGGCTCTCTCGGCACGGGTGCCTTGCCAACGCTGCCGGCGGCGAACAGCACGAACCCGGCAGGATCCTCCGTCAGCGCCATCCAACTGGGGTCATCGCTCGGCACAGGGACCGTCCAGATCACGTTCACGTCGCCGACCCATTTCGAAGTTTCGGGGGCGGTCACTGGAGCGGGTGACTTGCCCGCGAGCACCAGCGCGTCGACGCGGTTCACTTCCGCGGATCTCTCGTTCAACATCAGCGTCGGCAGCGCTGCCTTCGCCGCCACCAACACGATCAACCTCGGTCTCTTCCGCGGCAGCGCGGCCAACCCCGTCCTGTTTGCCATCGTGGCCGGACGGACAGCCTTCAGCGCCGGGGACCGCTTCTACTACGAAGTTGTTCCGAGCGCGTCGACCTACACCGTGAAGATCTCGATGGACCTCGCCCTTGAATTCCTGGCGGACAGCACGGCAGCCCCGTTGCAAGCGCTGCCGGCGCCAGGCAACACGCCGGTCTACTACGGGCGACAGGTGCTGTGGGAAGCTGCCTTGACCGCCACAACCGCGACCACGACGACCGCAGCCACGGCACTCGGCCGCCAGGTTGACGTCAGCGCCGTCACCGGCTTCGCCAACGGGGACACGGTGGCAATTGAGCCCGCGACAGGCCTCGGCGTACGTGAGTACGTTCAGGTGGCGCCGGCTCGTGCCGACGGTGTGATCGCAGCGGCGGGCGACACGACCACTCGACTCCACTTCAAGACGCCGCTCCGCTACAACCACTCGGCCGGCGTGACCATCACCAAGGTGACGCTCACTTTCAAACAGGAGGGTAGCAGCAACGCCTACACCCTCGACCCGGCCACCGGCGTGATCACGTCGACCGGCGCCTTCACGGCGGACACCGCGCTGGTGCTGTCCTACCGCACCGAATCGCAGTTCGGTTACTCGCGCCACAGCGGCGACTCCATCCAGGCCGTCTACGTGCCTCCCGCCAACGACTCCACCGACATCGGTCAGGAGCAGGGCGACTGGCAGGGGCTGCCGTACCAGGACGGCACCTACACAGTCGATGTCTGGTTCTACAAGAACATCGACCTGGGACTCGAAAACGAGCTGCAAACTTACCGGAGCACCTCGAACGCCGGCACTGCGGACTTCCTTTTCGGCGGGGTCACGGAGATCGTGCCGCACGAGATCATCTCGACCAGTGCCAACTGCTACACATGCCACAACGACGTGATCTTCCACGGTGGCGGGCGCCGCGGACTTGACGCCTGTCTGACGTGCCACAGCCTCAGCGGCAACGAGGACAAGCCGCGCTGGGACACGCCAAAAGTCGGCACGTCGACGACCAACACAGCTCTCACAACCGGGGTCGCGATCGAATTCCGGCAGATGCTGCACAAGATCCACCGGGGCTCGGGCCTTGCCAATGCCGCGACCTACACGGTCGTCGGCAACCAGGGCAATCCAAGCACCTTCGAGGAGATCAATTTCCCGGCGATGCCGGGCGGAGTCCGCCAGTGCGTCCGTTGCCACGGCAACGATGCGTGGAAGGCTCCTGCGGCGCGCACCCATGAGCTCGCCGATGTGCCGGTCAAGACCTGGACCACCGTCTGCAGCGCCTGTCACGATTCGGATCTGGCGGAGATCCACTTCGCCATTAACACCTCGTCGGGTGGCGACGAGTCCTGTGCAGTGTGCCACGACGTCGGTCGCGAGTTTGCTGTCGAGAAGATGCACCTACCGCGGTGAAGAAGCAGGAGTGGGAGCCGCTCGTCCACGGGCGGCTCCCCCTGGCGCAAGCCCTGACGGCGCTACCCCGGGCGCAACATCCTCTCCAACACATTTTGTGTGATCCGCTGCGCACGAGGATCGGGGCTACTCGGTTCGGTGTAGGCCCTGAGTCGCAAGTACCCCGGCGGCTCACTCATCGCATCGGCCCACCAGCAAGTGGAGGCGTTGAAGACAAAGTTGCCTTTCGGGCCGGGGTAGACCGTCGCCGTGAACACGCCGCCATTGAGTTTGCCGGCCGCGTCTTGCGTCGGCCCTGGAGCGACAATTCCGAAGCCGGGGATGGGGGCCGGGTCGCCATGCCACTCCCAGCCCACCAGCCCGGGAATCCCGTCGCCCGCTTTCATGCCTGTCCCGGCGAAGAGCCAGGTCGAAGATCGAGGAACGTGCCCACCGGATCCTCCGGAAGCACAAGGTACTCCAGTATTTTCGCTATTGGACCTATGAGCATGAAAGCTCGCAGTTTCGCCAGGAGCGACCGGGGCGGCCAGGACGGGATGCCAAACACGTCAAGGCGATCGAGAAACGCTGGAGCGTGAGCTATGCGCACTCCGGCGCCCACCGCTCAGGTGGACGCCGAAAGGGTCCAGATCAAGACAGGCTTCCGTACCTGGCTTTGACTGCCTGCTGGAAGCACACGGTATGCAACGGGCGCCTCGGGCGTGCCGGCCCGGCGGCACTTCGTTTGCGAATGGCAACAACGTTAGAGTGCGTGGCCGATCGCTGGCACTGACGGCCGCTTGAAATAACCCACCCACCAGAAAAAAACTCGGGTTCGAGACTCTTCAACTGGACTTGATGGACGAGCTAGGATGGCAAAACGAGCAAAAGGCGGAGCGGGCCCTGAAGGCGACGCTGCATGCCCTCCGGGACCGGCTGGTGGTCACCGAAGCCGTGCAGCTTGCTGCGCAGTTCCCGACCCTGATTCGGGGCATGTACTACGAGAACTGGCGGCCCACCACGACTCCCGTGAAGGAGAGGAAGAAACTGGAGTTCCTGGCCCACGTTGCGGCGTGCTTCAACGAGGGGGAGGACGTGGATGCCGAGGAGATCGTCAGGGCCGTCTTCACCGTCCTGCGCATGCGAGTGACGAAGGGCGAGATCGATGACATCCGGCACGCCTTGCCGAAGGAGATTCGAGATCTCTGGGATTGAGCCGGCGCCGGCAGAACCCGTCACGACCTTGCTTCACTGACCAGTGGGAGCTTGAGCACGACGCACGTGCCGCCTTCCGGCGGGCAGTGGACCGAGATCTCCCCGCCATGATGCTCGATCACGCGCTTGGCGATCGGCAGGCCCAGCCCCGTGCCTCCCCCCTTGGTCGTGAAGAAGGGCTGGAAGATCCGGTCCCGCACCGCCTCTGGAATCCCTGGCCCCGTGTCCTGAACGGTGATCCGGCAGCAGCGCACCTGGGCCAGTGATTCCAGGCGAACCGAGATGGCCCCCGCTCCGCGCATCGCCTGGGCGGCGTTGACGAAGATATTGAGGATCACGGGCTTGATCATCTCAGGGTCGCACAGGACTTCGACATCGCCTCCCTCCATCTGGACTCGCACGCCGGAGAATTGCGGGTCCTGCGCCACGAGCGCGATGACATCGTCGAGCAGGATCTTGATGGGGATTCGCATCAGCCGGGGCGTTCGCGGTCGGGCATAGGAGAGCATGTCCTGCACGCTCTCCTGGAGGGCGCTCAGGCGCGAAGCCATCTCGACGCAGATCTTCGCTTCCTCGCTTTGACTGTCCAGCCGCCGCAGCAGCATGGTCGTGGCGCCGAGGAGGCCGGCGAGAGGATTCTTGACCTCGTGGGCGACGATGGAGGCCAGCTCGCCGAGCTTCACCAGGCTTGCCTGCTCGATCAGCTTCGAGCTGAGCGCCTTGCTCTGCGTGATGTCCGTCGCCAGGAGGAATATCCCGAGGCCGTATTTTGCCGGAGCAGGATCGGGTATGAGATTCACGACGAACCACCGCGTTTCGCCCCGAAAGGTGATCGGATTCTCGAACGATTGGTGCTTCCCAGCGTGGGCCAGGGTCAAGTGGGGCAAGGCGCGCTGAAACGTCTCCTCCCCGAGAAAATCCCGCACGCTCATCCCGACGATCTTCTCCCGAGGGATCCCGGAGACCTCGGCGTAATACCTGTTGACCATTCGGTACTTGTCGTCGGGGCCGATGTACGCCGCAAGGCTCGGGAGATTGTCCAGGAACGTCCACAGCTCGTGCTGCGTGCGGTGGAGCGCCGACTCGGCGGCCTTGAGCCTGGACAGGTCGCGCACGATTCCTGTGAACATGCGGCGGGTCCCAAGGATCATCTCGCTGACGGAGAGCTCCACGGGAAACGTCGTGCCGTTCTTGCGGAGCCCCTGGACCTCGCGTCCAATTCCGATGATCCTTCGCTCCCCCGTCTGAAGGTAGCGCGCCATGTAGCTGTCATGCTCGCGGCGGTACGGCTCCGGCATGAGCAAGCTCACGTTCCGGCCGACGACCTCTTCACGCGAATAGCCAAAGATCCGGGTGACCGCGGGATTGACCGACTCCACGATCCCGCATTCGTCAATCACGATGATCGCGTCGATCTCGCTGTTGACGACCGCCGCCAGACGGGCCTGCGCATCCTGCAGGTCATCGCTTGCGAGCGGCATGGACGAGCTGGAGGCGTCAGGAAGGCTCAACATGGTGCTCCGTCATCCGTCCAGCAGGAAGGCCAACCCAGAATTTCATTTCGCCTGGAATTTACGACAGGCGCCGGGTGTCTGGCAACAGGCAGATTGCACACTCCGCCGCTCCACCCTCAACGCACCTGGCCAGCTTGAGCTTCAAGAAGCTGGCGGATGCCGGCGGCCCAGGACTCGTAGGACCGTGATTCGCTCACGTGCGTGATTCGCTCCTTCGTGCTCGTATCGTCGAATGTCTTGAAGAGGCCGAGGAGTCGCTCCCGGCCGGCGTCGTCTTGCCCACCGGGGGTCCGGAGCCGCTCGCAGAGCCTCGTGATCTGGACGTAGGCGACGCCCAGCCGCACCAGGCGCACCCGGTGGACCAGCTCGGGTTTCGACGCCACGGAAGCCTCCGCCTCGGCCAGGAGGGCATCGGCACGAGCCAGCACTTCTTCGCTGAAGAGCGGCCCCCTGGGACCATCGAATATGTGGCAGTGGACGCCCTCGAGCCTTGCCTTGCCGTGCAGGAGGTCGATGTACCGGCGCAGGTGGGGCGCTGCTTCCTCGTAGTAGCCAGTGAGGAACTCATCGATGGCCCGGTCCGTGTCGTATCCCGGGTCCCAGAGAGTCTTCGCGATGATCCAGGTGCGGAGCTCGGCGAGCTCGCCGCCCCGGCTGAAGTAATTGGCCTCCTCGTAGACGCCCTTGACGCCGTGCTCGACGAAGAAACGGACGTTGGCGCGGATGGTGTAAAGGTTCGGGAAGGGCAGGAGCGAGTGGGCATAGTTGATCACGTAGTCCCAGATGTACAGGCGATCGCTGATCCTCGCCCAGCCTTGAATGTCATCGGCGAAGGCCCGGTTCTCTGGATCGATGGCCGCCTGGCTGGAGAGCGGGTGCGAAAAGCAGCACTCGATCGTGCACAGCCGGACGATCGTGTTCTCGCGCGGCACGGTCAGGCGGGGAGGCTTGCGCGTGAACTGGTAGGCGAGCGTGTCCACGGCCTTGTCGGGGTGCTTCGCGCTCACCGCATCGGCGATGGCATTGACGAAGCGGAGGTACGGCCCCGCTCGCGAGCCTTCCTCCTCGATCACACGCGCACATGCGGCGCAAGCACAGTCGTTGTGCCAGTCGTTCTGGCTCACGGAGAAGATCGTGGCTTCGGGCTGCTCCTCCATCCAGCGGCCCACGGTGGCGGCGGCGATCCTGAGGACGTCTGGATTCGTCAGGCAGAGCTGCGTGCGCCCTCCGAGGCGCTTGCCGCCGACCTCCGAGAAGTACTCGGGGTGCTCGGCGAAGTGCTTCGCAGGGTCCAGGATCGAGTTGAACGTGTGGACGAAGGGCCCGTAGGCGATCTTGCCGCCTCGCCGAGCATCCAGGTGCGTCTGGGTCCCGTTGATCTTGTTGCGGGCGGCCCAGTCCCCGTCGCGCGAGCTGGGATAGTCCGTGGCGCGGTACTCGAGCCGTGGCACCACCGTCCGATCGCGCCTGCGCACCTCCACGGTCTCGAGCCTGGGAATGCGGGACACGTCGGGGGTGAGCCACCGGCACCCCAGCTCGTCCTCGAGGAGGGAGTAGACGCCGTAAAGCGTGCCTCGCGGGCGTCCACCGGCGATGGCGAGAGCCTTGCCGCAGGTGCGAAGGATGTAGCCCTCCTGACCCAGGCCCGAGACCTCATCGCAGGAGATGAGGCCTTCGCAGGCAGCCGGGCCGACGTAGATCGCCGTGCTCTCTGCGCTGGGCGGGCCGCTCAGCTCTTCGAGCGGGAGCTTCGCTCCCGAGACCTGCTCGAGGAAGCGCGTGAGCTCCTCCGCAGCGTGGCGCTCGGGAGCGGCGGCGTCCTTCGCCACCCGCACGACGTACTGCGTGGAGCCGGCGCGAGCGAGG
>Ga0073934_10009000_pt1 | contig 13011 bp, 12 predicted proteins | sample LarsenN4metaG_FD_76834 | JGI IMG/M metagenome (GOLD analysis project Ga0073934, IMG submission 76834) | Hot spring sediment bacterial and archeal communities from British Columbia, Canada, to study Microbial Dark Matter (Phase II) - Larsen... ...
GTAAACCACCCGGTTTGAGCCGAGCTTGTGGGCCAGGGCCGAGTGAATGTCGTCGCCCCGGAAGCGGAGTTCGCGATAGGCAGCGTCTTCGATCAGATAGATGGGATGTCCGGCAGCCCGCTCGTAGAACCGGAGCAACTGCAGCGCCGCCTCTTTCTTTTCAAAACTCGTCGTCGTTCCCGTTGGGTTCTGGTGATACGTGACGAGGTACAGCAACTTGACCCGGGGGATTTGGCCCGAGTTCTTCAGTCGGCCGAGAACGGCTTCCAGTTCGCGGATGTCGAGGCCGTCTTCTTCCAGCCGCACCGTGCGGCAGAGCAGGCCATGGCTTTGCAGAATCCCAAGGAAGACGAAGTAGGTGGGGGCCTCGGTGATGACGATGTCGCCAGGGTCGCAGAGCGCCTCTGCCGCGATGTAGAGCAGCTGTTGAGAACCGTGAGTAATGAGCACCTGGTTGGCGTGCGGCGTCCATTTGCAGCTCCCGGGCGAGGCTGCGCTGTCCTGCGTGGCGACGCGTTCGGCGGTCAGTTGCCGGAGCAGCGGGTCTCCCATGGTGCTGCCGTATTGCAGCGCTGCGGGGCCGAGCGTTGGCGACCCCAGCATCTCGTTGAGGAGCAGTTGCGCATCCTGGACCGGCATTGACGCGCTGTCCGTAAAGCCGGCGGCCAGGGAGATCACTTTGGGATTCTCCAGCGGCAGTCGCATGAGCCAGGAGATGGGCGGCTCGGTGGTGCGCCGGCCGAGTTTGGAAAGCGCGTTTTGCTTCATGCGGGCTGAGGCGAGTCCGGCTTGTCACCGGAGCGATACTCGACCACCTGCACCTTTTCCAGAGTGACCAGCCCGCCCTGCAGCATCTGCCGCAACACCGGAAGGAAGGCCTGGATTCTCTCCGCGTTATCCACGATTTCGATGACCAGGGGGAGGTCCATTGAGAGGCGCAGGATCTTAGCGGTGTGGAGCCGGCTGGACTTGCCGAAGCCCATCGGGCCCCGGAGCACCGTTGCACCGGCCAGGTGCATTTCGCGGGCCTTCAGGACGATCGCTTCGAAGAGAGGCTTGTGTTCCCACCGGTCCGATTCGCCGATATAGATCCGCAGCAGCAGCGCTTCGTTTTCCAGTTGCATTTAGTGACCTTTCACTGCCAGCGCCGTAACCGCGCTGTGGCCGAGCCAGACCGCCAGGAGGCACATCACGACCGAAACAACGACATTGCCTCCGGCGTAGAGCCACTCGCCGTCGCGTGCGAGGCTGAGAGTTTGCAGGCTGAACGATGAGAAAGTGGTGTAGCCCCCGAGGATCCCGAGCATCACAAATTGGCGAAATGCGGGCGGCGCGAGCCAAAGGCCATCGGGGCCAGTCAGTGCATCCACTGCGCCAATCACCAGGGAACCGGTGACGTTCACGACAACAGTGCCCCATGGGAAGGTTTCACCCCAATGCTGCGCCACGAAACCGGAAGCCCAGAAGCGTGCGATGCTGCCCAGCGCGCCACCCACTCCGATCCAGAAGTAAGCTGTCATCAACCCGGGGCAGGATGCGCTCGGAGTGGGCCGGTGTCCAGACGTTCTCACAGGGTCCGCACAGCGTCCCACAGGGTCCATAGGGTCCGTGTCTGGGCCGGCACGTTGCGCAGGTCGCCGGGCAGAGCTGGCCCGGACTCCCGGAGCCGCGGGATCAAAAGCCGATCAGCTCTCCCAGTCGCTTCACCAACTGCCCCTGGCCTTGATGGATGTAGATGCCAAGCTGCGCGATCAGAGAATACGCAAACGCGAACTGCGCCAGGGCGTACATGGCAATCGTGAACTGGCTGATGCTGATAAAACCGATGCCGAACTGTGAGATGGTGATGATGCCGCACGCAAACTGCCCGATGGCGATGAAGCCTCTTGCGGGCACCGGCACCCGGTTGGGGCTGTATTTGAAGGAAATGTGGAGCAAGGGCAGGCCCATGACTGTCGATGGCGACTTGTACTCAAATCCCCATCCGTCCCATTTTTCCTTCCACGGGTATGGCGCACCGCAACTGGGACAGGCGAAGGCCTGTTCGGAGATTGGGTGCCGGCATTCTCTACAGGGCTTCATGTTTGTGGCGCGACCGTTTGTGAAGGTAGAGGTCCGCCAGCAGAAAACCGGTGTAAACGACCACCCCGAAAACGGCGGCTGCCGGATCGACCAACTCGCCTGGAACGGCCTGCGCGCGCAGGAAAACGAGAAAGGCCGCCAACCCGATGATGTTGGATACCAGCGCAGGCTTCCAACCGTTCCAGCGCAGGTGCCGCCTGAACAGTGCGAGCGGCACCCAACTCACCAGGCGCATGAGGAGCAGCGTCAGGAGCACCAGGCACAGGATCTTGAACCAGTGAAGCGCCGCGGCCATCTCCCATCCTAAAAGCCGAAGCCACTCTCGCAATCACAAAGTCACACCAAGGGCCACGAAAGGTCCGCAATAGAACATGCCCCCATCGAGCAGACCGGGTGCCGCGCCAGCACGGAAAGTGCTGCGTATGTTGCCAGCATGAGCACTATGCATTGGGGATCCGATTCGCCTTGTCGCCTTGTCGAGTTTCGTCTGCACTTCGGACTTCGGACTTCGGACATCGGACTTCGGACTTCCACCGCACGCCTTGAGCGCCTCGCATGTCTTACTATAATCAGCAGTGATGAGAAGTTTGATAAAATCGCGTAATATACCAGTTCTGCTGGCCCTTCTCGCCAGTTTCGGTTCCGCCAAAGGCGCCTCACCTGGCAACGCGCCGGCCTTGCCGATCACGGGCACTCGCATCGTGAACGTCGCCACCGAAGCTCAACTGCAGGCCGCCTTGTCCAGCCTGCGGCACGGGGACACCATTTTGCTTGCGGACGGCGTCTATAACCTGACCCAGACCCTGTACGTCAATGGCCGGAACAATGTCACTATCCGGGGCAACGCCGGCAGCACCAATGTCGTTCTTGTTGGGCGCGGGATGGATAACCCCAAGCACGGCGATGTGCCGCACGGGGTCTGGTCCAATAGCACCAACACCACCGTCGCGCACCTGACCATTCGCGATACCTGGGACAACCCAATCATCTTCAACGCGGGCGCCCAATCGCCTTTGGTTTACTGTGTTCGGCTGATTAACGCCGGTTCGCAGTTCATCAAATCAAACCCAACCGACGTCAACGCCGGACTGGGGGTCAACAACGGCGTGGTCGAGTATTGCTGGTTCGAATACACCGGCAGCCCTCCTGGCGACCACGGGGCGGGCGCCGGTTACTTTAACGGCATCAGCGCGCATGCGGCGAAAAACTGGGTGGTTCGCGGGAATGTGTTCAAGAACCTCCATAACCCGGATTCGGCGGCCTACCCCTGGAACCCCGCCGTGCTGTTCTGGCGGCACTCATCGGGGACTCTGACGGAGCGGAACATCTTCATCAACGTGGACCGCGCTGTGGCTTACGGGTTGGACCACACGACCGCTTTCTTCGACCACTCCGGCGGTGTGATTCGGAACAACTTTGTTTATCTTGCCCCCGGTTTGCTGAGCGCGCAGCGCAGAGCCGGGTCGGATGGCGCCCTCATTGCGTGGAATTCACCCGGCACTCAGATCGACCACAACACTGTCCTGCTGAATGGCAACGAGTTTTATGCCATCGAGTTCCGCTTCACGACGACGGATGATTGCTTCGCTCGCAATAACCTGACCGACGCGCCGATTCATCTGCGCGACGGGGCCGCGGCCACCCTGAGTTCGAACCTGGTCACGGCCACCCCGGCCATATTCGTCAACCCCGCTGTGGGCGACTTGCACCTGAAACCCTCCGCTACCAACGCCATCGATCAGGCGCCTGTGGTTCCCGGCGTGACCCACGATGTGGATGGCGAAGCGCGCCCCAGAGGCGCCCGCCCCGACATCGGTGCGGATGAATTCTCGACCAACGCACCGCCGCGGTTCACTGGGCTAACTCCGATGGGATCGAGCAATGTAGTCAGCTTCCAGACGTTCCTCGGCGAAAGCTATGATATCCTGCGCACGGGCGATCTGGCGGCGGGCGCATGGTCCCTGGTGGCAAACAATGTCCCCGGTTCGGGTGGGGTTGTTGTCCTGGCCGATACAAACGCGGCGGACCCGTTCAGACAATTCTACCGGGCCAGGCTATCGCCTTAGCCAAAGGTGCCGTGGAAGCACGACTGGAACTCAGATTGCACCACTCCGGAGAACCCGGGAGACCCCGCCCATAACAGCGGCGGGACGTGGTGGACGAGGAACCGCAATGGATTACCGTTGCATCATGAGGTTCATCTGCCGCATCTCGAAACGTGATGGCTTCTGGACCGCGGAACACGCCAGCCAGGATGTCGGTCCCATTCGCGTGACCGCACCTTCGCGGGAAGAGGTGTTGCGCAAAATGGAGGGAGAAATTCGTTACTGGCTGGAGCTGTGCCCGTGCAGCGGCCAGGCTTTCCGCAAACTGGAGGTTGAATTGGTCGAGGCTGCCGAGCCCATGCCGTGATTGAACGACGCGCTCGCCAGCCGCGGAGATGCGAATCAATTCAGAAAATCGAGGGCGCGCTCAATTTCGCCCCGGTGCTGCAACCGGGACACAATCGCGCTGTATTCTTTGTGCAGTGTGGTTTGACGCTTGGCCATATAACTGAAGCTAAAGGGCGAGCAGGCCTCCATGTTCTCTGAGAAAGCGGCTGAGTAATAACCAGGATTCCGGGCAACGGTCTGGAGCAGCAATAGCTTGCAGTTGTCGCGCAGCAGCGCCTTGACCCGGTGCAGCACCGGCGCCTCAAATCCCGTCACGGACCAAAGCACGGCCTCAGAAAACTGCCAGAATTTCGAGGTTAGCTCGTCGAGGTGTCCGACGGCCGCCTGCCGGGCAAACAGTGTGTCATGTCCGCTCGCGAGGTCATCGGCAAAGTCCTGCAGGTCGTCCATCAATTGAAGCAGGACACCGTAACCGAACATGAAGCGGGCCTCGGCTTCACTCAATTGTCCGGCGACGAGGTACGCATCCGCCAGCACCGAAGTCCCCCCTTTCCTGACAGTGAGTTCAAGGAGGTCGTCTTCTGCCAAATCCGGATTCAGTTGCCGCAGGCTGTCGGTCTGGGCGGCGTGAATGGCCGCCAGGCTAAGATAAACCTCCTCGAATTCGGCTCGTGGAAAGGTTGCCTCAATTCTTGCGATGAGCCGTCCGACCTTTGCTGCGTGGCTGTCCGGTGGGGTTGCCCGATGGTCGCGCAGCCGCAGGCCAAGCCATTCGCAGAACCGCCATTTCGATTCCGCCGATCGGTCGGGGTCATCGAGATAATTGTCGGTGAATGGGTAAAGCATGCTGTAGCCAAACACGGGCGGGGTAAGCGCCACGGGTCGTTGCAGGAGCAATTGGATGCTCTGCATGACCCACAGGTTCCGCAAGGCCTGATGCAGGCTGTGCTCGCTCAACTTCGGGTCGAAGTTCCTGGCCTCGTTGACACATTGCTGAGTGGCTTCGAGCCCTTCCGCAGTGAAGAACAGCCGCAAACCCCGGCCATCAAGGTTCAGTATGCGTCCTGCCATCTGCCTGGCCCGCTCGAGCAGATTGGCACGCCAGGCCGCGCGTTCTTCCGGCCGTCCTGGAAATTGCCGCAGCCTGGCCTTGAGCTGCTCCGACTCCCGATCGGCCCGCGACTCGCGCTCGGCTTGCTCGCCCGGCGAAAACCCCGGTTCGAGCCGCGGTGGGCCTCCCGGGGCAGTGCGCCACAGATTTGCGTAACCGGTGGTAAAGTTCTCGATTCGCCTTTGGAACACCCGGGAGGCATCGCTGGAGGCAAGGGACCAGGGTGTGTTCGGAGAATCCACCGGGGCGATATCACCTTTGGACTCTGCTGTCTGCAAGCTGTGAAAAAGATCGCTCACTGTTTCTGGGCTCGGATCCGAATCGCCTGTCGCCTTGTCGAGTTTCGCCCTGTACATCGTCGTCTTGGCCAATACACAGACGCGCGCGAGGAAGTTTCAAAGGAAACCGCCCTCTACTGTAAACAGGTAGGCGCGCTCGCCGAGCGCGCCCTGCCTGCGCCCCCTGCGCCTGCATACTCGGTTTGTTGGTGTGCAGTGTGGGGACGGTCTATGGGCCGTCTATGGGAGAGTGCGTCGGCGTTGTTCGGCGACGCTCGAACGAGTCGCCAGCAGTCCGCCGGTTTCTCCTGGCCAATACACGGACAAACCCGCGGCCGCCCGCGAATCCGGGAGCAGGAGCGTAACGGCGACTATTGTTTCTCAGACGGCGGAAAGTCGGGAAGCTTCCGCGAGAGCGGCGTTTCACCCCGGATCATGCGCGTGGCGGCGCCGGTCAGTTTCAGATAGTAGTCCGACGGCAGGCCGTCGTAAGTTACGAAGTATTTGCCCACCGGGATGACGTTGGAGACTTTGTAGATGGCCGTTCCCTCGTCGACCTCGTCGAACATGCCCACAAATACCGTGCGGATGCCCAACTCCCTGAAGATCGCGAACTGGCGCCAGTAGAACTCGCCTTTGCGTCTTGGAATCATTGTTGTTCCCGGGGCCATGCGGCGCAGGTTGTCCCACGAGAACCCGGGAAACGCGGTGGGCATGTAGCCGATGCCCAAAGGCTTCAGTTCGGCGAGGTCCGCTTCCCAGACATTCTTTCGAATGCGATCCATGGACTCGTCATCTTTGTAGCGGCCGGCATTCCACGGGCTGATGGAGTGGAACATGCGGTAGACCTTGGCCCAGGCGGCATTAGTGCGTGAGGCGCCGGTGAGCGTCCTCCAATGGGGGTCAATTCCGCCGATCAGGTATACGCCGCCGTATTGCGGATCGTTCTTGAAGAAGTTGATCAGTTCCTCTCCCTGTTCGGGCGACCAGGGGCGGTCCGTGAATCCCAGTCCCCATAGCAGCACCACGGGTTTCTTTTGATGATGCAGATAGCGCGAGTCCTCGCGCACCTTGACCTTGTCGCAAAGGAACTTCCAATCGTTCATCACCGTGGCAGTCGTCGCATTCCTTCCCGTGGAGAGATCCAGCATCATGGCCCAAACGCGTCCTTCCCGATGGCAGCCTTCGCGCACATTGGCCAGAACCTGGTTGACGTGGCGGGAACGCGACGGACTGGCCGCCTCGCCAATGAACCGGCTAAGGAAGACTCCCTCGATTCCGTACTGCCGCATCCACTGAAAGTGCAACAGCACGGGTCCTTTGCGGAACGCGCTGTACAGCTTGGCGGGCGAGCCATCGGGCATTTTTAGACCCGGGACCTCGCACAAATCGCCGGGATGGTACTCTGAGACGTCAGGCCACATATCGACCGTGAACCGTCCACCGTTCGTTCGATCCAGGCTCTGTCCCCAGTGCACGAATCCGAAACCGCTTCCGTCACCGGGTGTGTTGAACCAGCCTTGGTAACCGCAAAGGACCTTGCCATCCAGCGTTGTGGCGTTGATGTCCGCACGGCTCGGCCCCTCGTAGGGCTTGAGCCAGGGCTCATCCCGGCCAGGGGCGAGATCAGCCGCGAGCAATCCATTCGCAAGTAGAATGAATAGCACGGCCCGGAGCCATCCAGCGAACAGGCAAGTGAGTGCAATCCTCCTCAGCCTTACGGAGGCTTGAAGTGCGTGGCGCATATGCGATGACCAGATTAATCAGGTCCCGAGCCGAGGGCACCTACTATATTCCGAAATTCCGGAGGTCCAGTTGTCCAGCAATTCGCGCTCAATTCGCGCAATTCTCATTGGGGATTCTTCATGCAAGGTTGCAGCGCAGAACTGCCTTAGTAAAAGGGTAGGGCGCGTCCGTCCCGGCGCGCCGAGGTCCGTCAGGCGGCATAATGAGCAATCCAAGCGCTGTCGCGCGTGGCAAGGCCAATGAACTTCCCCAAGTCGTTGCGACGGAATCACTCGCATGTAAGTTCATTGGAAGAGTTGCTGCCGTTGCTGGCAGTTGTCGTTGACGCCCGGCCTTGCCGGTCCCATTCTCCAAATTCATGGCTCGACCCCTGCGTGTCCCATTCAAAGGCGGTTGGTATCACGTGACGAATCGCGGCAACAACCGGCAAACGATTTACTTCGACTCCCGGGATCGCCAGCACTTCCTGGAGTTGCTTGGGGAAATGAGCGAGCGCCACGGCCTGGAAGTTCACGCCTATGTGCTGATGGACAACCACTATCACCTGCTGGTGCGCACGCCCCTGGCCAACCTTAGCGCCGCCATCCAGTGGCTGAATTTGGCTTACAGCATTTGGTGGAACCGGCGGCATCAACGAGTGGGGCATGTGTTTCAGGGCCGCTTCAAGGCCGTCGTGGTCGAGTCCGGCCAATGGGTATTGGAGTGCAGCCTTTATATTCACCTCAATCCGGTGGCCGTCGAGGCTTTGGCGTTGGCCAAACGGCAGAAGCGGGCCGAGTCACACGGATTGGACCAGGCCACTGAAGCGCTTCGGGCCGAGCGGCTGGAGACGTTGCGCTCGTATCCGTGGAGTTCGTTCGGCGCTTATGCCGGTTATGGTCGAGCGCCGGCGTGGCTCTGGACCCAGGAAGTGTTGCACCGGGCGGGGGGTGTGGCCCGCTACCGGCAATTGGCGGAGCAAAAGGTTGGCCGGGGACTGCAGGAATCGCTTTGGTCTCAGCTCAAATGGGGGCTGGTGCTGGGCGGGGAGAACTTTGCCCAGAAACTGAGGCGGCAGATCCCGGACGAACGGGAGAGCAGCGCGCGCCGGGCATTGCGTGAACGGAAGAATTGGGCTGAGGTGGTGCGGGCTGTGGAGCTGGCAAGGGGTGAAAAATGGACGGAGTTCGCGACGCGGCACGGAGACCCGGGCCTGGCGCAGGCGCTCTACGTGGCGCGGCGTCGCACGGGGTTGACGCTGCGGGCCCTGGGCGAGGCGGCGGGCGGGATGGACTACACCGCGGTGAGCATGGCGATCAAGCGTTTTGAGCAGCGGCTAGCCCAGGACAAGGCCCTGCGCCAAATGACCGAGCGGCTGTTGGCGGAGGCCGGACCGAAATGTGAAATGTGAAGATCCGACCCCAATTTGCGGCTTGCGACCTTCCTCCGTCAGTTTAGAGTGAGCCGATGCAAAGACTGGCACCAGCGGCGGCGGTGCTGATAGCCGCCTGCTTATCCGTCCGGGCCCAGGTGAGCGTTGAGGTTCGTCTCGAGCAGGAGCAGTTTCTGCCGGGTGAATCCCTGGTGGCGGCGGTGCGGATCACGAACCGCTCCGGGCAATCCCTGGTGCTCGGTGCGGAGCAGGACTGGCTGACCTTTGCCGTGGAATCCCAGGAAACCGGGGTCGTGCCGAAGATAAGTGACCCCGTGGTGCAGGGAGAGTTCGTGCTCGAATCCTCAAAGGTAGCCACCAAGCGGGTGGATATCGGTCCGCATTTCCCCTTCAGCAAGTCGGGACGTTATTCACTGACCGCCACCGTCCATATCAGCCAGTGGAACTCGGAAAGAGTCAGCCCGCCCGTGAGTTTCGACATCGTGGAAGGTTCCAAAATCTGGCAACAGGAAGTCGGTCTCCCGAGTCCGGACGGTTCCAGCGGTCCGCCCGAAGTGAGACGCTACCTGTTGCAGCAGGCAAACTATCTGCGCGGTCAGATCCGGTTGTACGTGCGGATCACCGATGTGACCGGTCTGAAGACGATCCGCTTGCTCCCTGTCGGCAGGATGCTCTCGTTCAGCCGGCCCGAGCCGCAAGTGGACGCCTTCAGCAATCTCCACTTGTTATACCAGAACGGGCCGCGCACGTTCCTCTACACCAAATTCAGCCCTGACGGCGAATTGTTGGCCCGCCAAACTTACGAGATTGTGGATTCGCGCCCCCGGCTCTATGTCGACGCGGAACGCGAGATCGGGGTTAAAGGCGGTGCGCGCCGCCGGCTGGCGACTGACATTCCACCGCCTACCGCGGCACAATTGCTCGCGGAGTCCGGCACTAACTCGGTCTTAACCAACGCCGCTCCTGCTGCAACGGAAGAGAGCGGCTCCAGGAAGAAGAAACGCTAACCTCGCGCCCGGTCACAGCATGGCTTTGGCCGGTGGCTTCGGCCATCCAATTTCCGGCTCGGATCGCTTATTCCCGGCTCACGGCGCTTCGTCCAGCGCTTCAAACCGCCGTTGCAGATCACGGACAATCGGCGCTGCGCGTTCGATGGCGTTTCTTTCGGTTTGCCCGGCAAAAGAACGCATCACCACCCGGGCCGCCGCGATGATTTCCCCGTTCCGGTCGCGCAGCGGCATGATTACCGAAACGGCCTTCTTTTCCTTGCCATACCAGGTCTCCCCTTTGGTGATCACCTCCCGCTCCGTTTTGCCGCCTGGTTGCCCGATTTCCGCGGGTTCCTTGCTGGCGATGATTTTCGTCGTGCCGGCCTCAGCTCCCGGCATGTAGACTTTGAGCCCCAGCAGCCGCGAGTTCCGCTCGCTGAGCTCGGCGATAATTCCCTGCAGCGGCGGCTCCCGTTGCGTGTAGGTGATCCGCGCATCCGAGAAATAGCTTACCGAATCTGACTTTGTCCAAAAGCCGACCTTGCCGCTGGAGAATGAGTTATCCGTGATCGTAGGGATCACCTGGTTGCCGTTCAGGAAACAGCGGATCTGGTTGCCTGCGCATTCAACGGAGATCTCATGCCACACGTTTGAGGGAATGGAAATGGACGGACCGGGCATGAGCCCGCGCTGGCCGTTCACCACCTTGTAGAAACGAAACGTGCCGCCCAGCGAGCTCGCGCGCAGCACATAGAAGTTCGTCTCGTTCTGCAGCCGGAACACGATGCCGGCCATCTGCTCCACGGTGCCCTTCACCGTTTTGACACGGGTTGAGAACTTGAAGTCCCCGAACGTCTCCGTGTCGAAGATGAGCAGCGGGAAATGCTCATCGGTAGGGTCCTGGGCCATTTGAGCCAGCACCGGTCTCCTGGACACGACTGGCGCCTGGCTGGAGAGGGGGGGCAGCAGCGGGGGCACTTCATCCCACACAATCCGCCAATCGCCCGGTTTGCCTTGGCCGCTAACCGTGCTGCGAAAGCCCTTCGGCAACTGGCCGTCAGGCGTGCCACCGAAATCAAAAACGCGCTCCGCGGCCCAGCTACTCGTCTGGACCAACAGACACCACGCTGCCAAACCCAGAATCGTCGATCGCATCACGAACAGCATAGGCGCACAACCGGCTTTCACAAGAAAACGTCATGGCTGCATGGTTCATGCGGGCAGGGAGCTTTCTCCGAAAGCGCCGTTCTCCGGGCCTCGCCTGGCGAGCTTGGGGGTTGCTGACCCATCCCGCCAGTCCATCCTTGCCTATCCCGCCCCGGTTCGCCTTAGACTCCGAGCGTGCGGTTCCTGCGTTACATGCTCCTGTTCCTGTTCTGTTTAGGCACAGTATTCGCTGTCGGACTCTGGTGGTGGAATGGGCGCCTGGAGCGCAGCCAGGATGTCCCGATCCGGGCGGCGGCCCAGCGTTACGGGCTCGATCCGGCCTTGGTGAAAGCGGTGGTTTGGAGGGAAAGCCGCTTCAACCCCCGGGCGCGCGGCCGGGCGCAGGAAATCGGCCTGATGCAGCTTCGCGAGGAAGCGGCGCAGGAATGGGCGGATGCCGAGCGGATCGACGGCTTCGAGCACGAGCATTGTTTTGACCCCGGCACAAACACCATGGCTGGCGCATTCTACTTGAGTAAGTTGCTGCGTCGTTATTCCCGGACTGACAACCCCGCGGCCTATGCGCTGGCCGACTACAATGCCGGACGCGCCAACGTGCTCCGGTGGAACAAAGGCGAAGCTTCGACGAATAGCGCGGCCTTCCTCGCCCAGATAACCTTTCCTGGAACCAGGGAGTACGTGCGCTCGATCCTGCACCGGCGCGACCGCTATCGGTAGGGCGCGGTCGCCGAGCGCGCCGATTCGTTCGGTAGGGCTGTCGGTAGGACACCCTCGCCGAGCGCGCCGATTCCTTGTAGCGCACCTCCCGTAAAGAGCAGCCAACTATACATCGCCACCATTAGAGAGGGCACTTTGCTCACCGAGTGTTCCGAGTGTTGGTTCCAGACCTGGGCCTGACCCACGCCGAACGGCGCGTCTCTCCGAGCGCGCCGATTCCCAACAAAGGTAGGACAGTGACGCGCCACAGGCGGCCTTGCGTTTGCACACGCCTTTCAACCCATTTCAAACCTTTCGACTTTCTGCCTTTCAACCCCTTTCAACCCTTCCATTCCTTTTGCTGATTGACACACGCCCTGTTCTTGCGTTCTAAGGGAGGCATGACGAGACAAGTCCTTCTGGCTCTGAGCTGCATCTTGTCCAGCGGTCTGTTTGCGGCCTCGGATTACCCATTGCGACCGATTCCCTTTACAGACGTGAGGATCACCGGAGGCGTGCTGCAGCAACGCCAGGCCACGAACAGCGCCGTCACCCTCCCGTTTGCCCTGGCGCAATGCGAGTCCTCAAAGCGATTGCAGAATTTTGATCTCGCGGCGGAGACCATGCGCCGCCGGGCCGCCGGGGAGACGGGCTTTCAGAACAAGCCCCCCACCCAGTATCCATTCGACGATTCGGACGTGTTCAAAGCCCTGGAGGGAGCGGCCTTTTGCCTGAGCCTGGAGAAGAACGAAGCGCTCGAGGCGCAGGCGGAGAGTTTCATTAAGCGTATCGCCGCTGCTCAGGAGCCGGACGGTTATCTTTACACGTGGCGCACAATGCATCCGGACAGCCCGGCGCACGACTGGATTCACCAGCAGCGCTGGCTCAAGGACCCGCAGTTGAGCCATGAACTCTACAACCTGGGACACCTCTACGAGGCCGGAGTGGCGTACGCCCAGGCGACCGGTTCACGCTCGCTGCTCGATGTCTGCTTGAAAAGCGCTGAGCTGATCCAGAAGGATTTCGGTGACGGCGAACCGCGGATTGCCCCTGGTCACCAGGTGATCGAGATGGGCCTGGCCAAGCTCTTTCGCCAGACCGGCGACCCCCGCTGGATCGCCTTGGCGCGGTTCTTTATCGAAGCCCGCGGTCACGGGGGATCGGATTACAGCCAGGA
>Ga0073934_10009001_pt1 | contig 13011 bp, 12 predicted proteins | sample LarsenN4metaG_FD_76834 | JGI IMG/M metagenome (GOLD analysis project Ga0073934, IMG submission 76834) | Hot spring sediment bacterial and archeal communities from British Columbia, Canada, to study Microbial Dark Matter (Phase II) - Larsen... ...
CCGCCGCCCGCACCGTGACGGCCAGCCAGATCAGCGCCGCCACGGCCGTGCCCGCAATTCGGACGTAGACGTTCATGACTTCCTGGATGACGCCGCTGGCCCCCAAGTAGGAGTTAGGCGTGAGCTGCAAGGCCAGAAACACCGCGACGGCGCCGATTCCCAGCGCAGCGAGCATGAGGACGATCCTGATCGCCCCGCGGAACGCCAGGGAGACGAGCAGCAGCCCCATGATCAGCGCCAGTGCCGCCGCAAGGCCCGCAAAAAAAATGAGGATCGTTTCCCTGTCTACCAGTCTCTGGAGCGCCGTCCAGATCAGGATGCCCAGCCCAAAGCCGATTACCAGGAGCGCAACCAGGGCAGTGAGCATCGTGCCCACCCAGCCAAGGCCGAAGCTACCCTCGCAGACGACTTCCTTCCACAGCATCGGATACTTGCCGACGTTGGGATGCCGGGATCGGGAGTGCGATTTGCCCCGCCCGCCCGGGCTTGAGCTACTGGAGCTGTACGCTTGCTTGATGAACACGCGGCGCAGGCGAAGGACGGCCAGGGTCGTGCAGGCCAGGAAGATCGTGCCGTGGAACGCGACATAGCGAAGCAGGAGGCCCAGGAGAGCCTGCCCATAGCCGCCCGTGGCGGCGCTGGCGCCGATGGCCTCGTACAGGTCGTACAGGGCCTGGAACACGTTGCCCGACGTGTAGACGTACCAGAGCCAGTCGAAGCCCAGTTGAGCCACTTCCGCTGGGCTGGAGGGACTGCCCCCAGCGAGCGGCGCATTGAACACGCCGAATTTCAGGGCCAGGAGCGCGCCATACAGGGCGAAGTAAGTGATGATGATCAGGTAGGTCAGCAGGATGGCGTCGCGCGGCCGCTTCGCGAGGACCGAGATCCAGATGCTCAGGCCGCTGAGCGAAAGCATGGTCATCAAGGTGACGATGAATCCCGACCAGAGCAGATCGGGCGAAACGCCGCCGAAAAGCTGGGTCAGACTCAGGATGGGCAGGCCGGCCAGGATGAAGAGGGTCAGGTTGCCGAGCCGGGACACGAGCTTGCCCAGCACGACTTCCCGGTTCGTCAGATCGGTGGCGAGGATGTACTCGAGCGTCTTGCGGTGCTTCTCCTCCGCGATGGAGCCAGCCACGTACGCTGGGGTGAGGAGGAGGACCGCCAACCACTGGATGATCATGAACCACATGAAGAAGGTCGAGGCGAACTGGGCCAGGGTGTTGGGATCGCCCTGCCCCTCGAACCAGTTGCTTTGCGTGATCGGGAAGTAGCTCTCATAGACCGTCGCAAGGAGGGAGAACAGCAGGACGACGTAGAAGGTGCGGAGCAACATGAAGCGGCTGCGTCGGGCCATCCGCATCATGTCGTAGATCAGAACGGGGCCAACGAAATGCACGGGAATCTGGCTCCGAGTTGCAGCGACGTTCTGGGGAGGAGGGATCTCCGCCCCAGAACGTGCTCAGGAGATTTTCAGGACGACTCGCTCGCCGTGAGCGACCCTGGCATGCGAGCGATTCAGGGCTTGCTGAACACGGCGTCGTCCAGCTTGACGGCCGGCTTGAGCTCCACCACTTCCATTTCGAGGAATGGCTCGCCGTCGCGCTTCATGAGCTGCTTGGTGGCGTGCTTGACGCCCTCAAACTCCTTGTAATTGCCGTACGTTGTCTCCTGCTCGAACTCGACGTCGCGGTCGACGTCCTTGACCTTGGTAACGCTGCGGGTCAACAGCCCGGTCTCCTTGTCGAAGTACAGGCTGATGTCCCGATGGCCTGGCTTGGAAGCCTTGATTCCGACCACGGTGCGGCCGTCGATCTTGGATTCGCCCAGCGGCTTGAGAGTGATGTCCTTGTCCAGGAGCAAGCCGGCCAGGCTGGAGACATAGCCGTGGAAGGAGCTGTGCTTCTGCTCGGCGAGTTGCTCCTCGCTCATTTCCACGACGTCGTCGTTGATGCGACGCCAGCCCTGCTTGCCGTCCGCCACGGCGACGAACTTCAGCTCCTGGCCCATGGCTTCAAGTTCGAGCGAGACCTTGGTCTTGTTGGGCCACTGACTGGTGAACTCCCCCTTGATCGGCAGAGCCTGGCCGAAGCCATGGAACATTCCCTTGGTCCTGGCCGTCGCGGCGGTGTATTTCAGGAGCTTGTCCTTGCCGCCGCGGGCTTGCACGGCCTTGTCGATGACCGCTCGGCAATCTGCCTGCTCGTCGGCCCGGCCGACCGCCGCTCCCAGCAGGAGGAGGGCCAGCGCCGTCGAGATGCTTGCGAGTTCACGTACCATGTGGTCACTCCGTCAGGTTGATGGATTCCCAGGTTTCCCGCGCGCACCTCGCGCGGAGCCGTGGGGCCTACTTGTTCACTGCGCTGTGCCCCTTGATGTCGTCCGCGGGTTCGTAGCGCGAGTTGTGCAGGTGCTTGGCGAGAAACTCCTCGGCCTTCGCGAAGAAGTGCAGGCTGTTCTCGGGACGGGCGAAACCGTGCCCCTCGTCGGTGTAGACAATGTATTCCACCGGCTTGCCGGCCTTGCGAAGAGCCTCGGCGATCTGATCGCTTTCAGCCTGCTTGACGCGCGGATCATTGGCGCCCTGGCCGATGAGCAGCGGGGCCTTGATGCGATCGACGTAAAACAGCGGCGACCGCGACTTCAGGAACTCGTTGTCCTTTTCGACGTCGCCGACGCGCCGATTGAACATGGCCTTCATCGGGGCCCAGTAAGGGGGAATGCTGTTGAGCAGCGTGCGGATGTCGCTCGGTCCGACGATGTCCACGCCGGCGGCAAAGACGTCGGGCGTGAAGGTCAGGCCGACCAGCGTGGCGTAGCCGCCGTACGAGCCGCCCATGATGGCGATGCGTTTCGGATCGGCAATGCCCTGCTTGATGGCCCAGTTCACGCCATCGATGAGATCGTCGTGCATCTTGCCGGCCCACTCGCGGTTGCCGGCGTTCAGAAACTTCTTGCCGTAGCCGGTCGAGCCGCGGAAGTTGACCGAAAGCACGGCATAGCCGCGGTTGGCAAGCCACTGGTGAACCGGATTGTACCCCCAGTTGTCCCGTGCCCAGGGCCCGCCGTGCACGAAAAGCACCATGGGGAGATTCCTGGCGGGAACGCCGACCGGCGTCGTCAGGTAGCCGTGGATCTTCAGGCCGTCGCGCGACGTGTACTCGATCGGCTTCATCTTCGCCAGCGGCAGCTTCTCCAGCTTGGGCTGATGGCTGAAGAGGAACTCCGCCTTGCGCGTGGGCCGGTCGTAGAGGTAGTAGTACACGGGGCCGTCGTCGGTCACGAACCCGACCAGCCAGGTCTTGCTCGACTCGTCGCGGTTAATGCTGTTGATGACTCCCCTGTGCACCCTGGCGAGGGCCTCGAAATCAGCCTTCACGTCGGGATCGAGAACTTGCCACTGGATCTTGTCGCGGTTGAAGGAGACCGCCTCGGGAGTCCGCCGAGCGGGATGAGTCAGGACGTTGCCGACATCATACTCGGGGTCCTCGGCCAGCACCTTCTCCTTCTTCGTCGCCATGTCCACCTCGATCAGCCGCTGAGCGTTGGCGTCGTGGTTGCTGAGCAGGTAGAGGACCTTGCTTTCCGGTCCGAAAGCCAGGGGGGCGCCATTGTCGTCGGGCCCCAGATGGCGCAGCAGTTGCCAGGGCTTGCCTGGGGCTTCGCGGATCAGGATGTCGTGCCCACCGTCGGGGGTAGCCGCGACAGCCGCACGAATCTTGAACTGGTGGTCGGAAGTCCAACCGATGATGTTGCCAGGGTTCTCCGTGTCGAAAGCCAGGTCGCCGCTGTCCAGCTTGAGCCGATACACGTCGAACTTGCGCGGGTCCTGCCGGTTCATGGCGATGAGGAGTTCATTGGGCGCGACGGGATCGCGGTCGATCGACATCACCCGCACGCCCTTGAAAGGCGTCAGCTCGCGGGTCTTGCCAGTTTCGAGATTCACGGCGTAGAGGTGAAAGTTCTCATCGCCGTCGGTGTCTTGCAGGTAGCAAAGGTGCTTGCCGTCGTAAGGCCAGACAAACTGGCGGATGCCGCGTTTCTTGTCGGCCGTGATGATGCGATCATCCTTCTGGCCCAGGGTGCGCAGCCAGACTTGCATGACGTTCTGTTGATCCGGCGCCAGATAGGCGAGATACTTGCCGTCTGGGGAAATCTGCGGCGAGGTCTTCTCCGGATTGCCAAAGAGGACGTCTCGGGGAATGAGCGGAGGCAGTTCCGCACGGCTCACTTCCGCTGAACTCATCATCAAGACTCCGGCGATGACGCATTGCACTAATCGATTCACAAGAACCTCCTCGATACCCCCGTTGGGCCGAATGCCGCGACTCGCCTGGTATTTCGCTTGTTCTCCCGCGGCATTCTAGCAATTCCCGAAGGGCATGCAAAAAAGACAAGGATCTGATGGTGCGAGACGCTCTCCGCGAATTCCTGAAAAGTGAGGGCCTGCTCGGCCACGCCATCCTGGCCGCCGTTTCGGGCGGGCCAGACAGCCTGGCCCTGCTGCATGCGCTCCACACCCTGACGCCGACAATCGCAGCGCACCTGAATCATCAACTCCGGGGCAACGAGAGCGATGCGGATGAGCGCTTCGTCGTCGAGTTCTGCACCGCACACGAAATCCCCGTGCATGTTCATCGCTGCTCAATCCAGCTCGAAGCCGAGAAGCGCAAGACGAACCTGGAAGCCTGCGCTCGCGAGGTTCGCTACGCCTGGCTGGCCGAGACTGCTCGCCAGGCTGGGCTCCGCGTGATTGCCACGGGCCATACCCGCGACGACCAGGTCGAGACCATCCTCTTCAACATCCTGCGCGGCACAGGCCTGCGCGGGCTGCGCGGCATTGCCCGAAGCCGAGGCTTCAGCCCCGACCTGCGGCTGATTCGACCGCTGCTCGCCACCACGCGGGCCGAGGTCCTGGCCTACCTGGCTGAGAAGGGCCTGACCGCCAGGGAAGACAGCAGCAACCTCGACCTGACCTTCACGCGGAATCGCATTCGACACGAACTCTTACCGTTGCTGCGCGCTCAGTATAACCTTGGTGTGGACGAAGCGCTGCTCCGCCTGAGCGAACAAGCCGCCGAGCTGCTCAGCTCCCAGCAGGTCCGGGTCCAGGCACTGCTGCGAAGAGTCGAGCGACCGCGGGCCGGCGAGCTGCTGGTCCTTGACCTGGCCGCGCTGCGGAGCATCGAACCGGCCGACCTGCGCGAGTTGTTCTGCTTGCTGTGGGAACGCGAAGGCTGGCCGCGCGGGCAGATGGGCCGAGCAGAGTGGAACCGGCTGGTGCAAATGATCCAGGGGATGCCGCCGGCCTGGGACTTTCCCGAGGGAGTCCACGCCCGAATCCGCGGCAAGGTACTGCAGCTTGGCCGACAGTCGAATTGAGGGCAGTGATGTTGACCTTGACTTACATGGGCACGACGCGAGTTCCGCTGGAAGCCGAGCTGATTCGCCCCGATGTTCTGGCCGGCAAGAGCCATGCCGAGATCGCCGCCTTGCCGCTCCAGCATGGCAACGCCCAGGCTCCGCTCGGCGAGTTCTTCCAGATTGCCGGCGATCCCAACGATGAGCAAGTCACGATCGTCGGCGATTGCCAGCGCGTCAAGTGGATCGGGGCGGGCATGACGCGCGGCAGCATCCTCATCGAGGGACCGGCGGGAATGCACCTGGGCGCCGAGATGGTCGGCGGGTCCATCGAGGTTCGTGGAGACGCAGGCGACTGGCTCGGAGCCGAGATGCGCGGCGGGGTGATACGGGTACAGGGCAACGCCGGCCATCTTGTGGGGGCAGCGTATCGCGGCAGTCGGCGCGGCATGCGAGGCGGGACCATTCTGGTCGCCGGCAAGGCCGGCAACGAGATCGGCGGGACGATGCGCCGCGGACTCATTGCCATCGGCGGCGACACGGGCGACTTCGTCGGCGCAGGCATGATCGCGGGCACGATCTTCGTCATGGGCAAACCAGGCATCCGCACCGCGGCGGGGATGAAACGCGGCAGCGTCGTGCTTTGCCACGACGAGCCTGCCCCGCTCCTGCCCACCTTCAAGGCATCATGTACCTACCAGCCGACGTTCCTGCCTCTCTACTGCAAACGCCTGCAATCGCTGGGCATGGCAGTCAGGCCGGAGTGGCAGACGAGCCGGTATGTGCGCTATTGCGGCGACCTGGTCGCGCTGGGCAAAGGGGAAGTGCTGCAGCGCGTCGCGGGAGGATAGCAGGACCGCTACCCTCCCACGACCGCACCCTGGTTACTTGGGCGGAACGACAGGCGGCGGCGAGGAACCCACCCCCACCTTGCCAAGATCGGCCGTCGAGGTGACGACCACTTTCCCTGGCTCTGAACCCTTGCTGCCGCAGCCAACAGCCAGGATGGCAAGCAACAGGACGCCGACGGTTACGTAGCGCATTTCTGGCTCCTTTCAAGCTCAATCCAGCAAGGCGCTGGTGTTCTGGTTCAGGCTGTCCTTCCGTCCCGCGAGCTGCTGCAAGACAGACCAGTCGGAGCCATTGACGCCGTTGCTGGAAAGGTCCGGCGTGACGGTGTTGCCGAAGCGGACCGTTCTTGTAGAGCAATCGCCGAAGCAAAACTGAACTCCCCCTGGATGGCGCGAGCTGAAGCGGTACCAGGAAGCGCCGAGGTTGTTGCTGGCTGGCGGACTGCCCAGCGCCGGCGGACTAGGCCCGCCGATCGATGGGAGGTTGCCTCGCCCCAGGCCATAGCCCGTGCCCATCGCGCCGCAGCCCATCCAGTCCCAGGCGGTCGAGCGGATGATGCCGCTGCTGCCGATGCCTTCGCCGTACATCAGCGTGTTGCTGGTGCCGTCCAGGACCGAGAGCTGGCCAAGCGTGACATCGGAGCGATTGTGCATGATGCCGACAAACTGAGCATACAGCCCGAGAGCAACCCCCTGCGTGGGAAAGTCGCCGCCGCAGCCCGCCACGCCGAGATAGTTGGTCCTGCCGAACGGTGTCTTCAAGCCAGGTCCGAAGAAGTGCGTGTGAGAGAAGACGCCGTCGGTCACGTGCAGCGTGAGTTGATCGGCGAAGGATACCTCTTCGTCCACGTTGTCCGACGGGCACTTGAACATCTTCAGCTTCACCTGAGCGGTATTCGGCTGAACGTTGGGAAGGACGGTCCACCAGGCCTGGCATTCTACGGCCAGGTCGAGCCGCAGAGGCGGCGTGCCCGATGGGGGCGGGGTCCCCGTTACTGGATAGGTTTGGGGCGAGCTGCACAATTGCTTGTAAAGGTTGTCCTGTTCGAGGTAGGGAAGCAACGGAACCAATCCGCCGATCCAGGGGCCACGGCTCGGATTCAGCGGGTTGGGGTTCCCGTTGGCGATAACCGGACCGTAATAGCCAGGAGGCAGTTTACCGTAGTCGTTGTGGTAATTGTGGGCCGCAATGCCAATCTGCCGCAAATTGCTCGCACAGAGCATCTTGTTCGCCGCCTCGCGGACTTTCTGGACGGCCGGCAACAGCAGCGCCATCAGGATCGCAATGATCGCGATGACGACAAGCAACTCAATCAGCGTGAACGCACGCCGCTTTCTCTGTCTCATGATGCGACTCCTTGTGAGGTACTGAGAATCCAGGGTGCAGACCTGGAACCAGACAGTCCGCAGTCCTTGCGGTCAATGCCAGGCACGGCGCCGGCTCGGCATAGCGCAGGCAGGTGCGTTACGTTGCTGGTTCCAGTAACTCGAGAATGGAGTCAGGCCACGGATCGAGGCGGCGGAAATGGCGGTCGAGCGGCGATGCTGTACGTCACAATCACATGTGCGGGAAGCTCTTCAACCAGCAAGCAGTCGGGCGTCCAGGCCGTGGGGACTGGCGGCGGTATCGAGCCGGTCTGCTGCCACCAGACGCTGGTACCTCGGCACTTCAGGGCCGAGAGGGTTGAGCCCCAGGTCACCGCACGGGTAGTGTTCGCCTCTGGCTTCGAACATGCGGAGCAGCCTGGAGAACTGGGGGCGCAGGAACGCGTGCAGCAAGCTCGCTCGGTTTCCCGAGGAGTCTCCGCAGCGCACAGGGCGCAGCCTGGAAGCGACGAAGGCACGTGACGCTGTTTGGGCCGCGTGTCCCACCCCTTGGCAGCATCGAGCACGGCATAGGGGGGAGGGGTGACGCCCCTCGCCCTGGCCCAGGCGAGCCGCTGCTCCGGTGTATTGCAGCAGCAGTGCCGCCAGCACTCCTCCGCCGTCCGGCAGCCGCAGGCCTTGCCCTGGCACGGAAAGGGAACGCTTCGATCCTTGGCAACGCCGGTCGGGAAGGGTACGCCGACGGCACTAAGGACAAACGCCCACAGCACCAGTCCTCTGCAGAGCCGGTACCCGTGCCGTCGCCAGAGATGCTTCAGACCAACGAGCCGCATGGGAACTCAGGGCTGGATTGCCTGTACCGTACGCAGAGATGCTACATCAGGCTGGAATCGACGGCAACGAGATAGCTGCTCCACCCACCTTCTTCATGAAAACCAACGTCCCGCGCCGCGGCCAGCGCGGCCCGCATTAGCGTCCTTCGCGCTTGACACTGCGGAAATCCCGCTGATAATCCAGTTAGCGTGGCCGACCATTCGGAAGGCCGCGGTCCATTCTTTCCAGCACCGGCTCTGCATGACGAATCGGCAACCGGGTGGAAGCTGCAAAATCAGCGTTAGTGGGAAACCGAGGGCCTGGCCTCTCGCGTTGCCCGTTGTCGTGCCAATCCGTCCGGGAGCGGCGCGGTTCTCCGGCCCCCCTGAGAGCCACCGCTTCCGGATGTTTCTTTCCACAACCTGGCCAAGCAGTAGCATGCCTTCATGGACATCGATCTCAACGCCGATCTGGGCGAGGGCTGCGGGCAAGACGCCGAACTGATGCCGCTGCTCACCTCGGCCAACATTGCGTGCGGCAGACACGCCGGCGACCGCATGACCATGCTGGAGTCGATTCGGCTGGCCCTGATGCACGGGGTCCAAATCGGGGCGCACCCCGGCTACGCTGACCGGCAGAACTTTGGCAGGATCGAGCAAGACCTGTCGCCCACGGAAATCGAGCAGCTCTGCATGGAGCAGTGCCAGGAGTTGATCGCCCTGGCGGCGACCGCGGGGGCGCGAGTCGCATACGTCAAACCGCACGGCGCGCTTTACAACCAGGCCTGCCGGGACGTGCGCCTGGCCGAGCCGATCGCCCAGATCGCTCGCCGCCTGGGCCTTGCCCTCGTAGGGTTGCCGCAATCCGCACTGGCAAGTGCGGCAAGGAGAGCCCAGGTGCGCTTTGTTCCCGAGGGGTTCGCTGACCGCCGCTATCGACCGGACGGCTCGCTGGTTCCACGTTCCGAGCCTGATGCTTTCGTGCTCGACCCAGAGGAGGCCGCCGACCAGGCCAGGGCGCTCGTCGCCAGCGGCCGGATTGAGACGCTGTGCGTTCACGGCGATAACCCGGCCGCGCTGCAATTCCTAAGACGGCTGCGCGAGGGATTGGCAGCTGCTGGGGTGGCTTTCCGCCCGTTCTCCGCGCCCTGACATCGCGCAAGAGAAACGCCCACCGAGCTGGCTCGGTGGGCGCGGGGATGGACCTGTTCTGCAGGCTTTCCTTCTGCAGGGGGATTACTTCATCACGGGAGCAGCCTTGATCGGTTCGCCCATCGGCGCCGGAGCGGGAGCCGGCAGCGGGGCGGACGGCGCGGCAGGAACCGGAGCAATGTGCCCGTTCGCCGCGGTTCCGTAGGCGCAGCTCTGGCAGCAGTTCGGGCAGATGTCGCCGCAGCAGTCGCAGGTGTTGTGCAGGCAGCAGCCAGCACTGGCAACCAGGGCCAGCGCCGCAAACAATCCGAGGATTCGACGCATGGGACTGTCCTTTTCATCACAAGGGAGAATGCACCGCCACTCCTTGGCAGTGGTGATATTCGACCGGCATCATCGGACGGCTTGACCCATTCTGCGTAAGGTAGGAGGCGTAGAGAATTCGGTTTTCGCGGGCCGTGCCGACGAGCTTGCCGGTACTGCCCGTAGCGAATGCACTGCACTCATGCGATGAGCATGGGCGTCGATTCGGGAGAACTTGCTCATGGAAGCCGTCATCCTCGCCGCGGGGCTGGGCACTCGGCTAAGGCCGTACACTGAGACCAAACCGAAGCCCTTGCTTGCCGTGCAAGGTCGCCCCATTCTCGACTGGACGCTGGCGGCGCTTCCCACCCCGGTTGAGCGCGTCATTGTCGTCGTGAATTACCTGGCTGAACAAATCGAAGCCTACATGCGATCCCAGCCGCACTTCAGCGACTGGCAACTGGTGCGGCAGAGCGTGCCGCGCGGCACGGGCGACGCCTTCCGAAGCTGCCAGGACTCGCTGCAAAGCTCTCGATATCTGGTGCTCAACGGCGACGACCTTTACGGTGCGGCAGACCTTGCGGCCCTGGTCTGCCATCCGGCCGGGCTGCTCGTCCGGCCCGTGGACGACCCGCGGCGCTGGGGCATCGCCGACCTGAGGGCCGACGGCACGATCGAGAGGCTGGTCGAAAAGCCCAACCGAGATGGCCCCGCCCTGGCCAACCTGGGCGCCTATGTCTTCCCCCGGGAAGTCTTCGAGATCGAATTGAAGCCCTCGCCGCGGGGCGAGTACGAGATCACCGACTACGTCACTGAGCTTGCTCAAAGGATGGCCGTGCAGCCCGTCAGAGCGAACTTCTGGCTGCCTATCGGCGATGTGGAAGCCTGGCAACGGGCCGAGGCAGCAGACCTCTCAGCGCTGCGGCGAGCCTGAGCAATCGAGCGGCGGTCGGCGATCGACTCTCCCTGTCACGAGTGCAGGACGTGCATGATGTCTCCATCCTGGAGGACGTACGTCTTGCCTTCGAGCCGATAAACGCCCTTCGCCTTGCACTCCTTCATTGAGCCGTGCTTCTTGAACTCCTCGTACGGGACCACCTCCGCCCGCACGAACCCCTGGGCAAGGTCCGAGTGAATCTGCCCCGCGCTGGTGACGGCGTTCATGCCGGCCAGGATCGGCCAGGCCCGACACTCATCCTCGCCGACGGTGAGGAACACGATCTGCCCCATGCCGCTGAAGATCGCGCGGATGACGCGATCCCGACTCAGCTCCTTGATGCCGAGGTCTTGCATGAACGCCGCGCGGTCCGCTTCCGAAAGGTCCGCAAGTTCCATCTCCAGCTTGACCGGCGCCTGCACCACCTTCGGACAGGCCTTCAGCAGTTCCGCCGGCGGTTCCTTGCCGATGCGATCCTCGCCGATGTTCAGCAGCACCATCTCCTGCTTGAGAGTGAAGAGTTGGAAGCTGCGGATCGCCTTCTCCTGCTCCTCGCTGAGGCCGAGCGCCCTGGGCGACTGGCCCGCTTCGAGCGTTGCGACGATCCGCTTGAGCAGCTCCAGCTCCTTGAGATCGTTGTCGCGCTCCTTGGCCGGCCGAGGCTTCTTCAACTGCGCTTCCAGCTTCTCAATCCGATTGGCGACAATTTCCAGGTCGGCGAAGAGCAGTTCGCTCTGAAAGTTCCTGTACTCCGCCACGGGATCGCCGCTGAAGCCGGTGAGCACGATCAGCAATCCGTCGGCGGTGCGGAGAATGTTCAGCCGCTTCGGATTGTCCTTCCGCTCCGCGGCGAGCAGGCCAGGCGTATCGACCAGTTCGAGCGTTGCGTAGGTCGTCTTCCTGGGTTGGAAATGTGCCGAGAGCCAGTCGAGCCGCTCGTCGGGAACCTGGGCGATGGCCAGTTGCCCTTCCTGAAGGACCTTGGCGGGGTTCGGCTTGGCGCCCGTGAGCCATTCGAAGACCGTGCTCTTGCCGCTGCCCGTGTAGCCAACGAGGCCGACTTTCATGGAGTGTGTCCGTCGCGGGGAAACTGGATAACAGGCTTCTGCCTAGTTCACTTTATCGAATACGAAGCGATTGACTTCACGCAAGGGCCGCGAAGGCAAGGAAGCTCGGGCGACCGCTGCCCATCCCCTCCACGCCGCCAGGGCTTGCTTGCGGCACGGCCCGTTCAATCGTTGTCCGAACCTGTTGGAAAATACCTGGCGACCAGGGCCTGGTCGGGCCTGGTGAGCAGGCTGACGCCGATGCCCAGCGCGAACGAAACAAGCAGCCCCCAGATCAGCGGATCGACCCCGCCGACGTAGAGCGGCGCGAAGGCGTCAAAGCGCTCGACGCCGTAGCCGCAGCAGACGGCCCAGGGCGGCGGCTCAGGTTCCGCATAGGGCCGAATGCCCGCAGCATCCAGCCAGCCGAGGACATACAGGCTCACCACCGTGCAAAAGCCGCCCAGCATGCTGGCGATCATCCCCTGCCTGGTGGCGCGCGGCCAGTAAAGCGTCATAAGCATGGGCGCGAGAAACGAGCAGCCCTGCCCCGCGCCGGTGAAGACGATGATGTACTGCAAGAACCCCGGCGGCCGCAGCGCAAGGAAGCACACCACAATCCCGATCAGCGCCGTGATCAGGTAGCTGCCGATCCTGATGGTGCGGTCCGAGGCCTGCGGGTTGATCGTTCGCTGGTAGATGTCCCGCACCAGGCTGCTGCTGATCATCAGGAGAAACGCCGCCACGGTGGACATGATCGCCGCGTAGGGCGCGGCCAGCAGGATGCCCCCCAGCCACGGAGCGTCCCTGGTGAGGTGTCGCGTCATGGCCGGCATGATGCTGTCCGGCTGCCCCTCGCTGCCGATGTCTTTCAGGTACTGCGTGGGGAAGATGGCCCGTGCGCAGATGAAGATCATGACCAGCGACAGGTACGTCAAAAGGTAGTAGCCCGCCACGAGCATCAAGGCCCGCCGCAGGCTCGGCGTGTCCTTGAACGACATGAGCCGAACCATTCCGCTCGGTTGCCCCGCCGCCATCAGCGACCACATGCAGAAGAAGGAAAACGCCATGCCCAGCGGCAGGAAGTTGCGCGGGCCTGGGCCATGAACCAGCGCAGGATCGTCCTGGCGAAGTCGTTCCGTGGCGGCGGCAAGCCCAGTGAACGTCTCATCGCCGACCACGACCGGCGGTACGGCGCGCACCGCCAGCACGGCCATCAGCAC
>Ga0073934_10009002_pt1 | contig 13011 bp, 17 predicted proteins | sample LarsenN4metaG_FD_76834 | JGI IMG/M metagenome (GOLD analysis project Ga0073934, IMG submission 76834) | Hot spring sediment bacterial and archeal communities from British Columbia, Canada, to study Microbial Dark Matter (Phase II) - Larsen... ...
CCCCTGGGGGATCCCACGAATTTTGGGAGATTTATTCTCTTGGAGTTCTCATATTTTATTGTCAGAGAGTCTACTATGAACCGCCGTTCAAGTCAACTTCATTTACAGGGGAATATTGATGATGGGCCTGGTGGACGATGTCTTCATCGGGGTCGGTGTAAATCATGGTCGTGGTGATGGACTCGTGCCCCAACACCTTCTGCAGGATGACCGTTGGCATCCCGGCCCGGGTCGCATCCCGGCCAAAGGCGTGCCGCCAGGCGTGGGGATTGAACTTCTTATTATGCAGGGAAGCGCGTTCAGCGGTGCGATGGAAGACCTGGTAAATGCCGCTGTAGGTTAGGACTCCTTGTTTGCCCCACCAGACCGACCTGATCTGTTGACATAATTGGAGTGTTGTAGCCGTCGCCTTTTTGTGGTTTATCGGGCAGGGGCAAGTTGGCGGCCACGGTCGATCATCGCCTCGGCAGTTTCGGGAGAACTTAACATTTTGCCAGTGTCGGCATCAACTTCGATTTGGCCGATAGGGCCAATTGGCTCAAAATGGACGCCGGTGATGAATGCCTCAAAGCGCCAGACGGTTCGCTCCTCGACCTGGATCAATGTCCCCGTAATCACCCCCACGGCATCGCCCACTTGATTGGCCAGCCAGACGTTGGCCTTGCCTGCTGCTTGCCGCTCGCTCAGCACCGGCGATAGGGTCACCCGCACCTGGCTGCCTTCCGGTAAAGCCAGAGGACACTCAAACTCAACTTTTCCATTGCGAACTGTGCCGATATAAGTGGTAGCCATGACCGTTTCTCCTATTTCGCTGCCAAAAGCCGTGCTGTTATTATAGCCAATTTTGGATTGAAGCGAAACTTTAGAATGATCCCGGTTTAGGTTAAATATATTGCAATAGCCACTCAGGCACAAGACGATTGAAGTAGGTATTGAGCACAGTAAATGTGCCTGTCACTAAAAGCACGCCAATGGTAACAATAAATGCGCCGCTCACCCACTCAATCAAACCCATATGCCGATTGAGCTTCCTCAATTGACTCGTTGCTGCCGTCAACATCCAGGCCGTGACCAGGAAGGGCACTGCCAGCCCCATCGAGTAGACAAAAAGATAGAATATCGCCAGGCCGACATTTTGGCCTTGAATAGCCAGGGTAAGAATAACACCCAGCAGCGGACCAATACAAGACGTCCAGCCTGCCGCAAAGGTCATCCCCACCAAGCCGCTGCGGAGATAACTGGGCGCTTGATCGTGGCCATACTCTAGCCTTTTCTGCATATTGAAAAAAGGGATGGTGATTAGCCCCATCGTATGCAAACCGAAGACAATCAACAAGAGGCCGCCAACCCAGACCATATAATCAGCCAGTTTCCCTAAAGCGCCGCCCAAAAAGCCGGCTGGTGCGCCAAAACCACCACAAAGACAAAGGTAAAACCGGCTACAAAGATGAGATCGTGGCTGAAAACTAACTTTCAGGGCGGATGTTCAACACCGACGATGGTTGAGCCGGTCGGATACCCCAAGTACACCGGGATTAAAGGTAATACACAGGGCGAGATGAATGAGAGCAGGCTGGCCAGGAAGGCGGCCAAGAGGGTTACGTTTTCGATAGCCATGGACAATCTCCTGAGCAGTTTTGAGCCATTATACCCCACCCACGCTACCTAAACGGTAAGCCTGATTACAAATCTTTTAGGGTTAAGATTGTTTAGTGGCTGTTGAGATACTCACGGATCAATAAGGCTGCTGTAGCGCCTTCGCCAGCGGCAGAGGCAACCTGCTTGGTCGAGCCAGTACGGACATCTCCGGCCGCAAAAACACCGGACAGACTCGTCGCCAAAATATCCGGTTCATGGTCGGCGGACCAGTCAGGATGACGGGTCAGGTGATGGCCAGTGAGAATAAACCCGCGCTCGTCCAATAGAACATCGCTATTTTTGAGAAAGCTAGTATTGGGCTGCTGGCCGATGAAAACAAACAACCCATCTGGGTGCAAATCCTCGACTGCGCCAGTATGCTTGTCTTTGAGATGCACAGTACTCAACTTACCATTATTTCCGGTCAACCTGGTAATGGCGGTATTGTAGCGGATGGTGATTCGCTCGTTTGAGATAGCATTATCAATCGCCACCTTGCTGGCTTTCAATTGATCGCCCCTCACCAACATGGTCACGTGATCGGCAAAACGGAGCAAGCCAATGGCCTCGTCTGTGGCGCTGTTGCCACCACCGACGACGGCTACCTGTTTACCTTTATAAAAAGGGCCATCGCAGGTGGAGCAGAAATGCACCCCAGCCCCGATGAAATCCTCTTCCCCCTCGATCCCCATTCGGCGGTAATCCGCACCCGTAGCGATCAACACGGCGCTGCTCTCATACTCGGTCCCATCCCCCGTTTTGACACACAACGTGTTGTTGACCCGGCGCAAGCCCGCCACTGTTTGCGCTTGCAGAAATTCCACTCCAAAGCGTCTGGCCTGGGCGACGACCCGCTGCGACCACTCGGCCCCACGAATCCCATCGGGAAAACCGGGATAATTGTCCAGGTTTTCTGTGGTCGAGGCTTGCCCGCCCAGGGCGCCTTCGTCAATGACCATGACGCTGAAGCCATTGCGCGCATTGTAAATGGCTGCCGTCAATCCGGCCGGACCGGCCCCGATGATAGTCACATCATGGAACGGGTGCGGGTCTTGGGTGGCCAGGTTCAGTTTTTGAGCTAAGGCAGCGTTCGATGGCTCCACCAGGAAAGAGCCATCACCAAAGGTGATGGTCGGGATGATCCGCTTGCCGTGATTCAATTTTTCGACATAAGTGCGGGCCTCATCATCTTGCTCGATGTCCACCCAGTCGTAGGCAATTTGATGCTCACTGAGGAAACGCTTGCTGCGGCGGCAATCAGGACACCAGTAGGCGCCGTAAATGGTGATGCGGGTATTCATAAATCCTCTCCAAACAATGTAATTAAAACCCCACACTGGGTGGGGTCTAAATCTGATAAAAGGCCCATTTGATTACAGTCGCCGGCTCAACGGCACAAACAGAGCCCCTGTAACCAGACCATAGATGATATGTCCGATCAGGCTCATCCACTGCGGGCCCCCAATCACGAACACCATCTGGGTCATGCCGAGCATGAGCGGCATCATAATCAAGGCGCCCAGGACCCACCAGACAATGCCATAAACACCTCCGCCAATGATCGCTGGAGCCCAACCCGAGGGCAGACGGGCAGCGATAGCTCCAAAAGTGGCTCCAATAAAAGCACTGATGAGCATATGGACAATGAAACCCACAATGGCATTCTCTTGCCTGACCAGCATGCCAACCATGGGCAGCATCCCCATCATGCCCATCATAATACCAAAGACCAGGCCGCCGCCTAACCCGGCGATAGCGCCTGCCTTTATGGCTGTTGACATTGAACTATCCTGAATTTGAATTGAATGATTAGTTGTGCTAGACATAGCTCTTTATACCTCCACAAATGTCGTAGAATTTTTGCTCTCGACCAGACCGTTGAGAGCTTGAATAACCCTAATTTTAACCGAACCGGCCGATGCTTTCAGTAAGCTAACTTACACTCAAGGGGCCAGGGTGGGAGATTTTCGATTTGTAAGGTAGCTCACCGATTTTTGGGAGATCCCCTATTAGACTGGGGTAAAATAATAGGAGTAAATCAAAACCAATGAAAATTTTGGAAGATTTGGCATGGTTTCTACGATCACACCGCCGTGAATGAGGACCCCCAGGTGTTGCTGCCCTTACGCCATCTCGAAGATTTAGTAAGGGAAGGTGTTATAGGTGAATTAGCCCCATCGGTTATCAGTTTTTGCGGCTTTCAACCCAACGTTGAACGGACCCTTGATGAGTTGATCCCGGCCATTGTGGAGGCGGCCAGAGCCGAAGCGATTGACGCTGCTTTACTGGCGCCTGCTTGACCGTTGTGCGCCCAGTCCGTTGGACTGGCAGCTCGCGCCCTGGAATTAACTGGCATTGCCACCACGCTCACCACTTGGAATGCGGGAGTGACTCGGTTGACCGCTCCGCCACGAGGGACTTTTACCAGGCTGGCTCGCGGCGCGACTATCGGTAAGCCCCATGATGTGGCCCAACAGCGGCGTGTTCTGGAAGCAACGTTAGCCCTGTTGGCGCAAGATGCGCCGCTGGAGATGGTCAGATTAGATGAAAGCGCCGAAGCTTAGCCACCCAGGACGGGGTAACGTATCCCCTATTCTAACCTTGTCAGTTCAATACCCGGGCTGTACAATACACAAACATCGTGGCAGCCAGGAGTATAGATGGGATCATTTGTCACACCCATCATTGTCGGACGCACTGAAGAGTTAAGTCAACTTGGGGCCACCCTGGCCGCTGTTCAGGGTGGCGCTGGGCGCTGTGTCCTCGTCAGCGGCGAAGCAGGGATCGGCAAAAGCCGCCTCATCGCCGAAATCCGCGCCAGGGCCATCGGCAACGGCTTTACAACACTGGAAGGTCGCTGCTTTGAGCAAGACCGCTCCTTTCCTTACGCGCCGCTGATGGACATGCTCCGCCCTTTTTTGGCCCAAGAGCCGGTCTCTGACCGGCTCAATGGGCTCGGCCCATTGGCTCATGAATTGGTCAAATTGCTGCCTGAATTGGCGGCCCATCTCTCTGTATCACAACCAACCCCTCCTCTGGAAGCCGAGGTCGAAAAACGACGCTTATTTGAAGCGATGAAAACTCTGTTCCTGCGCCAGGCCGAAGCCAGGCCGCTGTTATTCATTGTGGAAGACCTGCACTGGAGCGATCAGGCCAGCCTGGAGTTTCTACTTTATCTGGTCCGGCGCATAGCCGATCAGCCCTTGCTTCTCCTGCTAAGCTCTCGCAGGGCCGCTGTCCAGACCGGCCTGGTCGAGCTGTTGGCTGGATTGGATCGGGACCCAGCCGCTCAAGAGATCAGGCTCAATCCGCTGACCCGAGCTGAAGTGGCCCAACTGCTCCAAGCCATCCTCGACCAACCCCAAGCGCTATCGGCAGAATTTGTAGCGGCGATCTACAGCCTGACCGAAGGCAATCCTTTCTTTGCCGAAGAAATCTGTACCTCGTTGATCGCCAGTGGAGACATCTACTACGCCGATAATCAATGGCGGCGCAAGCCCCTGTCGCAGATCAGCATTCCCGACAGCGTGCAGCGCCTGGTTCGGCAGCGTCTGGTCCAGATCAGCCAACCGGCCAGAGACCTGCTTGACTTGGCAGCGGTTAGCGGGCGCAGCTTTGATTTTGCCGTCTTACAGACTTTGACCGGCCACAGTGAGGGTGAACTGCTGGCGCTGGTCAAGGAAGTGATGGCAGCTCAACTGGTTGTCGAAGAGAGCGCCGATCAATTCACCTTTCGCCACGCCCTGACCCGCGAGGCGCTGTACGGCCAACTGCTGGCGCGGGAACGACAGAGCCTGCACGGCCAGTTGGTCCAGGCCATCGAACAAATCCACGCTAGCTCACTCGAAGCTCACCTGGAGGCGCTGGCCTACCATGCCTTTGAGGCAGCGCTGTGGCCCAAGGCCCTTGACTACGCCCGGCGGGCCGGCGAAAAGGCGCTGGCGCTTTTCGCCCCGCATGCAGCCGCCGAGCAGTTTACCCGGGCCATCCATGCGGCCGGCCGCTTATCCACGCCGGCCTCGACCCTCTACCGGTTGCGCGGGCAGGCGTTTGACACCCTGGGGAACTTTGACCGGGCCAGAGAGGATTACGAAGCGGTCCTGAAAGCGGCTCAGGCCGCCGGCGATCAACAGGCCGCCTGGCAGTCTCTGCTCGACCTGGGGCTGTTGTGGGCCTCGCGGGACTACGAACGAGCCGGCGACTACTGCCGCCAGGCGCTGGAGGCGGCCCGCGTCATGGAAGATGCGGCGGCCATCGGCCACAGCCTCAACCGCCTGGGTAACTGGTTGATGAACAGCGGCCAGCCGTTCGAGGCTCTCGACTATCACCGCCAGGCGCTCGACCTCTTCGAAGCGCTCGACGATCGGGCCGGCATCGCCGCGACGCTGGATCTGTTGGCGATGACCAGCAATATGTGCGGCGACGCCGCGGGAACAGTGAGGTACTACCGGCGGGCCATCCCCATTTTGCGCCGCTTGAATGATCGCCAGACGCTGGCCTCCAGCCTGACCATGTTATCACTTTACACCCTCGATGAGACATTGGTGCGTGAGGCGATTAAATTGGCCCAGGAGATTGACTGGCCGGCCGGCGAAGCGTACGCTTTGGAGTATCTGGGCTCGCTCCTGGCTTATCGCGGCGACTATGGACAGGGCTTATCCGCCGCTCAACACGGTCTTGAGCTGGCCCAGGCCATCGATCATCGCCAGTGGCAGGTCTGGGGCCACATTGTGCTCGGTCAAATCTATCTCGGGCTGCTCGCCCCGGAGGAAGCGTACGAGCATTTAAAGCGCGGTCGAGCGATTGCTGCGGACATCGGCTCCAGCTTTATGAGTACATTTGCCACCAGCTTACTGGTCTCGGCCTGTATTTGGCAACACCGCCTCGACGAGGCCGCCGCGCTTCTGCCTGAGCGCCTAGCCGAGTCAATTATGACTGCTGACTATATGTTGCTGAAAGCCACGGTGGAGCTGACCCTGGCCCGCCAGGATCCCACTCAAGCCCTGCACATGCTCGACCGGCTGGAACTGCCGGACCGGACAAACTGGCTGGGGGGAATGACCTACTACTTTGGCTCGATCTTACAGCTTCGCGGTGAAGCATTGACGTGGCTGGATCGTCTGGACGAGGCCGAAGTTGACCTGCAAAGCGCGCTGGATCTATGCCAGCAGCACGGGGTTCGGATGGGGCTGTGGCGCATCCAACTTGGGCTGGGGAAGATACATCAGTCCAGGGCTAACCCCAAACGGGCCGAAGCGGCCTTCGCGGCGACCCGAACCCTGATTGGGGAATTGGCTGCGGCCATCCCCGACGACGGCCTCCGTGAGAATTTCCGTCGCAGGGCCAGCGCCATGATCCCCCTGGCTCAGCCGCTCGCCCCTCATCAGGCGGCCAGGCAAGAATTCGGCGGGCTGACCCGGCGTGAGCGCCAGGTGGTGGTAGTGGTCGCGCAAGGTCTGTCCAATCAGGAAATTGCCGGCGAGCTGGTGGTCAGCGTCAAGACGGTCGAGGCGCACGTCACCCGTATCCTCTCCAAGCTGGGTTTTTCTTCCCGCGCCCAGATCGCGGCCTGGGCAGTGGAAAAGGGCCTGGCTTCGGCCCCTCAGGATTTGGATAGCCTTTCGACGGACGGTTAATCAGGGCCAACCGATGCCATGAGCCTCCCCTACAACTTTACCCCTCTACATAATTATTTGTCAAGCTTTAAAAATGTAGGGTTGCTTTAACCTACATTATAGGGTTTTCCCCGACGACATTTCTGCCATTTGTGAATATCATAAGCACACAAATCAATCAATTATAGTTCAAGTAAGGAGAAAAATCATGAGAGCAAATCCAACAACAGAAGCGGCAGTGTTGGCGGTAATGAACAAATTCATGGCGGCCTATCAAGAACGAGACATTGAAGGACTAATGGGCACTGTAAGCCCCGATGATGATCTATTCCTGTTTGGCACCGGCATAGACGAGAAGCGGACCGGGCGGGCTGAATTCAGGTTCCAGGCCGAGCGGGACTGGGCCCAGACCGAGGCGCTGGCCTTTAGTTTGAGTTGGTACCGTATCTCAGCGGCGGGACCGGTGGCCTGGGTCGCGGGGGAGGGTCTGGGCCAGGGTAAGGCCGGGGGCCAGGCGTTCGAGTTTCCCTTCCGCATGACGGCCGTCCTGGAACAACGCGGCGATGAATGGCTCCTGGTTCAGACCCACGTCGCGTTGCCCGCCCCTGGCCAAGAGGCAGGTGACTCGGTGCCGGTGTAAATGATAGATATTCTGACCGCTCTATCGCCGTCGTTGTTGACTGTGGCTATCAAAGCCAACCTGTATACCTTTTTCCACTCTTTCCGCTCTTCCTCCAAAGCGACAGTCTACGACAACGTGCATGGGTTCCGCTGGAACACGGCCGTTGTCCACCCCTGGTTTAACGGGGTCCTCAGCACCCGGCCTCCTGCGGAAGATGCAGTTCAAATAGTTGGCGACGCCCTGACCTACTTCCGGTCACGGGGCGTCGCCAGCTTCACCTGGTGGCTGGCCCCCAGCTTGAGCCAACGGCCTGGATGCAGCAGTTACTGGCACAGGGCTTTCAATATGACGACCACACGCCCGGCATGGCCATAGATCTGGCCACCCTGCCCCCGCCCGTTCAACACCCGCTGACCATTCGGCGGGTTGAAGACCGGCATACGCTCGCCCAGTGGGTCTGCACCTTTATTCAGGGCTACGAGATACCAGAAGCGGTGACGCCAATCTTCCTGGCCTTGATTGAGAGTTTGGGAACCAACCTGCCCTTCCGTCATTATCTTGGGTTTCTAAACGACAGGCCGGTGGCGACCTCGACGTTGTTTCTGGGGGCCGGAGTGGCCGGTATCTACAATGTGGCTACTGTGGCGGCAGTGCGCAGTCAGGGTATCGGGTCGGCAATGACTCTGATTCCCCTGTATGAAGTGCGCGGCATGGGCTATCGCGCCGGTGTTCTCCAATCATCCAGGATAGGATACCGGGTGTACCAACGGCTGGGGTTTCAGAAATTCTGCCAGATGGATCATTTCTATCGGCAGGTCCAGAACATAACTGAACCATTTTAGGGAGGAGGAATTAAGGCAAAAATGCCGGAGAGAGGACAAAACATCTCGGCTTTAGCCGGGAATACTCGTCCGGCTGTAACCTAGCCGATAGAAAACCTTACCACCGACCTGCCAGCGAGCAGGGGTTGTCAGGTCAAAATCAAAGGCATCGGCCAGGCGGGTTAGCACGCTGAAGACGAAGCAGACATAAATTGCATCTTCGATAGCCTGGTCGCTGACCCCGGCGGCACGCACCCGGTCCACATCGGCAGTAGCAACCTTAGTGGGGCAGAGGGTCAATTTCTGCAAAAAGCCGAGGGTGGCCCGCAGTTTCTCGTTGATAGGAGCTGTCTGCCAATCGGCTAATATGGCTTGTACCTTTTGGTCATCTATAGCCTGCACCGCCACGGCGGCGTGGATGTTGGTTCAGAACTGACAGGCGAGCTGCTTGGAAACAAAAGCGCCAAATAATTCTAATTCACTTTTGTGCCAATCCGAGGGGTGACGAAGCGCCTCGTGGATACACGCGCTGAACTGCTGGCCAAAAAGGTCACGCCGGTAGCTGTTTACGGCCGGAGGGCCAGGGAGAAAGCCGGTCAGGCATTTAATGACGTTGAAGATCAATTGAGGCAAAGGGCGATGCCCATGATCGAGTATTTCGAGACGCATCCTCATTCTCCTTTAAGGGCAGCCAAGCCATATTCCAGGCGGGTATGACCCGCCCCTAAAGCCGCACTAAGGGTGATCTCGAATAGGTCGTCTTCAGGGTAACCCAGAGCTTTGAGTCGGGCAATGTCTTCATCGGTCACTTTATAGGCACATAGGGTGACTTTTTTGATATAGGGTTCAAGCCCTGGCGGGATAGGAATGGCTTCTTGCTGGCCACCGCTTAAATTGGCAGCATAGCGTTCAATCACCCGCCGCAAGTCAGGAGAAGTGACACCCCGATTCGGCTGGTTGTCAAAAAACATCTCAAAGAGCTTTTGGACGTTGGGTAAATAATCTACTTTTATCATTTATGCCATCACACTTTCCTCCAGGCACGCCAACTCTCGCCAGGCCCGGTTGTAGTATAGCAGAGGTTGATTCTTTTCGTTCACGTCGCCGGCCACCACTTCGCCGACAAAAATGGTATGATCTCCGCCATCATAGGCGTAGCGTAATTCACAATCAACCCAGCCCAACGTGTCGGGCAAAATAGGGCTATCCGTCGCCGCGACCCTCGCCTTAATCCCGGCAAAGCGATCTTCGATTTCTGGTTTCATTCCGGCAAAGCGCATGCCCCACTCCAATTGATCCGCGCCCAGAATATTCACCGCAAAAACGCCGCTCTTTTCAATAAAGCAATGGCTGCGCACATGCCGGGCAATGCAAACCAATACTAAAGGAGGGTCCAGACTGACGCTGCAAAATGAACTGGCCGTCATGCCGTGTTTTTCTCCCTGGTAATGGGTAGTGACTACGGTGACGCCGGAGGCAAAACGCGACATTGTTTGTTTGAAAGTATTTGGATGAATGGTCATGTTATTTTCCTTTCATCATAACTGCAAGGATGGTTGCTAATGTAAATTGCGGTGGTCGGCGGCGCCACAAGGGCTTTATATCGACCGTCAGTGGACAGTCTAAGGCTGCGAGCTCGTGGCTTGCAAGGCCGGGCTGGCCTCACCCCGTCGTGCGCGCAGCCGGTAAATTAACCACTCGGCCACCATCAAGTTGGGGATCCAACATAGCCAGGCATTGAGGGCATGGAATTCAGGCAGGTTGTAGCCCAGCCAAAAGAAAAGCCTGATATTTAGCCGCAAGGTGACGGCCCCAAAGATGAGGGCATAGTTGCGGATCATCCATTCTTGATGGCTGCCAATCTGCCTCTGGCGAATATGGGTATAAGCCATGTAACCGCTGAACAATAATAGAATAGCCTGCGCGCTAAACCCCAACTGCGAGCCAAGGCCGGCAAAGGAAAATTGGGCGATGTAGAGCGCGCTCAAACCGCCCAGTAAAACACTCAGCAGATAGGTGCGTCCGATCCAATGGTGGCGATTCAAATTCCCATGACGAAAACTTGGGAGGAACTGCAAGGGCCCGAGAAGGAGCGCCAGCGTCGAAGGAATGATGTGAATATAGAGGCCGACAGGATGGGCGGCAAGAACTTGCCCCAACCCAGGATAGATTTGGAAGGCAATTGGCTGAGTGGTTACCAGGGGGGAAAGGATGTAGAAAAAAAATACATAAATAACGATGGCTATGGCCGAAAAGAGCATAGCCAGCCAGGCCAGGCTGGGCGAGGCCGAGGCCGCTTTTGGATCATGGTCCTGTTTCAAAACGGCTAACGAGTAAATGTGCATCAGGAGACCCAGCGGCACATGAAATGTGGGCGCTAAGACGGTCGGCCAGGCGGTCGTCAGGAAATTGGGCATATCCAGGGCCAGTATTTGAACTCGGCTGGGCGATGACAGGATACCCAACGGAACAAGCATTAACATCTCGATGAGAGCCACCCAATTCCAGAGGATAGCCGCTTTACGTGACCAGGGCGTCTGCTTGTAACAAAAGTAGGCAACCAAAAGGGCTGATCCGCCGGTCAAAGTGTCGCCAATCCCGGCCGGCAGAGCAAACACCCCAGGCAGAGCACCCTGCCCATACAAGATGAGGAAAACAACCCCGCCCAACACCCGATAAGCCTGTAAACCAATCATCCAGGTCTGCGGAATCTTGAACATGATTTGGCGGAAAGTATTTGAGTAGCGAAAGGCGAGATAGCCGATAATAATCGGGATTAAGGTGGCGGCGCCAATAGGCGGCGGCAGGGGGGTGTTTCGATTGATCTGGAAAAAGTTCAGGTTGCCCAGATAGAGGGCCAACAGCACCCACCCTGTCAACATGGCCGAGGTCAGCCCAATGACTACTGTTGTTGCTGATAGCCGTTTGAGAGCCGCCCTGCGCCCATACACCAAAACCACCCCCACCGAAAGGATGAGGCGTACGACAGTGGCCCCGACCCAGTAGCCAGGCAACCACACTGGAACATTGCTCAAAATTGTCTCCATTTGATAACCTCCATTAAAAACCAAGCTGGATTTACTCGCTCCCAAACTGGGTTTGAGAACGAGGTAAGCGAGATAAGTAGATTTTTTATCTTAGCCAGACTCCCATGATGAAAGCAGCAATGCCACAAGCCAGGGTAATATAGGCCCGAATTAAGTAAGGCCTCCACAACAGAGGGACTTCCTCCGTCGTGGCGAACTGGATTTTGGGCCAGGTTACAAGCGTGCCATACAGGGTATTACCGGCCATAATCCCCAAAGCAATGAATTTAGCAATGACCAGACCAAGTTCCATAGTAGTTTGGGGTGGGTGCAGCCAGGTCAGGATTAGGCCGGTTAGAAAAATTAGACCCATCGCCGCGTAGACCCAGGGAAAGACATGGATGCCTTGCTCGATGATAAAATGGGTCAGAAATGAGCTTCGACCGGCGCTATTTTTGAGGGCCGGCGGATCAATAATCGAACCCATAAAAACAGCCCCCACCCACAGCGCCGAGTTGACCACATGCACTGCCAACAAAATATGGGTTAACAGCGCCATCTTATTACCTCCCTATTGATCTCTCCCGGACATATACGCTAAGGCTGCTTGCAAGGGTTTAGGAAAGGGGGCCGGCACTAATGAGCTGCCATCCCGCCGCATACAAGCCACTTGTTGTTCACCGCGAGCAATCAATTCCTGTTGATCGCCCTGCTGTCGCCAATATTCGAACTGCATCGTCACCCGGTTCTGGGCGCTTGAGGCCAAACGCATGCGGATCACCACTTCGTCAAAGGCCACCAGTTCAGCCAGGTATTCGCACGATACGCGCACCGTCACCAGGGCCAAGTCTCGCTGAAGTTCGTCAATCACTTCGGGCGCATGGTCGCGCAAGAACATCTCCCGGCAGCGTCCCTGCCAGGTCAGATGATGAGTGAAGTACACATTGCCCACCAGATTTGTATCCGCAAAGCTGACGATGTGCCGGTATTCATAGTAGGGTGGCATGGTCACGCCTCACTAATACGGCCAATACCACAGCCTCCTGGCTGGTCTGAATTTGAGTCAGGTATGTTGCTATGACATGCACTCCCGCCGACAGCAACACCCAGCCATCCTCATGGGCAGAGGCCAGGGTTAGAGGCACATCCAAGGCCGCGCCGGCCTTTTTGAGACACTCGCCGGCAGCCCAGACGCGCGTGGCCGCGTTATGCAGGTCTTCTTTAGCGGCCTGGATCACGGTATTCACCAGTTGGAAGCGCTCGCCTAGCAAATCTTGCCAGATGGTTTC
>Ga0073934_10009003_pt1 | contig 13010 bp, 6 predicted proteins | sample LarsenN4metaG_FD_76834 | JGI IMG/M metagenome (GOLD analysis project Ga0073934, IMG submission 76834) | Hot spring sediment bacterial and archeal communities from British Columbia, Canada, to study Microbial Dark Matter (Phase II) - Larsen... ...
TCGAGCACGATGGTGGACGCGATCGAGAACTGGCACACGCAGCCCGCGCTGGCTTCGGGAATCATCACCAGGCCGTTGGCGGCGATGGCGTTGATCCAGCAGCCGAGGCGGTGCCCGCCGAAGTGTCGCACGCCTTCGTCTGAATTGAGATCGAAGAAGCCGGTCGAGCCGGAGCGGAACAGCACCATGCCGGAATCGCACGCGGTGAGCATGCCGCAGTGGTGGCCGGTGCGCATGATGCTCCAGGGCACCTCTTCCCCGGTGATGGGATGCTTGCGGGTGAGCTGGTCGCCGCTGCGGAGGTCGAACATCCACGGCTCGGCGAGGAGCTGCTTGCCGATGACGATCGGGCGGTGCCGGTAGTTGGCGTCTTTCGCCCACAGCTTGAAGCCGTCGTAGGCGTCGAGCGCGACGAGGCGTCGGCGCTGAAACTCGCCGGCGACGAACTGCTTCCAATAGTGTCCGTTGGCATTGGCGCCACACAGAACCAGCGTGTCGTTGGCGTAAACCATGGTGAGCTTGCCGCCGCCGATGCCGATCTCGCTGCAGTCGGTGACGTCGACGCCCTGCTCCCAGAGTTTCTCGCCCGTCCTGGCGTTGAGCGCGACGGCGAGCCGCACGTCGGCGTCTTTGAGGCGCTGCTCGGCGAGGTCGCGCTCCTTGCCGGTAAGCTTGGCCAGCTCCGACTTGTCTTGCCGCAAAATGTCTTCGCGCTGCTCGCTGGTGATCGAGCTGTCGATGAAGAAGACGCGGTTGGGACCGTGGGCGATGGTGTGATGAGAGATGCTTTTACCCTGGTAGCTCCACAAATGCTTGCCGGTCGCCAGGTCGATGGCAAAGATGGCGTCGGTGGCTTCCTGAGTGACTTTGCCGCGGCGCCGGAGCTGCGCGGCCAGCTCTTGCCGGACCGTCGCCGTGCCGAACAGCAGGCCGTCCTGCGTGGCGATGTAGCCCCACTCGTGCCGGCCGTCGTCTTTGTCCGGCGGCAGCTTGTGCGTGGCCTGCACTTCGCCGGTGGCCATGTCGAGCTGGAAGCACTGGTCGCCGAGGAAATGGAACAGACTGGTCTCGCTGGCGGCAAGGTTGCCGGGGTTCTGGTTGTTGAACACGCCGGTGCGGATGGCAGTGGGGTTTTCCTGCGTCCAGAGATGGCGGCCGTTGTAGGCGTCGTAGGCCTTGATGGTGGTTTCGCCCTGCACGAACAGGCGGCCGTTGACCGACAGCGGACCCACGGCGCCATCGTGGCGATTGACCATCTCGCCCGGACCGGGATCGCCGTACCACAACACGCCGAGATCGCCCTGCACGCGCTGGTCGTCGGCGACGGCCGTGTTGCCGGGGTTGCCGTATTGATGCGTCCAGTTCCCCGCGCCGGGCAATGCGCCACGCGTAAGCATCACCCAACCGCCGACCGAGCGCGTAGCAACCTGGTCGCCGAGTTCCGACGTGCGCGTCCATGCGGCCCTATCGTCAGATGACACCGCGCCGGGACGGCCAAGGCACATCACGCCGCCGTGCGGCTTCAAGTGGCGCTCAATGTCTTTCAACGCGAACTTCAACGCGCCAGTCTTCAGCAGTGTGTCGGACACAATGAGGTCGGCGAAATAGTTGGAGAAAGGCAAAGCAGCGAGATCGTTTTGAATGACGGCCACGCGATGGCCGTACAACCCGGCGGCAGCGAGGCGCTTCCGCGACGCGGCGACCTTCTGCGGATCCGGCTCGACGCAGTAGATTTTCAGTTCGCTCCGCCGGGCCAGCTCGTAGGCCAGCCGGCCGTCTTCGCTGCCGACGACGAGGCAGTAACCGGCGTTCACCCCGGAATTCTTCAGGATTTCCGCCGCGGCCGTGCGATACAACTCGCCGTCCTGATCGGCAGGAAACGCGTCGGACTCGGTTTCGGTGAGCACCTGCGTGGACGGCGTGGCGGGATGCCCGAAGCAATAGATCGTGCCGGCGTTGGTGCTGACGAACAGGCAGCCGTCGGCGACGGCCAGGCCGCGGGCTTCGCCGGCGACCTCGGCGGTCCACACCTGGCTGCCGTCGTTTACGTCATAGGCGGTCACGCGTCCCGTGCCGCCGACGAGGACCACGTTGCCCGCCGCGAGCAATGCCAGGTCGTCATCGGTCTTGGTTTCCCAGGCGATTCCGACCTTCGCAATGCGCTTCAGTTCGTCGGAGGCTTCGCGGAGCCGCTGGCGGATCTCGTCCCCCTCCTTGCCGTCTTTGGCGCGCTCTTTGGAGAGGGCCGCAATCTTTTCTTCGAGGGTGTGGCGCTTGCGGCTGTTGACGGCGAATTCGAGTCGGTTGAGCTTTGCGATGTGCGTACCAGTGACGACGTACGCCGCGTCGTCCTGGATAGCCATCAGTTCGCCGTCGAACCAGCCGAAGCCGACGTCCCCCTTTTTCTCGTCCATCGCCAGCAGGACGTGCTCGCCTCCGGTATAGAGCTGACCATCGGCGAGCAGGGCTCGAGTGCCCCCCAGCACGCCGTGCGACCGCCAACTGTGCGAACGCTTGTGCAGCAGCTTGCCGGTGTCGAGGTTGAACACCGCCGGCAGCGAACCACCCGACGGCACCACCAGCAGGTTGTCTTTCGCGAGCAGATAGCCCTGCGGCGAGAGATCGTTCCGCCCGCCGTCCTGGGCGCTGATGTTGTCTTCCTTCCAGAGGACCTTCCCGGTGAGCGGATCGACGCCGTAGAGATACACGTCCTCGTGTGGGAAGATGCCCGCGCCGAGATACGCGATGCCGTTGTGGAGCATCACCCCGGTGCGGACCGGCCACTTGGAGATCATCTCGCCGCAGGCCAGCAGCCATTCGTCGCGCGGCGCGGCCTGGCGCTGCCAGACGAGCTTGCCGGTCTCGGCATCGAGGCAGTACGCGCGGCCGTCGTCGGAACCGAAGTAAACGTTCCCCTCCGCCACCGACGGCGAAAGCCGGATCGGCCCGCCGGTGAAGAACGTCCACAATTCCTTGCCGGTCGCCAGGTCGCGGCAGTGCAGTTGGTGATCGACCGTGGAGCCGAAGTACACGCGGCCTTTCGCGACGACCGTGCGAAAGGCGTCGTCGAACCGGATGCGGCTGGCGATGTGTTTGCCTTCAATGGTGCGGCCTTCCGCGCTGGACCACGCCAGCTTCGGTGCGGCCGGGGCCTGGTAGGTCCACTGCGGCAACAAGGGCAGAAGCAAGCGCTCGGAAGTGGAACCGAGTCGCTGGTTGCTCCCGCCTTCCGTCGGCCAATCCGCCGCGAACGCGGGAATGCACGATGCCGCCAATATCCACACCACCAACCATCGAGCCGAGCGCCGCATTGCCAGTTCTCCACAACGATTCCGCGAGAGTGCGACCAGTCTATTCCACGGGGTTGATCTCAGCGCTTGGGTTCCCCGCGGTCCGTTGGCTCGGAGAGGGCTTCGTAGAATCTCTTCACGAGCTCTTCGTACTGCGGGACCATCTTTTCGCCGTAGGTGTTGAGCAACTGGTCGCGCAGGTGTTGCGGGAGGTGGCCCCAGATGTCGACTTCGAGTCGGCGGCGTCGGGCGGCAGCGATTTCGGCGGCACGCTGCTGGCCGGTGCGCTCGGTGGAATCTTCGGCGTTCTGACGGCTGCGCTGGGCCGACGTTGGCTGGCGATTCGCAGGATCGTTCGCCGTGGCGGACGACGGTTCTTGCGAGTCGGACGGGGGAGACTTCGATTGCGATCCCGATTTGCCGCCGGTGCCGCCCGACTGACTGCTTTGACCGCCGGAGCTTGGATGGGGTGACTTCTGCGGCGGGGTTTTGAGCAGTTCGTCCAGTTCGTCGAGGATGGACTGCTGGATCTTTTGCGTGCTTGCGCCCGCATCGCGCTGGGCCAACTGGTCGTGGGCGGCGCGCATCTGCTGGATCACGCGTTCGGCGCGGGCATTGAGGGCGGCGTTGGACGTAGCGGCTTCGCTCGGTTTGGCTGGTTCCTCAGCGCTGGCGAATACACATGATGTCAGAAGCGCGAATGTGCAAATTGCTCGGCACAAGACTCCGGTCCCCTCGCCCCCGTCTGCGGGGGAGAGGGCTAGGGAGAGGGGGCGAAATGGACAACCACTCGCAATAGCGCGCAACGCGACAAGACAGCCCCCTCTCTCTAACTCTCTCCCCCGCGGACGGTGGAGAGAGGACAGGAGAAGAATCGCGAAACTGGCAAGCGTGGTTTGCGTCAAAACTGGGTCTCCCGTTTCGGCTCCGGGGTTTGCGGGCGTGAGGACTGTATGGCGTCCACCAGTTCCTGCGCGAGCTTGGCGAGTTCGCCTTGCTCGTCGGCCAATTGTTGCAGCTCGGCTTGCTCGCTTTCGGAGAGTTTCGAGGGATCGGGATGCTCCTTATGCCACGCGGCGGTGCGTTCGAGGCAGTCGGCCTGCCAGTTTCGCAGCAACTGCAACTGGACGCGCGTGGGGACCGCTTCGCCGGGCGGGCCGGCGGGCTTGTCCTCCTCCGACGACTGCTGTGGTTGTTCCTGGTCGGAAGCCGATTCGTCGATTGACGGACGCGCGTTCCAGGCGGCCAGGAGCTGCTCGATGCGGCGGACGGCGTCGCGCTCGTGACGCAGCGTGACTGCATCGGTCTGCCGCTCAGCGAGACGTCCTGCGGCAGTGCTCATGCTGCGGACGACGTAGTTCATGGCGGCCTCGAGCGTGGTTGCCCCTTCTAACTGACGGACCAGGTTGCGCGCTTCCTCGGCGAGACCGCGTTCCACGTCGGCAAGGTCTTTCAACGACCGCAGTTGGCCGCGAGTCCATTGGCCGCGGGCCTCGCGCTCCTGCTCCAACCGCTCGGTCTCGGCAATCACGCCCAACTGCCGGTTCTTGAACGCTTCCAGCGATTGTGCGATCCGCTCGAACTGCTCCTGAGCCAGGCGCTCTTCCGCCGAACGGCGCTCCTGGGCCAACTCCTGTTGCAATTGCTCGAGTTCCTGTGCCGCTTCCTGCTCAGCCTGACGGCGCTCCTCGGCGTCGTCAGAGGACATCTTCTCGCGGGACCGCAACCGGTCGGCGGCGCGGCGGGCGGTTTCGGCGGCGCGACGCAGTCGCAACCGCTCCAACTGGCGTTCCAGGCGCTGCGTGCGGCGGCGCAGCTCCGCGGCTTGTTCGGCAGGGGACGGTTTGTCAGGCGACGGTTGTGCCGCGCCATCGTTGCGTTTTCGCAGTTCGTCGTGGTCTTGGGCGATCGACTGTGCATCGCGTTCGAGGCCTTCCAGGCGCTTGACGAGCATTTCCGCATCGTCCGGTTGCTGCTCGTTCCACTCCCGCTGCAGCTCGGCAAGGGCATCGCGAATCGCGCGCTGCAGTTCGCCCGCCTGACCCAGCCGGTTGGCGGCGATGTCCCCCGCGGCCTGACGGGCCCGCGCTTCGGCCTCCGCATCCTGCAGCCGTTCGGCCGCATCGCCGGCAGCCTCGGCGGCGGTCAATTCCTGGTCCTGCCACGCTTTGTGAAGCTGTTGCAGTTGCTGTTGCAGTTGGCCGATGCGCTCCGCCTGTCGGCGCTGCCGCGCGGCGAGCTTCGCAAGATCGGCCCGCTGCTGCGGCGACAGCTCGGCAGCCGACTTCGCGATCGTCTGGGCGCCGAGCTCCGACGTCGCCGTCAGCAACTGGTCCTGCTCCTCGACGAGGCCGGACACTTCGCGGCCGATGTCGCGCTGCCCGCGCCATTCGGACAGGAGCGATTGCAGATCGGAGAGCGCATCGATCACGTCGGCTTGATGCCGCGCTGCCTCGGCGAGCGCTTGCGCGGCGGCGGCCGCCGTTTCCTGATCGATTTTACTGGCGTTCTGCGAGTCTTCGGGCGTTTTGTCGGCATCGCCGGCAATCAGCTTGCCGGCCTGCGTCAGCTCATGGGTGACTTGCGGCGTGGTGGTGCGCGTCAGCTCGCGCAGATGGGTCGTCAACTGCTCCAGCCCCGTTTGCGTCTCCGGATCGGACAGGCCGTTCGACTCGAACTCCGATTGCAGTTGCCCGGCCCGCTCGGCGAGGCTGGTAGGGCCGCCGTTCAACCGGGCGGCGAGGTTGCGCTGGTCGAACTCCACACGACGGAGCAGGTCGCGCTCTTGCGGGCGGAGCTGCGACGTGGTCTGCAACTGCGTTTGCACTTCCTGCGTCTGGTCGCGCAGCCGGGTTTGCAGCTCGGCGGCGTCGCGCAGGTCCTCGACCAGTTCGCCGGTGCGGGCCTGCAACTCGGACCGCTTGTCCTGGGGCGACTCCACCAGCAGTGTGCGCGGGCCGGACTTTGCCACGTGCTCCGCGCCGATCGTACACGCGTCGAGTGCCTCGATGCGGAACACCACGCGATCGCCCGGAGAGAGCTTCCACTCCGACAGCTTCCAACTCGCGGTTTCGTGGGTTTCGGTCCGCAGCTCGGCGTACTCGAACAGCGGCAGCGTCTCCTGCGGCTCGTCGTTCCGCAGCCACGCCAGACGCAGCGTACGGATCCCCAAGTCGTCCTGCGCCTCGACCTCGAGGGGTACCTCCGCATCGGGCGTGACCATCAGATCGGTCGCCGGCTGTTGCAGTGAGACTTGCGGCCAGGCGTCGATGTCGCCTCGGACGCTGAACTGCAGCGGCTCTCGTTCGGTGAAGTCCTGCCGGTCGCGCAGCTGGAACCACACGGCAGACGGGTCGGGTTTCTCGATGGTGAACTCCACCATCCAAGCCAGGCCGTCGCTCGACAGAGTCAACGGCAGCGGAGCACGGTCGCGGCCCGTGAAATGCACGCTGTGGAGCGGACGGTCGGCAGTGGCCGTGATCTTCACCTTCGAGCCCAGCCAGCCGCGAATCTGCGTGGACCCTTGCGGCAGCACCTGGATGGACTGCCCCGTGTACTCCGGAGGCGTAATCTGAATTTCGTGCGCGGTCAGCGTGGGCGGCTCGACGACGTGCAGCGAGTGCCAGGGCATCGACCGGTCGTCGCCGCCGACGGCGCGGAACTCCAATGGGCCGTGGACCGCCGGCAGCGAGATCCGCGCGCGATCGCGTCCGGACTTGCCGTCGGCAGCAGTCGGGACGCGCTGTAATGCTTCGCGCAGCGGCGGCACGTCGGGCGCCAGACGCGTTTCCAACCAAACGGCCTCGGGCAGCCGGCCGCGCTCGTTCTCGACGAGCAACTCCAGCGTGTCGCCGCGGACGAGTTGCCACGGCTCGTGCGGATCGCGGGTCAACGGTGTGCCGTCGCGCGCGAGCAGCCGCAGCACTGTGGCCTGCGGCCAGGGATGGTGTCCCCACGGCCACACGAGCCGGCGGACGGCAGTGGCTGCTTCCAACGGGAAGGCACCCAGCAGCGCGATGGCGACCGCACACATCGCCAGGCCGCTGACGGCCATTGGCTGCAGCCACCGGGTCGGGGCGACCTGCCGCGGATCGACGTGCTCCAATTCCGACTCCGCCTCGGCAATGATCATCCGCTGCAACTCTGGCGAGCCGAGCTGCGGCGAGCAGTCGGCCGAGCGAAACGCGGCGGCACTGCTGATGCGCCCGGCGAACCCGGCATAGCGGCGTTCGATCTGCTCGGCGAGGAACACGTCGGACAGCGGCGCCCGCAACGGGCCGAGCAGCGTCCGCCACAGCGTGACGCCGACCACGCACCACATCGTTGCCGCCAGCAGCGTCCGCAGGCCGGGGTCGTCGATCCGCAGCCACCAGTCAAACCCGCCCGCGAACACCAGCCCGCCGAACAAAGCTGTCAGGCAACAACTTGCTCCCGACCACCAGATGAGCCGGCGGATTCGGGATCGCAGCGCACGCAGCGGATGTTCGGGGTCTCGTGGGTCGAGCATGTCCTCTATCATACCAGCCGACGGCCGCGGCGCAGCATCCATTCTCTCGTTCCCCGGCTCCTGTCTGGGAACGCACGGTTCTGCAGGCTCCGCCTGCTCCTGTCTTCAGGCGCGTGGCAGCGACTTGAAAGCGTTCCTCAATCAACGGCCTCGATTCTGGGACAGAGTGGCCTCGTCGTGTCCCCTCCGCTGCGTTCCGATGTGGGAGAGGGTTCGATAGTATGACGGCACCGGCATCCGTCAACTTCACTTCACGAGGCTGCGCCATGTTCATCGCTGAGCGTTCGTGGTTGTTGTTTTGCGCCGTCGCGGTTTGTCTCAGCAGTTGTGCACCCGGCGGAGGCGGCAACGCCGGAACAAACAGTGCTCCGACAGGTTCCCCAGCGACATCCAGCGACTCCGGCGGCAAGCGCTACCGCATCGCCGTCGTCCCCAAAGGCACCACGCACGAGTTCTGGAAGTCGGTCCATGCCGGCGCCGAAAAGGCCGCCAGGGAACTGGGCAACGTCGACGTCCTCTGGAAAGGCCCCGTGAAAGAGGACGACCGCGAAGGCCAGATTCAGGTCGTGCAGGACTTCGTGGTGCAGAAAGTGGACGGCATCTGTCTCGCCCCGCTCGATTCGCAGGCGCTCGTGGAGTACGTCGAAGAAGCGGTGGAGAAGGGGGTGCCCGTCGTCATTTTCGATAGCGGCCTGGACAAGACCGACAAGATTGTTTCCTACGTCGCCACCGATAATTTCAAAGGGGGAGAAATCGCCGCCGATCGCCTCGCCGATGTGCTGAACGAACAGGGCAACGTGATTTTGCTCCGTTACAACCAGGGCAGCGAAAGCACGTTTCAGCGCGAGGAAGGCTTTCTCGCCCGATTGAAGAGCGCCCATCCCAACGTGAAGGTGATCTCGTCCGAAGAATACGCCGGCACCACTCCCGAGGGCGCCTTCGAAAAGGCCCAGCAGGTGCTGCAGAGGCACAAAGACGAAGTGAACGGCATTTTCGCCGTCTGCGAGCCCAACGCCACCGGCGTGCTCGGCGCGCTCAACGAGCTGAACCTCGCCGGCAAGGTGAAGTTTGTCGCCTTCGATCCGAACGTGCCGCTCGTGAACGGCCTCGGTGAAGGCAAAGTGGACGGCATCGTGCTGCAGGACCCGGTGCAGATGGGCTACGCTGCCGTGATGACCATGATGCAGTCCCTGAAAGGCGAACCCGTCGAGAAGCGCATCAGCACCGGCGAGTACGTCGCGACCCCGGAGAACATGAATGACGAACACATGCAGCAGTTGCTCAAGCCGGTGCAGTATGGGGAGTAGGCGCGGAGTTTAGCCGCGGTCCGAGGAACCGCGGGCTAAACAGACGGAGCTCTGCAATGCCCCTCCTTACCGCCACCCGCATCAGCAAACGGTTCGGTGCCACGCAGGCATTGGATAACGTATCCCTGTCCGCCGAGCGCGGCCGCGTGCTCGCGCTCATTGGCGAAAACGGCGCCGGAAAGAGCACGCTGATGAAAATCCTGAGCGGCGCCTACCGGCCGGACAGCGGCACGCTCACGCTCGACGCAAAGCCCTTTGCGCCCTCCGGTCCGCTGGCCGCCAGACAAGCCGGCGTGGCGATGATTTATCAGGAGCTGAACCTCGCGCCGCACCTGTCGGTCGAGGACAACATCATGCTCGGGCGGGAGACGTCGTCCTGGGGAGTGGTGCGGCGTTCGCAGCAGCAGCCGCGCGTCCGGCAGGCGCTGGAATGGCTGGGGCATCCCGACCTGTCGCCGCAGGCGATCGCCGGCGAACTTTCGGTCGGCGCCCAGCAGCTCGTCGAAATCGCTCGTGCGCTCGTCCACGACGCCAAGCTGATCGTGTTCGACGAGCCGACGAGTTCGCTCACCCATCGCGACACGCAGCGGCTGTTCGATGTCATCCGCCGATTGAAGGCAACCGGGCTCGGCGTGATTTACATCAGTCATTTCCTCGAAGAGGTCCGCACCATCTGCGACGACTTCGCCGTGCTGCGCGACGGTCGATCCGTCGGCTCGGGCGAGCTGGCAGGCGTCACCGAAGACCAGATCATCGCTCTGATGGTCGGTCGGAACGTGCAGGACTTGTTTCCGCACGTGCCCCACACGCCCGGCGAGCCGATTTTGTCGCTCCGCCAGTTGAGCGGCCAGCGCTACCCGCGGGAGGTGTCGCTGGAATTGCGTCGCGGTGAGATTCTGGGGCTGGCAGGTTTGGTTGGCGCCGGCCGCACGGAACTGGTGCGGTGCCTGTTCGGGCTGGATGCCGTGCGCTCGGGGCAGGTGAAAGTCGCCAATCTTGCGCTGCACGCCGGGCCACGCGAGCGAATCCGCGCCGGCCTGGGCATGGTTTCCGAAGACCGCAAGGGAGAGGGACTCGCCCAAAGCCGCTCGATTGCGGACAATCTCACCTACAGCCGGCTCGCGCCGTATAGCCGGTGGGGTTGGCTGAACCTGTCGCATCGTCGCGCCGCCGTGGACCGCTGGATGCAACAAATGCACGTCAAGGCCCGATCGCAGGAACAGACGGTGCAGGAACTGTCCGGCGGCAACCAGCAGAAGGTGGCACTGGCCCGAATTCTTCACCAGCAGGCCGATGTGCTGCTGCTCGACGAGCCGACGCGCGGCATCGACGTCGGCACCAAGGCCGAGATCTACCGTCTGATGGGGGATCTCGCTGCACAAGGCAAGGCCGTGTTGTTCGTGAGCTCGTATCTGACGGAGCTGCTCGCGGTGTGCGACCGCATTGGCGTGATGTCCCGCGGTCAACTGAAGGAGATCCGCCCTGCGCACGAATGGACGGAAGAGTCCATCATGAACGTCGCGGTCAGCGGGGAGATGTGAACGACGCTTGCGGCTTCGCGGCCCGCTTGGGTTAATGGCGGCGACGTGCGGCGTCTGCTCACGGCAAGCGAACCTTCTCGAATGACGTTGTCGATGTCGTCTCCTCCATCCCGCGAACGCTCCTTCCAGTTTGGGAGACTCCTGTCGTCTCTGGGGCCGGCCCTGGCGCTGGTGGCGGTGTATTTGCTGTTTGCAGCGCTCGAAGTGGCGCACAACCACCGCGCCAACATTCAGAAGCCGGCGGTGTTCCTGACCGCGGACAACCTGCGAACCATCGTCGCCGCCAGTGCGGTCACCGGCATTTGTGCATTGGGAATGACGATCGTCATCGTATCCGGCGGCATCGATTTGTCGGTGGGCACCGGCGTCGCCCTGTGCGCCACCGTCCTGGCGTGCGCACTCGTCAAAGACGTCGATCCCTGGCTCGCAGTGATTCTGACGCTCGGCACGGGCTGCGCGCTCGGCGCCGTCAACGGCATCACCATCAGCGGGCTGCGCGTCGTGCCGTTCATTGTCACGCTGGGCACGATGACGGCGTACCTGGGCGCGGCGAAGATGCTGGCCGACAACGTGGCCCACGCGCAAACGGTGCGGCCGAAGGTCATCGACGTCGGCTCGCCGAACTATGCCGACAACCAGGTGCCGGAATGGTTGAAGGTGTTCACCAGCACGCGCGAGAAAGCGCTGTGGCCGGACGACGACTGGTTTCCTGCCGCGGTCGGGCCGGCGGTGGAGTGGGTGCGGTTTCCCGTGGGCGTGTGGCTGGGGCTGCTGCTCTCGCTGATCGTTGCGGCCGTGCTCCGGTACACCGTGTTTGGGCGGTATGTGTTCGCGTTGGGATCGAACGAGGCCACCGCGCGGCTGTGCGGCATCAACGTGCCCGGCGTGCGGATCGCCGTGTACACGCTGGCGGGGCTGTTCGTCGGCCTGGCGGGGCTGTATCAGTTTTCTCGACTGACCAGTGGCAACCCCACCTCCGGCGTGGGGATCGAATTGAAGGTCATCGCGGCGGTGGTGATCGGCGGCGGCAGCCTGAGCGGAGGCCGCGGCTCGATCCTCGGCACGCTCGCCGGCGCGGCACTGATGTCGGTCATCGCCAGCGGCTGCACACAGCTCGGCGTCTCGAATTCGCTGCAGGACGTGGTGTTGGGCGTGATCATCATCGCCGCGGTGACGCTTGACCAGTTGCGCCAACGAAGGTTTTCGGGCGCGTGATCGCATTCGCGCTTGCGTCTGGCAGATCGAGCGACCCGCCGCATTTGTGAAGGCACTCCACACGCGGTATTCTGCCGATGCGCGTTCCGCGAACCGCCAGAGAGGATTTCCGCTATGTCCGAAGTCGTGATCAAGGCCCGCGAGAACGGGCCATTTCTGGTGACTGGACCGGTGACCGTAGTCGACCACCTGGGGAACAAGTTTGAAACGTCCGGCAGCGGGAACATCGCCCTGTGCCGCTGCGGGCATTCGCAGAAAAAGCCGTTTTGCGACGGATCGCACAAGTCGTGCGGCTTCCAGGCGGGGGAACTCGCGCCAGTGCCGACGCCGCAACCGTGATGATTTCACACATTGTTTAGCCGAGACCCGGAGTCCGCGGAGGGGAGCGCTCCGCGGGTTGTCGAATAAGCGCTCCCCTCCGCGGACTCCGGGTCGCGGCTAAACGAGGAACCTGCTAAATGATTCACAAGACTGCCGGCGCTGTCGCATTGTTGAGTTGTCTGTCGGCGGTAACGTTCGCTGCGGACGCCACTACACCCGAGCAGCGGGAGGCCTGGCAGCGCGAGGCGACGGCGCTGTTGCAGCAGATCCGCGGCGTTCGTTCGACGCTCAACGACGATCGCCCGCTGGCCGATGCCGAGGTCTGTGCCAAGGCGGTGCTGTGGATTGCCAGGCACAACGAGTTTTTCCGGCCCGACTATGCCCGGTGGACCGACGAAACGCTGGCGCTCGGTCACGAACGCTTTCAAAAGCTGACGAAGGGCAAACCGGATTGGCTCGACAAGCCGGGCGTGGGGATCAGCCTGGGCTACTATTCGGAACTGGACGGTTCGGCACAGCCGTATGCGGTGACGCTGCCGGCCGACTTCGACCGCGCGGCGAAGAAGCGCTGGCCGCTGCACGTGGTGCTGCACGGCCGCAACGCCAACCTCACGGAAGTGAGCTTCATCCACGACCACCAGGGGAAAGCGCCCAAAGAGCCAGTGGCGTGGATCCAGCTCGACATTTTCGGCCGCACGAACAACGCCTACCGCTGGGCCGGCGAGGTGGACGTGTTCGAGGCGCTCGCGGCCGTGAAGCGGCTGTATCCCATCGACGACAAACGCGTCACGCTCTGGGGGTTCTCGATGGGGGGCGCCGGGGCGTGGCA
>Ga0073934_10009004_pt1 | contig 13007 bp, 11 predicted proteins | sample LarsenN4metaG_FD_76834 | JGI IMG/M metagenome (GOLD analysis project Ga0073934, IMG submission 76834) | Hot spring sediment bacterial and archeal communities from British Columbia, Canada, to study Microbial Dark Matter (Phase II) - Larsen... ...
CTTCGACGAGGCGCTCGCCGCGGTCATCGAGGCGCCCGCGGTCTGGGAGCCCGGCACCAAGGCCGGCTACCACCCAGCGAGCAGCTGGCGGGTGCTCGGCGCCATCGTCCAGCGCATCGACGGCCGGCGCATCGACCAGTACCTGCGCGAGGAGATCGCCAAGCCGCTCGGGCTCGACGACTGCTACCTCGGCATCCCCGTCGAGGTGCAGGCCGAGTACGGCGACCGGCTCGCGCCCGTCCACTGGACCGGCCACCGCTATCCTGCCGTCGTCGACGGTGCGCTGCAGATGGTGCCGTGGCGCATCGACCGGGTCCACAACGAGCCGTGGCACATCGCGAAGGTCGAGCCCGGCGGCGGGATGCGCGGCCCGGCGCGCCAGCTCGGGCGGTTCTACGAGTCGCTGCTCGGCCATGGGTCCGCGCTGCTCGATCCGCGCACCGTCGAGGTGATGGGCGCGGTGCACCGTTGGGGGCTGCGCGACGCCACGTTCGGCAACGTCGTGCCGTGGGGCCTCGGCGTGCAGGTCGACTTCAGCGGCGGTACTGGCTGGCGTGTGTTCGGGCACGGCGGCATGGCGTCATCACGCGGGTTCGCCGACCCCGAGCTCGGACTGGTCGTCGTGGTCGTCGCGAACGGCCTCGCCGGCTACTTCGAGGCCGAGCAGCGCGTGCACGACGTGACCGATGCCGTCTACACCGCGCTCGGTGACGAGGTCGCGTCCCACCGCCGACCCCGCGCCGCCGCGAAGATGGGATCCCCGCTGAGCACCTGACTGCTCGGTCATGCACGATGCGAAGGATCCTCGTGGGGCTCGTCGCCACCGGTGTGCTCGTCGCCGCGCTGGCCGCTCCGGCCGCGGCGCACGAGCCCGACGAGACGTCACTCCCGGTCGGTGAGACAGCGAGCGCACCGATCGTCGGGAAGCTCTGGACCTGCCAGCAGTCGTTCTCGACCGACGCGCCCGGCGCGCAGGCGCAGGGTCCATGGTTCAACGGCGATGGCACGTGGGACGCGACGAAGAAGGCCGTCGTCGACGGCGACGTCGCCTGGCCCGACGCCGAGCTCGAGATCACGCGTGACGGCGACACGCGCGTGATCACCACCAAGGACCTGCCTACCGACCACGGGCACACGCACGGCGTCACCTTCAACGGCAAGCGCCAGTCGATCTACCACTACCACGCAACCGACGACTATCCCTACACCGTCGGCTGCTTTCGCGGCACGAACGTGCTCGAGCGCGGCGTGACGCGCGAGGGACCGCGCCCGTGATTCTGGGGGTGCGCATCTGGTCGTCGCACATGACGGCCAGCTGCGCACCCCCTACCTCTCGTCGCTCTCGGTCGCAGTGTCCGCGTCGGCGTCCTCGGCAGTCGCCTTGGCCACGCCATCACCGTCGGACTCGCCGTCGCCCTCCGGCGCGCCGTCGCCGTCGGACGTGCCATCACCGTTGCCGTCGCTGGTCGGTGGCTCGACCACGAGCGGCTTCGTGACGAGCGTCTCGGGCTCCTCGTCCTCCGGCTCGCACACGCGCCGCTCCCGCTCCAGGATGGTCGTACGGATCCGGATGCCGCGGTTGCCCACGCCGAGGATGTTGTAAAAGGCGCCGGCAAGCACCGTCATCACGGTGAGGAACAGCACCAACGCGAGGATGAGGATCAGGAACCCGAGGATCACCTCCGGTGCCACGAGTCGGAAGTCGCGGAACCCGATGTCCTGCATGAACTCCTCGAGCTGGCTGATGAAGCCGGTGCTCGCCGCGAAGATCCACACGATCGCCACCGCGCAGCCCAGCACGAGGAACGCCGTCAGGTAGAAGAGCCCGGCGACGAGGGCGAGCGAGCGCAGCTCGATCGAGTCGACGCGCTGGAGCGTCCGGTCCTCGACCTCGAGGCCGTCGAAATCGTCGAAGTCGTGTGCGGCATCCGAGTCGTCCGCGACCGCATCCTCGACGTCCACCTCGAGGGTGTCGTCGATCGGCGCGAAGCGCTCCTCGGCGCGGGCCGGGAGCTGTGCTGGTGTTCGCTTGGTCATTGGCCCGTTCCTTCAAGTGGAGTGATGGGCGGATCGCCACCGCCTGGGTCAGGCGGCCCGGGGTCCGGTGGCGGGGATGGCGGTGCGGGTTGGGCCGGAGCCGGCGCGCGCGGTGCCGGTGTCGGCGCCGGTGCCGCCGGTGTCGTCGACGGCGTGGTGTCGACGGTCGGCGGGCGTTCCCGTGAAAGCGGCCTCACGTTGCGGCCGAACTCGGTGATCGAACCGCCCTCCGCGAGGCAGCGCAGCCCCGGATCGGGGAAGGGCATCGGTGGCTCGTCCTCGAGCGCGGCGTCCATGAACGCCTTGAAGATGCGAGCCGGCACCTGACCGCCGAAGCCGGCGCCGGGCACGCGCGCGTCCTTGTGCCCGTGCCACACGAACGTTGCGAGCTGCGGGACGTAGCCGAGGAAGTTCGCGTCGGCGCGGTTGTCGGTCGTGCCGGTCTTGCCCGCCGCGGTGTGCTTCGCGAGACGTGCCGCGGTACCGGTGCCTCGTGCGACGGCCTCGGTGAGGATGCTCGTCTCGCATGCCGCGGTCTCCGGCGAGATGGCCCGCTCGCCCTCGAGCTCGGACGAGTCGAACAGCACCTCGCCGTCGTGGGTCGTGATCTTCGACACGAACAGGGGGTCCATGCGCACGCCGCCGTTGGCGAGCGTGGCGCCCACCGTCGCCATCTCGATGGGCGCGCTCTCGATCGCGCCCAGCGTCAGCGTGAGCACCGGTCGGAGCGTCTGCTGCTTGATGCCCAGGGCGTGTGCGGTCTCGATCACCTTGGGGAAGCCGACCGCGAGCTGGACGCGCGCGTACGCGCAGTTGACCGAGTTGACGGTGGCGGCCCGCAGCGTCATCGTGCCGCCACCGCCCTCGGCGTTCTGGGTCCGCCCGTAGGCTCCGAACGAGCACGGCGACGAACCCGAGACCGTGTCCTGCGGGGAGAACCCACTCTCGAGCGCGGCGGCCAGCGTGATGACCTTCCACGTCGAGCCGGCCTGCCGCCCGGGGTAGCTGGTGGCGATGTTGTACTGGCTCTCCTCGAAGCCGGGACCGGCGACCATCGCCTTGACGTGGCCGGTGCGCGGCTCGATCGCCACGAGCGCGGCCGTGAAGCCGGGCTTCTCGGGCAAGACGGAGCTGATCGCCGCCTGCGCCTTCTCCTGCAGCTCGGGGTCGAGCGTGGCGTGGATGCGCAGACCGCCGGTGAGCAGGCTCTGCTCGCGCTCCTTGGGCGTGTCACCCAGCATCGAGAACCGCTCGTCGTCGACGATGCTGTCCTGCACCTCCTCGGCCCAGGCGTTCTGCGGCCGCAGATCGGGTGGGGGCAGGATCGTGGGCAGCGGCTCTTGCTTGGCGACCTCGGCCTGCTCGCGCGTGATGACGCCTTGGTCGACCATCCGCTCGAGCGCGAACTCGCGGCGCGCGAGCGCCCGCTCCGGATAGAAGAAGGGGTTGGTGCCCTCGGGGTTGGCGATGAGCCCCGCGAGGAGCGCGACCTGCCCGACCGTCAGCTCGTCCATCGGCGTGGGCTCCGGAAGCCCGAAGATGCCGGGCTGGAGGAAGAAGCGCTCGCTGGCCGACTTGATGCCGTACGCGCCCTGCCCGAAGTAGACGGTGTTGAGGTACTGCTCGAGGATCTCGCGCTTCGAATAGCGCTCGGTGAGCTGGATGGCGAGCACGATCTCGCGCAGCTTGCGCTGGATGTCGCGCTTGGGCGTGAGCAGGCGGTTCTTCACGAGCTGCTGGGTGATCGTCGAGCCGCCCTGCTTCACCTCACCCGACTCGATGTTCTCGCGGGCCGCACGGATCAGCCCGTTGACGTCGATGCCGGCGTTCTCCCAGAACGTCTCGTCCTCGACCGCGACGACCGCGTCCTGGATCAGCTTCGGGACCTCGTCGAGCTCCACGTACTCGCGGTCTTGGAGCCCGATGCGACCGATCACGTTGCCGGCGCTGTCGTAGATGATCGAGCGCTGTGCGAGGCGACTGAAGCGCTCCGCGGCACGGGAGCTGCGATACTCGCCGGCTCCGGCGACGAGCAAGGCACCGGGCACGACGAGCGCGACGGCGAGGGCGGTCGCAACGGTCGCGACACCGAACAACCCAACGAACCGTCGGAACACAGCTCCCTCCATACCCGGGAAGCCTGGCCTGCACCCCCACTTCTCGGCGTCCGGTCACGGTCACTGTATCGACGTCCCTAGCGAGCGTTCGCGCGCCCCTGTGGCGGTCGGTCCGACGGAGCGGCGGGATGCAGGTGCTCGGTACGCACACCCGCCTCGACCGGCGCGCCGAAGCGCAGGAGGCGTCCGCCGAACGCGAGCGCGCACAGCGAGAACCACGCCCAGCCGAGGACGAGGCCCGCCAGCGCGTCCGTAAACCAGTGGACACCCAGCAGCACGCGCGTCGTGGCCACCAGGATTGCAAGGGCGACGGCACCGCCGACGACCAGTGCCTGCGCGCGCGGGCCACGCCGGCGACTCAGCGCGAGCGCGATCGCGGCGAAGCATGCAGCAGCGGTCGCCGAGTGACCGCTCGGGAACGACGGGCCGAGCCCATTGGCGAGACCTGCGTCGGGACGCACGCGATCGACGGTCTCCTTGACGAGCTGCACGAGCAGCGCTTGACCACCGAGGACGACCACGAAGAACACCGGCAGGACACGACTGGGCACACGGAAGTGTTCGACCACGAGCACGGCGACCATGAAGCCCACGGCGGCCACCGTGCTCCCGAGTGCGGTGGCGACGTCCAGCAACCCGTCGGAGAACGGCGCTGCGTGCTGCCGCGCCCACTGATCAATGCCATGGTCGAAGCTCGCGAGCCCGGTCTCCTCGCCGACCATGTAGACGAGCACACCGAAGAGCGCGACACCGAGCGCGAGCACGACGAGCGCGATCGCCAGGAGCAGCCCGGTGGCCTCGGCCGGGTCGAGCCAACGGCGCAACACGCCGCCCAGGCGCGAGTCGCGGCGCAGCGCGCGCTCGACGGCGCGTGCGGTCGGGCGGGTGGCACCGAACGAGGCGGGTACCGCGCGAGGAAGCCGCCAGGCGACGGCCGCGGCCACACCACCGGCGACGAGCGCAGACACGACCAGCACGACGACGAGCAACGACACCTCCGGTGTTGTGAAGGATGTTGGCCGATCGCGCGGCGCGACGCTCAGCCGCGGTGGCGCTGGCGCGCCGAGCGCCGCCGCGCCCACCGTCGCCGCAGCGCCTGCCACCGCAACGGCCGATCAGGCTGCTCTTCGACCAACGGGTCGTCGACGACCTCGCGCTCGGTCGTGTACGCAGAGATCAGCGACTGCACCACCGCGGTGGCGGGGAGGGCGAGGACGCGTCCGCCGGCGAGTCGCTCGCCTCCTCGTCCGCGTCGGTGGGCGGCTCGCGCAGGCTCGTCAGGCCCGACGCTTACCCGAGCACGTCGTCGATGATGCGCAGGAGCTCCGCGTGCAGGCGCGGCGGTCCGGCGAGGACGTCACCCGACTCGAGCCACGCACGGTCGTCGCCCGCCCAGTCGGTCACCACCCCACCGGCCTCACGCACGAGCAGCGCGCCTGCCGCGACGTCCCAGGGACCGAGCGCCTGCTCGAAGTACCCGTCGAACACGCCCGCCGCGCACCAGGCGAGGTCGAGCGCCGCGGCACCCGCGCGGCGCAGGTCCTCGTACGTGCGGAGCGCGCGCTCGAACACCGGGAAGTACTCGTCGAGCCGCTCGCGCTTCTTCCGGAACGGGAAGCCCGTCGCGAGGATCGCCTGGGCCGGCGATCGCTCGCTGACCCGCAACGGCTCGTCACCGCGCTTCGCGCCGCCGCCGCGGCGCGCGGTGTAGGTCTCGCCGAGGAGCGGCGCGTCGACGACGGCGACGACCGGGGCACCGTCGGCGACGAGCGCGATCGAGACGGCGACGACGGGGAACGTGTGGAGGAAGTTGGCCGTGCCGTCGAGCGGATCGACGAGCCAGCCCAGCGCCGCGTGCTCACCACCCTCTTCCTCCCCGACGACCGGGATGTCGGGCGCCGCGGCGAGAAGCGCCTCGCGCACCGCACGCTCGCTCTTGGTGTCGGTCTCGCTGACCCAGTCGCCAGGCGCCTTCTCGACGATCTGCCGTGCGGCCCCGAACGCGTCACGAACGATCGCACCACCCCGGTGCGCAGCCGCCGTCGCGACGTCGAGGAGGACGTCGAGGTCGCGGTCGTTCACGCCCGGATCACCCCCTCGAGGGCGTCGAGGAGCTCGGGCGTCGCGGCAGCGCGCAGCTGCCGTCGCGCCTCGGCATCGGTGACGACGAGATCGCGGCCCTGCGCGTCGACGACGACCGCGCCGGCCTCGCGAGCCACGAGCATCCCCCCGAGGTAGTCCCACGGCGCGACCGCGTCGTGCTCCGAGACCCAGGCGTCGAGCCGACCCGCGCCGACGTCACACAGCGCGAGCGCCGCCGAGCCGAGCACGCGCAGCTGCTTCCAACCCCAGTAGCCGTTCGGCAATCCCTCGCACGCGACGACGGCATCACGCAGCTGGGTGGTGGCTGCCGCGCCGATTGGCTCACCGTCGACTCGCGCCCCTTCGCCGCGCACGGTCATCCGCTCGCCAGTCGCGCCGTTCGCGACGAGCGCGCACAGCGCGCCCTCTCTGTCGACGGCACAGAGCGAGATCGCCCAGTACGGGATGCCACGGGCGCAGTTGGTGGAGCCGTCGACGGGGTCGACCACGACCGTGATCGCCGCGTCCGCCGGGCCCATCCGCCCCGACTCCTCGCTCACGATCCCGACGTTCGCGGGCCCGAGGACCGACAGGATCGCCTCCTCGGCCACCAGATCGAGCGCGTACTGGCCGGGCCGGTCGGTGCGTGCCCGCCGGGGGCTGCCGCGCACGTCCGCCAGCGCTGCGCGCTGCGCGTCGAAGGCGGCGTCGAACAGCTGCAGGAGCTCGTCGGGTTCCACCTGGGCGGTTCAGCGATCGAGGGCGACGCGCTGTGGCCCTGCGTAGACGTTGAAGCCCCCGCCGCGCACGAAGCCCACGAGGGTCTGGCCGAAGCGCTCGGCCGCGGCGACGGCGAGGCTCGACGGCGCGGACACCGCGCAGAGGATCGGGATGCCGGCCACCGCCGCCTTCTGCACGATCTCGAAGCTCATGCGGCCGGACACCAGCAGCACGCCGTCGGCGAGGGGCAGCTCGCCCGTCAAGAACGCGTGCCCGACGACCTTGTCGAGCGCGTTGTGTCGACCGACGTCCTCGCGCAGCACGCTCAGGTCGTCGCTCGGCGTGAACAGCGCCGCCGCGTGGAGTCCGCCGGTCTCGTCGAAGATCCGCTGTGCGCGCCGCAGGCGATCGGGCAGCGACGCGATGGTCGACCGCGAGACGACCGGACCATCGGCGACCGGAGCGCAGCGCACCTCGAGATCGTCGAGCGTGGCCTTTCCGCACAGCCCACAGCTGGCGTTGACCCCGAAGTGCCGGGGTGCACCGAGCGCGTAGGGCCCGCGGACCCGCAAGGTGACGATGTTGAACTCCTGCTCGCCCTCCTCGCCGAGGCAGTACGCGACCTCGGCGAGCTGCGCACCGTCGGTGAGGATGCCCTCCGACACGCAGAAGCCCACCGCGAGCTCGAAGTCGTTGCCCGGCGTGCGCATCGTCACCGCGACGGATTCGGGTTCGGCGCCGGGCGCCTGGATCCGGATCTCCATCGGCTCCTCGGTCACGAGCCGGTCAGGTCGCTCGCGTGCCGTGGTGCCGTCGACGTCGAGGACGCGCACCGGCGTGACCGGACGACGCACCACCTCGGAGTGCGCTGCGCGTGTGGAGGCCACCGCGACGAGGCTACCCGGGGACCTCCAGACCCAGTGCCGCTGCGTCGTCGGGCGTGTCGACGTCGCGGAACGCGCGCACGTCGCCAACCTCGCCCCATTCCTCGCTCCCGGCCTCGTGCACGTCGATCTCGCGCAGCAGCGCCTGCACCGACCGCTCACCACGATCGACGAGCTGCGCGGCGGTCACGAGCGCATCCGTGCTGTAGCGCGCGCACAGCACCTGAGCGACGCCGTCGACGACCGGCACGACGGACGTGGGCGCGAAGTGCCGAGCGAGCCACTCGACGATCTGGTCCCCGACGCCGGGCAGATCGACTGCCAGGACCACGACCGCACGGTCGCCGGCACCACGCGCGTCGAGCGCGCGGGCGCCGGTGACGATCGCGGCGAGCGGCCCGCTGCCCACGGGATCCTCACGAACCGCCTCGAGCGTCGTGAAGCCGGGCCCGACCTCGAGCACCGGCGAGGTGTGACGACGGAGCAACGCCGCCGCGCGCTCACCGAGCGGCTCACCGTCGAGGAGCAGCGTCGCCTTGTCGACGCCGAAGCGGCGGGATGCACCGCCGGTCAGCAACAGGCCGGCGACGGCGCGCACCCGCGAACGGTACCGTGCGCGCGTGGACGACGCGACGATGCGCGCACGCGTTGCGGAAGCACGCGTCGCGCGCCTCGCGACCGTCACACCCGAGGGCTCACCACACGTCGTTCCGATCTGCTTCGCGGTCGTCGACGACCGCATCGTCAGTGCCGTCGACGAGAAGCCGAAGACGACCACGCGGCTGCGCCGGCTCGAGAACCTGCGCGCCAACCCTTCGGTGTCGCTGCTCGTCGACCATTGGGACGACGACTGGTCGCGGCTGTGGTGGGTTCGCGTCGACGGCCGTGCGACCGTCGTCGATGACGGCACCGCATCGGAGGTGGCGCCGCTGCTCGAGGCGCTGCGCGCGAAGTATCCCCGGGGCTACGCCGAGCAACAGCTCGCGGGACCGGTCGTGCTCATCGAGCCCCGGCGTTGGACCGGATGGGAGGCGGTCCCGACGTGACCGCCCGCGACGTGATGCGGGCTCAGCCGGTGGGGTCGGAGCGCAGCAGGTAGCCGACCACGACCCACCGACCACCCCGTGACTCGAGCTGGATCTCGTTGTGTGCCGTACCGCCGCCGCGCAGCTGGATGCAGGTACGGACCACGGCCACGTGCCGTCCGGACTCGACGTGCTCCACGTGCACCGCCTCGGCGAGACCGCCGAGCTCGGGTTGCATCGCGTAGGCCGCGCGCTTGGCGTCGACGTACTCCCGCCGCCGGAGCCCGTCGTGGAGCTCGTCACCCGAGAGCGTCCAGAGCGCTTCGAAGTCGAGCCGGTCCCAGGCCTGCTCGTACGCGACCGCGACGTCTTCGGGTGGCGGCCCTGGGTCGCGGGCGACCGCGATGACCAACGCGACGATGAACGCGACGATGACGACCGCGACGATTGCCGAGATCACGGTGCGATCGCGTCGATCTTCGCCGCGAGGTCGAGGTCGCGCTGGGTGATGCCGCCGGCGTCGTGGCTCGAGAGCGCGACGCGCAGCTTCGAGTACCGGATGTCGAGATCGGGATGGTGGTTCGCGGCCTCCGCGAGGTCGGCGATCTGCCGCACGAGCTCGATGACCGCGGGGAACGACTCGAGCTCGTAGGTCCGCACGATCGCGTCACCCTCCCGCGCCCACCCGGGCAGGCGGCTCAGCCCGGAGTCGATCTCGGCGTCGGGCAGCGGTGTGGGCATGCGTCCATTGTCGATGGCGGTGCGGCCAGGTGCCAACCGGTCAGATCCGGCCACGGCTGCAGGGGCCGAGAAGACAGGGGGCGACGGCGGACCACCCCCGTAGGCTGGCGTCGTGACCTGCCCGTCGTGCGGCTCGAGCGTCCCCGCAAAGGCGCGCTTCTGCCCCACCTGCGGCCACGCGGTCGTGTCCCGCCCCGACGAGCGACGGATCGCGACCCTCCTCTTCGGCGACCTCGTCGGCTTCACCCGCCTGTCGGAGGCCTCGGACCCCGAGCAGGTGAAGCGCCTCGTCGACACCTGCTTCGCCGCGCTGGCGTCCGACGTGACGGCGTTCGGTGGACGGGTCGACAAGATCGTCGGTGACGAGATCGTCGCGATCTTCGGCGCACCGGTTGCGCACGAAGACGACGCCGAGCGCGCGGTGCGGTGCGCGCTCCAGATGCAACGGACGCTCGCCACGTTGGCCGAGCGCCTCGGCATCAGGGTGCAGATGCGCGTGGGTGTGAACACGGGCGAGGTGATCGTGGGCGCACTCGGCGGCGAGATCACCGCGATGGGCGACGCGGTGAACACCGCGGCCCGATTGGAGACCGTCGCCGCGCCCGGTCAGGTGGTGGTCGGCCCGTCGACGCACGCCGCGACGACGGAGTCGATCCGCTACGAAGAGCTCGGCGCCATCCACGTGCGTGGTCGTGACGAGCCCGTCGAGGCCTGGGTAGCCGTGGGGACGCTCGCGCCACCGGGTCGACGTCGGCGCGCGCGCACGCCGCTCGTGGGTCGCGATGCCGAGCTCGCGATGCTGCGGGGTGTGCTCGACGCCGCGCAACGGCGGCGCCGCGCGCACTTCGTGCTCGTCTCCGCCGACGCCGGGGTGGGCAAGAGCCGACTCGTCGGTGAGGTCGTGCGCGAGGCCGAGGATCTGCGCGACGCGCGCGTGCTGCGCACCCATTGCGTCCCCTACGGCGAGGACCTGTGGTACCCGATCGCCGAGCTGGTGCGGAACTGCTGCGGCGTCCAGCCCGACGACCCGCCCGATGCCGTGCGCGAAGCGGTCGAGCAGACCGTCGGCGACCGCGGCCACCCGTCGTCGGAGGCCGAGGTCGCGCGCACGGCCCGCGGGCTGCTCTACCTGCTCGGACATCCGGAGGCGATGCACGACGTCGAGCCGGCCCGCGCCCGCGAAGACGCCGCGCTCGCCGTGCAACAGCTGCTCGCATCGATCGCGCGCGAGCGACCCGTCGTCATGACCGTCGCCGACCTGCAGTGGGCCGACGACATCGTCCTCGAGGTGCTCACGCGCCTCGTCGAGGGGATGCGCGCGTTGCCGTTCACGCTGCTCGCCACGACGCGTCCGGAGCTGCTCGAGCGATGGACGCCGTCACCGGGGCGGCACAACTTCACGCTGCTCAACCTCGATCCCCTCGACGACGACGCGGTGGCCGCGCTCGCGAGCGAGCTGCTCGGGTCCGACGCCGATCCGGCCCTCATGAAGCTGCTATGCGAGCGCGCGGGCGGCAACCCGTTCTTCGTCGAGGAGCTCGCCGCGCTGCTGCGTGAGAGCGGACCCGACGCCGCGCCCGCCGCGCTCAGGTCGGGGAAGCTGCCGGCGACCCTGCGCGGTCTCGTCGCCGCGCGCCTCGACGCGCTCGACCAGTTCGAGCGGACCGTGCTCGAGCACTGCGCGGTGGTCGGCACGAGCGGCTCCGTCGAGGCGGTGCAGGCACTCGCGGAGGGCCGCGGCGACACGTTCGACGTGCGCCGAGTGCTGCAGAGCCTCGACGCGCGCGAGCTCGTGACGCTCGGTGACGGTGAGTACTGGTTCCCGTCGGAGGTCGTGCGCACCGTGGCGTACGGGACGCTCGCGAAGGCCGAGCGCGCTCGCCGGCACGCGACGCTCGCGCAGTGGCTCGGTGAGCAGTCGACGGGTGCCGACGGTCCCAACGCCGAGCGCGCGGCGTACCACTACGGTGCGGTGGCCGAGCTCGTCGCAGAGCTCGGACCGGTCAAGGGCATCCCGGCCGACTTCGCCGAACGGGCGCTGAGCGTCCTCGAGGCCGCGGCGAGCCGAGCGACCGCCGCCGATCTCTGGCGCAGCGCGGCGCGCCTCTACGACCAGTGCGTCCGGCTGCTGCCGGCCGACGTCGACGACGAACGACGTTGGCAGTTCCAGCTCGGCCGTGCGCACGCCCACGCCGAGTACCGCGATCTCGCCACCGCGCGCGCCGATCTCGAGGAGGTGCTCGACGAGGCGCCGCCCGAGTCGCGATACCGGGCCAAGGCGTTGACACATCTCGCCGAGGTCGCGCAGATGGAGGGCGATTACGAGGCGGCCTTCCGGATCGTCGACGACGCGCTCGCGCTCTGGCGGAGGATCGGCGACGAGCACGGGCTCGCCACCGCGTTGCGCGCCCGAGGACGCACGTCGATGTTCACCGGCGACATGACGTGCGCGGACTCCGACTGCCGCGAAGCGCTCGAGGTCTACCGCCGGCTCGGTGACCGTCGGGGCGAGGCGTGGGCGTTGCAGAACCTCGCGACGATCGCGTTCTTCCGCGGCAACACCGAACAGGCCGACGAGTACCTGCAAGAGGCCAGCGCCACCTTCGACGACCTCGGCGACTGGGGCGGTCGCTCGTTCGCGGCGGCACTCCTCGCCTGGGTGCGCTTCATGCAGGGCCGCCTCGACGACGCCGAGAAGCTCGCGCTCGAGCAGCTGCCCGAATCGGACGCCCGCGGCGACCGCTACGTCGCCGGGCTGCTCGACATGCTGCTCGGCAACATCCTGCTCTGGCGCGGGCAGGCGTCGCAGGCCCTCGAGCGGGCTCGCAAGGCGGTGCGTCGCTTCCAGACGCTCAACGACCCGTGGGCCATCGGGCAGGCGCGCGGCATCGAGCTGCGGGCGCAGGCCGCGGCCGGTGAGATCGAGGTGGCGATGGACCGCGTCCGGCAAGAGGTCGCGTCAGGCAAGGCGGGGCAGCCGCTGGACATCCTGCGCCTCCACATGCTCGTGCACATCGGTGATCCCGAAGCGCTGCCCGCCGCGCTCCACCACGCTGGCGTCGAGAGCATGACCAGCGAGACGGTCGGCACCGACGCGCTGCGCGCCCTGGGGCTCGCGCTCCTCCAGGACGGGCGCGCCGAGGAGGCGGTCGCGCACTTCCGCACCTACGTCGACTCCGACATGGCGGGCCCCGCCGACGCGGCCGCGTACGCGCTTGCCCTGGTGGCATCGGGCAAGCCGGGCGACGTCGCGCCCATCGTCGAGCAGACCTCGCCCGGCACCTATCTCGACCGCCTCCAGCTCGGCATGGCCGAGGCGTTCGCCCTGCTCCAGGAGCACGGGCCCGCGGCGGTCAGCTCCTTCGATGCACTCGTGGCGGCCGCCGACGCCACCGAGTCGC
>Ga0073934_10009005_pt1 | contig 13007 bp, 13 predicted proteins | sample LarsenN4metaG_FD_76834 | JGI IMG/M metagenome (GOLD analysis project Ga0073934, IMG submission 76834) | Hot spring sediment bacterial and archeal communities from British Columbia, Canada, to study Microbial Dark Matter (Phase II) - Larsen... ...
CGCCAGGTCTCTTGGTTCTCCTCGCTGTACAGGTCGTACGGCTGCTCGATGTACACCTCTCCACGAGCCTTCGCCTGCTCGATGAACGGTGCCTTCGTCGTCGTCAATCCTGGTGCTGAAGTGGCCATTGCTTCCCTACCTTCCTTTCTATCGAGTATACTGTATGGACGTTCCGAGCCTGCCAAACTGTTGGCGGCTCACCCAAGATTATGAGCAGTTCAGCCCAGAACCAAGCAACGAAGCCGCGCCCGAACGCCCGGATGCGCGCCTGCCTCCGCATCCCGGAGCAGGACTACAACGTCGTGCTGCGGCGCATCCAGAGCAAGCTGCCGCCGAGGTACCAGATTATCCGCACCAACACGGTTGACAAGACCGACCACCGCTGGGCGTATGTCGTAGGCCCCACTTACGCCGAGAAGCCGAGAGACCCGGGCCTCATCATCAACAAGAGGCAGATCACGGACTGGGTCATCGCGCCCGGTTGGCCGCCCCATTGGGTCGTGAAGCCGGCGGGCACGCGCCTCTCTCTTGTGCGCCTGCCTATCGAGGACCTGCCCGACCAACCCTTCAAGATTAGCAACAAGACTTAGACTCAAGTGGCCAGCACACACCCCGCTCCGACAGCCGAGGCGCACCGCGGACCGCTCCCCGACGGTTATCGCGTCGTCACGTGGGGCTGCCAGATGAACGTCGAGGACAGCGAGCAGATGGAGCGACACCTCGAGGACCTCGGCCTGCGCCGCGCCGAGTCAGACGAGGATGCCGGCGTCATCCTCTTGAACACCTGCTCCGTGCGCAAGAAGCCGGAGGACAAGGCGTTCTCCTACCTTGGCGAACTTCGGAAGCTGAAGGAGCGCCGCCCCGACCTGGTCATCGGCGTCTGCGGCTGCATGGCGCAACTGCGGCACGACGAGATTCGTCGCCGCTGCCCGCACGTGGACTTCATCGTCGGCACGGCGCAGGTCGCTCAGATCCCGGCGCTGGTGCAGGAGGCTCGACAGAAGCGGCGCTTCCTGCTGCGGATGGACCTGCCTCCGAGGAAGGGCGCCGTCGTTACGGATGTTCCGCAGCGCCACTTGGGCGCGGGCACAACCACCCGAAAGGTGAAGGCGTTCGTGCCGATCCAGTACGGCTGCGACAAGTTCTGCACGTTCTGTATCGTGCCGACGACACGCGGGCGAGAGCGGAGCCGCCCTACCGAGGACATCCTGGAGGAAGTTCGTGCGCTTGCTGAGCGCGGAACCAAGGAGGTTACGCTCCTGGGCCAGACCGTGAACTCCTACGGCAAGAACCTGCTGGAGGGCAAAGTTCCGTTCGCGCACCTTCTGTGGCAGATGGCCAGGATTCCAGGGATCGAGCGGATTCGGTACACGTCGCCCTATCCACGGGATTACAACGACGACCTCATCCGCGCACATCGCGAGTGCCCCAAGGTGATGCCCCACGTGCATCTGCCTCTACAATCGGGAAACGACAAGGTTCTGCGCGAGATGCGCCGCCTGTACACGGTTGAGCAGTTTCGCGAGGTGTATTGCCGGCTCCGCGCGGAGGTGCCCGGCATCGCGGTGACGACCGACATCATCGTCGGGTTCCCCGGCGAGACGGAGGAAGAATTCGGGGACACCCTGCGCCTCGTCGAAGAGTTGCGCTTTGACTCGGCGTTCATGTTTGCCTACTCGCCCAGACCCGGCACGAAGGCTGCCGAGCGAGATGACCAGATACCGAAGCAGGTGAAGCAGCGAAGGCTGGCCGAACTGATCGAGTTGCAAAACTCCATCACGTGTGAGATTAATGATTCGCAAATCGGTACCGTCTTCGAGGTTCTCGTCGAGGGGGACGCCGAGAGACAGCAGGGGCCAGGGCGCCTGCTGAAGGGCCTGACGCCCCAGGGCAAGACGATTCACTTCGAAGCCGAAGCGCAGCCCGGCGACCTTGTCCACGTTCGCGCAGAGGGTGCACATCTGTGGGGCTTCGCGGGTAAACTTTGCTCCTGAACACCATCTTACAGGAGGAGCAATAAACATGGCACTTCAACTCGGGGACACCGTTCCCAACTTCACGCAGGAATCTACAGAAGGTCCCATCAACTTCTACAACTACATTGATGGCCACTGGGCGATACTGTTCTCGCACCCGAAGGACTTCACGCCGGTGTGCACGACCGAACTTGGGCAGGTATCCAAGATCAAGAACGAGTTCGACAAGCGCGGAGTGAAAGTCATCGGCCTGAGCGTGGACCCGCTTGAGAGCCACCGCGGTTGGGTCAGCGACATCGAGGAGGTCGAAAAGACGAAGGTCAACTTCCCGATCATCGCCGACTACGATCGAAAGGTCGCGAACCTGTACGGCATGATCCACCCGAACGCCGACGACACATTCACGGTGCGGTCGGTCTTCATCATTGACCCGCAGAAGAGGCTTCGCCTGACGCTCACCTATCCGGCTGCCACGGGCCGCAACTTCCATGAGATCCTGCGCGTCGTGGACTCGCTGCAACTGACCGACAGCAAGAAGGTCGCGACGCCTGCGGACTGGAAACCCGGCGACAACGTCATCATCCTGCCAAGCGTGCCGGACGAGGACGCGCAGAACCTGTTCCCGCAGGGCTGGGAAGCAAAGAAGCCGTACTACAGGGTTACCAAAGTCTGAGGTCGAAGTCGCCCACTCGGTGCCATACGTGAGCGGGCTGAGGGTGACGCCCCATCCGGTGTGTTGCTTACGGCTGAGGAGCCGGACGAGTGCGGCGTTCTCGATGCGCGCCAGCCACGTCGTCCTAATCCGCTCGGAGCTTGCGGATTAGGTACACGGCTCCGAGGAGCAGCAGGAACACGGCCGCGAGAACCGCTGCCGTGGTGATCTCGATCGAGTACTGCCGCACGCGTACCAGCAGCGGCGCGTCGCGGACCTCAGGCTGCGCCGGCTCGTTCCAGCTTTGCCAGAACGACGGGTCTGTGTCAGGGTGCCTTCCCTCCTTGAGTCGCGCCATCATAAAGGCGGTTCTTTGTTTGTTATAGCGCTCCGCCTCCGCACGCAGGCGCTGGTACTCCTCCTCCGCGTTCCTCTCGAGCTCCTCGGACAGCATCGCCCTTGGAATCCTCTCGCCCAACTCCTGGCCCTTCAAGGACTTCTTGCCGCCGCGCAGCAGCTCCTTGATGCGAAGCTGGGCGATGTACGATAGCGTACCGTGGTCTCGACCGAGGGCATACGCCAGCGCCTCGAATATGTCCACGCTCTCCCAGGCGTTGCCGAGCACAATAAGCCCAGATAGGCCCTGAACCGCCATCTCAGTGGACATTTCCCTCTCGTGTCGGCGCCCGCTAATCCATGAGCCCAGCGACTCCTTCGTCTCAGCGTCCAGCATCCATTCGATTGCCCACACTTGGAAGATCTCGCGACCGAAGTGCGCGTCGGGATTGATCTCGATCGCCCTCGTGAGGGCGGCGTGGGCCGCCTTAAGGTCGCCGGGCTTTTCGAGGCTCCCGCCTTCCCGTAACCACCGGTGCGCGTAAAACGTTCCGATGTTCGCGTAGTAGCGATAGAGCGCGTCCTTCTGTCTGGGCGCTTTCTCTGGCAACCGCTCGAGGATCTGCTTCTTGCGCTCCATCCACTCGATCGCCTTGTCGCCCTCGCCGAGGCGATCGTAGGCGACGGCAAGGTCGTCGTACAGATCAAGGCGATTGGGCTCTCGGGCGATCTCCCTCTCTACTCGCCGAGCCATTATTTCGTAGTACAGCGGTGGATTGCGATCGAACCGACCCGTGATGACGAGCAGTGCCTCGGGAAGCCCCTTGGCCTCTGCTGCGAGGGTGTCCCGATCCCAGATGCAAGCTACCGCCTGCCAGCCAAGCCCCAGCGCTACGAACGAGATCAGCGTTCGCATCATGCCCTATGATACCGCGCCTCCTCCGGCACGGCGCCGGCCGCGCCAGAGCCAAGAGAACCGCACAGTTCGCCACGCCTCGTCTCCAGAGGCAGAGCCTTCCGCGACCCGTGGAAGGCGCCGCTCTGCCGGTCGGCGGCTTGAACGATAACACCTGCCGGAGCCCAGAATCAACGCATCTGTGCTACACTCGGGGCCGGGAGACACTTATGTTCAAACTCCGCCTCGCCTCCACGCTCCTGCTCGCCGCAATCGGGGCGTTCGCCGCCGCCCAGGTAACGACCACTCACTTGCTCGATCAGCTGTCCGTTCCGATTTACAGAGACCTGCTCGACAACCGACTTTTCACGCGCATGGGACACAACCGGGGATACGGCCAGCACCACGACCCATGCCGCGACTTCATCGAAGCGCGCTATCGCTCCTATGGTCTGAACGTGCGCCTGCACCCATTCCTACTCGCCGGCAACACGTACTACAACGTGGTTGCCGTTCTGCCCGGAAGGGTGTTCCCCGACCAGCAGTACATCTTGATCGCGCACTTCGACACGGTGAACAACCCAGGGGCAGACGACAACGGCACAGGCACAGCCGCCCTGCTCGAGGTCGCGCGAATCGCAGCGGAGTATCGCTTCGAGCGCACGATCATCTTCATCGCGTCCGACCGCGAGGAGGACGGCATGAAAGGCAGCGCGGCATATGCGAACGAGTATCGCAATGACGACATTCGCGGCGTCATCAACATTGACATGATCGGATATCGCCCCAGTGGAAACGCCGCGCACATCTACGGCCGCCCAGCCTCCGACCCATTCAAGTTCGCGCTGCGGGACGCGATTCTGCAGTACACAGACCTCGTGGTCGCCGTGGGAGGAGAACTGAACCGAAGCGACCACGCGCCCTTTGAGGCGGTCGGCAAGCAAGCCGCCTTCCTCATCGAGCGTTGGTGGGAGCAGAACCCCCACTACCATCAGCAGACCGACTCGACAGAGACTCCCGACTACATCGACTACGAGTACGCGGTCAAGATGACCCGCGGCGCGATGGGTCTGCTCGTGGATCGCGCCGGGTTGCTGCCCACGTTTCTGCCTCGCGGCTTCGTCGTCACCAGAGGGGCGCCCGGCTTCGGCACCATAACCGAGATGTACGACAGCGACGACCGGACGCTTGAAGTGCGCGCAGTAAAGCCGTTCGAGATCGCCGCTCCATCGGCGGCAATCGAGACGTGGACGGAAGCCTCGTCGCAGAGCGCAACCGAGATCACCCTCGCCGTCGAGTCGCGATCAACAGGACTTCCCTGCCGCCAGTCGGTTGAACTGTACGACTTCCAGGCGGGGGGATGGGTTGTGCTCGACACCCGCTTCGTCGGAAGCAACGACCAGCGCCTGATGCTCGACGTGAGCGCAAACGCCACTCGATTCATCCAGCCCGGAACCAGGCAAGTTCGGGCGCGCATCGCCGCCAACGACTGGGGTATCCCGGTCGTCGGTTGGTCGTACCACATTGACAGAGTGAACTGGATCGTTCGATAGCGGGTAGCCTGCGACGCGTCGTGGACAGTCAAGACGTAGACCCGCGAGAGATGATTCGCCGGCTCCGGGAGCTGGCGCTCACGGTCTCCCCCGCGGAAGTGGGCGTGCCGGATGACGCCGGGATATGGGCGGTCGTGATGGAAATCGAGGTGAGTGGCGAGACCGCCACACTCGTCGGCATGGCGGACGGAACCGCAAGCCTGTACATCTCGTCAGGCGGCGGGATCATCGGCGGGGGCGACCACGAGGTCGTCCGGGCGGCGGCACAGGGCCTTGTGGAAGTGGCGCAGCGCGCCGACACCGCCGCGGCGGAGCCTGTACCGGATGACCTGCCCTACCCAGCGGCAGGGTCCGTGCGCTTCTACTTCCGCTCGGGCGCGCTGACCACGACCGCCGAGGTTACGGAGGAAGAGGTCGCCGACCCGAGCCACTCCCTGCACGACGTGTTCGCCTCGGGGCACCGCCTGCTGGAGAAACTGCGGCTCGCGGTCGAGTCGCAGCAAGCCGACGATTCGTAACGCCAAGTAAACTGGAGGCAGCATGGCAAGAGCCATTTGGAAAGGTCCTATCTCTTTCGGGTTGGTCACCATCCCCGTCGGCCTCGTTCCCGCGCAGAAGAGCGAGGTGGAGGTGAAGTTCAACCAGTTGGATCGGCGCAACAACGCGCGCATTCGCTACAAGCGGGTGAACGAGATTACGGGCGAGGAGGTACCGAGCGAGGAGATCGTCAAAGCGTATCCATACAGCAAAGACCAGTTCGTCGTCATTGAAGAGGAGGAGTTGGATCAGATCCGCGCCTCCGCCTCCAGCTCGATGGAACTCGAGGAGTTCGTTGACGCGAGCGAGATCTCCGGGCTGTACTACGAGAAGCCTTACTATGCGATCCCCGACCCCGCTGCGAAGCGCGGGTACGTCATCTTGCGCGAGAGCCTCCGTCGAGCCGGAAAAGTCGGCATCGCGCGGCTGGTGCTGCGGCAAAAGGAGTACTTGGCGGCGCTGGTCCCCTTGGAGAACGCGCTCATGGTGATGTTGCTCCGCTTCCCGGAAGAGGTGCGCCTGCCAAGCGAACTGGAGTTGCCGAGCGAGGACCTCGAGGCGGTGAAGGCGACCGAGCGAGAGGTCGAACTCGGACTGCAACTGGTCGAGGCGATGACAGCCGAATGGCAGCCCGAAAAGTATAAAGACCGATTCCGCGAGCAACTCCTCGCCTCGATTGAGGAGAAGGTGCGCACGGGCAGCATCGCCGCGCCCGCTCAGCCCGCCGCGGTGCAGTCCGAAGGCGAGGTCATTGACATGATGGAGTTGCTGAAGAAGAGCCTCGAAAAGCGCGCCGCTTCCGAGTAGGCACCCGATGGCGGGCGACCTCTCCGACTATCAAAGCAAGAGGAACTTCGAGCGCACCTCTGAACCTGCGGGCGGCGCTGCGGACGCCGGCGCGTCCCTCCGCTTCGTCGTGCAAAAGCATGCCGCCTCGCACCTCCACTACGACTTCCGCTTGGAGTGGGCGGGAGTGCTCAAAAGTTGGGCAGTGCCCAAGGGGCCGAGCCTGAACCCAAAGGACAAGCGCCTCGCCGTGCATGTCGAAGACCACCCGCTCGACTACGCCTCGTTCGAGGGGACGATTCCCGAGGGTGAGTACGGCGCAGGAACCGTAATGGTCTGGGACTTCGGGACTTGGGAACCGGCGGGCGACGTCGAACAGATGTTTGAGAAGGGTTCCCTCAAGTTCTATCTCTATGGCGAGCGGCTCAAGGGCAAGTGGGCGCTCGTTCAGATCAAGAAGGACCCAAAGAACTGGCTGCTGATCAAGGAGCAGGACGACCGCGCCCGCGACGACGGTGAACTCGACGTGCTGGAGGAGCACACCGTCAGCGTGCTGACTGGTCGGACGATGGAGGAGATCACGGCGGGAGTGCAGGGCGGAGCGATGCGCAGGGCAAGAGAACTCGTGGCGAGCTTCCCCCAAGCTCGCGAGAGTAGCCAACCGCGTGAACTGTCGCCGCAGCTCGCCGCCCCGGCGACGAAGCCCCCGGAAGGCGACAACTTCTTGAATGAAATCAAGTACGACGGCTTCCGCATCCTCGCGTTCATTGAGGATGGCGTGGTGCGCCTGATTTCGCGCAAGGGGAACGACTACACGCGCGGCTTTCAGCGCATCGCAGACGCACTCGAGCGGCAGGGCTTCTCAAACGCCATCCTTGACGGCGAGGTGGTCGTTGTTCGACGCGACGGAACCCACGACTTCGCGGCGGTTCACACTGCTGCCGCGGGAGGCTCGGTCGGCCGGGTCATGTACTACGTGTTCGACCTACCCTTCTTCGGCGGCTACGACCTCAGGGCGGTGCCGCTCAGCGACCGCAAGCGCGCGCTCGAAGTCGCGCTGAGCGCGCGGCGCGAGGAGTCCGTGCGCTACAGCGAGCACATCGTCGGCTCTGCGCAAGCGATGTTCGACGAGGTGTGCCGCCTCGGGCTTGAGGGAATCGTGTGCAAGCGCGCCGATGGGAGGTACACCTCGAAGCGCACCCCTGACTGGCTGAAGGTGAAGTGCTCGAACGTTCAGGAGTTCGTCGTCTGCGGCTACACCGACCCGGAAGGCACCCGACACGGTTTCGGTGCGCTCATCTTGGGGCGCTACAACGATGAGGACATCGAATACGTCGGACGAGTCGGCAGCGGCTTGACGGACGAACAACTTAGCGACTACTACGCGAAGTTCCAAGAGATTCTCTCCGCCGCGCCGACCGCGCTCAACCCATCGAAGGAGACGTCCGCGAAGGGCGTCCACTGGATTGAGCCGCGATACATCGCCAAAGTGCGCTTCGCGCGATGGACTGAGGACGGAACCCTGCGAGAGCCGACGTTCCTCTCCTTGCGAAAGGTTGACGACCCGCCGCCGAACCCGCCCGACAACCCAGGCAAGGACGCGACGGTCGCAGGGGTGCGGCTTTCGAACCCCGACCGAACGCTCTGGCCCGAAGCGGGCGTAACGAAGCGCAGACTCGCGGAGTACCTCGTGGCCGCATGGGATCGGATGGCGCCGCACCTGCTCAGCCGACCCGTCTCCCTGGTTCGCTGCCCGGACGGCTGGCAAGGGGAGCAGTTCTATCAGAAGCACCTCAACCTGAAGGAAGTTCCGAGCGGCATCGAGACAATCGAAATCGTCGAGGATGGCGAGGACAAGGGCGCTTTCCCGATCGTTGCCGCTGCGGAAGGCTTGGTGCAACTCGCCCAGCTTAACGTGCTCGAGTTCCATCCCTGGGGGGCGACAACGTCCGACCTCGACCATCCGGACCGGCTTATCTTCGACATCGACCCCGGCCCCGAGGTCGCATGGCAGAGAGTGGTCGAGTGCGCACGCCTCTTGCGGGCGTTCCTCAAGGAGTTGGGCGTGGAGTGCTGGGTGAAGACGACCGGCGGGAAGGGGCTTCATGTGGTCGCCCCGCTGCAACCGGAGCGCGGGTGGGACGCTGTTGGCCGCTTCGCCGCGGGCGTCGCCGGGCGGTTCGCCGAGGTCGCCCCGCAACGATACACGACGAAAGCGACCAAAGAGGCGCGCATCGGGAAGGTGTACATTGACACGCTCCGCAACCGCCGAGGCGCAACCTGCGTCGCCGCGTACTCCCCGCGCGCCCGGAGCGGCGCGCCGGTTTCGACGCCCGTTTCATGGGAGGAGTTGGACGATTTGCCGGCAGGCGGCGGATTCGCCATCGGCAATCTCGCGGAACGCCTCATGCAGCCCGACCCGTGGGAGGGGTTCCTCTCAAGCGCGCAGGAGTTGCCCACAAGGGCATTCGACGCGCTCGGCATCGAGCCGTAGCTCGGGAGCCGTCCCCGCGCCGCTCCGCAAGCGAGAGGACGCATCCGCGCCCTTGCGCACGTGGAATACTGAGGCGGTGCGCCGCTCAGCGTTGGGTTGGATGCTTGGGATTTGGGCCATCGTCGTCGTCGTCACATCGTCCACCGTGGTCACGTCGAGGCAGTTCGTTCGCTTTGCGGCGCAAGGCCCACTTCAAGTTAGTGAGCGAGAGTTCGACTCCTTTTGGCGCAAATGGTGGTGGCTGTTCGTCAAGGGCTACCACGTACTCGAGTTCTTCTTGCTCACCCTGCTTCTCGGGCTGTTTTTGCGCCTGCAGCGGGGGCTGACGGTGGGCCGGTCGTTGGTGTGGGCGGCCATCGGCGGCACGGCGTTCGCGGTCTCCGACGAGTGGCACCAAACGTTCGTGCCCGGCAGAGGCGGGCTGGCCAGCGATGTGCTCATAGACCTCGGTGGCGTGGTTCTCGCCGTCGCCTTGCTGGCGGCGCTGTGGCGAAGGCTGGACTCCCCTGGTGCAGGCGGCGCGTAGGGTGCCACGATGCCGTCCTGCCCACGACATGAGCGGGAACCCCGCCAGCCCCAAGCAGGTATCACGAACAGGGGCCGGCTGACGGCTCGAAGGAGCAACGCACATGAGGAATTGGTTCATCACGCTACTGCTGGCATCAGTGGGCGTCGTCGCCACCGCCCAAGATTGGGCGCGAGAGCGCGTGGAGAAGTCGCCCAGGCACACCGAGTGGGTGGACGTTAAGCACGGCGACCGGACGGTGAAAGCGTTCGTCGTCTATCCCGAGCGGGACGCGAAGGCTCCCGCCATCATCGTCATCCACGAGATCTATGGGCTGACGGACTGGATTCGCAGCCTCGCGGATCAGTTGGCTGAAGCGGGCTACATCGCCATCGCGCCCGACCTTCTCTCGGGCATGGCGCCGGGCGGCGGGAGAACGAGCGATTTCGAGTCCCAAAGCAAGGTTGTCGAGGCGATCTCGTCCCTTCCACCGGATCAGATAACAGCGGACCTCAACGCCGTCGCCGACTACGCGAAGTCTTTGCCCGCGTGCACGGGGAAGATTTCGGTCGCCGGATACTGCTGGGGTGGGACGCAGTCGTTCCGCTTCGCAACGAACCGCAGGGACCTGGCAGCGGCGTTCGTGTTCTACGGCACGGGCCCGAGCGACTCCGAGAGCATCAGCCGCATCAACTGCCCGGTGTACGGCTTCTACGCTGAGAACGACGCGAGGGTGAACGCGACGCTGGAAGCGACCTCGCGGGTCATGAAGGAGCAGGGCAAGGCGTTTGAGCCGGTTACCTACTCCGGAGCCGGGCACGGCTTCATGCGCGCAGGCGAAGATCCGAACGGCTCGGAGGGCAACAAGAAGGCGCGAGAAGAAGCATGGGCGCGGTGGAGAGACCTGTTGCGACGGGTCTTTTCCTGACCTCAAGGCTCATTCGACCGACTCGCGCTCGGGCTTCAGTTGCCTACAGGCATCGGCGACCTTGCGGATCGCCGCCTCGGCGACCGGGTCGAGCTGCATCGGGCTCATCATGCACATCAGCAGCAACGCGTACGCCTCCTCGGTCGTGAGGAGGACGGTCGCTTCTTCTTCATGAGTCGCTGCTGCTTCCGGCATGGTTCCTATCCATTTATAGACTCCGTACGGCGCGTTTTGTTCCGCGTCGGCGAGAAAACCGTGATTTCCCGGGTCTCGGCGCCCGCTTGGCGGATACGGCATAATGGGCAGGTTCCGTGGACGGCTACACGGGGCATCACGGCTGTGCAAAGGGATGTTTGCGCTCAACTTTTACTCGGATATCTACCTTGACGTTCTGAAGGCTCACCGCAAGACCGTCTCCATCAGGCTGGGAGACAAGACGGACAAGTACCGCTCCGGAGAGATCGTTTGGGTAACCGTCGGCCAGCGCTTTGGCAGACGGCAGAAACTGTTTTCGGCGATCATTGACCGGGTAGATGTGAAGCTGATTCGGGACCTTAGCCCCCGCGAGATTCAGCGCGAGAATCCGGCTTTCCACAGCGCGGAGGAGGTAGCCGCTCTGCTCTCCCGCATCTACGGCGAGCCGATTTCGCTGGACCACGTGGTGTCCGTCATCCACTTCAGCCCTGTGGAGGAATGAGCAAGGACCAGAGCTTCAGCATCGAGACCGCCGCCCAGATGCTGGGGGTCGCCAAAGGCACTCTCCTCGCATGGGAGAAGAAGGGACGCATCCCTCCGGCGAAGCGTGACGAACGCGGCTGGCGCCAGTACACCATCCAGGACATCGAGGCGATGCGCCGTGAGGTGTATGGAGCGGAGTTCCCGTCCCTCGATATTTCGACCGCCGAGGTTGGGACTTCCAACCGCTTCGCCGGCGTGGTACACAGCGTCGAGTCGGAGGGGCTGCTGAGCGAGGTCGTCGTCGAGGTGGAGGGAGAGCACCGCCTGGTAGTGCACATGCCGCGCAAGGCGTGCCTTCGCCTGGCGCTTCGGAAGGGGTCAAGGGTAACCGTTTGGGTGCGGCCCGAGGACCTCATCCTCTCTCGCTGACGGACTACAGCGGCGCGGGTACTTCAAAGTCCAGCAAGAATACTGGGGTTCCTGTTTCGTTTACCTGGAACAAGCGGTTCGGAGGCGAGCAATCCTGCCGGGTTGACGTCTCCGGACGAGGGTGTCTTGGATGACGCCCAGATTGGGCGCCCGGGGCAAGAAAACCGTGATTGGGACCCTGCCCCGGCGCCACTCTAACCGCAGTCAAGGAGGATCGGAAAAGTGTCATTTCGTATCAACAACAACATCGAAGCGATGAACGCGCTGAGGAACCTCGGCCGGGTGTCCTTCGAATTCGGCAAAACAGTAACCAGACTCTCGACCGGCTTGAGGATCGTTACGGGCGCAGATGACCCGGCGGGCCTCATCATCTCGGAGAACTTCCGAGCCCAAATTGCCGGTCTCGACCAGGCCATTCAGAACAACCAGGACGCCATCAACTACGCCAAGACGGCGGAAGGCGCCCTCGACGAAGTAAGCCGCCTTCTGAAGGATGCGCGGAAGTTGGCGGTCGCGGCGAACAACACGGGAACGCTCGACGCCGCGGCGATTCAAGCCAACCAGAACCAACTTCGCTCGATCATCGAGTCCATTGACCGGATTGCAGTTCAGACGCAGTTCGGCAAGAAGAAGTTGCTCGACGGCTCGGCGGGCATCGTCTCGCACGTGATTGACGCAACGAACTACGCCGCGATCAACATCGGCGGCACGTTCGGCGGATTCACCGTCAACGCCAGCGGCACCGTTACCGTTCAGGTTACGACCGCCGCCACGCGGGCGACGATCACCGGCTCGGTGGACCTGAGCGCCAGCGGCCTCAACACCATCATCGGCGCCGGTACGTTCGTAGTGAACGGATACACGTTCCAAACCGACGGCACCGAGTCGCTCCAGAGCCTGCTCAACAGGTTCAACAACTCGAGCGGACAGACCGGCGTCACTTTCAACTTCAACGGCACAAACGTCGTGATGAAGTCGAACGACTACGGCTCGAACGCCACGATCTCCTTCACGGATACGGCAGGGCGCCTGAACGCCGCGGGTAACGCCACCGCAGCAGGCGTTGACGCCATCGCTACCGTTACCGTAACCACCACCAACGGCGCGACCAGCGCGACGTTCACGGGTGGACGGAACGGCGACAGCGGCTTGCGGCTCACCGACACCTACGGCAACTCCATCCTCTTGACGGAAGCCGGAAACGTCGCCGGAGCGGCAGCCGCCGTCGGTCGCATCGA
>Ga0073934_10009006_pt1 | contig 13005 bp, 6 predicted proteins | sample LarsenN4metaG_FD_76834 | JGI IMG/M metagenome (GOLD analysis project Ga0073934, IMG submission 76834) | Hot spring sediment bacterial and archeal communities from British Columbia, Canada, to study Microbial Dark Matter (Phase II) - Larsen... ...
GAGCTCGACGACGCGTTCGAGGACCTCCTGGGCCTGCTTGGCCGCCTCGAAGCTGCGTTGCTCAAGAAGTAGGCCGGCGTGAACGAACAGGAGCTCCGGGTCGCCGGGGGTTTTCTGGAGCAGGTCGGAAAGCCGCTGGCGTCCGCGCTCCCGCCAATCGGGATTGGAACTGGTGATCAAAGCCTTCGTCAGGCGCCTTGCCAGAGGGATGTTATCCGGCTCGGCGTTCAGCCCCGTCTCCCAGGCGGCCACCGCCTCTTCGACGCGACCGGTATTCTGGTAGAAGCCGCCCAGCGCGGAGTAGCCATCGGCCGCCGAACCGCTGAATGTGGGGAGCCGCTGGTAGTCGGCCTCGGCGTCTTCGAGCTGCCCGGCGGCGGCCAGGTATTCGGCGCGCAGCAGGTAGGCGACAAAATCGTTGCGTTGCGTGACCTGGGCGTCCAAGAGGGAGCGGGCCGCCTGCTCCTTGCCCTCGGCATGGAGAATGCCGGCCTTGGCGGCGACGGCCATCAGCAGATCAGGAGCGAGTGACCGCGCTTCGTCCAACAGCTTGAAGGCCGTCTCCGCGTCTCGCCTGCGGCTGTACAGCAACCGGGCCAGGACCACGCGGGAGGCAACGTCCTTGGGGTCGGCGGCGATCCGCTGCTGAAGCTGGTTGATCGCCGAGTCGTACTCTCCCAGTCCGATGGCTACCTTCGCCCGGTGCTCGGACAGCTCCGGCAATTCGGCCGGGAGCCGGTGCAGCAGCTTGCCGGCGTCGCCGAAGCGGCGCTGGCCTTCGAGCAACGCAAGAAGCCGGCCGAGAACATCCAGGTTGCCGGGGGACGCGTCGACGCCCCGGCGGTAGGTCTCTTCGGCCTTGTCCAGCTTGCCGAGACGCTCGAACATCTCCCCCAGCACGGCCACCGGAGCAGACCAGGTGGGATCGGCCTGGATGCAGTAGCCGAGGGCGTCGGCGATCTCCTGTTGTCGACCGGCCCAGTCCTTGCCCCGCAGCCAGAATCTGGCCTGCTCAACTCGCCACACCAGGCCTCGGGGGCCCTCGATGGCCTTCAACTCGTCGATCAGCCTCCCAGTCTCCGCCGTGTCGTTCTGCGTTTCGGGCAGCATCAAGAGCCCCACCCGCAACGCAGTGTTCTGCGGGTGTTTGGAAGCCAGGTCCTTGAGCATGGCCATGGCTTCCTGGCGGTCGCCGTGCAGCAGAACGAACTGGGCCAGGGCCGCCTGCGCCGCGAGCCGGTCTTGGCCGTCCAGAGCCTCGACGGCCGCCTCCAGCGTACGGCGAGCCTCGTCGATCTTTTCCAGCTCCGCCTGAAGCTCCGAGAGAACGATCCGTGGGATGACCAGATCGGGGCGCGACTCGATCGCCAGCCGGCATGCTTCGACGGCCTCGGCCGGCAGCTTGCGGCTTCGCCGCTGGCGGATGAGCTCCATGGCCGCCGCCAGCTTGTTGTCGCACTCTTGGATGGCCTGCCGCAGGCCGGCGTCGGCTTCCTGGTGGCGGCCTTGTCCGGCGGCGACACGGGCCTGGAGGACGCGGACCATGGCGTTGGCCGGCAGCTCCTGGCGCAGGGCGGCCAATTCCTCGGAAAGCTCGGCCAGCAGGGCCGACGCGCCGGCCGCGGAAGCGATTTCCGCTTCGATTCTCAGAAGCTTGGCCTCCGGCGCCTGCGGCATGAGCTGCTCGGCGAGTTTGGCGTGGTGCAGGAATCTGGCCGTATCACGGCCTCGATATGCCTTGGCCAGCCTGAGCAGCGTCCGCCCGTCGCCGGGAGATCGGCGGGCTACTTCCTCGGCGGCGCGGATGGCGCGCGACGACTGACCGGTCTTGTCGTACGCGTCGCTTAGAAGTCGCCAGGCGGGGACATTCTGGGGATCGTGCAGGACGACCTCCTCAAGCCGGTTGATGACCTCAAAGGGCTGACCCTCGGCCGCCGCCACTCCGGCCTCCAGCAGTTCAAGCTGCTCGCGAACCGAAGGGTCGGACTGCAACCGGCTCTTGGAGGCTTCCCGGAAGGCCCCCGCCGCCGCTCGCGCGGCTTCCACCTTCCCGCCGCCCAGATACAATTCGACGGCCAAGGGGAGGAACTGCGTCCGCCAGCCGCCGGTCAGCTCGTCCAGGGCGCGGTCCGCCACCCGAACGGCCTCTTCGGTCGCCCCCCGCATGACGCTCAGCCTTCCGGTGGTGAAGAACCGGCCGAAGGTGAGAGATTGGGCCTCCGCCTCCTCCCGACCGCGGACCTGGGGCCAGACCCGATCCAGGGCGGCCAGCTTGGCCTCGGCCCGTTCGAGCTGGTCCCAGGCCAGCCATTCTTCGGCCAGCATCAACAGGACGCCCGGGTCTTCGGACTTGAGGGCCTCGGCGGCCTCCAGGTCTGCCTTGGCCAGGGCGGCGTCCCTGCTGATCATCCGGTGAGCGCGAGCACGGTGGGCGAGGGGGTCGGCCGAGCTGGGGTTGTTGGCCACCGCCTGATCGAGCCACTGGACGGCCTCGGCCAGCGCTTCGGGGGAGCGAGCCTGGCCCGCCAGACTGCTCAGGAGGGTGTAGGCCCGTATGTGCGAAGGGCGGACCGCGACGAGTCTTGAGAGAACTTGTTTCGCCTCGTCTTCCCTGCGCTGGGCGATGAGAGATTGGGCCAGCAGGAGCGAGGCCTTCTCGTCCGTCGGGTCCGACTTCAGTCTTTCGCGGCACAACTCGCTCACTTCCCCGTAGTCACCGACCCCGAAGCAGAGCTCGGCCAGGGCGAGCGTGACCGTGATGTCGCCGGGACGGTTCTTGAGGAGCCGGCGATAGGCCCCCATGGCGGCGCCGACGTGCTCGGTCTGGAGCGGGCGGACGGCCAGGTTGGCTTCGGCGTACCGTCGGAGCATGTCCACGTCGTCGGGATACTTGGCCAGGTAGCGCCGCAGGTGTTTGGACGCTGCCGGCCAGTCCTTCCGTTCCAGGGCGGCCGTTCCCTCGGCCAGAGCGCGGTTGGCGACAATCCGCTTGCGGACCTGGTGGGCGGAGACGGCTCCGACGGCCAGGGCGGCCGCGGCTGCCGCCAGGATGAGGAGCGCCTTCAGATTGATGCGACCTGTTTTGCGGAGATGGAGAATGAATGAACCCTTGCGACCCGCAGGCTTCCTGTCTGCGTGGGGGGACGCACAGGCTGGCAGCCTGCGCGGCCTTCTGCGCGACGTGCCTGCGCCCAGCGGGCAGGCAGGCCTGAAGGTCGCGGCTGCGGGGGTGAATTCTTGTGCGTCCTCGGTTTGATTCGGCTCGAACATAGAGCGGTCCACTCCCAAGAAACAATCGTCGGACGAGTCCGACATGTCACCACGGCGATCCCGGACCATCCGGGAAGAGGAGGCTTAGGGTCAACGCGTATTTTAGTACGCACGCCGGGCTCTTGGAAGTGGCAACGCAGCCCCGTGGTATGGAATGTGCGCACGCCCAAGTGGCGGGGTGGCATGGGCGAACTCGGTTCGCCCGTGCAGTTTCCCCACGAACGCGGGTGAACGGCGCTTGCCCATGCCACCCGACGGACGGCCGGGGGCACTCTGGCCTCGGGCACGCTGGTCCCAGTCGGTTCCGACTGTTCGTCCAATAAAACAGGGCGGCCGCGTTGCACCCAGCCGCCCCGTCGAGAAAGTGTTCTGTCAGGTGTGAAGCCGGTGTCTTCCGCCGGTCCGGCCCCACGTCAGGGCCGCCGGCCGCACCGACTCCGACCGATCGGCCCGGCTATTCGGGGACCGGCGCCGACGAAAACCGCCGCTTGATCCAGGCGACCATGCCCACGCCGATGGCCCCCAGCAGCACCGCCCCTGGCGCCGGCACGGTGATCCAGCCGCTGTCGGCGCCCGTCGGCCCGATGCCCTGAATGTGGGCCGCAACCGGGAATGCCCCGATGCCCGACGGGGCGCTCAGGAAGTCGAACGACGCCGAGCTGAAGCCAGCTTCGGTTGAAGTCAACTTGTACACGGAGGTCTCGCCCCCGACGAACCGGCTACTGGGGGGCCCGGTGGGCCAGCCGAAGGCGATGTCGTAGTATCCGTCGCCGTCCGCGTGGTACGCATCGGTTGAGATTTTCACATTCGATGCCACGTCGCCCGAAACATAGCTGTAGCCCAACATGCTGATATCGAGGCCGGGGTCGTAGTTAAAGAACCACCCGCGGCCCCCCCCGTCAACGAATTCAGTCCCTACCAGCGAATTGGTCATCGTCAGCGTGACCTCCCCGGACCCCGTGTCGGCGAACGTCGCCGTCAGGGTACCCGCAGGCGCGGTGCCGCTGAAGACCTGCACGAGGTTAAACGTCAGGTCGGCCCTCGCGGAGCCGGCCCCCGCGGACAGGACCAGTCCTGCCACGATGATGAGAAGTGCTTTCCTTGTCATGGTTTACTCCTTGTGCTCTGCTGGCAACCATTCGTTCCGGTTGCCGTGCGTTTCTGTTACTTTGCTTCCTTCACTCACCTGCTGTCATGACCCGCGGGCCGCTAGGCCGCAGCCCTGGCGGCCCACTTCCGCCTCACCCAGCCGACCAGGCCCAGGCCCAGCGCACCCAGCACCACCGCCGCCGGAGCGGGAACGATCATGCCCTTAACCTCACCGCCGGCCAGCATGCGGTTCGCCCCGAAGAGCGCGTCCAGGGACAGCCCTCCAAGGCCGAACTTCAGGGTGACCAAGTCCCCCTGGCTGTAGTTCTCGGGGTTGTCGATGGAAAACTGGCCGTTCATGCCGTCTTGGTTGCCTTCCAGTCCAATGTTTTCTTGGCCAACGTAGGTCCAGGGATCGCCGTAGTTGACCAGAATCGTCGAGCCGGATAACGGCGAGAGTCGCCCTTCGATCACCAGCACGTTGTTGCCGAAGAGCGTGTAGACCCCCGTGGAGGAAAAGATCGCTTCCACGCCGAAGGTGGTGGTGGTCGAGTCGGTGAACTTCAGCGACCCGGCTGCCGACCAGTTATTGGCTCCCGGCAGATCGGTCATAGTCAGGTCCAGGAACAGATCGAAGAAGCTGCCGCCATCGATTCGAGCGGTATCCAGGATGGTCAGCGCGGTCGTGTTCTCCTTGCGAACGTCGAACACCGAACCGGCCGTCTCCCGGACGGTCAAGTTGGAGCTGGACAACGTGTAGTCCAGCCTGGCCGAGTTCATGTCGAAGGTGACGGCGATCTCGGCCTGGGCCGGCATCGAAGCGAGTAGAAGAGCACCGAGCGGCGCGAGTAAGCACAGCAAGCGGTGATTTCGAGAGATCATGTTTGGCTCCTCCTGAAGGGGTTCATCGTCCGCTGCCCCCGTAACGTACCCGACGATGAACCGGATTCCTTGGGGACAAAAAGCATCCGACAGCGGCTCCAGAGGGCGGCACACCATCCAGGCGGTCCAGGTGCACCCGCTGGAGCAGGCTATCGGCGAGGAGGCCCTCGGCGAGGAGCGTTGGTCAGGAAATCCGCAAGTTGATAGGGGAGGCGCCAGTCCGCCGGGAGGTCCGGCGTCGGCGTCGCCTCGGCAGGCTGATCGAACGTGCAGCGCGGAGGCGCTGGCAGGTCAAAGTCGAAAGCAACGGCGTGCCCGATCTGGTCGGGCGCGCCCGAGTGATACCACTCCGGCAAGTTGGCCAGGTGCAGATTCTTCGCCGAACGCGCGAGCTGCCAGGCGCCCACGCTCACCAGGGCGGAGACGAGCAGGGCGGCGCTGCCGGGCGTCCGCGGCAACTGCCGGAGCTCTCTCAAGGCGTGCCGCTCCGACGGCACTAGTCCATCTACTGGTATCTCCGGCGCGCCGTTGGAGAACGGGGACCAGCCGATGCTCTCGACTGAACCGGAGGCGTCCGACCGGGGGACCGCTTCAACGGCTGGGATGACGGTCAAGAGGAAGGTCGCGGGAGCACCGCCGGAAATCAGACCCGGCTGGAGGTCGGCGCGAGCGAGCCGCGCGGCGCTGCATGAGCCGGCAACCGCCAGGGCCAGTACGCATCGACCTCGCATCATTTGTAAACTCTTCGCCCGAACAGCACGCGCACACCGCGCGCTGCCCCATAAAGCCACCGTAAGCTTACCAGCCTGACCAGGGCTTGTCAAGGGAAAAACACCCCCCCCGCCGCCTTCTTACCGCCAGAGCGTGGTGATCCAACCCGGCCTCCTCCTGTAAAAGTACGGTGCTGCATAAAAATGGGAGGTGTTGGGTGACCAAGCCGCTCTTCCCGTTTATTGAGCCCGGAACCACCGCACGAAGCGGGCCAGCCCGACTTCCAGATCGGTCGTCGGCCGGTAGCCCAGCTCGGCTCGGGCCAGAGTCACGTCGGCGCAGGTCTGAACCACGTCCCCCGGCTGCGGCTCCCGGTACTGGATGATCGCCTTCTTGCCCAGGGCCTTCTCCAGGCTTTCGATCAGGTGGCTGAGCGTCACAGGCCGGCTCTCCCCGAGGTTGTAGATCCGATACCCCCGGCAGCGCTCGACGGCCCGCAGATGGCCGTCGACGATATCGTCGATGTAGGTGTAGTCCCGCATGGTGCTCCCGTCCCCGAACACCGGGATCGGCTTGCCCGCCTCGATCAACCGGGCGAACTTGTGGATGGCCAGGTCCGGCCGCTGTCGCGGCCCGTAGGCGGTGAACAGCCGCAGACAGGTGACGTTCAAGCCGTACAGGTGGTGGTATGCGTGGCAGATCAGCTCGCCGGCCTTTTTGCTCGCCGCGTAGGGGGAGATGGGATAGTCCACGTTGTCCGATTCGGCGAAGGGGACTTTCTGGTTGTTGCCGTACACGCTGGAGCTGCTGGCGAAGATAAACCTGCCCACGCCGTGCCGCCGGGCCGCCTCCAGCAGGACGGTCGTGCCGCCCACGTTCACGTCCTGGTAGAGCACCGGCTGCTCAACGGAGTGTCTCACGCCGGCCCGGGCGGCCAGGTGGACCAGAACTTCAGCCGCTCTGCGGCTCAGCAGCCGATCCACCAGCACCGCGTCTCGGATGTCTCCCCGCACCAGTTCGAAGCGGGCCGATGCCTGGCAGCCGCTGAGGTTGGCATGCTTGACCGTGGGATCGTAGAAGTCGTCGAAGTTGTCCAGGGCCACCACCTCGTGCTCCGCCCGCAACAGGGCTTCGCACAGGTGCGAACCGATGAAGCCCGCACCGCCCGTCACCAGTACCCTCATGACTTGCCTTCCGCCGGCTCGTGGATGGTCAGTCGAGACATGATCCACAATTCGCCCATGAGCACAAGCACGGCCAGGGGCATCATGGTCAACCCCGCGAAGTCGTGGAAGAAGCGTTCCGCGATCTCACTGCTGGCCACCAGATAAAGCACCGCCGTGGCCACCAGCCGCACCAGGTTGCACATGAAGGCCACCGGGATGCTCGACAGCACCAGCGTCCACTTTTGCCACGCCGGACGGTTGACCACGTAGGCCAGCGTCGCCGCGACGACGATAAAGGCCGTCAGCATGCTCAGCCCGCTGCACCCTTCGGCGATACCCAGGGGCACGCTCTCGTTCAGCAGGATGACGTTGCCTTCGCGGGAAACGGTGATCCCCAGCAGTTCCAGGCAATACACGGCCCCGGCCGTCGCCAAGCCCTGCAGGTTTCCCGCAATCAGGTTGTGCACCCGGCCGGGCAGGGGCACGATCAGGAACAAAAAGAGCAGGATCCACTTGACCCGGAGGAACACCTGCCACCCGGTCATCAGCAGGACAACGCCGGCCACGGTCATCACCAGCGAGTAGCGCTCGAGCGATTCGTACAGGAAAGCCACGCCGTAGGCCCGCACGGCCTGGGCGAGGAGGATCAACCCCACGCCCCCGCACCAACTGGGTCGCGGCACGCAGGTGCGCAGGGTCCGACGATCCTGCCACAGCAGGTACAACGCCGCCAGAGGAACCAACTGACCAACGGAGTAGTCCTGGTTACGCCGCAAGTCTCTCATCAGGCTGGTGACGGTCGGCCAGTAGCTCCACAGCAGGGCGGCGGCGAGCAGGCCCACCGCTGCCCAGGCGCGGAGCAGCCCGCGCAGAGGTGGCGTGTGCACACGGCTGACCGAGTTGTTGCCGACTCGGCCGGCGGTTATGGATCGGGTCCTGCTCATGAGCTTCGAGTCTCGCGTTGTGTGGTCCGGCTACCCGGCATCGGCTTCAAGGGCTGCGGATGTATCTTCGGGCATCAGCCGGCGAATCAACCCCGCGGCGAGGGCGGCGAACGCGCGGACGGACCCCTCGCCGTCAGGGTTCATCACGCTGTCCGTGCAGGTGATCTGCACCTGCGCCACGTATCGGCCCCGGCTGGTCAACCGCCAGGCCTTGGACCGGAGCAGCTCTACGTCCGGGCAGTAGCTCCCGTCCACGATATAGTAGTTCAAGACGGTGATACGCTTGGCCTCCAGACCGCCACGGACAAACCGCTGAATCTGACAGGGAAGCGTCCGCCCGTCCTCCAGGGGTAACTCCGCCCGTTGACTGTCCTTCAACGTCCAACCCGCTCCGGGGTAGCAGACCTCCGGGCGGTGCGGCATCAGATCGCGGAGACGGACTCCATAGGCCACGAACAGAGATACCGCCTCCATGCTCCCGCCCCGCTGGTACAGCCGGTTCACGTGCTGGTCAGTGTCCGTTCTGCTGACGGTGTCTTCGTCCAGGGGCACGTCCTGCCCGGTCCAGCCACCCAGCTTGAGTGGCAGTTTGGCCAGCGTCCCGGGCGCCAGCGGGTCGCTGGTGCCCGGACGGGCGTACCGCTCCGCCGCCAGCCTGTGGCCGACCCCAGCGCCCGCCAATAGAACCATGCCGACGCTCAGGGCGGCGAGTACCGGCCGGCGGCCGTTACTGGATTCGTGCTGTTTGAGGTGCCGCCCGGCAGTGCCTCCCTGATTGAGGCCGGGCCCGCTTCCTCGCCAAAAGCTCCGCTTTATTGCCATCGCATAGGACCCTCCCCACGGCCGCCGGCGCGAGGTTTTTCGCCCAGAAGCCGCAACCTCCTCGGAGGACCAGAAACCCGCGCAGGCGTCGCTCCAAATGGAGCACCCCAACTCCGTCCGTTCAAAGCCATCGAATCGCTAGCCTCGTTTCAAAGCGCATTCTTGACCGTTTCCGCGGACACCTGTTCCGGCGAATTATCAGACGTGAATAATCGGAAATCTTTACCAATCTTTTGACCGCTTGGCAGGAGTATCTTATGTTCAGGTCGTTCGCTTCACGGGGACAGCTTCGATTAACGTTCACGTTCTTTTCGGGGGGGTTAAAATGAGAATCACCAATCAGACGCGGAAGCTTCCTCTGGTCGTCCTGGGAATCCTTCTTCTCGGCGGAACAGCCTGTGAAAACAACTCCGGCACCGATCCGCTGACCGGCGGCGTGAACCCCGCGGTCAGCTTAGACGCCGGACCGGATCAGAGCGTCAATCCCGGTTCCACCGTCCTGCTCAAGGCCCGCTGGTTCGTGGACGGCGCCGAGTGGGCCGGAGATCCGGCCCTGGCCGGCATCGAAGGTCCGATCACCTATCACTGGTTGCAGCTCGGAGGGCCGGCCGTCTCCCTGAACGGCGGTGACACGCTGACGGCCAACTTCAGCGCACCCCTGAGCCTGACCGATCCGATCGTTTTCGTGTTTCAGGTCACCGCCCTGGCCGGCGGTACCGAATTCAGCGACGACGTCCGCGTCACGGTGGCCGACGCGACGACCGCCACCAACAACAAGTTCCTGGTGGTCAACGACATCTCCTCCGCGACAGAGACGGATACGGCCGTCACCATCACTCTCACCGGGGTCGATCCCGACGGCAACGACCTGACCTTTGTGGTCGTCGACGGCCCTCAATATGGGTCCTTGAGTGAGATCGACAACTCGGCCGCCGACGCGGCCGTCGTCACTTATACCCCCCCTCCTGGCTTTGAGGGAGCAGACAACTTCGTTTTCAAGGCCAGCAACGGCCAGACGAGCTCCAACGTGGCGGTCTGCGCGGTCAACGTGCACCGTCGAGGCCGGGGGAATTCTCCGCCCAAGGTGTACAACCTCAGCAGCGAGACGGCAGTGAATCAGCCGGTGGACGTGACCCTGACCGGCACCGACGCGGACAACGACGACCTCACGTTCTCCATCGCCTCCGCGCCCCTCTACGGGACGCTGGGGATCATCGACAATACGCCGCGGGCTTCGGCCATCGTGACCTACACGCCCGCTGAGGGGTTCGAGGGAACGGACAGCTTCACGTACCGGGCCCACGACGGCCGGCACGCGTCCAATATCGGTCAGGTCATGCTGACTGTCGCCCGCCGGACCGTCGTCTTCGATGAGAGCGTGGCCACGGTGCAGGCCGACCCGGTCACCCTGACCCTCCGGGGCAGCGATCCGGCGGGCCGAGACCTGACCTTTGTCATCGCCTCGCCTCCCGCGAACGGATCGCTGGGACCGCTGGACAACAGCCCGCGGGACTCGGCCACCGTAACCTATACGCCCGGCGAGGACTTCGCCGGCGAGGACCGCTTTACCTTCAATGCCACGGGCGGAACGAGCGCGTCGAACATCGGGACGGCGGTCGTCCGCGTGTACCCGCGGGTGGAGTTCGCGCTCAATCCCTTGGAAGGTCCGCGGGACTTGACCGTGGAGTGCACCGCGTCTACGGTGAGCGGCGCTCCGCTTCCTGAGGGCACCTATACCTGGACCTTTGATGGCACTCCGGATTCGGGACCGATGAGCACGCACGCCAGGCGATCCCGCGTGTTCCGTGCGGGAGGCCGACACGTCCTCACCCTCAGCTTGACCCTGGCCGGCATCAGCGGGCCGGTCGGCTGCGTCAGCAGGCAGACCGGTACGACCGAAGGCTTCGTCACCGTCCGGCCCATTGAAATCACCGGCAACGTGCGCGACAATGCCGGAACCGGAATCTCCGGCGTCACCGTCGCGGCCAACAACGGCGGCACGACGGCCGTCACCGACGCCAACGGCTTCTACAAGGTCAACGTGCCCTATGCGTGGACGGGCGTGGTCACGCCGCAGCACTCCGGCTATAGCTTTACGCCCAACGATCGGCGCTACTCCAACGTGGTTGCCGACGTCGCCGGCCAGGACTTCACCGCCGTCAGCCCCACCCCCAATCAGCCGCCGGTGGCCGACGCCGGGCCGGACCAGTCCGTCACCGACGGCAACCGGGACGGCTCGGAGCTGGTCAATCTGGACGGCAGCGGCAGCTACGACCCGGACGGCCAGATCGTTTCCTACGTCTGGCGGGAAGGTGGCTCGCAGATCGCCACGGGCGTCACGCCGACCGTAACCTTCACCGTGGGCACGCACATGGTCACTCTGCGCGTCACCGACGACGGCGGGGCCAGCGATGAGGACGACGTGGTCATCACCGTCACGCAGGCCAACAACCAGCCGCCGGTCATCGCCCAGGGAAGCTCGCTTTCACTGCCGGTCGGGCAGAACAGCCTGGCGGGCGACAACCGCTTCTCGCTAACGGCCAACGATCCGGACGCCCCGCCCAACGGGCTGACCTGGAGCATACCCAGCGGGCCGCCGCACGGCACGGCCAGCATCGTCGGACCGAACCCGAGCAGCTCGGGCCAGGCAGTGACGTTCGAGTACGAGCCGGCCCCCAACTACGCGGGCACGGATTCGTTCACCATCCGCGTGACCGACGACCAGGCGGCCTGGGACAGCATCCAGATCAACGTGACGGTCTTCTCCGGGCCGACGATTGCCGGGACGGTGGCGCTCGTTCCCACGGTAGGCGCCCGGCCAAAGATCGGGGAAGTTGAGCTGGACTTCACCGGCACCGGAGCGGCCGCCGGCCAGAACTTTACGGAGACGACCAACGTTGACGGCGAGTACGCGCTTCAGGTTCCCACCGGCTGGACGGGCACCATCACCGCCGGCGACCCGGATCGCTGCATCCTCTTCCCCGACGTGACGTCGATCACCACGCCGGTCACGCAGCCCCTGACCGGCCAGGACCTCCAGGCCTGGGTCCCCCCGATCGGCATCCCCATGCCGGAGTTCGGGATCAAAGAGACCCACTGGATGTACGCCAACGCGACGTACAACTTCGGCAGCGGCCCGGTGCCCTATCCCGACGCTGGCAACGGTCCGTATACCCACTACGTGGACAACACTCACCCGAATGCCACGGACACGAGCAACCCGTACGGAACGCCGGCGCGCCCCCGGCGGACGATTCCAACTTCCCTGTCTCCCGGGAGTGTGGTTGAGATTCACGGGGGGCCGTACGCTTTTCTGGATATCGATGGGCTTACCATCACGTGGAGCGGCAGCGCCAGCCAGCCGATTTTCATCAGAGGAGAGAATGATGGCAGTGGGCGGCCGCGCTGGGTTGGCCCCGCAATTGATGACGGAGATGATACTTATATCGCCGGCACCTACGTGATAGTTGAGAACCTTGACTGGCACGCGTGGTCACTCCACTTCCAGTCAACAACACACCATGTTGCGTTTCGGCACAATTGGATCCATGATGCCGAGACCACCATGATGTGGATCTATGGCGACGATCTGCTCTTCTATGACAACGAAATCAGCGATGCAGGCACCTATCCGTCCGACCCCGACCACATGGGGATACTTCTCCGGGAAACCCCGGAACGCATTTGGATCGTTGACAACCATATCCATCATAACTCCGGCGATGGTATCCAATCATGCGGCGGATGCCATCTTGGAGTTGGACCATCTTATATCTACATTGGCAGGAATATCATCAATGATGACGAAGAGAACGGAATTGATGTTAAAGGGGCGAAGGGACCACTCGTTATCTCGCAAAATGAAATGTATGGTTACGAGGAATTCCAATACTCAGGCAGCGGCGAAGCTATCAATTTCGATAGCGGTGACGATGGTGACGTGAGAAAGATGTGGGTTTTGTTCAATAACGTGCACGATTCTGTATATGGCGCTACACCCGGCCGTTCTGCTGCCGAGTCTTACTTTATTGGCAATATCTTTCATCACAATGATGTCGGAGTGTCGCTTGATGGGCCTCCATTCTTTAACTTTTTGGGCCATAACACGCTCTTCAACGCAA
>Ga0073934_10009007_pt1 | contig 13005 bp, 8 predicted proteins | sample LarsenN4metaG_FD_76834 | JGI IMG/M metagenome (GOLD analysis project Ga0073934, IMG submission 76834) | Hot spring sediment bacterial and archeal communities from British Columbia, Canada, to study Microbial Dark Matter (Phase II) - Larsen... ...
AGCTGGAACCCCAGCGGGCGGACCAGCCACAGCTTCGCCCCCACGGCCACGCACGTGCGTCCGACGTTGCCGGTGTTCGGGGGGATGTCGGGCTGGTGGAGGACGACGTGGAGGAGTGGCGCCGTCATGCCGCGTTGGTCTCCAACGGTCGGCGGACGCGCGCAACTATCGCGTAGTAGACAATGCCCGTCGCGATGAGCGCGATCACTGTTGTGGTTTGTTGCCATTCTTTCTCGAGCGTCTTCAGGAACACCAGGGCATAAATGCCCAGCAGCAGCGCCGGCGTGAAGGGATAGCCCCAGGTGCGATACGGGCGATCGAGTTCCCGGCGTTTGGCGCGAAGAGTGTACACCGCGGCGACGGTCGCACCGTCGAAGATCAGCGCGGCGAGGATCACCGAGTCGGTCAGGCCATCGAATGCCGCTTTGGGATCGTCCTTCCACGCGTAGAAGGCGGAGATCAGGAGCACCGACCACGTCGATTGTACCAGAATGGCGTTCATTGGCGTCTGCCGCGTTGGATGCAGGTGCTTCACGGCGCCCGGCATCAGGTTGTCGCGGGCCATCGCCAACAGGACCCGCGGACCGCAAATCATGCTGGAGTTCGCCGCGCCGAACGTCGAACACATCACCCCCGCGGCGGCAATCTGGGCCCCCACGGGGCCGAACATCACGCGGCATACATCCGCGGCGACGGTCTTCGTCTCGGCGATGTCGCTGATCGGCATCACCAGGTGATAACTCAGGTTTGCCCCTACGTAGACGAGAATGATCACCAACATGCCCAGGCCGAGCGACCGCGGGATGTTGCGCTGCGGCTCGCGAATGTCCTCGGCCACAGGTGTCAGATTGACCCAGCCGTGATAGGGCCACATCACTGCCATGACCGCGGCACCGAGCGCGGTGGACCAGTCCATCGCCACGACACCGTTCGCAGACGCTCCCGGTTCGGCTGTTGCCAGCACGGGAGTCCAGTTCGCGAAGTTCGCATAACCCAGCGCGGTCGGCAACACGATCAGGCCGGCCAGGAAGAGCAGCTTGATGACGGTGAAGAAGTTCATCAACGAAGCCCCCCAGCGCGTGCTGAGAATGTTGGCCACTGACAGGAACACGACGATGCCGATCGCCACGCATTCCTGGCCAACGTGCGAGAGCTCGATGATTTGTCCCAGATACAGTGCCGTCGCGCACGAGAGTGCCCCCACGGAGCACGGCCGCACGATCCAGAATTCGGTCCAGCCCCACAGGAACGCGGGCAGTCGGCCATACGCCTCGCGCATGTACAAATAGGGTCCGCCCGCGTGTGGAAACATTGCCGCGAGTTCGGCAAGGGCCAGCGAGCCGCACAGCGTCACCAGGCCGACCACGATCCACACGCCGATGATCGGCCCAAAGCCGAAGTCGCCGACCGCTTTGTCGACGTTGCTCACCTTCAGAAAGATGCCCGACCCGATGATGGAGCCCACCACCATGGCCACGCCGTCCCACAGGCCCAAGACGCGCGGCAACTGCTGGGGCGTGCCGGGAATTGGCGCGTCGGCGGCGTGTAACTCAGACATGGGCGGGGCAATTCCGAAGAAGAGGGGACGGTGGCCGCGCGGGCTACGCCATGTTCGACGGCGGCGACGGCGGAGTCAATCGACTCGGTATTGAGCCGCGACCCGCAGGGGAGCGTTCGGTGCGGTGATCGCGTCGATGCGAGGCGCTCCACGGCGGATCGCGTCTTATATTGCGCTAATTGCGCCGGTGGATGTAGAGTTTCTGGCTGTCGAGCGAGCGGAGGTGCATCTCGCGATCATCGAGCTTCTCGATGCGCTTGTCGGACGTCTTGCCGAAAAGCTGGCTCAACGTTTCCGCGGTTTTTTCGGGCTTGCCGCCGATCATCGAGAAGTGCATTTCATCGCCGTCGAGGGTCCAGGCAAACTCGAACGAAACTTCGTCGCCGTAGAGCAGGCGGCTGATGGCGTCGAGCCGGATGTGCATGGTGCCGGTGCCGTCGTTGCGGAACGTAAACGTGCGCTCGCCGTAGAACTCGTCCTTCCATCGGCCGAGGATCTGGGCAACCTCCACGGTCGGCTGCGACGCTTTCGGTGGCATGTCCGGACCGGCGGTTGTTAGCGGAAATACTTGTGCGACTTCGAGCGGCGCGTTCTCTGCAGCGGTCGCTGATGGCACGGAGGCGGAAGGCAATGCCGATGCCTGCGACATCACCGCGCTGCCCGCCGTGGGGCACCGGGCCCAAAACGACACGACGGTGATGACGATGCCGCATAGAATGAGCGCAGAAGCGATGGGGAAGCCGCGAACGGGCATACCACGCATGGGCGCGTCCACCATCGATTCACTCCGAAAGCCGTCGGCCATGCCACGATTGTTCGTGGACCGTCCCGCCGCAGTCAATACGGTTTTCGAGCGTTCGTCCGTATCGAGGTGACGATTTGCCAGAACGATCGTCCACGATCGCCGCCTTCGATCACCAAAGACGTCGAGGAGATCGCAAGCTCGGTCGCCCCGGGACTACTCCGTTGCTCGCGCCCGCAGTTCCAGCGTCAACGACTCAATCTGCCAGAAGCTCACGTGCGAGATGTCGGCCGACTGGTGTGCGGTCAGCTCTGGGCGATCCGGATCCCCTGCAGCAATCCGCAGCTTGAAGTCGCCGTTCGGCGAGAGCGACAACAGTTCCGGTTGATCGATGGTCCACGACAACGTTCCGACAGGGTCCAGCCACGTGTGAATCGGAGCGACGCGATCGCCGTGCTGGCCCGCCACCGACAGCTTGCCGACCGGTCCACTGACCTGCAGCACCATGCGGGCCGACAGCGGCTTCAGCGGCAGCAGGCTCGCCGGCACGTGGAACTGCAGCCAGGTCGACATCGGTTGGTACCGTTCGAGCCATTTGCCGATGCGGTAATCGTAGAAGCCAACAGGGGTCGGTTGGTCGGGACCAAAGGTTTCTCGATAGGGCAACAATGGCGCTGGAAGGACGAATTCCGATCCGACAGGCGGCCGCGCGAGGACGATCGGCAACGCCACCAGCGCCGACCCGGTCTGCCGCGAAGGTTCCTGAAACCGCAGTCCGCTGTCCCAGCGCTCGGTCCAGAACACGAGCATAGGCCGCGTGACGAAGTTGTCCCGAACGGAGAACTGTTCGGACAAGAGGCGGGTGCGGCGATGCTGTTCGTCGGTCAGCACGCGCGCCAGAAAGAACTGGTCGCGCGCGAGCACCTGCTCGGCAGCGGCGGTAAACCGGCCATCGGGAAAAAACTCTATGCCGATGCGACCCGTTGGAGTCACGATGGCGCCGTCGCCGGGACGCAGCCCCTCCGGCAGCGACCACCGACCCACAACGCCGCGTTCATCTAAAGACGCCGTAGCCCGACTGCTGACGGACGTCGTGATGGCTTCCTGAAACGCCGCGGTGTGCAGCCCAGGCGACTGCGGCAGCAGTTCCCACTGCCAGCGGCCGAAATCGGTCCAGACCAACCGCCGCGCTGCTCCGGAAGTTCCGTCCGCATCCGGCATGACCCACCCGCCATCCGTTCCGGAAATCTGGGCCACACCGCTGTGCGGCGAGAACACCCCCACGGTGCCGGAGATTTGGACGTCATTGGTGCCGACGATCGGGCGCACGAACTGCAACACGGCGGTGGTTGGCGGAACGGCTTGTCGCGTGGCGTGGCCGGCCCCCACGAGCGCTCCGCCCACGACGACCGCCGCCGCAACGGCCCCAATGGCAAACCACTCCAACCGGCCGCGGCGCGTCAGCCACAGTCCCATGCCGCACAACGTCGCCAGAAACCCCGTGAGCCATCCCACGATCAGCGAACGTGAGGGAATGGCATAGCCGACTTGCTCATTCACGTGGGCCGCACTCGACGCCTGCGAGATCGGGAATTTGCTTTTGGTCACGAAGAATTGCGTGGAGAGTTCGCTCAATACGGTCTCGGCCATGTAGGCCGTCTGCCGAGACCCATCGCGATGCCGGGGAATATCGGCCGCCGTGCGCGGGCGGACCAAAGCGTCCCCCGAAATCGTTGTGAGCACCAGTTGTCCCTGCCCAAAGTTCTGCCACAGCACGGCCGGCCAGCCGTTCACCGACCACGCGACGTCCATTCCGTCCGCCACGACTCGCACGAATTCCACCGGATCCTCGTAGTCGACCGAGGGGGTCGATCGACCACCATGTTGTCGCGACTCGAAGGCCACTTCGGTCAGCCCGAGCCGATCGACGACTCGGCAGCTCGATTCGTCCCCGAGCAGCGCTTCGCACAACCGCGGAGAGACCCGGTCCAGCATCACCCACAGCCGACCGCCGCCGTGCAGCCACCGGCGCACTGCCGTCAGCCCGGCCGGATCGTGAAGCAGTCGATCGTCTGCGATAACGATCTGGTCAACTGCGTCGTAGGCCTCTTCGGTGGAGGGGCACACTTCGCCCAACTGGTACACAAAGTTCTCGGCGAGATCCTGCTGATACCGCGCGGTGAGCACGAGTTCGTAGGAGGAGATTGCTTTACCGGCAGACCCCGGCTCGTTTCGTCCCAGCAGCACCGTGACCGGGGCACGGCCTGTCACCCGCAGCGAGGTCCGCGACTGAAGCTCGCCCTCCGCCTGTTGTCCCAATGTTTCCTGCGTCTGCCGCGGATCGAGCACCAGCGTCCGCAGCTCCCAGAATTGCTGGTCCGGCGCCCGGTCCTTGGGCGCGCGGAGCAGGTGCGACGTCTCGAACCTGGATCGCGGCGGCAGCCACACCTTGCGTCCATATTGCAGAGTGTCGTCGCCTTCGAAGTAGGTCGAGCACAGCAGCTCCACCGCATCGTCGCGCGAGTTCGTCAGCGATAGCTTGAGAGTGCCCCAGCGATTCGGCGCGTAGTACAGTACGCTGTCGGGACCAGCCAGGACGCGCACGCCCGCGCGCGGATCGGTCGGCGGCAGCTCGTCCGCACGCAACGCATCGGCGCCGAGGCACAGCACCAGCGGCAGCAGCACCCGATACACACTCGGCCGGCGTCTCACGATCGTTCCTGCTGGCGGAAGTCGCAACACGAATGGGAACGCAACCACTATAGCTGTGGTCCCCACGCAACGAAACGAACGCCGCCGCGGCACGGCGCTTTTCGCCACGATACCATTGTGGTCGTCGGTAACAATCGAAAAGATAGGGCACGCCACGTTCGCCACTTGAGGGAGTATTTCGATGGCTATCGTGCTTCGCCTGCTGACTGTCGCGCTATGTCTGTTCGCCGGCGTTCGTGTTGCAACGGCGGCCGAGCCGCTCGTGGTCAACGTCTGGCCCGGCAAGCCGCCCGGCGAAGTCAAAGAGCTGCCCCCGGAGGCCAACGTGGCCAAACCGGACGATAAGCCGGTCGGCGACCGAAAGATCATCAAGCTCACCAACGTGTCGACGCCGCAACTGCTGGTCTACCGACCTGCCACCGATCTCGCGAACGGCACGGCGATCGTCGTCTGTCCCGGCGGCGGGCACAACATTCTCGCCTTCGATCACGAAGGGATCGAGGTCGCCGAGTGGCTGAACACGCTGGGCGTCACGGGTATCGTGCTCAAGTACCGCGTGCCGTTCCGCAACCCCGACAAGCGCTGGGAGGCGGCGGTGCAGGACGCGCAGCGGGCGATCAGCGTTGTCCGCAGTCATGCGAAGGAGTGGAGCATCGACCCGCAGCGGCTTGGCATCCTGGGTTTCTCCGCAGGAGGCGAAACGGCCGGCCGGGCGGCGCTGTTGCATGCCGAGCGGCAATACGCCGCAGTGGACGGCGTCGATGACGTGTCGTGCCGGCCCGATTTCGCGGTGTTGATTTATCCCGGCGGCCTCGACGATAAGGGCACGCCGTGGAAGTTGAAAGACGACGTGAAAGCGGACGCCTCCACGCCGCCGATGTTCTTTGCGCACGCCGCCGACGATCGTGTGCCCGCCGCGCAGAGCGTGTTGCTGTTCACCGAACTGCGCAAGGCCGGCGTATCCGCAGAATTGCACGTGTACGCCACCGGCGGCCACGGCTACGGCATGAGGAAGACCGGACACCCCGTCAACACCTGGCCCGACCGTTGTGCCGACTGGCTCAGACATCAGGGTTGGGTCACGACCAATACCGCAGCCTCCCAATAACCGCTTTCGGCTTCGCGCCGAATTCCAGTCGAGATTCGCAATGATTCGCACGATCCTCGCTGCACTTCTTGCCTTGTCGTCGTCGATTGCTACGGCGGATGGCGACGAAGCAAAGCCACCGAATCCCCGCCTCCCGCGCGACAAGCTCCTGCTCTATCGCGGCAATCACAACGAAGTCGTCCCGGTCCGCACCACCGACGATTGGCTCAAACGCCGGGCTGAAATCCTGCGCGGTATGCAGACCGTCATGGGCAAGCTGCCCGGCGATGAGAAACGCTGCCCGTTCGAGGTGCAGGTGCATGAGGAGATTGACGGGGGCACTTACGTCCGGCGGTTGATCACATACCAGTCGGAGCCTGGCTCGCGCGTGCCGGCGTATTTGTGCATTCCCAAAGCGCTGCTCGACGGCAGCGGCCGCAAGGCGCCCGCGATCTTGTGCCTGCACGGCACGAACAACGACGTCGGCCACGGCGTCGTGGTGGGGCTCGGCGGGACGGTGCGGCCCTATGGCAGTGAGCTCGCCGAACGCGGGTACGTCACCTTCGCCCCCAACTATCCGCTGCTGGCGAAGTACCAGCCAGATTTGAAGGCGCTCGACTGGGAGAGCGGCACACTGAAAGCCGTGTGGGATAACCTCCGCGGCCTCGACCTGCTTGAAACCCTGCCGTTTGTGGAACCCGGCCCGTTCGGCGCGATCGGGCATTCGCTCGGTGGACATAACGCCGTCTACACCGGTGTTTTCGACGACCGCATCCAAGTCGTGGTGTCAAGTTGCGGATTGGATTCGTTCCTCGATTACTATTCGGGCAACGAACAAGTGTGGCTGCCCGAGAAGGGCTGGTGCCAGACGCGCTACATGCAGCGATTGGCCGACTATCGCGGACGACTGGAAGAGATCCCGTTCGATTTCCACGAGTTGATCGGCGCGCTCGCCCCGCGGCACGTGCGGATCTTCGCCCCGGTGCGCGATCACAACTTCCAGGCGGCCAGCGTGGACCGCATCGTCGCCGCGGCGCGAGAGGTGTTCGCGCTGCACGGCCATTCCGAGCGGCTGCAGCTCGAGCATCCCGACTGTGCCCACGAGTTCCCCGCCGACATGCGCGAACGGGCCTACGCGCTGTTCGATACGGTGTTGCGGCGCTGAGCCCGGTTAACCGACTGCGAACATCCGTGCGATCGCCATCACGCCAAGGACGGCGAGCCACACAATGCCCAGCACGTGCCAGAACCACGCGCACACGGTCACGCCCCAGTAGTATTCGTGGTCGTAGCGGTCGATCTGTGCCGAGGCGAATACGAACGCCAGGAACATCAACGCCACGACAAAGTGCATGGCGTGCAGGCAGGCCAGGACCGCGACGAACGGGGCGGCCCCGGTGGAGGCATCTTCGGGCATCTGCCGCCGCAGCAACCAATTCAATGCGGTTGCCTGGAGCGCGACGAACAGCACGCCGGCAACGAGCGCGGACCACAACATCCTGCGGAAGCGCGCTTGCCGTTCTCGTCGGACGGCGGCAATTGCCTGCGACAGGCCTACACTTCCTGCCAGCAGCGCCACCGTGCTGAAGGCAAACGCGGGCGGAAAGGTTGCGCGAGGAAACGACGTGGGCGGCCACACCCGCACCAGCCACCAAACCAACCCCGCCGCTGCGCAGAACGCCATCGTTGCCACGGCGAAGAACCGCAGCGCTAACTCACTGCGGCTGTAGTCGGTCGTCACGTCCGTACCCCCGCGCGTGGTGCGTTTGCGTCCCGACTGCTGTTATCGGCAAATGGGGTTTGCGCCGCAACCGGAACCAAAAAGGGCATGTTGCGGGCAGCTCGCCGATTGCGTTTCTGGCATAGGACGGATTGGAAATCCGTCCTGCGTCTTTGTGGCTCTTGCCTGTCTCTCGCGGCGGCTCGATACTGGACGTTCGGTCAATAAGGAAGTCAGACATGTCCGGCAGCAGTCTCATCGACGGGGCCTCGCAACTTCGGAACGCAACGGAAAACCTGCAGCGGGCATGGGCCGAGTCGCAGGATGGTTGGGACGACGTCGTCCGGCAGCGCATCGCCGAAGGGCAGATGGGGCCGTTGTTCAAGCAGTTGGATGCGTCGTTCGTCGCGATCCAGCAGTTGTCCGATGTCCTCAATGCCGCCCGCCGCCATTGCCAGGATGCCGATCGGCCCACATGAGTTGAATCGTTTAGCCGGACCCGCAGAGGAGCGCTCTGCAGGGATGCCTCCGACGCACCGAGCGCTCCCCCGCGGGTCGCGGCTGAACGAATATCGAGGTGCGCTTGTGCTCTTGCCCGACGAACAACACTGGTCTCGCGAGCTGCTGCGGCTGGTCGCGGAGCGCTCCGCCGCTGAGACCGAATTGACGGAACGTCATCGGCGCGAAATCGCCGACGAAGAGCGGGGATACGCAGAAGTCGTTGAGCAGATCACGGCCGCCTACGATGCCGAGGCCGCCGACCTTGCCGCACGGTTAACGTCAATTCGCGATGCGGCGACGGAACGCTGGAACGCCGCCTGGAATGCCCGCGAAACGGCGGTCCGCAACGCGCTGGCCGATATCGACCATCGCTACCAGTCCGAGCTGGACGCGGCCCGACAGAAGCGGGACGAGTCGCATTGGCTCATCGGCTCGGTGCTCGACGAATCGTCGGCGGAAAGCCCGCTGCAACAACTGCAGCGGCTGCGTTCCCAGGTGGAAGGGACGCATTCGCACTTGGAGTCGACCGTCGCCGAGGTCGACCGGCTGCGCGAAGCGGCGCTGGCCCATCTCGTGCGTTGCCGGATGTCGACCGACGCCCCGCCGCTCGACGCGCCGTCGCTGGTCGATGACCTGCAACAACTGGCCGAGACGTGTCTCGACGCCGCACGGCAGGTGGAGCGGCCCGCCCGGGCCTTGCGGCAGGCGTGGCTGCCACGGTTGTTCTCCGGGTTCTGGCCGATGGCGGCCTGGGTGTTGTTGAGCGCGGCGCTGGCCGGGCCGACGTGGATCTTCGTCGAGCCGCGTTTGCTGGGGATCGAATCGACGCGGACCGAGCAGGGCTGGATCCTCACGGTGGCGGCGAGCGGCGCCGGCGTGGCCATCGTACTGTTGGTGCTGCTGCACGTGTTCGCAAACCAGGCGGTGTCGGGACGGTTGCTGGAGCTGCTCACACAATCGCGACGCGCCCACGCCGCCTTCACCCGCTGGCAGCGCTTGGCGCGGCACAAACTGGCGGACGCCGAAGACGATTACGAGCAGCGGCATCAACTTCGTGCGCAGCGGCGCAACGAGGCGCTGGCGCGTGCCGAGGACGAATACGCTCGCGTCTCCACCGAGATGACGGCCCGCCGCGATGCGGAACTCTTCGACTGCCAGACCCGCGTCCAAGCCGAACGGCAGCAGGCCGAAGCCGTACGTCGGCACGAGCTGCAGCAGCTCGAACGCGCCGAGCAGGCTGCGTGGACCGATTTTCAGCAGCGCAGGGCTCGCGACTTGGAGCAACTGGTCGTCGAGCACACGCAGCGCTTGAACGACTTCGCCGTGCAGCACCGGCAGGAGTGGGACGCGGTCTGCAGCCGCTGGGAGCATGGCCTCCGCGAGTTGACGGCGATGGCGTCTGGCTGGGAGGATGCCGCGCGACGCCGCGACTTCGATTGGGAGCAATGTCTGGCCGCGCTGCCGCCGTTCGATGGCGATCAGGCCGTCGTTCCCTTTGGCTGGTTGTCGGTGGGACTCGATGACCTGCCGAACGGCCGACCGACGTCGCCGCAACTCACTACCGCCGTCGATGCCTGGTCGCTTCCACTGACGCTCGATGTGGCGCGCCAGCCGGGCTTGCTCATTCGTGCCGAGACGCCCGCCGGACGCCGTGCCGCCGTGCAGCTACTGCAGTCGGTGATGTTGCGACTGCTCGTGCTTCTGCCGCCGGGCAGGGTGCGGTTCACGATTCTCGATCCCGTGGGATTGGGCGAAAACTTTTCGTCCTTCATGCATCTGGCGGACACCGACGAGCTGCTGGTAACCAGCCGCATCTGGACGGAGCCAGACCAGATCGAGCAGCGCTTGGCCGATCTCACCGAGCACATGGAAACGGTGCTGCAGATGTTCCTGCGAAATGAGTTCGCGACGCTGGCGGATTACAACCGCCAGGCGGGCGAGGTAGCCGAGCCGTATCGCGTGCTGGTGGCGGCCAACGTGCCGGTGAACACCACCGACGTAGCACTGCGGCGGCTATGGAACATTGTGATGGGCGGGGCGCGATGCGGCGTGATCCCGCTGATCAGCGTGGATACGTCGCAGCCATGGCCGCGCGGCTTCTCGCTGGCGGATTTGGAGTCGCGGTGCGTGACGGTGGAATGGAACAGCAGCCCGACGCGCGAGCGAGGGGATCTTTCATCGGACCAAGATTCCCTCGCTCGCGCGTCGGGCTACTGTGGATTCCGAATTGCTGCGGAAAGCCTGCAACAATGGCCGTTGTCGTGCGCGGCGCCGCCGGCGAATGGGTTGTTCGGCGAATTGGTCAAGCAGGCTGGCCGCCGCGCGGGGGACGTTCGACGCGTCGAAGTGCCGTTCTGGCGCGTCGCTCCCGCCGACGATGCCGTATGGACCCGCAACAGCGCCCGCGGGCTGGACGTGCCCATCGGACGCGCCGGCGCCACCAAAACGCAGTCGGTGCAGCTTGGCTCGGGCACGTCGCAGCACGTGCTTGTTGCCGGCAAGACCGGTTCCGGCAAGTCGACGCTGCTGCACGCGCTGATCACCAACGCCGCGCTGTTCTACAGCCCCGACCAGTTGGAGCTGTACCTCGTCGACTTCAAGAAAGGGGTGGAGTTCAAGGTCTATTCGCGCTGGCAGTTGCCGCACGCGCGAGTGATCGCCATGGAAAGCGATCGCGAGTTCGGCGTGAGCGTGCTGGAGCGGTTGGACGCGCTCCTGCAGGAACGCAGCGCCCTGTTTCGCAACGCAGGCGTCGCCGACTTGCCCGGCTACCGCCAGGCCCGACCTGCTGAACCCCTGCCTCGCGTGCTGCTGATCGTCGACGAGTTCCAGGAGTTCTTCGTCGAAGACGATCAACTCGCACAATCGGCGTCACTGCTTCTGGACCGGCTGGTGCGGCAAGGCCGCGCGTTCGGAGTGCACGTGGTGCTCGGCTCGCAGACGCTGGCCGGGGCCTATTCGCTGGCCCGCAGCACGCTGGGACAGGTAGCCGTGCGGATCGCCCTGCAATGCAGCGAGACCGACGCCCACCTCATTCTCAGCGAGGACAACACCGCCGCAAGGCTGCTGACGCGTCCTGGCGAGGCGATTTACAACGACGCGAACGGCCTGCCGTCCGGCAACCAGTTGTTCCAGGTGGTGTGGCTCTCGGATGACGAGCGCGAGCGCCGCTTGACCGCGCTGCAATGCCGCGGCGGCGAACTGGCGCGGCCGCCGGCGATCGTGTTCGAAGGGCACGCGCCCGTCGAGCTCGATCGCCTGCCGGTTTTTGGCGGGAGCGGAGGTCGAACGTGGAGGTCAGCGGACGATCATTCGACCTTCGAGTTCCGACCTCCGACCTCCGATCTCCGATCTCCGGCCACACACGCTCCCAGTTCGTCCAACGGCATTGTTCCTGTTTGGCTGGGCGAAGCGGTAAGCCTGAGCGGACCGATGAGGTTGGAATTTCTTACCTCGCCGGGTAGCAACCTGTTGGTCGTCGGTCAGGATGAAGCCGCCGCGCTGGGTGTGCTCGCGGCGAGCGTGATTTCCGTGGCGGCAGGCGTCTTAGCCCCCCGCGAGTCGCGGGGGGGCGATGCTGGAAACGGTGCGGAATCTTCTTCACCCCCCGGCGGCTCGCCGGAGGCTAAGACGCGGCGACCCATCACCATCCTCAACGGCAGCCCACAGGAGCGCACGGCGGTCTGCTGGCGCGAAGTGGCGGCCGCGCTGCCGGGCGTCGCACTTGGCGGACACGAGATGCTCGATGGAAGTTTGAAGGAACTGGTCGACGAAGTCCGCCGCCGCGACGGGCAGCCGGGACCGCGGAGGTGGCTGTGTCTGTTCGACCTCGTCCGCTTCCGCAAGCTCCGTCGGAAGGACGACGACTTCGGCTTTGGCAGTCTCGACAAGTCGGGCGGTGCATCACCCGGCGAACTGCTGGCGGAGCTGCTGCGCGATGGCCCACCCGTGGGCGTTCACGTGTGGGCCTGGTGCGACAGTGCGAACACGGTGCAGCGCTGGCTCAGCCGCGAGATGCAGCACCAGTTCGAGCAGCGCGTGGTGTTCGCAATGAACGCCAACGACTCCAGCCAACTCATCGACAGCCCCGTGGCCAGCCGCCTCGGTCCGCATCGCGCGTGGTTGTTCTGTGGCGACCGCGGCACACTCGAGAAGTTCCGCCCCTACCAGCCGCCGGAAGGCGGATGGCTGCAGGAACGGCTGCGCGAAAGCGCTACTTCGTTGCCTCGGTGACGCGGTTGGTGCGCGGTTGCGGTCTTGGCTCCGGTTTGGGGGCGTCCTCGGCCGCCTTTCGCGCTTCGGCGACGAGGGCTTGCGCCAGGAAGAGCTGCTGCCGCGTGAAGTACGGCGTGGCTGGAACGCCGCCCAGGTGTTGCGTGACCTTGTTTGCCAGTTGGTCCCAGCTCATTTTATTGGCGAGATTCCACGCCGCCGCTTGAGCGGCCTGGGGATCGACCTGTCCTCTGCCGACGCGGACGAGAAGCTGGTACAGCACGGGGTCATCGGAAACCATTTCAACGGGAACCAGGACGTATTCACTCTTGACGCCCGGTTCGGGTTTGCCGTGTTCGATGCAGACGGTGTTGAGGGGAATCGATGCGACCTGCTCGGGGGGAATGCTGCCGAAGCCGCCGCCGCCGAAGAATCCACCGCCCCCGCCGCCGAGCCCCCCGCCGCCGAAGCCG
>Ga0073934_10009008_pt1 | contig 13004 bp, 9 predicted proteins | sample LarsenN4metaG_FD_76834 | JGI IMG/M metagenome (GOLD analysis project Ga0073934, IMG submission 76834) | Hot spring sediment bacterial and archeal communities from British Columbia, Canada, to study Microbial Dark Matter (Phase II) - Larsen... ...
GGAGCGGCGGCTTTCGAGGCCGCCTACTCCAGCGGCACCTCGCGCACTTGGTGGGCCTGCAGGGCAGGCAGGACCTCCGCCGCGAAGCGTCGCACCTGGTGCAGGAACATCTGCTGAGGCATCACGCCCCGGTTGAGGCTCACGAGCACCGTGTTCGCGCCGGCGTGGTCGGCCGCCTCGATGATCCGGTCGCGGACCTCGTCCGGCGGGCCCCAGGGGCCGTTTTCGGCCATGCGCCGCACCTGCTCGATCGTCATGTCGCGGTAGTCCTCGCGGGCGCGGGCGACGGCAGGCAGGTTCTCCGGGCGCACGTAGTCGAACGAGGACGAGCTGAGGTAGCCGGTATCGCGCTGGAGGCCGGCCTCGGTGATGTTGCCGTGGCTGAAGAGCGTGCGGTTGAAGTAGAGCGTGTGCGGCCCCGCTTCCCGCACCGCCTGCTCCTTGCTATCGGCGACGTAGACGTTCGCCTGGACGATCAGGTGGTCCGGCGTGATGCTGTAGCCGGCCCGCGTCAGACAGCGGGCGTAGTGGCGGATGATGTCCTCCCGCAAGCCGCGGTGGGCCGCCCCCGGCGTGATCGGCAGGTTGCGGGCGGCCGCCCATTCGATCGTTTCCTTGCTGCTCGTCACCGGGATCCAGACCGGCGGGTGAGGCTGCTGCACCGGCCGCGGCCAGATGGCGACGTCGTTGTACTTCCAGAAGCGGCCTTCGAAGGAGAAAACCTCCTCCGTCCAGGCGCGATGGATGATTTCGTACGCCTCTTCGAAGCGGGCGCGCGATTCGGTCTGCGGCACGTTGTAGACGTTGTGCTCCCGGGGGATGCCCCTGGCGAAGCCGCTGATGACGCGGCCGTTGGAGATGCAGTCCAGCATCGCCAGCTCTTCCGCCAGCCGCAAGGGGTCGTGGACCGGCAGGAGGTTGCCGTAGATAAGGAGCTTTAGGTTCTTCGTCCGCTGCGAAGCGGCAGCAGCCATGATGTTCGGCGAGTTCATGAGGCCGTAGGGCGAGGTGTGGTGCTCGTTGAAGCCGACGCCGTCGTAGCCGAGGCGGTCCATCTCCTCCCAGACCTGAAGGTGCTCCTCGTACGTCCGGACGGCGACCTCCGGCTTGAAGTGCTTCTTCTCGAGCGGCCAGGGCAGCTCCTTGCCCACCTTGAGGTGATCGAGTTCTTCGCCGTACGGTAGGAGGTCGAAACAGAAGACTTTCACGGGACCCTCGCTCTCGCAGTCGCTCGTGGAGCGCGAGAGCGAGTATTTCGTTGACCTGGAGCACCTGTCAACCGCGTTTGGCCGCCGGGGGGCGCCCTGGGCGGCGGCGGCGCAGCCCGCGCAGCGCCTGCCAGATCGCCACGGACGCCTGGGCCAGCGCCCATACGGTCGCCCCCACGGCCCCGCCGGCAAGCGCATCGCCCAGGGCGCCGCCGAGGCTGCCGGCGTGCGCCAGCGGCAACGCCGCCTCCACCGTCATTACGCCGCCGCCGCGTATCCCGGCCTGGCTCCGGCCCAGTCCCGCATCACGTGCCGGAAGGGCGTCACCAGGGCGGCGTACGCCACCGCGTTGTACACGAAGTGCAGCTGCGTGTCTGTAACGCCGAGCAGACGGTCCCCTATCCCCGGGCACGGGCAGCCGCCATTAGCGATCACGTTCGCGACGATCACGAAATGCTCGACCACGTGCCAAGTCTCCAGGCCTACCGCGCCCACCAGGAACACGCCGAAGGCGGCCGCGGACACAACGCCCGGCACCAGCCCGCGCATCGGCAGCACCAGCGCGTAGAGCGAAACGAGAAACGCCACGTTGAACCCAAGGTGCAGCCATTCCTCCGTGCCGTTGAACTGGATGAAGTAGCCGAGCAGGCCCAGCGCGTCTCCCTCCGGGACGCCCAGGACGTAAACCTGCGCCAGCTGGATCACGTGCCCGAACATGTGAACGCCCTGGATGACGACGACGGCGCTAAAGAACAGAACGAAGAACGACCGAGCGCGCGTCTCCCCCAGACGGACGCCCGGTTGTCCTGCGGCTGGGGCGGCGAGGGTCCCGCCGCCCAGCCCGCTATTCCTCCGGAGGGACGTTGAAGAAGGCATCGCAGGCTTCGTGCGACCCTTCGTGAGCGTTTGCGAAGGCGGAGACCACGCCGCCGCGATTCTTCAAGCCGAGCACCTCCACGCCGATGTCCGTGAACGCGAGGATTCCCGGCATTCCATGCTGCGAGAAGACGCCGTCCTCGGAGCCTGGCGGTGAAACGTCGGCTGCCTCGTAGCCCCAGCAGCTTGCGTTCCCTCCCTCGGGCGGGTCTGCCAGGGCAGCGTCACCTAACCCCAGCGAGGCGCCGATGAGCAGACCGCTGGCGGCCGCTACCATCAAGGCCCTCTTTTGCAAATTCATCCCACGGTCCTTTCTTTGATGCCGGCGCCGGGCGCGGCGCCGCTACGCGAAGATGCGAGTTGCGTTTAGCTCTCCATGCTCCCTCCCCGGCCCTTCTTGGCGGCCTTGCGATCTGCCGGGGGCCCGCCGGGCGCCCCGGCCCTTGAGCCCTCCGTCCGGCGAGCCTTCCGGCGATCGGGAGGTTAAGAGTGGGCGGGGCGTGTCAGCGTCCGAGAAACCACGCAAGAAACACGTAAATTCGGGCTATTTCGGCGCCGGAGTTGGCGGAGACCTCGTAGATGAAACGAAGGCTGACTCTACGCCAAGCCGCTGCGCAGCGCGTAGGCGGTGGCGTCGGCCTTGCCGCGCGCCCCGATCTTCGCGTAGAGGTTCGTGATGTGGCGCTCCACGGTGCGCACGCTGAGCACCAGTTCGTCGGCGATCTGCTGGTTGCTGAACCCGCAGGCGATGAGGCGAAGCACCTCGGTCTCCCGGGGCGAGAGAGCGCCCTGCGCGCGTCCGCCGCCCTGCTCGCCGGACAGGCCGGCGTCCCGGAGCAGGTCCTCGATCATCGTCACCAGGCGGGGCGGCTCCGGGCCTCTCGGCAAGAGCACGTCGCCATCGGTCTCGGCGATGTCAAGCTTGGCGCGGGGGATGAGCGCCGCCATTTGCCGGGCATCCCGGGCCAGGGGATTGGGCGTCTTGCGGTCGCGGAGGAAGCGGTTCGTGCCCACGAGCGTCGGGACCTGGATTCGGGGCAGCAGTTCCGCGATGTTCGATTCTTTGGCCGCCCTCTGCATCGCGAGATAGTCCTCACGCGTAACGGATTCGCGCCAGTAAGCCGTCTCGATGGGGGCGTCCGCGACCGAACCGCCCGCTGCCATCATGTAAATGAAGGCGTCCCAATCCCTGCGGGCCAGGTCTTCCAGGGCAGCCAATCCCCAGGCCCTGTCGATCAAGGTGTTGGCGACGATCAACGCTATGAGGCGCTCCGGGTGCAGCACGGCGTACTTCACCGCCACGTGGCCGAAGACGGGACAACCCATCAACACGAACCGGTCCAGACCGAGGCGGTCGACGACGGCTTGAAGGTCGGTGACGTAGTCGTCGATGCAGTGGTCCTCCGGGAGACCGCGGCCCGACATGCCCTGGCCGCGGCTGTCGTACATGATCAGGCGAAAGCGCTGCGCCAGGGCTTCGGAAAGCGGCCGGCCGAAGGCGGTTTCCCACCACAGCCCGCGGTGGCTCCACGGCCAGGGCATGAACACAAAGGGCACGCCTTCGCCGCACACCGTGTAGGCGATATCGAAGCCGTCCGAGGTCTTTGCGTACTGGATCGGCGGCGCGTCCATCGTGCGGGCCATTGTACGGCCCCAGCCACGCGGCGGACAGGGACGGAGAGCCTAACCGCCGCGCAGCTCCGCGCCGAACTCGTGCTCCAAGCGCCGGACAAGCCGGCGCCGCGCCTCGGCGACTTCCTGCTCCGTTAGCGTCTTCTCCAGGGACTGGAAGTGCACCGCGTACGCCAAGGACTTCTTGCCCTCCGGCAAGGGCGGCCCCTCGTACACGTCGAAGAGATGGGCGCCGCTGACCATGGCGCTGGAGGCGATCGCCTCCGTCACGCCTGCCGCCGGCAGCGACGCGTCCACCACCAGGGCGATGTCCTGGATGACGGCGGGATAGCGCGAAAGGGGCTTGTGGCGGACGCGCGTCTTGACCGCGGGCAAGAGGGCCTCGACGTCGACCTCGAAGAGGAAAACCGGCTGCTCGATCTCGAAGTGGGCGGCTACGTCCGGGCGCACCTGGCCGAGGACGCCGGCCGGGGATTCGCCTGCCTTGATTACCGCCGTGCGGCCGCGAAGGAGGCCGTACTCGTCCCCGGGCTCGAAGCGGACGGCGGCGCCGCAGCGCTCCAGCGTCTCCTCCAGCAGGCCCTTGGCGTCGTAGAAGTCGATGCTCTCGTCGGTGGGCTCCCCCCAGCGTCCGGCCCGCCTGCCCGCGGCCGCCCCTACCACCACGTCGCGTTCGCGCGGCAGCTCCCCGGGCAGGGTCAGGTAGACGCGCGCGGCCTCGAAGATGACGAGGAAGCCCTTCTCCCGCCTCAGGTTTGCCGAAAGCGTGCGCAAAATGCTGGCGCGCAGCGATGTCCGCATGACCGACTCGTCGACGTTGAGCGGGTTCTGGATGCGTAGCGGCGGGTGCGCTTCCAGCGCTTCCGCAGGCACCACCTTGAGCAGCTCCGCCTGCGAGGTGAGGGGGTAGGTGATGACCTCCTGCAGGCCGGCGGCGGCCGCAGCGTCCCGGAGCCGCTCCCGCAGGCTTCGCACCGGGTCGCGGTGAGGCGACGGGATGGCCCCGGCAAGCGGCAGGGACTCCAGCTTGTCGTAGCCGTAGACCCGCGCCAGTTCCTCCGCCACGTCGTCGGCGATATTGACGTCGGTGCGCCAGTAGGGCGACCGCACGACGTAGCGGTCCGGCGGCACCCAGCGGCAGCCGAAGCCGAGCTCGGTCAGGGACGCGCGCACCTGCGTCGTGGCCAGGTCGATGCCGATTACCTGCTCGATGCGACGGCGCGTGACCACGACGCGCGTGTCCGGGCGCTTCGCCGGATAGGCGTCGACGATGCCCTTGGCGGCGCGGCCGCCGCACACCTCCACCAGGAGCTTCATCGCCCGCCTTGCCGCCACCGCGGCGAGCTCCGGGTGCAGCCCTTTCTCGAACCGGACCGAAGCCTCCGTACGCAGCCCCAGGGCCCCAGACGTCCGCCGGACGCTGATCGGGTCGAAATTCGCCGCCTCCAGGAGGACGGTCGTCGTGTTCGGCCCGACCTCCGAGTCGGCGCCGCCCATGACGCCGGCGACGGCGACCGGCTTCTGGGCGTCGGCTATGACGAGCATGCCGGGCGCGAGCTCCCGTTCGGCGCCGTCCAGGGTGCGAAGACGCTCGCCGGGGCGTGCCGGCCTGACGACGATCCGGCCCCCGCCAAGCTTCCGGAAGTCGAACGCGTGCAGCGGCTGGCCCATTTCCAGCATCACGTAGTTGGTGACGTCGACGACGTTGTTGATGGGCCGCATGCCGGCGGCCAGGAGGCGCTCCTGCATCCAGTTCGGCGACGGCCCCACCTTCACGCGCTCGACTATGCCGGCGAGATATCGCGGGCAGAGGTGGCGGTCTTCGATGGTGACGGAAGTCCGCTGACCGGCGGCTAGGCTGCCCGCCTCGGCGTAGGTGCGGTCCGGCTCCTTCACCTTGACGTGCGTCTGGGCGGCTACCTCCCAGGCGACGCCGAGCATCGACATGTGGTCCGGCCGGTTGGGCGTGACTTCGATCTCGAAGATCGTATCGCCGTAGTAATCGCGGAGGGGGGCGCCGGCGGGCGCGTCTTCCGGCAGCTCCAGGATGACCTCGTGGTTGTCGGAGAGGCCCAGCTCCTTCTCGGACAGGACCATGCCGGCGGACTGGACGCCCCGGATGGCTGTCGGCCGCAGCGTCATCCATTCGCCGGTGTGGCCGTCGCGCAGGCGGGTACCGGCCGGAGCGAAAGCCACTTTCTGGCCGACGGCCACGTTCGGCGCGCCGCAGACGACCGTCGCCGTCTCGTCCTGCCGGACGTCGACCGTGACGAGCCGCAGGCGGTCGGCGTTGGGGTGAGGGTTCACGGCCAGCACTTCGCCGATGCGGATCCCTTCCCACTCCTCGCCCCGGCTGACGATGCGCTCGACTTTGACGCCGCAGATGCTCAGGCGCTCCGCCAGCTCGCGGGGCGGGAGCGTCAGCGGGACGTATTCAGACAGCCACTTCAGCGAAACGAGCATGGCGTGAAGCTAGAACTGGCGCAGGAAGCGCAGGTCGTTGGTGAAGAAGTGGCGGATGTCGTCGATGCTGTGGCGGAGCATGGCGATGCGCTCCACGCCGAAGCCGGCCGCGAAGCCGGTGTAGCGGTCGGCGTCGTAGCCGACGTTTTCGAGGATCTCGCGGTGGACCATGCCCGCGCCGGCGATCTCCAGCCAGCCTTCGTTGCCGCAGGAGCGGCAGCCCTCCCCCTTGCAGAGGTCGCACTGGATGTCGACTTCCGCGCCCGGCTCCACGAAGGGGAAGTAGTGGCAGCGGAAGCGCACGGGCCGGTCCTGGCCGAAGAGCGCCTGAGCCATCTGCGTCAGCGTCCCTTTCATGTGGCTCATGTTGATGCCTTCGTCCACGGCCAGGAGCTCGATCTGGTTGAACATCCACTCGTGGGTGGCGTCGGTGGCCTCGTAGCGATAGACGCGGCCGGGCACGGCAACGCGGATCGGCGGCTTGTGCGTTTCCATGAACCGCACCTGGTTCGGCGAGGTCTGCGTACGGAGGAGCACGCGCCTGCCGTCCGCCGCGTGGTCCACCCAGAACGTGTCCTGGGTGTCGCGGGAGGGGTGATGCTCAGGGATGCGGAGGGCGTCGAAGTTGTAGTACTCCCATTCGACCTCGGGCCCTTCGGCGACCTGAAAGCCCATCTCGCCCAGCGCGGCGAGCATATCGCGGATCGTCTGGGTGATCGGGTGCAGGCGGCCGGTCAGGCCTCGCCGACCCGGAAGCGAAACGTCGATGGAACCGCTCTCGAGGGCGGCCATCGCCGCCGCCTTGACGTCGCGCTCGCGGGCGTCGAGCGCCTCCTCCAGCTCTCGACGGAGGGCGTTGGCGCCCGCACCGATTTTCGGCCGCTCCTCGGCAGGCAGCGAGCCGAGCGTGCGCAGGACCTGGGTGACGGCGCCCTGCCTGCCGAGGTAGGAGGCGCGCCAGGCGTCCAGGGCCTGCTGTGAGTCTGCTGCCGCCAGCTCCGAGAGGGCGCGGCTGCGTATAACGTCAAGTTCGGCCAAGTGCAGGCTCTCCAGGTTGGCTGCGGAGTCGGGGAAGTAAGGGCATTTTGCCGCGCCACCGGTGCTCGGTCAACGGAGGGAGGCAGGCAGAGGCAGGGGCGGACGGCGCTGCCGGCCTGGACGGGCTCCGGCCGGCGCTCGGCGCTTAGGGGATGCCGAAACCGGCCGCGGCTCGAAAGGCGAAGCTTCGGCGCCCGGCCCCTACCGTCTCCGAGATGTCGCGACGCGTGCTCGAGGACCGGGCGTGCCGGGACGGGCATCCCCGCGATCCGTCCCCTGCACCTCGCGCTCCCGCTTCGCCCCCGGGGTTTTTTCGTCCGCCGCCGGGCGGGGCGCCGCCACGAACTGCTAACGTTACACCGTGCTCCAGGCGCTGCTCTCCTTCTTCGCGATCATCGATCCCGTTGGCAACATCCTCGTCTTTCACCTCTACAGCCAGGCCTTCGATCCCCGCCAGAGGCTGCTTGCGGCGTCGATCGCCGTGTCCGCGTCCTTCACCATGCTCCTCGCCTTCAGCCTCGGGGGCGAGGACGCGCTCGACTACCTTGGCATTTCGGAGGAGAGCTTCCGCGTCGCCGCGGGCCTCCTGCTGCTGCCGCCCGCATACCGGCTGGTCATGCAGGGCCAGCCGGACGAGATCGAGTCCTCGCATTCCCGCAAGCCCATGGACTTCGCCCTCGTGCCGCTGGCGACGCCTTTGATCGCCGGGCCCGGCGCGCTCGCGGCGACCACGTCGTTCACGGCTCAGGTCGGGACCGGCAACACGCTGGCGGCGATCGCCATCATCCTCGCGATCACGTTCGTGTCGTTCGCGACGGCCGGCATCATCTTCCGGCTGGCCGGCGAGGCGCTCCTCCGCCTCATGTCCCGCATCGTCGGCATCGTCCTCTTCGCCATCGCCGTCGATTTCGTCCTCGATGGCGTCCGCGTCGTCCTGGAGACGAGCTGAGGCCTCCCTGCCGCGGGGGACCGGCCTGCTACTGGAAGAGCGAGGCGATGACGCCTGCCGGCACGATCTGCACCTCGTTGCGGCGGGCGTCGCTGAAGGCGAATCCGCCGTCCGGCAAAGCGGCGACGCCGACAGGCATCGAGTCCGGGAACGGCTTCCAGGCGCCGAGGGCCCTGCCCGAATTGTCGTAAAGCAGGAGCTGACCTCTCGCCGGCTCCGAAACGAGGACGCGGCCGTCGCGCAGGACGGCGACGTAGGGCTTGGCGAGGACGTCCCGGGAGTCCCAGCCGACCGCGATCGTGGCGACCGGCTGAAGGTCCGGCGAGAAGCGCTGCAAGCGGCCGTTCCAGGCATCGGCGACGTAGAGGCTGCCCGCGGCGTCGTAGGCCAGGCCTACGGGCTCCGAAAGCTGCCCCGGCGCGCTCCCCTCGGAGCCTGCGACGCCGAGGGGCGTGCCGTCCGGCGAGAAGTGGAGCAGGCGCTTGTTGCCCGTGTCCGTCACCCAGAGGCTGCCGTCGGGAGCGACGGCGATGTCGCGCGGGCCGAAAAACTCCAGCGGACCGGCGTTCGGGCCCGAGCCCGCCGTCCCCCACGCCGCCACGACCTCGAACTGGGGTGAGAACTTCTCGATGCGGTGGTTCCAGGTGTCGGCGACGTAGATGAAGCCCTCGGCGTCGACGGCCAGGGACCAGGGCTCGCGGAACGAACCGGGGGCCGTGCCGCCCTTGCCGAAGGCGGCGATGAAGCGCCCTTGGGCGTCGAACTTCTGGATCCGGTTGTTGCGGGCGTCCGCGACCCATAGCGACCCCGCTCCGTCCACGAACAAGCCCGCCGGCTGCTGGAACTCGCCGCGGCCGCTACCGCCGCGGCCGGTGCCATCGATGCCGAGGACGGTCCGCCCGTCCGCCAGCCGGACCGGCTCTCGCGGCGGGCCCTGCTCCTCCGCCGGCACGTCGTAGGCGGCAAGATCGAGCGGGAAGAAGGCCACGGCATCCACCGAGCCCGTCCACTTCTCCGCCGGCCGGCGATAGAGGAAGAAGCGGCCGAGCGACTGCAGGCTCTTCCAGTTCGTGAGCCGGGAGGCGGCTTTGTGGAAGTCCAGGCCGCGGTAGGTCTCGAGGAACCACCAGCGGTGCTTGTAAGGCTGGGCCGAATACGCCGCGGGGTCTATGGAGGAGGCGTTTGCGGCGCTGATCAGGAGGACGGCGCCGGCGGGTGGACGGTAGTCGGGCGTGATGGCGGCGAAGGTGACTTCATGGTAGTCGCGCAGATACCACGCCCACGGCCAGGCGAAGCTGGACTCCGTATCCACGACCACCCTCAGGTTATGGCCCAGGCCGCTGCGCTTCGCCAGGGCGTCGATCCGGCGCATGATATCCGGGATGTCGTGCGAGGTCTGCGTGTACACCAGCATCTCCACCGGCGTGTCGTCGTGCGTGAAGGCCGCTGTCAATGACGCGCGCACCGTCAGGGTGAGGAGGACGGCCAGGCCGACGGCGGCAGCCCCCCGCGCGAAGGCCTTGCTTGCCCGCAAAATCCCGGCGATGACGTAGCCCGCGATGGCGACGGGCACGATCGCCGCGGCCCAGACTGCAGCCCACGTCTCGACGCCCAGCCCCAGCGCGGACAGCACGGCGAGCACCGCCGCCGCCGCCGCGGCGAGCATGAGGGTGGCGCTCAGCTCCGGCGAGAGCAGCGGCTCGGCGACGGCGGCGAGCAACCGCCGCGGGCGGGCGGCCGCCAGCAGGGCGAGGAGGCCCGCGGCGGCGGCCGCGGCGAAGGCGAAGCCCACGCCGCGGGCCGGCCCTTCGCCGTCGACGGCAAGGAGCGTCGCCGCCGCTGCCGCGGCCGCGAGCGCCAGCAGGTGCGGCCAGTGGCGCGCCTGGAGCTCCAGGGCCCGCAGCGCCGCCGAGAGCGCCACCGCGCCCGCGAGCGCCAGAGGCAGGGCGATGTGCGCCTCCAGCCAGGGCATCTTCTCCCCGGCGATGGTCAGGGCAACGAAGATGCCGGCGAGCCAGAAGACGAGCCAGCGGCGCAGGGAGTCGCCGCGGAGGACCAGCCAGGCCGCGCCGCCGAGGGCGAGGAGCAGGGGCAGGAACTCGTACAGGGGTGTGAGCAGGGCGTAGTAGTAGGGCGGCTGGTCGCCCCGCTGGACGTGGTGCTGCTCCAGCCAGTAGTCGAGCGAGTTCCACGTGCCGGAGAAGAAGCCGTCCGGGTTCGTGAAGAAAGTCGTGTATAGGAGGACGTAGGGGACGTAGAAGGCCGCGGCGGCGATGAGCCAGACGCGCGGCTTCCACAGGAGGCCCGCGTAGAGCGTCAGGAGCATGAGGCTCACGACGGTCACTTCCTTGAGCGTGTCCTCCGCAGCGACCTGATATCCTTTGTCGCCCACGAAGGGGAGCACCTGGATGCCCGCCGCGTACTGGGGCAGCGCCAGCGTGCCGATGACAAGGAGGGCTTCGCCGGACCGGGGCATGCGCTGCAGCCCGAAGGGCGCCCGGCCGATGAGCGGCCAGCCCGCCGCGATCAGCCAGGCGACCGGCGCAACCAGGAGCGTCCGCAGCGCCGCGAAGCTTCCGGACACCTCTTCCCCCTCCTTCCGGCGGCCGATCTCGACGGCAAACGTCAGGTCCAGGAAGACGAGGAAGAGGGCGGCGGTGATGAACGTGACTTCCTTCGTGGCGAAGCTGAGGGCGAGCAGCGCGGCGAGCGCATAGAGGTAGCGGTCCCTGCCCTCGTCCAGGTAACGCCAGACGCAGACCGCCATGCCCAGCGTCCAGACCAGCATGTACGCCTCGTTGCGGTAAAAGCGGCTGAAGTAGAGCAGGGTCGGCGAGAAGGCGAGGAGCACGGCGGCGATGAGCACCGCCGGCATGCCGATCTGCTTGCGCAGGAGGTAGGGCATGGCGACCAGGATCGTGCCGAAGATGGCCGGCAGGAAGCGGGAGGTGGCGTCGCTGGCGCCGAACAGGAAGTAGACCAGGGCGCCGGCGTGGAACTGGAACGGCCCGTGCATCAGGGGGTCGTGCTGGTAGCCCTGGCCGTCGAAGAGGAGCCAGGTGTAGCGGGCGTGCAGGCTCTCGTCGTGGTGGAGGGCCATGTCGCCGAGGTCCCAGAAGCGTAGCGCCCCGGCGAGGAGCACGATCGCGCCGAGGGCCACCAGCTCGCGCTGCGCCGCCAGGCCGGCCAACCTCTCGCGGGCTCCGCTCAGGGCCCAACCGCGGGTCCAGGCCGCCTCAGCCATGTCGCGGCCTCATCGCGGCGCGGCGCCCAGAGGCGGAGGCCCCGGCAGCGCCCTGTAGATCACCGCCCGGCCGTTGCGGTAGACGGCGGGCAGGGCCGAATCGAACTTCTCCAGGCCTTGAGCGGGGTAGGAATCTTGCTCCACGCTGCCTACAAAGACGTAGGTCACGTCGTATTTTTGCAGGATCGCCAGGGCGTCTGCCAGCGAGGGCGTCGAATACAGGGTGTCCACGTCCAGCTTGCGCCGGTCGACCGCCGCCTGCGACCTTCCCCATTGCAGCTCGTGGCCGGGCCAGCCGAGGACCGTGGGCAGGCCCGTCCAGGCCGAGATCCGCCCGGCGGCCGAGTAGGGGTTGCCGACCGCTTCGACGATGCGTTCGTCGCGCCCGGCGCGCTCCGCCAGCCACGAGGCGGCCAGATAATCGTCGGTGAGCGTCGCCCGTGCGAACGCCATGCCGTCCAGCGTGCGGCCCGGCCGCGCCAACCCCTCCGTCCGCGAAAGAGTGGCGCCGAGGGGGTACAGCAACCCCCCGGCGACCGCCAGGGCAGCGGCGCCTCCCCAGACGCCCTTCGCCATCCCCGCCAAGGAGGCGCGGGGCCGCCACGCGTCCGCCACCCACCACAGGCCCACCGCACCGCCCGCGCCCAGCAGCAGCCACGCCTGGTAGTAGAGCTTGAAGACGCTGTTCAGCCGCGACCGGAAGAGGTCCTGGACGTAGAAGAGCTCCGCGCCGTAGACGAGCAGCACGCCGACGGCAATCGCGACGAGGACCGGCGCCAGCGCCCGCTGCTCGCCGTCTTCGGCTTCGACGGCGACCAGCAGGGCGCCGCCGCAGACGGCAAGGGCGGCGCCGAAGAACGCCGCCGTCGCCCAGTTCCAGCCGCGGGCGCTTATCGCGTCGCCGAGCGAGCCGGGACCGCCATCGACGGCCACGAGCAGGGCCCACAGGAGGACGATCGCGACCGGCGCGGCCGCGGCAAGCTGGAGCTTCGCGGCGGCGAGGCCGGGCCGGGCGCTCCCCAGGAGCACGAGGGGCAGGGGCAGCGCTACGAGCAGGAGCGGCGCCCAGAACAGGGCGCCGTGCAGGGGCCGCGTGGCGCCATCGGTCACGGGTGCCAGGCCGCTGGCCTGGCTCGAGAAGCCGGCGTAGAAGGGCGCGTAGAGCAGGAGGGCAAGGGCGCCCAGCGGCAGGAGGAAGCCCAGGGAGCCGCCCAAGGCCGCCTTGAGGCCGGCCCCACGAGTCGCATTGCGCGCGAACGTAAGCGCCGCCGCGACGAAGCCCAGCGTGGGCAGGTCCCAGGCGTTGAGGAACCCGAGCGATCCCAGCACCGCCGCCGAGACGGGCAGCAGGGCCGGGCTTTGCCGCCACGTGTCCAGGGCCAGGCCTTGGTCCCGCCGCCAGAAGGACAGCGCCAGCCCGAACGCCAGCAGCACGTAGGGCACGGCCATGACGTGGGGATGGAGGTCGCCGAGGATGAAGCTGAAGAACGGGAACTCCGTGATCGAATCGGCATTCGGGGAGATGCGCGTCGCCCGCCACCACCACCAGAAGCTCGACTTGTCCGTCGGGTACTCGATGCAGCCGCCCGGCGCC
>Ga0073934_10009009_pt1 | contig 13003 bp, 10 predicted proteins | sample LarsenN4metaG_FD_76834 | JGI IMG/M metagenome (GOLD analysis project Ga0073934, IMG submission 76834) | Hot spring sediment bacterial and archeal communities from British Columbia, Canada, to study Microbial Dark Matter (Phase II) - Larsen... ...
AGGCGCACCGAGATGTTGGCGCCGGTGACTTTTGTGTTATCTAATTTGGAATCAACGAATTGCGCAATATCGGGATGCCGCACGGAAAGGGTGAGCATGAGTGCGCCGCGCCGTCCGTCCTGTGCGACTTCGCGTGTCGAGTTGGAAAAACGCTCCATGAACGGCAGGATGCCGGTGCTGGTGAGCGCGCTGTTCATCACGGGCGTGCCCTGCGGACGCAAGTGCGAAAGGTCGTGCCCTACCCCACCCCGGCGTTTCATCAGTTGCACCTGCTCTTCGTCCATTTTCATAATCGCGCCATAAGAATCCGCGCTGCCTTCCACGCCGATGACGAAGCAGTTGGACAAAGACACGATTTGGAAAGGATTGCCGATGCCGGCCATCGGGCTGCCTTGCGGCACGAGGTAGCGAAAGTCGCGCAGCAATTCGTAGATGTCGTCTTCGGAAAGCGAGTTGACGTAAAGCCGTTCGATGCGCGCCAGTTCGCGGGCGATACGGCGGTGCATTTCATCGGGTGTGCGCTCGTAAATTTTTCCAAATGAATCTTTTAGCGCGTATTTGTTCAGCCAAACACTGGCTGCGAGCGTGTCGCCTTTAAAATATTTGGTGGCTGCAGCGAGGGCTTCTTCATGTGAAAAAACGGCGTGTTCGGCGATTTCAGGCGCATCGGCTACAAGCATCGGTTCGGGCGTTTTCATACAATCACGACTTAAATTTGAACTGTAAAGTTAGTATTTTCGATGCCCTAGGGAAGGATGAACGGGGATTATTTTATCTCAAAACGGGCACAAAACGTTAGTAAAATCTGGTCGCCTAAAAAGTCCTCATTTTGCCGGCGATGCTACTGTTGAATGGAGCGCACGATTTTTTGGGGCAAAAAAGCGTTGAATGAGCGGCGAAACAGCCCTCACACACGACAACTCGAATTGCTCGCCCGATGGTCGGACCGCATCAGTCTTTTGCTGGCGTTAGCGATGGCGTTCATAGGGGTCGTGTTGTCGAAAGAAGGGGTTTTACTATAAAACATTTTACAAATACCCCTTCGCCTGCAAACGGAACAACTCCGCGTACTTTCCTTTTTTCGCCAATAACTCCTCGTGGCTGCCAATTTCGAGCAGTTGGCCGTGTTCCAAAAACAGGATGCGGTCAGCCATGCGCACGGTCGAAAAGCGGTGGCTGATGAGCACGCCCGTTTTGCCTTTGATGAGTTCTGAAAAACGAACGAACACCTCGTGTTCGGCACGAGCGTCCAGCGCAGCCGTCGGCTCGTCGAGAATAATCAATTGAGCGTCACGCATATAGGCGCGGGCGAGAGCGATTTTTTGCCACTGACCGCCGCTGAGGTCCACGCCGCCGGTGAAGCGTTTGCCGAGCATCTGGTCGTACTTTTTGGGCAGGTTTTTCACCACTTCGTCGGCGAGGCTTTTTTCGGCGGCTTCTTCTATAAGCACGCGATTTTGCCGTTCGTCAATATTGCCGACGGCGATGTTTTCCGAAACAGGCAGCGCGTAGCGGAAAAAATCCTGGAAAATGATGCCGATTTCGTCGCGCAAATCGGCGGGGTCATAGTCGCAAAGGTCAACGCCGTCGAGCAGGATGCGGCCCTCATCGGGTTCGTAGAGGTGAGCGAGCAGTTTGACGATGGTCGTTTTGCCCGCGCCGTTTTCGCCGACGAGGGCGAGTTTTTCACCAGCCCGCAGGTGAAAACTCAGATTGCGCAAGGCCCACTGGTCGCTGCCGGGATATTTGAAACTGACATTTTCAAAAACAAAACCTTCGCGGATGGGTCGCGGCACCCGTTTCGTCCCCTTGTGACTGCCCGAGAGGGGTTTTAATTCGAGAAAATCGAAAAAATCCTGGAGGTACAAAGCCGTCTCCGACACCCTCGAAAAACGGCTCATCACGCCGGAAAGTAAACCTTGCATTCGTTGGAACGAACCGGCCAAAAACGTAAGCGTACCGACCGTAATCGCGCCTTTCACGGCTTGCAAAACGATGAAAACGTAGGCGCCGTAATAGGAGGCCGTTCCAATTAATGAAAAAAAACTGCCCCACGCTGCCCGCTTGATTGTCAGGTTTTTATTGGCTTCGTAGTAGCGGTGCGAAATGTCCTTGAAGCGGTCGGTGATGAAATTTTCCAGTCCGAAAATCTTGATTTCTTTGGCCGTCTCGTTGCTTGCGCCGATGTAGCGCAGGTAGTCGAGTTCGCGGCGTTCGGGCGTCCAGGAATGCGTGAGCGAGTAGGAGCGGCGGTTGAAATGCGTCTCGCCGACGAAGGAGGGAATGACCGCGACGACCAGAATTACGATGAGCCAGGGGTTGAACGCCGCCAAACCGCCCACAAGAAACAGCATCGAAATCAAATCCTGCGCCTGCGACATCACGAGCGACATGAGCATGGTGCGGTTGGCGGTTTGGGTGCGGGCGCGTTCAAGTTTGTCATAAAATTCGGCATTTTCAAACTGAAACAAATCGAGCGTGGCGGCGTGGCGCATGATGCGGATGCTGCTGTCGTTGCTGATGAGGTCGCCCAAAAGGCTCTCCGTCAATGTGATAGCGCGACCGAGCAGGCTGTTGACGACAGCCAACGCGAACTCCGCCCCGACCCATTGCCAGAGCGCCGTTGTGTTGCCGACAATTTTCGTCTCGTTGTACTGCCCTACCAAAGCGATGATGGTGTCTATGATTTCTTTGCCAACGTAGAGCATCGCCACGGGGATGGCGGCTTGCACGATACGCAGGGCGGCGTTGAACAAAGTCATTCGGGGCGACACGTCCCAAATCATTTGGAAAAATGGCGGGATGTTGCGCAACGCGCCGAATTGTTTGAAAAAGTTGGAAATGCGTTCGCGGAGCGTGGGCATGTAGAGGATTTACAAATTGAACAAGTTTGGCTTAAATGTTTTTTCAGCAAAAAAGTTGCTCCATACCTTAACGGCCGAAATCTGACTTTTCCCTGTACTATAAAAGATAAAATCATGCTGTCCAAAGCCGTTCAAACCAAACTCAACGAGCAAATTCAGAAAGAAGCCCACGCTTCCAACGCTTACCTCGCCCTCGCCACCTGGGCTGAAAACAAGGGTTTGCCTAACATCGCCGAATACTTTTACCTCGCTTCCGACGACGAGCGCAGTCACATGCTCCAACTGTACAAGTACGTCAACGCCAATGGCGGCTCGGCCCAGTTGAAAGACAGCCTCGGCAAGGTAAAAGACTCGTTCAAAACCGTGCTCGATGTGTTCAAACACGTCTTCGACCTCGAACACGGTGTCACCCTGTCTGTCAACGAATTAGCCACCTGGTGTCTGCAAAACAACGAGCACGCCACCTTCTTTTTCCTGCAAGCCTTCGTGCAGGAGCAACAGGACGCCGAGCGCAACGTGCAGGAAATCATCACCGTCATCGAGCGCATGGGCTTCGAGGACCGGAACCTGTTTTACTTAGACAAACAGTTCAAGAAAATCAATCAGCAGACGGCGGCAGGCGGAGCGTGAGAAACTTTTTTTGTCATCCGCCCGAAAGGCGGATGACAAAAAAATCAACGAACTACGACGAGTATTGTCAAGGCCAATAAAATGCTCTCTTCTTCGCTCGAAACATCTCGCAACAGCGTCAAAGCGCGCGGGTTGGGCGAGTCCACCAAAGCAGGGTTGGCGATAGAAGCCACCACAGCATCGCCGAGCAGGACATGAAACTGAGGTTCGCCCGGCTTTTTTTCGATACGGGCCAGGAGCCGGCTCGTCTTGCCGGCAGCGAGCAGGGAGGTTTCTACAAATACCCCAAAAGGTTGGCCGTTCAACCAGATTTCAGTTTCCTTGCCTTTTTGCCTGAAAATGAACTCCCGATCGCTCGTGCGAGCGACGATAACCCCCGTCCCGCCACTTTTTTGTTCGGCATAGGCCAGCACCGGTTCCTGAAAAATCGTTGTGAAAACCCCTTCCGCCGTGCTGTTGAAAAAGCCAGGTTTTTTCACATTCGACCGATTCAGTGAGAGCAGCGAGAGCATTTCTTTGTCCCAGGGAACAAGCGCGCCGGCAGCCTGCGCCTTCACTTTGTCGCGCAGCCCCTCCAGCGTTTTTTTCCAGGCCGGGCTTTCCGGATTGAGATTGATTCGGCCTAATAGTTGGGCAATCAGGTAAAAAGCCCCGACGACGAGCGAGCCGAAAATCAGCACCAGCATGAGCAGGAAGAAGAAAAAGCGCATCTTTTTTCTTTTTTTCTTGTGTTGAAAAAACGGTCGGCTCCAACGACTTTGCCAGCCATAATGGACGTGGTAGTTCGGGTAAAACTTTCGGTAGCCGCAGTAAAACATCTTTCAAATTCCATTTTGGAACAAAAAAGAGGGCAAACCGAAAGCCTGCGCCATTTTTTTCGATAAAGGCCGGATTGGGTGACGATGAAATGGGACGAACTTTCCGAAAGTTGTTGGCAACTTTCGAAGAGTTTAATGCTCACCGCAGCAAAGCCACACTCCCTTTTTCGCTCTTTTCTACCTCTTCGTCGGCCACTTTGTAGCGCGCCACGTACACGTACACATCCGACGGCGCCTCGGTACCGTTCATCGTCGTGCCATCCCAACGGTCAGTTGGTTCCTGCGCCTGAAACATCAATTCCCCCCAGCGCGAATACACCGAAAATTCCAAAATCTCTACTTCGCAATACCGCAGCTTGACACCGAAATCATCGTTCACCCCGTCGCCATTCGGCGAAAAAGCATTGGCGATGACCGGGTGGCAACAGTCCTTTTTTGAAATGGAAAATTCGGCGGTCAACACCGTATCGAGCGTAGTCAGTGTCACAGAGTAAGTGCCGTAATCATTGATAATCAATGAATCCAACTTGCTTCCATTCGACCACTCCACGACGCCGATACCCGTCGTGTCGGCGCGAAGTGTGAGTGGAAACGGCGCGCAGGTGTCGTAACCAATTTCCGGCGCAATGACCAAAGTCTGGGCAGAAGCAACAGAAACAAATCCAAAAAATGCCAAAAAAACAGAAAGAGAAAACCGGAGTATTTGCTGCATAAGATAAAAATCGGTGTTTAAAAACAGGTTGCAAAGGTAGGTGCCACTGCCGCTTTGCCACCCCGTCGCAGGCATTTCTGACAAAAATTCTTTTCCCCGCAAAGTCAAACTGACATTCCGTCAGATTTTTCCGCATGGCACAACGATTGAGGAAACGGTGGACAACACACATTTTCAAGACCAATAACCGGCTTAAAAATCAACTTTCAACGAATCAACAACATAGAATAATGGGCAAGATAATAGGCATTGACCTCGGCACAACCAACTCCTGCGTCTCCGTTATGGTCGGCAATGAACCCGTCGTGATAGCCAACGACGAAGGCGCGCGCACTACGCCGTCCGTCGTCGGTTTTCTCGACAACGGCGAGCGCAAAATCGGCGCACCTGCCAAACGCCAGGCCATCACCAACCCGAAACGCACCGTTTCATCCATCAAGCGTTTCATGGGGATGCGCCACAGCGAATCCACTTCCGAAATCGGTCGCGTACCCTACAAAGTCGTCAAAGGCGACAACGATACCGTACGCGTTGACATTGACGGACGCCTCTACACCCCGCAGGAAATCTCCGCGATGGTGTTGCAAAAAATGAAAAAAGTCGCTGAAGACTACCTCGGCGAACCCGTCACAGAAGCCGTCATCACCGTGCCGGCCTACTTCAACGACTCCCAGCGCCAGGCCACTAAAGAAGCAGGCGCCATCGCCGGCCTCGATGTAAAACGCATCGTGAACGAGCCGACAGCAGCAGCCCTCGCATACGGCCTCGACAAACGCGACAAAGACGTGAAAATCGCCGTGTATGACCTCGGCGGCGGTACGTTCGATATCTCGATTCTCGAACTCGGCGGCGGCGTTTTTGAAGTAAAATCCACCAATGGCGACACCCACCTCGGCGGCGACGACTTCGACCAGGTCATCATCGAATGGCTGGCCGATGAATTCAAAAGCCAGGAAAATATGGACCTCCGCAAAGACCCGATGGCGCTCCAGCGCCTGAAAGAGGCTGCGGAAAAAGCAAAAATCGAACTCTCGGCCAGCGCAGAAACAGAAATCAACCTGCCCTACATCACGGCAGTAGACGGCGTGCCCAAGCACCTCGTGATGAAACTCAGCCGCGCCAAGTTCGAGCAAATGACCGATTCGCTCGTGCAGCGCACCCTCGAGCCTTGCCGCAAGGCCCTGCAAGATGCAGGTTTGAAAGCCGGCGACATTGACGAAGTGATTCTCGTGGGCGGTTCCACGCGTATCCCGCGCATTCAGGCTGAAGTCGAAAAATTCTTTGGCAAAAAACCCAACCGCTCGGTCAACCCCGACGAAGTAGTGGCCATCGGCGCAGCCGTGCAAGGCGCTATCCTCTCCGGCAATGCCGGCGTGAAAGACATGGTGTTGCTCGACGTCACGCCGCTTTCACTCGGCATCGAAACCATGGGCGGCATCTACGACGTAGTCATCGAAGCCAACACAACCGTGCCGACCAAGAAGTCGAAAACCTATTCTACAGCATCGGATAATCAGCCGCAGGTGGAAATCCACATCCTGCAAGGCGAACGCCCGATGGCGCGCGACAACCGCTCAGTGGGCCGCTTCATCCTCGACGGCATCCCGCCCGCTCCGCGCGGCGTACCGCAAGTGGAGGTAACGTTCGACATGGACGCCAACGGTATCCTCTCCGTTTCGGCTGTGGACAAAGGCACCGGCAAACAGCAAAACATTCGCATCGAAGCCAGCACGGGTCTCTCGAAAGAAGAAATCGCCCGCATGAAGGCCGAAGCGGAAGCCAACGCTGCCGCCGACCGCGAAACCCGCGAACGCGCCGAGAAACTCAACACCGCTGACTCGCTGATTTTCCAAACGGAAAAACAACTCCGCGAATTCGGCGACAAAGTCCCGGCCAACCATAAAGAGGCCATCGAAAGCGCGCTCAACAACCTCCGCGAAGCGCACAAAGCGCAAGACCTCAGCCGCATTGATTCGGCTACCGAAGCCCTCACCGCCGCGTGGAATGCTGCCAGCCAGGATATCTACGCTGCACAGCAAGCCGCCAACGGCGGCAGCGCCGAGAATCCTTACGGCTCCGCTACCGGCGGCCCGGCAGGTGGTGCAGGGGGTGGCACCGGTGATACGCAGGATGTGGAGTTTGAGGAGGTGAAAAATTAAGAACAATAAAATAGCCACGAAGTATTGGCATTGCGCTATTACTTCGTGGCTAATCATTTAATAATCAATTATTTGACTTAAATGAGAAAGCCATGCTGATTGAAACTAAATTTCAACAATATGCTTTTTTTGAAGTCTCGCGCCCCCAAAGGGCGGGCGCAAAAACCCACTATTCTTCTATTTGAGAATAGGTGGCTTGCTCTTTTTCTCCATGCAGACAAAACACAATTTTGTCTTGCGCTAAAATGTCGTAGACTTTTAGTGAAGTTGGAGATCAAGAAAAATCAACTTCTTTAGTCCAAGGAAGTTTCGTTAGAAAAATCTCTTTAAAAAGAAAAAGAGACGAACCTGAAAAGGTTTTCAAAGTATAAACCTATTGATAATTAGGTTAAAAACATTCAAACTCCCGGCTAAAAAGCAGCCGGGAGTTTTTTATTTCTCCAAAATCCCGCATCAACGCGCACTCAGCGCCTGCAATCCCAACTTCTCAATCATCTCGATGACTTTGTCGCCCCAGGCAGGATTGGTGCTGTAACCCGGCTCGGCATCCGTTTTTTTCAGCCCCTCCACCACGCAGCGGTAATCGGAGCGGGAGCAAGCGCGGGCGTCGTCGTACCACTTGCGGGATTGAATGAATTTTCCGAAATCGAGCACGGCCTCTTCCGGCGAAATGTACATGCGGAACGGCGTGTCCGCGCCGTCGTCGTGTTTCGTAAAAGTCGGCCCTGTCCAGTCTTTCCCGGCCTTGATGACGAAAGGATTGCCCGAATGCTGGAAAAGATAACTCGTAAAACTCGATTCGTACACGGCGATACCGATGACCACCGAAGCCGGGATACCGATTTGATCTTCATAGGCGACGGCGGCCTCTACGTAAGATTCCACCGTGTAAACATCCGCGCCGTAAGTGTTGGCGATGCGGACGGAAATATCGTGAATGCGCTCGTGCAGTGTTGTGGTGATGGTACTGTTCGAGTCGTTTTCACCTGACTGGGCGTTGAGATGTTTCGTCACGAGGAAGAAGTTCATCAACAGGAAAGTCGTAAAATTGGGAGCAAAAGGCTTGTGAATCATGGCGTTAGCAATTTTAAGGTAAAACCTTTCGAGGCGCCTGCCGAACGTGCATCGGCAAACGTTGTCCCGGCTGGCCGGGCAAAAAGCGCCTCGTTTATCTGAGGAGGTTCCGTCTTGTTTTGGATGAAGAAAATGGCCTGAAATCCTGTGAAGCAGGAGGCTGTTGGCTCAATCTGCCAAACGTTGTTGCGGCTGTGAACGGAGGTTCATAATTTGCATTTTGATGTCCGAACGATTTCAATATTAAATAAGTTTCGCCGAGACTTTATTGTTGAGACAAAAGTCGGCCTCTCCCAATTTGGTTAAAACCCTCCAAGCCGTGAACTTCAAAAAACACCGTATCTCCTCGAAAAAAGGGATTCATCTCCCGGAATTCAGGGATAAAGCGGTGTGATAAAGGTGGTTTGGAGGAGTCATCTCTGTCGGGTCGCCTCTTAAAATATCAGCCAAACTTTAAAATTTCGGTAACAGGAAAAATTCATAGTCGCGTGTCGCCGAATTTCAATTTACACCGCCTGCACTTCGGGTATTTTTTGAAAATATTTGCGGCAAATCTGCCTGCCATGTTTCGTTTCCTCCCGTTCCTTTTTTTTGTTTTTACTGCCGAAGCCCAATCCTCCCTCACCGTCCTCACTTACAATCTTCGCTTCGACAACCCCGGCGACGGCGGCGACGCCTGGCCCAAACGCCGTGATTTTGTCGCTGCCCAAATCCGTTTTCACGCGCCCGATATTTTCGGCATTCAGGAAGGGTTGCACCGGCAACTGGAATATTTGGACGAGCAATTGCCCATCTACATCCGTGTCGGAGTCGGGCGCGACGACGGCAAGCAGGGCGGCGAATATTCGGCTTTGTATTTTTCAAAAAAACGCTTTGGCGTGCTGGCTTCCGGCACTTTTTGGCTGTCCGAAACACCCGATACCGTCTCGAAAGGTTGGGATGCCGCGCTGCCGCGCGTGTGTACGTTCGCGCATTTGCACGACAGCCTTTCCGGGAAAAAACTGTGGGTATTCAACACGCATTTCGACCACATCGGGAAAGAGGCGCGCCGCCGTTCCGCCGAACTTATTTTATTAAAAATCAAAGAAAAAAACACGACGAACGAACCTGTCATTGTCATGGGCGACTTCAATGCCGAGCCAAATGACGAGCCGGTGGCGGTATTGACGCGCGATTTGCGCGACAGTCGTTCCGTGAGCGAAGAGCCGCCTTTCGGGCCGGAAGGGACGTTCAATGCGTTCAATTTTCACGACCCGGTGCGGCGGCGCATTGACTATATTTTTCTGAATGAAAAAGGGCTTAAAGTGAAACAATACGCCGTGTTGAGCGATTCGCGGGATTGCCACTACCCCTCCGATCATTTGCCGGTGTTGGCGCGGCTGGTTTGGAAATAAAATAAGCCGCTCCGGGTACGCCCGGAACGGCTTCTCTATTCACCTCAAAATTTTTTCCATAGTTTGTTTGCCCTCGCGGCTTATTGTTTCCACAGTTTGCCGTTATCCAGCGGCGAACCTGCGGTGTCGGCAATATTGAAATTGTACCATCCGGCAGCCAGGCCCACCAGTGAAATTTGTACGCTGATTTCTTTGGATGCTCCCTGAATTTCGAGTGTTTGCACCATCTTGCCTGTTGCGTCGAAAAGCATCCAGCGCAGCGGGAAAGTTGCATTTTTCACTTCGCCTTCCACTGTTACTATTTCTTCGGCGGGGTTAGGGAAAACGCGGAGGGTTGAACTAGCGGTTTCCGTTTTTTTTTGAATTCCGTCGGCGCGGTTATTTACAAACCAGCAATTCTCGAAAGGAAGCATTTCTTCGTTGCCTTCACCTGTGAAAAGGAAAACGGCAGCGCCAAATTCGCGGGCGTAGTTGTTTTCAAAATGACAGTTACGAACAGTCGGGTGAGCGGCGTTGCCCTCTGCCATTATATAAATCGCACCGCCGCTTTTGCCAATAGCGTAGGGAGAAACGAACGGATCGCTGTTGTCGGCTCTGCCGCCGGAGAACATAAACCCATCCACCACACTCACTTTGTCGGATTTTTCGACATATAGAATCGTGTAGGAATTATCCGTGTCATCATCAGCTAGGCCGATATTGCCGCTCAGGACAGTTTTGAAACGCTCCCAGTTGCGCTGTTCCAGTTCCGTTTCCACGCCGGAGAATCCGCCATAGAGTTGCACACCGCCTTTCAATTTGAAAGAAATTTCGCGATTGTAGCTGTCGGTCGGCTTGTAAATACCAAGCGCGACCCATACCTGGTCGCCGGGTTGAGCGGCAAACAGCGCGGCCTGTAGATCAGTGAAGGCATTCTCCCAGGATGTGCCATTGCCGGCCCCGGTGGCATAGGCGTCCACATAAACGCGACGGGTCTGCGAGAAAGATGTCGAAGTGAGCAAAAGCAGGAAAACGAAAGATATTAAATAGCGCATAGCAAGCGGCATTTAGGTTATGGATATAGTTTTGGAGCGATAATCTTTACAGACGAATAAAGTGCCAGATTTTGCGGCAAACAGGGCAGGGTCGTTTTTTTACCGTGACGGGGGTAAGGTTTTGGCACAATTCGTCGCCTACGCGACGAATGAAAAGAGCGCGTATGCGAAATGGAGTAAGAAGAGTTTTGTAGAGCGCGCCGCCGGGATGGGCTTTAATGGCATTTAAAGTAGTCGAAGGGCTCGCGGCAATCGAGGCAACGAAACAGCGATTTGCAGGCAGTAGAGCCAAATTGCGAAATCATTTCTGTGTTCCGGGAGCCACAATGCGGGCATTCGAGGACGCGGCTTTCGCCCAAAAGAGCCTTTTTATCGGCACTGGCAGATTCCGGTGGAGCGATACCGAAAGCCTGAAGTTTGCGTCGGCCTTCTTCGCTGAGCCAGTCGGTCGTCCAGGCCGGGCTCAAAACTGTAGTTACTTTAACTCGTTCAAAACCACCTTCTTGCAACGCTGCACGAATGTTGACCTCGATGACGTTCATAGCCGGGCAACCGCTGTAAGTAGGCGTGATAATGACTTCCAGCGTGCCATCGTCGAGTATTTTTATGTCGCGAATAATGCCCAAATCCGCTACTGTGAGCACCGGGATTTCCGGGTCGCAAACCGCGTCGAGCAGGCGATGCGCCTTTTCAAGAATTTCCTCCTTTTCAATCTTCAAGTCCATTTTTCAAAAGCCGTTATTCTTCCGTTGTAACCTCAAATCTGCATCAAAGTTTCAATTTTTTCCCGTACTGAACCTCGTTCGCCACGTCGCATCAATCGCAGGCCGATTTTTATCCAAAAACCCGGCGCGACCATTTTTTTGGCAAAAAAAGCGACGGCACTATCCAAATCCCGAATCAGCCCTTTTTCCGTTTCGCTTTGTCGGGCAAATGCCAGCGCGGTGGCTGCTTTCCAGGCTGCGCCGCGCGCCACACGGATGCTGAAATGAACCCAGCCTTCGTCTTCGGTGCGCAACAAATAATCGAGCAAACTGAATGGCAACCAAATGTTGGCAAGGCGATCCTGCACCCGATCAGTGAGGGCTGCGATGATGTCGTTGATGCGGTCAAAGTCTTTTCGCAAGCCAAAAATCGCATCGCCGGAGCGGGTTTGCGCCGCCGCAATGCCGAGGTCGAGATTGATATGCGCATTGATTCCCAGCAAAATATGTTGCAGAACGGTAAAATCTTCTTGCCGGGATGCTTCAAATGCAGCCTGCCACGATTGGGTACAGGGTTGGCCAGCCTGCCAGGCGTCGAACGCTTCAAAATAGCGTCCGGCGAAGCGCACGTCCAGTTGTTCCATGCGCGAGCCATTCTCGAACAAACCCGCCTCGATGCCGTCGCGTACGGCAAGCGTCATTTTCAAATAAACGGCGGCGAAATAACCCAGCGGCGACTGGTTTTCTTTCGACCATTCGATAATTTGTTCGAGCCTCGTAATGACTTCGGAGATGGATTGCATGGATTTTTCCCAATAGAAATGCCCGGCAAGGTCGAATTAAATGTGCAATTCGCAAAACTCAAGGGCCCGCCGTTCCGACCACGCAAATGCTTTTTCCCCACGCATCAAAAAGCCGCAGTGACCGCCGTGTTCCGGCATTTCAAAATGAAAAAACGAGTGTTCGCGCGCCAATTCGACGGGCATACAGGCTGGCGTGAGGATTGGGTCATTTTGGGCATTCACGAGCAGGACAGGCACACGGATGCCAGAGATAAAATGCTTCGCGGAGGCATTTTTGTAAAAATCCGCCGCATCGCGATAGCCGCAAATCGGCGCGCTGAAATACTCGTCGAAATCGCGCCAGCATTTCACCGATTGAAGTTTGGAAAGATCAAGCCGACCCGGAAATTGAGCGTTTTTTATCTTGATTTTCTTGATCAAAGCCCGCATAAAACGACGGCGATAAAAGGCGTTTTCCCAGCGATCGAGTGTTTCAGAGCCTGATTCCAAATCACAGGGAGCCGAAAAAACAGCGGCAGCACGAACCTGATAAGGAAGATCTTTACCCGAAACGCCGAGGTATTTCATCGTGATATTGGCGCCCATGCTGTAGCCAACGAGTGCTATTTTTTCATAAATGCCTGATTGGGAAGCATGATGGACGATCGCGCTGATGTCCTCGATATCGCCATGATGATACATCCGAAATGCGCGGTTCATCTCGCCGGAACAGGAACGGCAATTCCAGGCGAGTACGTCCCAGCCGTTTTGAGAAAACAACTTGGCTGCGCCGAGCATATAAGAGCGACTGGAATTCCCTTCCAGCCCATGC
>Ga0073934_10009012_pt1 | contig 12997 bp, 12 predicted proteins | sample LarsenN4metaG_FD_76834 | JGI IMG/M metagenome (GOLD analysis project Ga0073934, IMG submission 76834) | Hot spring sediment bacterial and archeal communities from British Columbia, Canada, to study Microbial Dark Matter (Phase II) - Larsen... ...
GCCGTTCGTCTTCGGGAAGGCGCGGTCATGCGTACCTCATTTGCGCCGGCTGGAGCGGTTGCGGCGTTTGGTGGGCGCCGCCTGCGCCGCTTTCGGCTTCGGCGTCGGCGAATGTTTCGCGTCGTCGGCGGTCGCCGCGTCAAAGGCGATCGCCGGCAGCGCGCCTTCGATTTCGGGCCTTCGCGCAAGGCGGCTCGCCGCCGCCTGGACGACGCCGACGACGGCGGTAAGGCCCGCCCATTCATTGCTCATGTCGCCGAGAAAGCCGACAAGGCTTCCTTTCCCTTCGAGTGCGAGCATGATGTCTGTAAAGCGCCGCTGGAACATCGCATCGGCGCCGACAAGCTCGCGCGGCAGGCCGGCGAGGGCCGCCATGTAGTCCTTGATGAAGGCGTTATAGGAGACGACGTAAAGGACGGCGCCCGCCGCGGCGACCGCGGCGATGGCGACGAGCGTCGAGACATTGGTGAGGAAGACCGCGTTCGTTGTGTAGAGCCCGCGCATCGGAGTATAAAGGATCAACAGATTGATCGAGAAGATTGCGATCGCGAAGATGAAGACCGGCGTCATCTGGTTCTTGGCGCGCGCAAGCAGCAGCATCGCGTCGACATAGGTGAACTCGACCGCGCGCGCAGCATCGCCTGCTGTCGCGGCGGCGGCGCCCGCGGCGCGCCGGATGATGCCGGCGCCGGCGTCGCCAAAGCTTTCGGTATCGGCGACGAACTGCGTGACGATGCAGTAGATGAGGATCATCCCGCCGCCGAAGAGCAGCGTCGAATAGGGGGCGTAGATCGCATAGGTCTGGCGGAGGCGCTTTTTCGTCCTCGCGTCGGGATGCTCGACGGCGGAGGCCGTGTACGCCGCAATGATCGCGGAAACGAAAGCGAGCGCGCCGAGCGCTGGGATGGGATGCCGAGCTATGACGGCGACGAAATTCATCGCCGGGGTTGTCGCATCGACCGCCCACAAAAGCGTCGCGCAGGCGGCGAGCAGCGCCATCTCGCCTATCGCGCCCGAGCAGCGGCCGTCCTTGCCGGCGAGCTTGAAGCGCAGCGAATGGCGCTCGATCCACATCGGCCCCGCGCGCCAGTAGGCGGCGATGAGGAATCCGCTGGCGATGAGCCAGCCGACACCAATTACGATCGCGGAAATCGCGAGATCGTCCATCGGCGGACTATAGCGGCGTCGCGAGAGAAATCATGCGCTGCGCGTCAGCGACGAGCGTATCGTCCGGGCGCGCCGAATTGCGAATTACCACGGGCTCGTCTATGAAAAAGCATTGGTTGGATGTGTGATAATATATCAAGGAAGGACATGAAAGACATTCTGAAAAAACAGGACGCAGAATACAAAAAATCCGCAAAAGGCGAAACGACGGAATTCGCCGTGACGCCGGCTTCGGCGCCGAAATTCTGGTATCTCATCATTATCGGCGGGCTGGTTTTTCTCGCCGGGTTTCTCGGCTTGGGCATTTTCGGCTGGCTGATCGGCGGCGGCGCCGTCGCCTACGGACTTCTTCGCGATCAGCGGCCGAAAGATCACAAGGTCCCGATGGCGTTCAGCGTGACGCCGACTTCCGTCACCGCCGGTGGGAGGACGTTCAGGAAGGACGAAATCCACCGCCTCAGGATCGCCAATCCCTGGTTCGACCGCGCCGGGATCGATATCTATACGACGAACGCCAACGCCGCCGCCGGCATGGCGCACGGCATGAAGCTCGGCGAGCTTTGTTACGGCCTCACCGTCGAATCGGGCGGCAAGGCGCATTTGCTCGCCGGCGGCATGGACCGGACGACCGCCTTCGGGCTTCTCTCCGACGCGGCGAAAATTCTCGACCTGAAGGTCGACTGACGCGCAAGGAACCGCCGGTCGCTTCACGCGGCCCCGCCTCATTGACGCCGGCCTTCGCTTTGCCCGGCGGCGCTTTGCCCCTATATCCCCGGCGCATGACGGCGCTTGATCTTAAATCGGCGAATTCCGCCGCGGCGGCGGAGAAACGCCCGCTTTTCGGCCTGTCGCGGCCCGAGACCGCCGATGCGATCGGCGAGGCGCTTTCGCTTGATGTCAGGAAGGCGCGGATGCGGGCGAACCAGCTCTGGCGCTGGGCCTTTCATTACGGCGTCACCGACTTCGACGCGATGACCGACATCGGCAAGGACATGCGCGCCGACTTGGCGCGGCTCTTCAGCCTTGAGCGTCCGCGCGTCATCGACCGCCAGGTTTCGATCGACGGCACGCGGAAATATCTGATCGAGCTCGCGCCGGGCGCCGAGGTTGAATGCGTCTTCATCCCGGACGTCGGGCGCGCCGGCGCCTTGTGCGTGTCGAGTCAGATCGGCTGCACCTTGAATTGCGCCTTCTGCCACACCGGCACGCAAAAACTCGTCCGGAACCTCACGGCGGCGGAGATCGTCGGGCAAGTGATGGCGGTCAAGGACGACATCGGCGAATGGCCGTCAGGCGGCGAGGACCGCAAGCTTTCGAATGTCGTTTTCATGGGCATGGGCGAGCCGCTCTACAATCTCGACCACGTCGCGCGCGCGATCGAGGTGATTTCGGACGGCGACGGCGTTTCGATTTCGCGCCGGCGCATCACCGTCTCGACCTCCGGCGTCGCGCCGGAGATTCCGCGCCTCGGCGAATTGACCAACGCGATGCTGGCGATTTCGCTGCACGCGACGAACGACGCGCTCCGGAACGAGCTGGTTCCAATAAACCGGAAATACCCGATCGCGGCGCTTCTCGACGCTTGCCGGAATTATCCGAGCCTATCGAACGTCAGGAAAATAACCTTTGAATATGTGATGCTGAAGGGCGTCAACGATTCCGACGCCGAGGCGCGAGAACTCGTCCGACTCCTGAAGGACATTCCAGCGAAGATCAATCTGATACCGTTCAACCCATGGCCCGGCGCGCCTTACGAATGCGCGAGCTGGGATCGGATCGAGGCTTTCGCCGAGATCGTCAACCGCGCCGGCTACGCTTCGCCGATAAGGACGCCGCGCGGGCGGGACATCCTCGCCGCCTGCGGCCAGCTGAAGTCCGAAAGCGTCAAGGCGCGCGCGAGCGAGCGGCATAAAGCGCGGATCGAAGCGACGCCTTGATGCGCGCCGGACCGATCCTCATTGACGAAAAGGACATCGAGGAGCGGTTCATCCGCGCTTCGGGGCCGGGCGGCCAGAACGTCAACAAGGTCTCAAGCGCCGCGCAGCTGCGCTTCGACGCCGCGCGATCGGCGGCGCTTTCCGATGCAATCCGCGCGCGTCTTTTGAAGCTCGCCGGAGCGCGGGCGACGAAAGACGGCGTCGTCCTGATCGAGGCGTCTCGCCATCGCGATCAGGCGCGCAATCGCGCCGACGCGCGCGAGCGCCTCGCCGCTCTCGTCGAGAAGGCGGCGACGCCGCTGAAAAAGCGCATCGCGACAAAGACGCCGGCATCGCAGAAGCGCAAGCGCCGGGAAGCGAAAGCGCGGCGCAGCGAAGTGAAGCAGGGCCGCGCAAAAGTCGCTGCGGAGGAATAATCGTCGCGCGCCGGCGCGCGCGATCCGCGAACGCCGCCGCGGAGTTTCGCCCTATGCGTGCGCCGTTGAGGCGCTCATGAAAGCGTGATCAAAATCACGCCGAACGGCGATCGGCGGTCGACAGGGCCGGCTTTCTGTTTCATTCTGGGCGCGTCCGCAGGGAAGGGCGATGCGCCGCGATGCGAAGCCGCGCCGGCGCTCGAACCGAGGCCCCGCGGATGCGCGCCTTGGGGAGACCTCGGTCGTGAAGCGTTGCATTCGTTTCTCGTCGGCGGCGGCCGCGGGCGCGTTCGCCGTCGCGGGCGCCGCAGCCGGCCAGCCGCTCGCCTTCCCGACCGCGGAAGGCTTCGGGCGCTTCGCGAAGGGCGGGCGCGGCGGCGACGTCTATATCGTCAGTAACCTGAACGATTCAGGGCCGGGCTCGCTCCGCGAATGCGCCGAAGCGTCGGGCCCTAGAACCTGCGTCTTCAGCGTTTCCGGCGAAATCGTCACCTTGAGCCGGATCAACGTCTTGAATCCGTTCGTCACGATCGCCGGCCAGACCGCGCCCGGCGACGGGATTGCGCTGACGAACCGCGGCGGCCCCAATCTCAGCCAGCCGCTCTTCATATCCGCCGACGATGCGATCGTGCGTCACATCCGCGTCCGTCCCGGTCCCTCGGCGCAGACGTCGAACAATGTCGACGCGCTCCTCATCGGCGACGCGAAAAATGTCATTGTCGACCACGTCTCGCTTTCCTGGGGCACGGACGAAACGCTCAATGTCTTCGGGAATGGCGGCGTCACAAGCGCGCTTGCGGCGCCGAACACCAGGAACGTCACTATCCAGTGGAGCATGATCTACGAATCGCTCCGCAAGTCGACGCATTCGAACAAGAACCACAGCCGGTCGACCCTGATCGGCGACGGCGTTCAGGAAGTCTCCTTCCATCACAATCTGATCGCGCATTCGACGCGCCGCAATCCGAACATCGGCGTCACGGGGCAGGGCGATTTCGTCAACAATGTCCTTTACAACGCCAACGAATATTTCGGCGAGGCCTATAACCAGAACGGAACCTCGCACATCAACTGGGTCGGCAATATCGCGATCCTCGGTCCCGATACGCCGAAAAAATCCGACCGCTACTCGATCAATCTCTTCGGCAACGAACCGCTCGCGACCTTTCATCTCTACGTCCGCGACAATGTCGACATCAATCGCGCCGGCGGCGCGCAGGACGAGCGCCTCGTCGTCGACCCCAAGGACTGGTTCTACGTCAAGGCCGCGCCGCAAGGATCAGGCGTCCTTTCGCTCGACGCGGCCTCGATCAGCGGGCCGCAGCAGGCTTATCGCGACGTACTGTCTTTCGCCGGCGCGACGCGTCCGGCGCGCGATGCGGCCGACGCGCGCATCGCGAACGAGGTGCGCGGCTGCGCCGGCGGCATCATCGATCATCCCTCCGAACGCGGCGGCTGGCCGACGCTTCAGAGCCTGCCCGCGCCGGCTGACGCCGATCGCGACGGTATGGCCGATTTGTGGGAGACGGCGCTCGGGCTCGATCCCTCCGACGCCGCCGACCGCAATGGCGATCTTGACGGCGACGGCTGGACCAATCTTGAGGAATACCTCAACGAGCTCGCCGGCGATCACCTCGGGAGCGATGTCGGCCGCGGCGTCGGACCGGCCGCCGATCCGACATGCGGCGCCGCGATCGGCCCGCCGGTCGATGTCGGCATCAACATCTTCCGCGTCGATCCGCCGGCGGTCCGTCCCGGCGAAAGCGTCACGATCACCTTCAACGGAAACGGCGCGACCTGCAAGAAGCCGTGGAATCCCGACCTCAGCCCTTACCTCCTCAAGGGAACGAGCGTTGTCACGCTCAACGCCACGACGAAATTCGAATTCTTCTGCACACGGTCGAATTTGACCGACCAGCGAAGCGCCATCGCTTTCGCGACGCCGGACCGGACCGTTCCAAAGCCGCAGGTCGTCCTTACCGCGGACAAGAGCGCCTATGCTCCGGGCGAGACCGTGACGCTTTCCTGGACGACGGGATCGCCTTCGGCGCGCGTCGCCGGCGAATGCGTCGCCTCGGGGGCGTGGAACGGGTTCAAGAGCGTCATCGGCGCGGAAAGCTTTGCTGCGGAACAGTCAGGAGACTATCTCCTTGCCTGTTCGGGGCCGGGCGGAACTGGGACGGCGAGCGTCAGCGTGACCGTCGGCTCCACGCCTCCGCCTCCGCCCCCGCCGCCTCCGCCTCCGCCTCCGCCGCCTCCGCCGGGCGCCATCGCAATCGGCGCGACGGTTGCGACGCTCTCGAACGCGGCGGTGCACGAACCGCTCGGCGGCGCGCGCCTTGGCGTGCAGCCAAGCGGCGCTGTCGGCGTCGTCACCGCCGGTCCCGGCAAGTCCGGCGGCGCGACGTGGTGGCGCGTCGATTTCGCCTCAGGCGTTGACGGCTGGGTCCGGCAAGGATCGCTCGCCGCGCAATAGACTTTCGTCCGGCGCAATTCGCCGCGCCATTATTGCGGTCCGTCGATAAGCCCGCGCCGGCGGCCGCTTTCGCCTCTATTGCTGAGTTTCGAACCTTGAGGGGCCCATGAAACGCGCTGCGTTTGTCGCGGCTGTCGCGAGAATATTCATCGGCGCGGCCGTCGCGGAGGATTATCGCGCCGAAGGCGAACTGCTGGCGCGCGAAATCGTAGACATCCATCCGCGCGGACAAGAGATCGCCGCATCGCCGGAATACATCGCGGCGAAAGCCGCGCTCCTCGAGGAAGCGGCGGATACGGATCTTCCTCATTACGCGATCGCGCTCGGGCGGCTTTTCCACGCCGCGAATGACGGGCACACGGCGGCGATCCCGCTTTACGGCGAGGCCCCCGAATTCAAGTTCCGCTATCCGTTGAAGCTGAAGCGCTTCGACGACGGCCTTTATGTCGTCGCAGCGAAGGGCGCTGCGGAAAAGCTCCTCGGCGCGCGCCTCACGGCAATCGGCGGGCGCAAGATTGAGCCGTTGCTTCGCGACTTCGCCGGGGCGCAAGCCGCCGGAAATCGCGCCTGGCCGGCGAACTGGACCGCGGTCGGCATGACCGTACCGGGATTCCTCATCGGTCTTGACGCGGCGGCGTCGCTCGAAGCGCCGGTACGGTTCGAGGCCGTGAGAAAGGGACGGCGCCTCTCCGCGATGCTGACGGCGAGCGCGGAGGGGCATGAAGGCCTTGTCGACCTTCAGCGGCCGGCGCCGCCGCTTGCGTCTCTCGGCGGCGGGGCGACGAACTACGCCGCCGAAATCGCCGACGGGCGGGCGCTCGCCATCGTCATCGGCGCGATGGAGGACTCGGAGAAGAAATCCTTTGAAACCTTCACCGCCGAAGCCGCCGCCGCGATCGCCGCGACGAAGGCGGATCGCGTCATCATCGATCTTCGCGACAATGGCGGCGGCAACAACATGCTCGCCGAGCCCTTGCGCCGGACGCTCGTCAAGAGCCGCTTCAATCGTGCGGGCGGCCTTTATGTGCTGGCCTCGCCCGCGACGTTTTCGGCGGCGCAGAACTTCGCGACGCGGCTCGAGCGCGAGACGGACGCGCTTTTCGTCGGCGAGCCGACGGGCGGTTCGCCCAATCATTTCGGCGACGCCAAATTCGCGCATGCGCCGACATCGGGAATCCCTTACATCATCTCGACCTTGCGCTGGCAGGATTCGCCGCCCTTCGACGAGCGGCCCTGGATTCTCCCCGACATTCCAGCGCCGCCGGATTTTGCGGATTTTCTCGCCGGCCGCGACGCGGCCCTCGAACTCGCGCTCGCCCACCAGGCGGAGCCGGTCTCGGGCGACTGGCGAATGCGGGTCGTCCAGCCCTGGAAGCGCGACAGCCAGAAGAAGGATTGGGCGTTCTTCTTTGAACCGAAGTGACGGGTCAGCGGTCGGCGCGCGGACTATAAACGGTCAGCCTGATTTCGGTGATCCCATTGTCCGGCCACAGACGATCGATGTCGATCGCGGTCCAGGCGGGATACGGCTCCGCCATCCGCTCGTTCTTCGCCGCCATGAAGACCGCCGCCTGCGCCGGCAGGTCGGTGTGATAGGTCGTCATCTCGACGACGTCGCGCCAGGAAGCGCCGGCGGCGCCGAGAATCTCTTGAAGGCGTGAAAAGGCGCGCTCATAGCCCGCCGCCATCGACTCCGGCGTCGCTTCCGCGCCTTTCTCGATCCCGGCGACGACGCCGGAAACGAAGATGAAATCTCCCGCGCGGACGGCCGGCGAAAAGCCGTATTCCTTGACCTGCCATTCGAGGCCCTTGGGCGTGATCGGCTGGGGCGGCTCGGCGGCGGCGGGCGCTGCAAACGCGACAAGCGGAAAAAGAAAGGCGCGCATCGATGTCTCCTTTTTCCGCGAGCCATAGCGCGGCGAGCCGCTCACGAAAAAACATCTTCGCGTGACGGCGCGTTTCCGCTATGCGTCGCGCCCACTGCGGCGACAAGCGTCGGCGGCGCGAAGGAGCGGGCGATGGCGAGATTGAAGGGCGTGAAGAAGGTCGTTCTCGCTTATTCCGGCGGGCTCGACACCTCAGTGATCCTCAAATGGCTGCAGGTCGAATATGGCTGCGAAGTCGTCACCTTCACCGCCGATTTGGGGCAAGGCGACGAACTCGAACCCGTGCGCAGAAAGGCCGAGCGGGCCGGCGTCCGGGAAATCCGCATCGAGGACCTCAAGGAGGAGTTCGTGCGCGATTTCGTCTTTCCTATGATGCGCGCCAATGCGGTTTACGAAGGCCAGTACCAGCTCGGCACGTCGATCGCGCGGCCGCTGATCGCCAAGCGCCTCGTCGAGATCGCCAAGGAGACGGGAGCTGACGCCGTCGCGCACGGCGCGACCGGCAAGGGCAATGACCAGGTCCGGTTCGAGCTTTCCGCCTATGCGCTCAATCCCGACATCAAGGTGATCGCGCCCTGGCGCGAATGGGACCTCTTGTCGCGATCGAAGCTCATCGCCTTTGCGGAGGCCCACCAGGTCGAAATCCCGAAGGACAAGCGCGGCGAGGCGCCGTTTTCGGTTGATGCGAACCTTCTTCACACGTCGTCGGAGGGCAAGGTTCTCGAGGATCCGGCGAGCCCCGCGCCCGATTATGTCTATCAGCGTACGGAAGATCCGGAGAACGCGCCGGACAAGCCCGATATCATCGAAGTCGGTTTCAAGCGCGGCGACGCCGTGTCGCTTGACGGCAAGGCGCTTTCGCCGGCGCAACTGCTTGCGGCGCTCAACGACCTCGGCAGGAAGCACGGGATCGGCCGCCTCGACTTCGTCGAGAACCGCTTCGTCGGCATGAAGTCGCGCGGCGTCTATGAAACGCCTGGCGGGGCGATCCTTCTCGCCGCGCATCGCGGGATCGAGCAGATCACTTTGGATCGCGGCGCCGGGCACCTCAAGGACGAGATCATGCCGCGCTACGCCGAACTCATCTATAACGGCTTCTGGTTCGCGCCGGAGCGCGAGATGCTGCAGGCCCTGATCGACAAGAGCCAGGAGCATGTCGAGGGGACGGTAAAAGTGAAGCTCTACAAGGGGCAGGCGAGTGTCATCGCGCGCGCGTCGCCGAAATCGCTCTATTCGACGGCGCATGTGACTTTCGAAGAAGACGCCGTCTACGACCAGAAGGACGCGGAAGGCTTCATCAAGCTGAACGCGCTGCGTTTGAAGCTCCTTGCGCGGCGGAACATGCGATAGGCGGATTGCGTCCGCCGGCCGGCGATCTCATATTCTTGTCGTTCCCCGAATTTCAGGATCGAGCGTTCCGCCGCGCCGCTGCGGCGCGCCGGCGGCTCGCTCCGCGTCCGGCGCATCCCAATAGGTTGTCGAAGGGGCGCTGCAGTCTCAATTTCCTTCAGCGCGGCTTTCCGCTATAAACGACCATGGTGAGGCGTTGTCTCGGGGTCGTCCGTCATGAAGGGCATTGAAACAGTCTTCGCCGGCATTCTCGCGATCGTCGTGCTCGGCGTCGCGCTCTATTTGCTCGCCGGATCGAACATCTTCGGTCCGCGTCAGCCGGCGCCGCCGGAAATTGTCGTCGGGCCGACGCCCGGCGGGCCCGCAGTCGCTTCCGCCGAGGACGTCCTTTGCCAGTGCTACGATCAGGCGTTCGATCTCGCCGGCGAGAATGTCGGCGTCATGTCCTCGCAATATCGCACCGGATTTGAATCCTGCCGCGCCGTCGCCGGCGCGACCGGCGGCGAAGCCTGGACGGCCGGCTGGAACGCGCGCGTCTCGTCAAAGCCGTTCCAGGCGAGCTGCCGGGCGTGGCTGCGCACAATTTAGAGCGGCGTGCGCTGAAGTGTGCGCGGTTCAGCGCGTATACGCCGCGACAAGCAATGACTGGAGCAAGCGCCCCGATTCCGAAATATCGCGCGAAGCTCTAGCGGCCTTCCGTCTTCAAGGGGCGCGCAAGCAGCGCGGCGATAATTTCGTCAATGCCGCGCGCGCCCGAGACAAGGTCGGCGACCGCCGCGCAAATCGGCATCTCGACGCCGGCGCGCTTCGCCATCGCGATGACGGCGGATGCGGTCGCGACGCCTTCGGTCACGCTGCGCCGTTCGGAGAGAACGTCGTCGAGCTTTCGCCCGCGGCCAAGCTCCATCCCAAGCGACATGTTGCGCGAATGCGGCGACGTCGCCGTCAAGATGAGATCGCCAAGCCCTGAGAGCCCGACCATGGTCTCCTGTCTGGCGCCGCGCGCGACGCCGAGCCTTGTGAATTCCGCAAAGCCGCGCGCGATGAGCGCGGCTCTCGCACTGTCGCCAAGGCCGCGCCCGATGACCGCGCCCGCGGCGATCGCGAGGACGTTCTTGACGGCGCCGCCGAGTTCCGCGCCGACAAGGTCGTCCGAAAGGTAGGGCCGGAAATGCGGCGCGGCGATCGTCGCCATCCAGCGCGCGCCGATCGCGGCGTCGCTCGAGGCGAGCGTCACAGCGGTCGGCAGCCCTTCGGCGACGTCGCGGGCAAAGCTCGGCCCAGAGAGGACGGCCGGCTCCGCCTCCGGCCATACTTCGGCGAGGACCTCGGTCAGCATCTTGCCGGTCGACCGCTCAACGCCTTTTGAGCAGAGCGCGAGCGGCGCGCTCAAGGGCGCAACATCGCGCAGACGCTGCAGCACGGCGCGCGCATGCTGCGCCGGGACGACGAAGACATAGGCGTCCCGACCGCCGGTCGCCTCGAGGCGCGCCGTCGCGCGGAGCGCCTCTGGCAGCCGCACGCCGGGGAGGTAAGCCGCATTCTCCCGACGCTCATTGATCGCCCGCGCGACTTCTTCTTCGAGCGCCCAGAGAACCGTTTCGACCGCGTTGCGCGCGATTAGCGCTGCAAGCGCAGTCCCCCAGGCGCCGCCGCCGATTACCGCCGCCGAACGAAAGGGTGACGCCCGCCCGCTCATATGCGAGAATGATGATTGAACGCTTTGACCAGCATTCACGCCTGCCTGGCTTAGACTGCCTGATTGAGAAGCCGTTCCGATACCGAGGCGCCCGCATGCCGCAGACCGGCGAGGCCTTGCCGCCGCTTGATGAAACCGCCCGCGCCATCCTGGAGGCCGCCAGCAAGCGCTTTCTCCATTACGGCTACGGCAAGACAACGATGTCGGAGATCGCCGGCGACTGCAACATGTCGACCGGCAACCTTTATCGGTACTTCCCGTCCAAGCTGGATATCGCTGAGGCCTTCGTCCGGCATCTTCGCACGGAACAGATCCGGCGGATCCGCGAGGCGGTCAGCGCGCCGAAACTGACGACGCCGGACAAGCTGAGGGCGTTTTTCCAGACCAAGCTGAAGCTCGTCTATGAACGGTTCCACAGCCGGCCGAAGGCTTACGAGCTGTCGCAGGAAATCATGCGGGAGCGCCCGGCCTTCGCGGACGAGTGGGAGGCGGCGGAGGCAAGGCTCCTCATTGAAATCCTTGAAAGCGGGGAGATGACAGGCGACCTTGCCGTCTGCAACCGGCCAAGGACCGCCCGCCTCCTGCAGGACGCCTTTTTCCGGTTCACCTCGTCCGCTGTCTATTACGAAGGGGAATGGGAGGTGCTGGCGAGCGAGCTCGACGAGCTGATGGACCTCATCCTCGACGGCTTTGCGTACCGAAGGGGTAAGGAGACGCACTAAGCCATTGATTTTCTGATGGCAGGGATTAGCGGAATCCGCTCACAAACTGTTGATCAGTGACGAATGAATTAATTCGGAATTATTCATTGACTTCAGCCGGGCCGGTCTCTAGATAGTCGTCATCGCTTCTGCGGTGCGGGATAAGAAGCCCGAACTGTCGACGAAGCCAAGAACCAGACAAGAACCAGAAACGTGAGAACAGCCATGATCACCAACTCAAACAGCGCTTTCGGCGTCCGCTTCGCCCTTTCGCTCGTGCTTTCCGCGGCAATCGCCGCGGGGTACCTCTTCGCGATCGGATACCTGAACCCGGGCTTCGTCGCCTAAGCGCGAGGCCCCGCCTGCCGGCGCGCCAGCCGGCCGAAAATTCGACTTCGTCCGCCTTCCCGTCCTGTTCTTACGCCCCTTCGACCAGGACCCCCCTCCCCCCAAGGGCGGACGATCAAGGAACGCGGAAGCCACCCCCTCCCGGCTTCCGCGTTTTTTTTGCGCGCTTGATGCTGCAATGATGGCGCGCGGCAGCGCCGCTTAGAGCGGCGTGCGGTGAAGTGTGCGCGGTTCAGCGCGAGTGAGGCGCGAAGCGGCGAACGCCGCGACAAACAATGACCAGAGAAGCGCCCCGATTCCGAAATATCGCGCGAAGCTCTAGTGCAGCGCCGGCGCATCGACGGCATGATTGCGACGCGGGTCGCCGGTCGTGTCGTCGCTGAGACCATAGCGCTCAAACCAGCGCGCGCTCTGGAAGCGTTGGTCGCCGGGCAAAGTCACGATGGTTCTTTCGGTTGCGATCATCCGGTCGAACTCCGCGGCGGCGTAGGGCCTGCCGTGACATGTCGCGTAATCCTTGACGGGGCCGATATCGCCGGCCTCGCGCCGCCGAGATACCCATTCGGCGAGATGGCGCGCCCCGTAAGAGGCGCCCTGCCGCACCTCGCCGATCCAGCCGATGAAAATGTCGCAAGTGTAGAGGAACTCTTTGTTCGGCAGGTAGCCGACGAGCATGTTTTCCGAATGCGGCGCATCCGCGATGACATGAACGTCGAGGCGGTTTGTTTTGTCCTCAAGCACGAAGCGCGGCGCATCGATAAAGCGAAACCTGGCGTTCGTGACGGGAGGATTGCCGCCCCAGGCGCGCGACAGCAAACGGCGCATGAACCCTTCCTTGTCGCGGGTCGTCAGGATGGCGGCGCCGACGCGCGAGTAGAAGTGAATGGCGGCGGCGTGATCGTCATGATGATGCGTCGGGATGATGTAGCGGAGCGGTTTGCCGCCCATATGGCGTCGCATGGCGTTGTATGTAGCTTCGGTGTAGTCCGGCATGTCGCCGGCTTCCATTGCGACGAA
>Ga0073934_10009013_pt1 | contig 12994 bp, 12 predicted proteins | sample LarsenN4metaG_FD_76834 | JGI IMG/M metagenome (GOLD analysis project Ga0073934, IMG submission 76834) | Hot spring sediment bacterial and archeal communities from British Columbia, Canada, to study Microbial Dark Matter (Phase II) - Larsen... ...
GCTCTGTGGGTGCGCCCAACATTGCGTGCAGCGGACGGGCGGGGGCGTTGCCCCGCCCAAAGGGATTCTGCCCCTTCAAGTGTTTTCTACCTTCGGAATTTTCCTGCCAACTCCCCCGCCCGCCGCTAACGCCTGCCGTTGGGCTGCTCATAAAGAGCATTACATATGACGAATTACGCCTATCTAAATAGAGATAAACTCGCCAAGATTCATTATGTTCGCGTTGCTAGTCCCAATACAGATTATTGGGTTGATTTTTCATACGGAAAATTAAATGAGTTTATCGCGAGTGGCAAAGAGTTTTGCTTGGTAATCATTGGAAATGAGAATAAGGCTGCCGATTTTTATGCCATTCCGTTTAGTGTGGTATCTCACCTCTTCTCAGAGAGTTCTCTATACCAGCAACCTAAGAAGCGATGGATTGCCTCAATAACTCATCACCAATTGCGCGTTCGGAACACTATATCATCTGCAGATGTGGGAGCATTTTATGGGGCAATATATTTGCTTGATGCAAGCCAATCAGGAATTCCCGAGCAACAAGTTAGTGAGGATGAACAGAATGAATATGCCATAGAAAATCGGCGAATGGAAATAGAGGCTCGGCAGAAGCAATCCGTTTTTAGGTCTTTGGTACTTGAGAATTTTGAAGGCAAGTGTTGTATTTCAGGTATTGGTGAAACCGATTTGCTTATTGCGAGCCACATCATTCCATGGGCAGATAAAATAGAAAGCCGTTTAGATCCTGCAAATGGGCTATGCTTATTCAGTATGTACGATAAGTTGTTCGATTTAGGGTATATATCTATTGATGACGATTTCTGTGTTATTACCCATGATAACGAAAAACTGAGTCCTGAATTACGTGCCATATTGCAGAGCGTTCAAGGAAAAGTAATCGCAAAGCCAGTTAAGTTTCCCATAAAACCGGAATACATTCATTATCACAGAAGCAATATTTTTAGAGGGCGTAAGTGATTATTGAGCAGCCCAACACCATTTGCAGCGGACAGCGGCGTAGCCGCTGAGGGGATGCGCCGCGAGCCAGCAAAGTTCAGTGTAGGTGAAGGAGTCTTGCCTGCCCCGCCGCTGCCGCTAAAACCAACCGTTGGGCATTTCCTTTTGGGGCAAAAAGAGTGCTTGCATAATTGAGCAAAATGGTGTATCTTTGTTGTAGATACGAAAGGAGATGCCCGCCATGCTAACAAAGGTTCAGAAATGGGGCAATAGTCTTGCCCTACGAATACCAAAAGCGTTTGCGCTTGACGCACAATTAGACAACGATTCTGTGGTTGAAGTTTCTCTGGTTGATGGTCAAATTGTTATAAAACCTGTCCAATCACCGACGTGGACACTTGAAAAGTTATTGGCTGGCATAAATAACGACAATATTCACGGTGAAACCGATACAGGTGAAGCCATAGGTAATGAAGTTTGGTGAAACTATGGCATATATTCCGAATCGTGGTGATATTGTTTGGATAACCTTTAATCCACAGGCAGGACATGAGCAAGCAGGACGGCGTCCAGCCCTTGTTTTATCGCCAAGTGCTTATAACGGTAAAGTTGGATTGGCTATTCTGTGTCCTATAACCAGTCAAATAAAGAATTATCCGTTTGAAGTGATAATTCCAGATGGATTAAAAATCGGCGGCGCGATACTGTCAGACCAGGTAAAAAGCCTTGATTGGAAAGCCAGGCAGGCGGAATTTGTTTGTAAGTTACCAGCATCTAGTTTAGATGAAGTTTTACAGAAACTTGGCACTTTGATAGGTCAGTAAAAAACGGCATGGTGCTGGCGCGTTCAAAAAATGCCCAACATTGCGTGCAGGCGGACGGGCGAGGGCTTTTCGCCCCGCCCAAAGGGATTCAGCGCCGTTGAGCGTTTTCTACCTTTGGCTTTTTTCCGCCAATTCCCCCGCCCACCCGCAGGTAACGCATCCCTTTGGGCAGCAGCCAGTAAACGACACAAGGAAAAACATGAAACTACCTGAATACGAATATAAAGGGCTAATGGCAGAAGCATGGGATGTGTTACGTGGTGACACATCAAACTGGGCGGACCGCCATTTCTATCTCGAAATCATTCAAAAATATGGACAACCAGTTCTGGATGTTGGTTGTGGCACTGGGCGATTATTGCTAGATTATGCACAACAAGGAATTGATATTGATGGCGTTGATAATTCGCCAGAGATGTTAGCCATATGCAAATATAAAGCAGATGAATTGAAATTGGAGCCGAAGTTATACGAGCAATACTTGGAGAATCTAGAACTTCCACGCAAATATCAGATCATCCTCGTTCCATCAAGTTCATTGCAATTGATCACCGAATCGGAAGCGGTAGAGCAGGTAATGAAACGGCTATATGAACACTTATTGCCAGGTGGCGTATTAGTCGCATCAATGATGACTCTATGGAAAAAAGGTGAACCACTTGAGTCGGAATGGGAGAAAACAGCAGTTCGTGAAGCAGATGGTGCAAAGTTTCGCAGAGTGGCTCGCTCTTGGTTCGATCCTATTAGCGAATGTGAGCGTACAGAAGATTTATATCAAAAAATAATTGATGACAAAGTTGTAATGGAAGAATTGCATCAACGCTCGCCAGCAACACGTTCTTATAGCCAATCTCAAGCGAAAGATTTATTTGAAAAAGCAGGCTTCCAGAATGTACGGTTGTTTAGCGAGTTTACATTTGATGCTGTCAAATCTGAAGACAGTTTGTTCACTGTTATGGGACAAAAGCCGTTTTCTTAATAAAGGCTACCCAACACAGCGTGCACTTGACGGGTGGGGGCGTTGCCCCGCCCGAAGGGATTCAGCCCCTTTGAGCGTTTTCTACCTTTGGCTTTTTCCTGCTAACTCCCCCGCCCGCCGCTAACGCACACCGTTGGGCAGCGCAATGCCCGTAGGAGTAACTCAGATGCAAGGTTATAGTAAAGGTTTTGCCCGCGCCTATAACTTGAGATGGGCTGGATTTGCCAGGCAAGTTGCGCCGCTCATTCTTGATTTTTACGCTTCGACTCCAATCGGGCAAACGAACAAGTCCGTTCTTGATCTTTGCTGTGGAGCTGGGCATTTGGCAGTGCATTTTCTCGAAAGGGGATATCGGGTTGTTGGTCTTGACCTGTCAGAACATATGCTCTACCATGCCCAAGAAAATGCTCGTCAGTATATTGAGTCTGGTCAAGCCAAGTTTGTACAAGGCGATGCAAGCAACTTTACGTTGAATGAGCGCTTTGGATTAGTTGTTTCTACGTATGATTCACTCAACCATCTTGAAAGCGAACAGTCCCTTCGTCGATGTTTCGCGTGTGTCTATGCAGTCAGTGATGGATACTTCATTTTCGACCTGAACACACGGTTCGGCTTGAGACGCTGGAACAACATTTTTATAGATGACAGTGATGACGATGCCTTTGTTGTCACTCGCGGCATTTATGATGGGCAAAGTGATAAGGCTTGGGTGAAGATTAGCGGATTTTTTCGGCTGCCCGATGGACTCTATGAGCGATTTGACGAGACCGCGTTCAACACGGTTTTTGAAATGGAGAAAGTACAAGAAGCCTTGCTTGATATAGGTTGGAAGAATGTCTATTTTGCTCGGATTCAGGATTTGCAGAAACCGTTAGATGACCCCGAAAGGGAAGGACGAGTGTTTGTCGTGGCAAGCAAATAGTTTTTTATGGGCAAAGCCGCCCAACAAGCGCTTGCACCTGATGCCGCTGCGCTGCGCTTCGCGGCGCAGGTGAAGCGCAGGCCGTTAGCTGGTATACCTAAAAACAGCGTGTCTGGAAATGTCCAGTTCTGTATGTTTACTACGCAGGCGCTAAAAATCCTGTAACCATTGATACAGAATTTTGCTTCCGATAGCCCCAAAATAATACTTGAAATAGAACTTATGTTCTGTTATACTATAGCATAATCATGGTATGCATCTTACTCATGTTTTAGAAAGGAGCTCAATATGAAATGCATAACATGCAATCGTTCCCACTTTTTAGGTGAAACATGCAATCAGAATAATTTCAGCGGCAATTTACTTGACAGATTGTCTAAGTACGACCTGCCAATTTCTAAGTTTGAGCCCATTTTACCTAATTATGAATTGTGCAAAACTGAGTTACCACCATATCTACCAACCGTGCCTGTCAAAGATAATCTTAACAACGTGATAGGCTATAGAGATATGATGTCTAATACAATACACACTTTTGGTGGTGGCTTGCCTTACACTATCCAACTAAACACTGTAAGAGATCATATGGGGAGAATGGTTGGCGAATTGGGACCTGGAAATATGGTTTTTCCTGGCACTACCTTCAGGTTGCCTGATCCAGATTTTTGAAATGATTTCTGCCAGCCAACATTGCGTGCAGCGGACGGGCGGGGGCTGTTACCCCGCCCCAGGGGATTAAGCGCCTTTGAGCGTTTTCTACCTTTGGCATTTTCTCGCCAAATCCCCTGCCCGCCGCTAAAACCTGCCGTTAGCCCCTTCCTTGCCATCCTGGTCGTATAATTGGGACATGATAAAACTGACCGACAACGAAAAACGCGAAGTTCTCAAACTCATCGAAGCGGGCAGACCTTTGCCCGACAAGTACCGCTTTATGCTCTTTGACGACAAGCGCGAAGTGGAATTGGTTTGGAACGGCAAAACCAACGAAGTGACCAATATCGTTTTGCCATTTCAGGTCATTGAGCAGGTGGACGAACCCCGCGCCGAGAAGCCCGCCACCCTGCAATTGGATTTGTTCGACACACGCGGACGGCAAAAAGCGGGCTGGACGAATAAACTCATTTGGGGCGATAACAAGTTAATTCTTTCGTCGTTGAAAAACGGACCCATGCGCGAAGAGATTGAAAAGAACGGCGGGATTAAACTGATTTACATTGACCCGCCTTTCGATGTCGGCGCAGATTTTTCAATGGATATTGAAATTGGGGAAGATACCTTTACCAAAAGACCCAACGTATTAGAAGAACTCGCCTACCGCGATACCTGGGGCAAAGGCGCGGATAGTTTTATTGCCATGATTTATGAACGCCTGATTCTCATGCGTGATTTGCTGGCGGACGATGGCAGTATTTATGTGCATTGTGATTCAAGAGTAAGTGGTTATCTAAGATTAGTTTTGGATGAGATTTTCGGAAAAACCCATTTCCTTAATCAAATTAGTTGGCAAAGAGTATATTCACACAACGACTCAGCACGATATGGGAAAGTCACCGATACTATTTTTCTATTCGCAAAAAGTGACAAGTATATTTTTAATCGCATTTTTTCTGAATACAGCCAAAAATATTTAAAAATGTATTCAATGGACGATGGGGATGGTCGTAAATACAAGGTGGAGAATACTCTCGGTCCTGGTGGGCGTGGAAGTCAATATGAGTGGAACGGGATAATAAAAACTTGGCGTTATTCAAAAGAAACCATGCAAAAACTTCATGACAGTGGGTTGCTGTATTACACAAGTTCTGGATTTCCAAAGAAAAAAGTTTACCTGGATGAAGCCGAAGGTAAACCGTTACAGGATATATGGACAGACATAAACGTCATTGCTGGACAAGCAAATGAATTGTTAGGCTATCCCACCCAAAAACCCGAAGCCCTGCTGGAACGCATCATCAAAGCATCATCCAACGAAAACGACATCGTCGCCGATTTCTTCTGCGGCTCTGGCACCACGCTCGCCGTTGCCGAAAAACTCAACCGCAAATGGATTGGCTCGGATTTGGGCAAGTTTGCCATTCACACCACGCGCAAGCGCATGATTGGCGTTCAGCGCGAACTGAAAGCGGCAGGCAAAGATTTTCGCGCCTTTGAGATTCTCAACCTGGGCAAATATGAACGGGCGCATTACATCGGCGTCAATCTCAATTTGCGGGAAGAAGAACAGAAGAAACAACTCGAACAGCGCGAGAAGGATTTCATCGCGCTGATTCTGCGGGCGTACCGCGCCGAAGCAGTGGAAAACTTCAAAACCTTTCACGGCAAAAAGTCGGGGCGGATGGTGGCGGTGGGACCCGTCAATTTGCCCGTCACCCGCCTGTTGGTGGAAGAAATCATTTTGGAGTGCCGCGAAAAGCGCATCTCCCGCGCCGATATTCTCGCTTTTGAGTTTGAAATGGGCTTGTTCCCCAACGTGCAGGAAGAAGCCAAAGCCAAAGGGATTGACCTGGCGCTCAAATACATTCCGCGTGAAGTGTTCGACAAACGCGCCGTTGAAAAAAATCAGGTCGTCTTTCACGATGTCTCGTACATCGAAGTCAAGCCCATCGTCGAGAAAAATACGGTCGCAGTGGAACTGACCGACTTCTCGGTCTTCTACTCGCAAGATTCCGTCGAAGCCGCCGCCGCATCGCTCAAAGACGGCGGGAATAAAATCGTGGTGGAAAACGGCAAAATCATCAAAGTCTCAAAGGATAAAGCGGGCATCGTCACCCGCGAAGTCCTCACCAAAAAATGGACAGACTGGATTGATTACTGGGCGGTGGATTTTGACTTTGAGAACAAGCGCGAGATTATCCGCGTCAAAAACGAAGCCAGCGGCGAGATGGAAGAAATGTGGACGGGCGATTTTATCTTTGAAAACGAGTGGCAGTCCTTCCGCACCAGGAAAAATCGGACGCTGGAACTGGTCACGCCGCCGCACGAAGTCTCCCCTGGCAGGCGCAAGATAGCCGTCAAGGTGGTGGATATTTTTGGCAACGACACCATGAAAATTTTAGATGTCACTGTGACAGGCAAATAACCGTTTGTCATTTCGAAGGAGCGCCACCCCTCTTGTCATTTCGAAGGAGCGCCGCCCCTCTTGTCATTTCGAAGGAGCGAAGCGACTGAGAAATCTTCACCCCGCCAAGCAAAAGATTTCTCGCCTGCTCCCTCACATCCATTCGGGACAAGGCTCGAAATGACAACAAACAGGAGCATCCCATGAAAGACTACAACTTCTATGTCTACATCCTCACCAACTGGAACAACGAAGTAATGTATATCGGCATGACCAATAACCTTGAACGGCGGCTTTACGAACACAAGAACAAACTGGTTGAGGGCTTTACCAAGAAATACAACGTTAACAAATTGGTTTATTACGAACATGGAACTGATGTCCACGCCGCAATTGCCAGAGAGAAAGAAATTAAGAAATGGCGTAGAGAGAAGAAAAACAATCTAGTGATGACAATAAACCCCACCTGGAAAGACTTGAGTCTCGAATGGGAAGCGCCCAAGATTTCTCCCGATGGTCGAAATGACACTGCTTAATTTGTCATTTCGAAGGAGCGATAGCGACTGAGAAATCTTCACTCTGTCGAACAAGATTTCTCGCCTGTTCCCTCACATCCGTTCGGGACAAGGCTCGAAATGACAAACAAGGAAAACATACATGGCAATACACCCCGCCTTCCCCACCTCACCATACGAGATTTTGAATCCTGAACATCGCTGGTTTCCCGCCGATGAAGATTTGCGCGATTCCGCCTACGACAAACTTGTCCCGCCGCTGGTCAATAAAATTCGCAGAGAAGTAAAAACATGGCGCGAGAATCACTACGAAGGCGCAAGCGGGACAAGCAAAGCCTTATTAAATTGGTGGTTCAACCGTCAGCACATCCGCGAAGACCTGAAAGAATTTCAATATTATTTTGCCCAGCGCGAAGCCGTAGAAACGGTCATTTATTTGTATGAAGTGGCAAAAGTCAAAGATAAATATGACCTCATGCGTTACGATTCATCGGGCGCAGTTTCGACAGGCATGTTCGATGAAGACTGGCTCAGGTTTGTGGTCAAGATGGCAACGGGAAGCGGTAAAACCAAAGTGATGAGTCTGTTTATTACATGGTGTTACTTCCATAAACTTTATGAAGAAGATTCGCAACTCGCCACAAACTTTTTATTGATTGCCCCCAACATCATCGTTCTTGACCGCTTGCGAACCGATTTTGACGGCTTGAAAATTTTCTTCCAAGACCCGCTCTTGCCCGATAACGGGTACGCCTGTCCCGACGGAGGAGGGAAAGGTCAAAACTGGCAGGATGATTTTCAAATGACGCTTCACATTCAGGACGATGTGTCCATCGTTCGCAAAACGGGAAATCTGTTTCTGACCAACATCCACCGCGTCTACGCTGGAGACGAATCCGTCCCATCCTTCGACGACGACAATCTGGAAGATTACTTTTTGGGGAAGCGCCCCACAGGCAAAACCAACGAATCCAAAGTAGATTTGGGCGTGATTGTGCGCGACATTGACGAATTGGTGGTCATCAACGATGAAGCGCACCACATCCACGATAGCAAACTGGCCTGGTTCAAGTCCATTCAAGATATTCACAACCGCCTCAAACAAAAAGACCGCTTCCTTTCCCTGCAACTGGACGTGACCGCCACGCCCAAGCACAACAACGGCGCGATATTCGTCCAGACCGTTTGCGATTATCCGCTGGTGGAAGCCATCATTCAAAACGTGGTCAAACATCCCATCCTGCCCGACTTCGCCAGCCGCGCAAAACTTGTCGAGAAAAAGAGTTCAAAATTTACGGAAAAATACGGCGATTACATTCATCTTGGCGTGGAAGAATGGCGAAAGGTGTACCCCGAACATGAAAAACTGGGCAAGAAAGCCGTTTTATTCGTGATGACCGATGACACCAAAAACTGTGATGACGTTGCGGAATATCTCGAAAACACCTACCCCGAACTCAAAGGCGCGGTGCTGGTCATTCACACCAACAACAACGGCGAAATTTCCGAAGCCGATTCAAAGAAAAGCAAGGAAGAACTGGAACTTTTGCGCCGCGAATCGAACCTGATAGACACCTGGGACAGCCCCTACAAAGCGATTGTCTCCGTGCTTATGCTCAAAGAAGGCTGGGACGTGCGAAACGTGACCACCATTGTCGGCTTGCGGGCGTATGCGGCAAAAAGCAACATTCTTCCCGAACAAACGCTGGGGCGCGGCTTGCGCCGAATGTATCTTGGCGCAGACACAACCGAATATGTCAGCGTGGTTGGCACCGAAGCCTTTATGGAATTTGTCGAATCCATCAAAAGCGAAGGCGTGGAACTGGAACGGAAACCGATGGGCGCAGGCACGGCTGGGCACATGCCTATCATCATTGAAGTGGATAACGAAAACGTCAAAAAAGATGTGGAAAAACTCGATATTGAAATCCCCGTTCTCGCGCCGCGCATCTACCGCGAATACAAACGCCTCGAAGACCTGAACCTGAACGCCTTTGGGCATAAAAAAATCGAATACAAAAAGTTTTCCGAAGCCGAATTGCGCGAAATCGTCTTTCACGACATCACTACTGGCGAAATTAATCACACCACCTATCTTGATTCCGCCGCCGTCACGGATTATCGAAGCGTGATAGGCTACTTTGCCCAGGTCATTATGAAAGACTTGCGCCTGGTCAGCGGGTACGATGTGCTTTATGGCAAAGTAAAGGAATTTATCCGCGACCATCTCTTCACTTCCGCCGTTGACCTTGACGACCTGAACACCATCCGCAACCTTTCCGAACTCGAAGCCACCAAAACGATTATCGAAACTTTCAAAAGGCAAATCAACGCCCTCACCGTGCAGGATAAAGGCAGCGCGGAGATACGCGACACCATCAAACTCAGGCAAACCCGCCCGTTTGTCGTCAAAGAACAAGGGTATCTCATGGCGCAGAAAAGCGTTTTCAATAAAATTGTCGGAGACAGCCACCTTGAATTATTGTTTGCGTCCTTCCTTGAAAAATGCGGCGACATCATTTCCTACGCTAAAAATTATTTTGCCGTCAATTTCAGAATTGATTATGTCAATGCCGATGGAAATATTTCAAACTACTATCCTGATTTCATCGTGAAAACAAGTCCGAGAGAAATTTACATTGTCGAAACCAAAGGACAGGAAGACCTGGACGTTCCGCTCAAAATGGAACGCCTGAAGCAATGGTGCGCAGATAGCAACGCCGCGCAAAGTAAAATCCGCTTCGATTATGTTTTTGTGGAAGAAGAAGAATTTGAAAAATACGCTCCGAAATCGTTTGGCGAACTCGTAAAGCATTTCAGGAAGTACAAAGACAAAGAGCGGGTCTAACATTGCGTGCAGGCGGACAAAAGCGGGGTGGTTCTCCGCTTTTGGGTGGGATTCACACCACTGGCTTTTTTGGCCTTTTGGCACTTTCCCGCCAACTCCCCCGCCCGCCGCTAACGCCTGCCGTTAGGCGCTTGAACTCCTTCCGATAAGGTAAACAAGAAAACATGGCACCAGATATAGCTGAATCTTGGGAACAATTTCGGCAAGTCCTGGAAGTGTATGGTGATGTACATCTGGTTCTAAATCCACCTTGTTCTACTGGGCAAATTCGTGAAGTAGAGACACGACTTGGCTTTGAGCTTCCTCCTTCCTTGAAAGCGCTGTTGGCAATAAACAATGGCCAGCGCGTCAACAGTAATAGGGTCAAGAAAGGGATTTTCAAGAGCGTTTCAGGTTGGGATGTTTACGAAAGGCATATTTTTCTAGGCATTCGAGAAATTGAAACTGCATATAGGACGTTCATTGGTGACAGCGTTTTACGGTCTGAATTTGGTGTTAGTGAAATTCCTTTTGCTGTGGCTGGAAGTCCAAGAGAGTATAGGGAAGCATTCTGCCTCAATCGTTCAACGGGTGTTGTAAGTCTAATATGGACAGAGCATGCAGACCCCTTCAATCCTGCCGAATGGCAGGCCAAGAAATTTACTCGAGCGGAATTCTTAGCAGAGTTTATTCAAAAACAGATCGAGTTTTATCGTTAGGGAGCAAAAGTTATTACAAACCGCACCTAACGCGCGCTTGCACCTGACGCCGCTCCGTGCGCTGCGCGGCGGAGATGAAGCGCCAGCCGTTAGCCGCCCTGTACAATTGGATATAACAAGATTCTTCTGGAGGATATAGCGATAAGCTATTCTAAATTTAGGAGAACGGACAATGAGCGTATTTCCGTCAAAACACTTCTCGCTTCATCCCCTGACCGAGAACGTGGTCGCGGCAATCGCAAGCGACTCGGGTGCGGCAGTTAGCAACGCGGGTTTGGTCAAACTGGGTGGGCAGCTTGTTGTCTTCGACACGTTCATGACGCCCCAGGCATCTCTCGAGCTCAGTCGCGCGGCGCAGGAACTCTTTGGGTGTGCGCCGACTCTCGTTGTCAACAGCCATTATCACAACGACCACATCTGGGGCAACCAGATTTTTGCGGACTCAGCACACATCATCTCGACAATTCACACCCGCGAATTGATTGCCACTGCTGGCAAGGAAGAATTCGATTACTACTCGGCGAACGCGGCACAGAGGCTTGAATCCATCCGCGCAGAATACCACAAAGCAGACGAGCGTCAGCGCGCGGAGTTATCATTCTGGATTGCGTATTACGAAGGTTTGGTGGAAGCACTCCCAACTCTGCAAGTAGTCATGCCAGACTTGACGTTCGATAGCCACATGGAAATCCACGCCGGCGGGCGCAAGGCGGAGTTACTAGCCTTCGACGGCGCGCACACGGGAAACGATGCCATCCTTTATTTGCCTCAGGATGGCATCGTCTTCATGAGTGATTTATTGTTCGTCGGGTGTCATCCCTATCTTGCGGATGGCGACGCGTTAAAACTTCTGAGCGCGCTAAAAGAAATCGAGAAACTCGAGGCAACTCATTTTATCCCTGGGCACGGTTCAGTTGGCACACGCGATGACCTTGCCCTGATGATCGCCTACGTAGAACGTTGTTTGCAAATAGCACAGGAAATTCGCCAGTCAGGAAAAACCAGCCAGGAGCGCATTGCCGCGCTGGAAATACCTGAACCCTTTCAGGATTGGCGATTCACCAAGTTCTTTCAGATGAACATGCAGTTCCTATGCCAGTAGTTGATGTAAAGGAGGTCAACGGTCAAGCACCCGACTCGTCTGACGCGCTGGACTTCGGAACACAAGGAATCAGTTTCCGCGCTCAATAGCCTCTGTAAACAGTCGAAGGCGTCTAAATCCAGGCGGCTAACATTGCGTGCAGCGGACGGGCGGGGGCGTTGCCCCGCCCAAAGGGATTCAGCCCCTTCGAGCGTTTTCTACCTTTGGCTTTTTCCCGCCAACTCCCCCACACGCAGGTAACGCAAACCGTTGGGTGGCTGACGTGCAAAACAGAAAGTCGGTTTTGGGTTCGTCAAGCGGATGGTTTGGACTGAGTCCATGCGGTTTGGTTCTGCCCCGCAAGTGTGTGAAGGTCATGGTCGGTTTGCAACAGTAAGTGTGGTTTTAGGCAGGCGGTCATCTTCAGCAGGTCGGGTTTGGTTTTGAGTTTTGTCATGGCGCAAGTGGGTCTGACTCGTGGCGTCGGTGGTCAGGTCAAGGTGGTTTCTTCGGCAATGTCCCACAGGTGTGTAAGCAGGCAGGTTTTGGGTCAGGAAGGTTCTGTGCTTCGGCTGGCTTGCGGGTTTGTTCGTGCAGGGTTTCAGGGTCAGGTAGAGTTTGTTCAGCAAAGGGTCTTGGTTGGTTCGGGAAGTTCGGTCAAGTTGGTTTCAGGTTGCAAAGACGTTTCGTTGTGGGGTTAGATGTTCAATCAAAGTCAGCACAGTCGCATCGGTCAAGGCGTTGGTTGGTTGTGAGGCTTTGAATGGCAAGCGTGTGTGAAGGTCAGGCTTTTTGGTGATTGAAAAAGTCGAAGAGGTGTGCAATAATTTTCTCAAGTTAGTTGTGAGGCTGGCTTTAAGGCTTGGTGTCTGGCGTTCCGAGAAGCCATCCAACATAGCGTGCAGAAGACAGGGCTTCGCCCTGCGGGTACGGGGCGGCTTGGCTGGCAATCGCTCTGGTTGGCGAGTCTCGCCCGTCCGCCCTGCCGCTAACGCAAACCGTTAGCCCGTTTCATCGGTATTTGTAATACTGCTATGTGGCGCCAAATCAGGTTATGCTTAATCATTTTCTACCAAGAGACTAGCTAATGAAACTCAAAGTTACACTAATAA
>Ga0073934_10009014_pt1 | contig 12993 bp, 12 predicted proteins | sample LarsenN4metaG_FD_76834 | JGI IMG/M metagenome (GOLD analysis project Ga0073934, IMG submission 76834) | Hot spring sediment bacterial and archeal communities from British Columbia, Canada, to study Microbial Dark Matter (Phase II) - Larsen... ...
CGGCCTCCGCCGCGCCTCCGCCGTGAATCCCGAAGCCCACCGCCATTACCTGCGCGGACGTTATCACTGGAACCGCCGCACCGAAGGCGGTCTCCAACTCGCCATCAACTACTTCCAACAAGCCATCGCCGCCGGCCCCGCCTACGCCCTGGCCCACTCCGGCCTCGCCGAAAGCTACGCCGTGCTCAGCTACTACACCCCCGTGCCGCCCGCCGAATGCGCTCCCAAGGCCATCGCCGCCGCGCGCCGCGCCCTGGAACTCGACGAAACCCTCTCCGAGGCCTGGAACGCACTCGCCCAGGTGGAGGCCGACCACTACTGGCAATGGGACCTGGCCGAACAGCACTTCCGCCACGCCATCGCCCTCAACGACAACAACGCCGACGCCCACCACTGGTACAGCGAGTTCCTCGCCGCGCTCCGCCGCTTCGACGAGCAGCAGCGCGAACTGGAGCGCGCCGCCCTACTGGACCCCCTCTCGCCCATCATCGCCACCAATCAGGGGCACGTCTTCTACTTCTCCCGCCGCTTCGACCTCGCCGCCGACAGATACCGCCGCGCCATCCTCGACCACCCGAACTTCCCCAATCCCCACCGCGACCTCGGCCGCGTGCTGCTGGCCACCGGTTCCCCCGCGCAGGCCATCGAGCCTCTCACCCGCGCGCAACAACTCGGCGGCGCTCATACCGATGCCGGACTCCTCGTTATCGCCCATGCCCGCGCCGGGCAGCCCGCGCAAGCCCGCCTCCTGTACGATTCCCTGCTGGCGCGCGCGCAACGCGAGTACGTCACGCCCTACACCCTCGCGCTCGCATCCCTGGGACTCGGTGACCACCCGCGCGCGCTGGACCTCCTCGAACAGGCCGCCGCCGAGCGCAGCATACCCATGAAATGGATCGGCGTCGAACCCTTGTTCGACCCCATCCGCGCCGAGCCCCGCTTCCAGGCTCTGCTCCGCCAGATGCGGCTCCCCTGACTCCCGGCCGCGCCCCTACATCGTCCGCGGACTGGCCATGTCGTACGCCCCCGGCGTGATCGTCGTCGGATATCCCGTCGCCGGATCGAACCGGTACACCGGACCTTCCCAGGCCCCAAAATCGATCGTGTTGCCGGCGCTCCGCCCGCCGCTGTAGCGCGCCGTGTTGCGGTGGTAATACTGCGTGTCGCCCGCCGCGATCACCGCCGCCCCCGAATAGAGCGCCAGCTCGCCGCACAACCGCTGCCCGTCCCCGCGCGTGCCTTCGTTTCCCGGCGCCGTATCGGCCGGAGCACAGGCAAACAGCGCGATCGTCCGGATCAACCCGTTCCACCGCGACGTCTTCTGCACGTTGTGAAAGCCCAGCCCCTCGCGCCCCAGGTGCAAACCGAAGCCGCCCCGCTCCACGCCCGTGCACACGCGCTCGCTCAGGTTCAGGTCGCCCTCATAGCCATGACAAAAGATGTGCAGCATGTCCAGCCCGCCGCACGAACGCGCATGCCAAGCCACCCCGTTGATAATCGACGTCACGCTCCGGCTCCCATTCACCAAAAACACATAGTTGTAGTGGAGCGGCGTGCGCCCCTCCAGCCGCGTGTCATGCGGAATCATCGTCCGTCTCAAGGGCAGTTCTTCCTCCTGAGACCGAACGCGACACGCGCCGCGGCAGTGGATCAGACGAAAACGCCTGAGAACTCCCGGATCGACCCGGCTACCATCCCCCGCGCCCCGCGCGACAACCACTCACCCCTTCATCGCACAATTCGCACGGCAGGAGCCGTCTAGCGGATGCGGATGCGAGTGGGCCCGACCACGGTAAGCCGCCCCTGCAGGTCCAGACGGATGAGCTCTGGCAATCTCTCCCGCAGGAACTCCATCACAGCCCCGCGCCCCGAACGCGGCGGGCGCAACAGAACGACCACGCCATGTTGCCCGGCAGGATACTCCTCGAGGTTGGCAATCCCCTTGTAGAGCGTGAGGAGAACGCGGCTCGCCTCGGCCGCCGCGGCCACCACCACGGGGTCCTGGGCTCCAGCCAGGCGCTCATCGTGCACGGTATCCGCATCGAATCCCATCGCACCCAGCATGGCCGCCACTTCCGCCGGCAGGTTTTCATCGATCTCGAATTTCACGACGCGCGCAGTGGGAGCAGGCGCTCCTCATGAGCTAGTTCCGCCGCATACGCGAGCGCCGCCCGGATGTGCACGGCGCGCAACGTGGGGTAGCTGTGCAAGATCTCCTCCGGCGTGCTCCCCTCGCCCAGGCTATCCAGGATGACCGTCACCGGAATCCGCGTTCCCTGCGCGCAAAGTTCGCCTCCGCATACCAGCGGATCGCGACTCAGATGCTCATGCCAATCCACCATGGCTCTATTGTAGTGAGATTCGCTCGACGAAACGCCGGGCCTCCGCGACCTCTGCGCTACACTGCCTTCGTGCTCCCCACGGCCCTCTTGCTCTCACTCGTGGCCATTCCCGCCGTTGCCCAGGAGCCCCGCGCCGGCGAGGTCTGCGAGCACTCTCCCGCACGCGGCCCCTGCTGGCGGCTGGAAGCGCGCGCCGGCCGCGTCGTCAGCACGCCCACGCTCGACGGCAAACCCTCCGGCCCCTCGCACGATCTCGGCCCCTCGCTGCCCACCGCGCCTTCCTCCTCGCCAAACCGCTTCCCCACCGCCGCCATTTCGTTCGCATGCGGCGCTCGCGCTGTCCTCTCCTATGCTCTGCCCGCCCGCTACCGCGCCACCGCCCCTGGCGTCACGGTCTGGGTCGACTTCTTCGATTGCGCCCTTCGTCCCGTTGAGTCCATCACGCGCGGCCACCGCGCCGCCGCCTTCCGCAAACTCACCCTTGCCACCTCCACCGGCCCCGCTCCCGCCCTCGCCGAAGCCATCCTCATCGACTTCCGTGGCGACGCCGCCATCGCCTCCCAAACCGAGGTCTGGCTCATCAGCCCCGCCGGCAAGCCCCAACTCCTGCTCGCCCGCCACGCTCGCTTCGAATCCGCAGACCTCGCGCCCGATGGCTCCACCCGCGCCCTGCGCCTCACGCAATTCACCCCAGGTGCCGCCACCGTGGATGACCGTTGGCCTCCGCTCCGGCTCGTCTGGAATTCCCGCATTCAGAACTTCGAGTAGGAATTCTCACCACCACCCCGCCTCCCCCCGCTACACTAACCTCATGCCCCACCGCGCCATCATCACCGGAGCCTCCGGCGGCCTCGGCACCGTCGTCGTCATGGCCTTCGCCGAAGCCGGTTGGGAGGTCGCCGGCCTCGACCGCAGCTCCGGCGCCGACTTGAGCACCCCCGAATCGGCCCGCGCCGCCGTCGACCGCGCCGTCGCCACCCTTGGCGGCCTCGATGCCGTCATTCACCTCGTCGGCGGCTTCACCACCGGCACCATGGCCGATGCCCCCGACGAAACCTGGCGCAAAATGTGGTCGCTCAACTTCGAGTCCGCCCTCTACGTTCTCCGCGCCGCCGTCCCCCATTTCCAGGCCAACGGCGGCGGCAGCATGGTCGTCGTCGGCTCCAAGGCCGGCCAGGAACCCAGCCCCGGCGTCACCCCATACGCCGTCTCCAAGGCCGCCCTCCACGCCCTGGTCCGCTGCTCGGCCGCCGAACTGGCCGGCACCGGCATCACCGTCAACGCCGTCCTGCCCTCCACCATCGACACCGCCGCCAACCGCGCCGCCATGCCTGAGGCCGACCCCCGCCGGTGGGTGAAACCCGCCAATATCGCCTCTCTTTTGTTATGGATGGCCTCACCTCAGGGACGCGACATGACGGGCGCCATCGTCCCCCTCACCGGCGAATCTTGAGCCACCCGCGCCCCTTGACGGGCCGTTGGCCCCACCTCCTGCAAAAATTCAGCATGAATTCACGACCGCGGTGAGCCAAAGCGCACCCGCCTTCCGCGTAGTTAGGATTAGGGGTATGGACAGACCCACATTATTAACCCAAGCCGAACTGGAAGAGGTGTTCCGCCAACTCCCTGGCTGGACCTACCTGAACGGCAAACTCCACCGCGAATACCAGTTCAAGGACTTCGTCCACGCCTTTGGTTTCATGTCCACCGCCGCCATCGCCAGTGAAGCCATGAACCATCACCCGGAGTGGTGCAACGCCTATAGCCGCGTCGTCGTCGACCTCTCCACCCACGACGCCGGCGGCATCACCGAACTCGACGTCGAGCTAGCCAGCAAAATGGAACTGATCGCGAGGAAACTCCTCGCCTAACCATGCACACCCAGGCCCCTCTCTCCGCCCTTGCCCTCTCCGCCGCGCTCCTCGGATTTCCAGCCCTCGCCGCCGCCCAGGAACGCTTCCCCGGCTCGCCCGATCTGGACCGCGCCATCCAACAGGCCATCGCCGCCAAACAGATTCCCGGCGCCGTCTGCCTCGCGGGCCAGCCCGGCCGCATCCTCCACCGCCAGGCCTACGGCAACCGCGCCCTCGTGCCCGCGCCGGAGCCGATGACGCTCGATACCGTCTTCGACGCCGCCTCCCTCACCAAGGTCGTCGCCACCACCTCGGCCATCATGCGCCTCTTTGAGCAAGGCCGCGTCCGCCTCAACGACCCCGTCACCACCTACCTGCCCGCCTTCCAGGGCGGCAAGAGCGACATCACTGTCCGCCACCTCCTCACCCATTACTCCGGACTCCGCCCCGACATCGACCTCGAACCCGAATGGTCCGGCTACGAAACCGGCATCCAAAAAGCCCTCATCGATAAACCCGTCGCCGCTCCCGGCGACCGCTTCATTTACTCCGATATCAACTTCATCCTCCTCGGCGAAATCGTCCGCGCCGTCTCCGGCCAGATGCTCCCCGACTTCGTCCGCCAGCAGGTCTTCGAACCGCTCGGCATGACCAACTCGCGCTTCCAGCCACCCCCCGAATGGCGTCCCCGCATTGCCCCGACCGAACTCCTGCAGGGCCAATCCGAACCCCTCCGCGGCATCGTTCACGACCCCACCACGCGCTTCATGGGCGGCATCGCCGGCCACGCCGGCCTCTTCACCACCGCTGCCGACCTCTCCCGCTTCGCCCAGATGCTGCTCAACCTCGGCGTCTCCCCCGAAGGCCGCCGCATCTTTCAGGAAGTCACCATCGCCAAGTTCACCGAACCCAACTCGCCGCCCGACCGAACCCAGATCCGCGGCCTCGGCTGGGACATCGATACGCGCTTCAGCTCCAATCGCGGCGAACTCTTCCCCATCGGCTCCTTCGGCCACACCGGCTTCACCGGCACCTCGCTGTGGATCGACCCGCGCTCGAAAACCTACGTCATCCTGCTTGCCAACTCCGTCCACCCCCGCACCGGCATCAACCTCTCCCCCCTGCGCTCGCGCGTGGCCACCATCGTCGCCGCCCACACCGGCACCGTCGCCCAGGGCGTCCTGTTCACCGGCTACAACGAGGCCATGACCGCCACCACGCGCAAGGTCGACCGCAACGGCGCCGTCAAAACCGGCCTCGACGTCATGGTCGAACAGCAATTCGCCGCCATGGCCGGCCGCAACATCGCCCTCATCACCAACCACACCGGCATCGACCGCACCGGCCGCCGCAACGTCGACCGCATGATCGAGGCCGGCGTCCAACTCACCACCCTCTTCAGCCCCGAACACGGCTTCGCCGGCACCGAGGACCACGAGAACGTCAAAAGCATGCGCGACGCCGCCACCGGCCTGCCCATCTATAGCCTCTATGAAGGCGAACGCCGCACGCCAACCTCGGAAATGCTCCACGGCGTCGACGCCCTCGTCTTCGACATCCAGGACATCGGCGCCCGCTTCTACACCTACAGCTGCACTTTATATAACGTGATGGAACTGGCCCAAAAAGCGAAGCTGCCCCTCTTCGTCCTCGACCGCCCCAACCCCATCTCCGGCGTCCGCGTCGAAGGGCCCATGCTCGATCCGGAATTCGCCAGCTTTGTCGGCTGCCTCGACGTCCCCGTCCGCCACGGCATGACCTTCGGCGAACTGGCCGGCATGGTCCGCGCCGAAAAGGCCTGGACCTTCCCCCTCACCGTCGTCAAAATGCAGGGCTGGCAGCGCGGCGATTGGTACGACGAAACCGGCCTGCCGTGGGTCAACCTCTCCCCCAACATCCGCGGCATGCACGCCGCTACGCTCTACCCGGCACTGGCCATGCTCGAATATTCGCGCAACTACACCGTGGGACGGGGAACGGATGCCCCGTTTGAATGGGTCGGCGCCGACTGGATCGACGGTCCGGCGTTCGCCGCCGCCCTCAATGCCCGCCAGATTCCCGGCGTCCGCGTCTATCCCGTGAAGTTCAAGCCCGCCAGCTCAAATCTGGAGGGCATCCCCGTGCAGGGCGTGCGCTTCTTGATTACCGATCGCGAACAGTTCCACGCCACCCGTCTGGGAATGGAGATCGCCGGCATGCTCCAGCGAATGTATCCCGGCCGCATCCGCTTCCTGGACAACGCCAAACTCATCGGAAGCCGCCGCGATATGGAGGACCTGCAGAGGGGGGTCGATCCCCGTATCATTCACGACCGGCAGGAAGAACAACTCAAAAACTTTCTCGCTCGCCGGGCCAAACACCTTCTCTACTAAGGAGTTCGCGCCCCCCGAGCTTGCCTCCCGGCACTCGCGCCGCGGAGTTCCCGACCCGCGCGCGCCGCCGGCTGCTAGTTCGCCGCCTTCACCAACCCCAATTTCGCTTTTTCCTTGGCTTCACGCTTCCGCGCCTCGGCCAACCAGGCCGGCGGTCGTCCGCGGCGCTTGCCCCGGCCCTGCGCCAACCGCTCCAGCGTGATGATTGCCTCTTCAATTTGCTCGCGTTCCTGGCGTAATTCATCCAACATTTTGGTGACGTCCATCTCGCGGTCTCCTTGTTTCCAGGTGCTCCGTCCGGAGGTCGTTCCGGTTTCGGAACGGATGGGCATCAGGCCGATACCATCCTTCCACTTTATACTGCATTCATTCGCAGCTTTCAAGCGTTTCTGTTCTGTTTTTGGAACAGATGGCGGACTTAGTTGATTTTTTCCGAAAATTCCACAGCAGCCATCAGCGAAATCCGAGTAGCCGGACGAAATCCAGTCTCACTCCCATCCCGCCACCCGTCCCGCCAACGCCGCACACACGACGCCACAAGGTTGATTGCGCGGCACCCCGGCCCCGCCCCTGCCGCGCGGTGCCTCCCCCAGCGGCATCCGATCCCTCCCCCGCGCTGGCCCGCCCTTAGACTGGAACTCCGCGCTTCTTCCAATAAAAGTAAAACGGTAATCCCGCCAAAATCAACCCCAGCCCCATCACCGACTCGCGCGGCGAATCGGTCAGCGTCGACAGGATCAGCGCCCCGGCCACCAGCACAAACAAAACCGGAACCACCGGATACCCAAGCGTCTTGTAAGGCCTTGGAATATCAGGACGTTTCCGCCGCAACACAATCACCGACGCGGTCGCCATCGCATACAGAATCCAGCTTGCGAAGATCACGTAGGTGAACAGCTGCTCATACCGCCCGCTCAGCACCAGCAGCGCCGACCACGCACTCAACAGTAAAATCGACACCGAAGGCGTGTGGTATTTCGGGTGCACCGTCGCCACTTTCCGGAAAAACAGTCCATCGCAGGCCATCGCAAACGGCACGCGCGAACCCGACAGAATCGAGCCGTTCAGTGCCGCGAAGATGGAAATCATCGCCGCCACGCTCACCGCCGCCGCCCCCGGAGCCCCCAGAATCCGGTCCATCATGGTGGCCGCCACACGGTCGCTCGCGGCCACGTCGGCCGCCGGCAGCACATAGAAATAGGCGAGATTTGTCAACAAGTAGATGATCACCACGGCCAGCGTGCCGAACGTGAGCGCCCGCGGCAGATTCCGCTGCGGGTTCTGGATCTCGCCGGCCACCATCGTCACGTTGTTCCACCCGTCATAGGCCCACAGCGCCGCCACCAGCGCCGCGAAAAACGCCGCCACGCCCCCGGCCACCGGAATCGACGTTCCCAGGTTCGATACCGACCCCTGCGGGCTCCCCAGCCCCACCACGATGATCACCCCGATCAGCGCCACCTTCAGCACCGTCACCGCCACCTGCACCCCGCCGCCCACCTTCACGCCAAAGTAGTTCACCACCCCCAGTCCCATCGTCACCGCCATGGCCAGCAACTGCCCGTGGCTCACCTCCAGCGGACCCCAATCCTTGCCCAGCGGAACCGGCACGTGCGTGAACACCGTCTGGAGATTGGGCTGGAAATTCGCCAGGTAATAGAAAAAGGCCGTCGCCAGCGTCGCAATCGAGCCCGCCTTGGCCACCCACATCTGCGTCCAGCCGTACAGGAACCCGAACACCGGGCCGTAGGCCTCGCGCAAATACACATACTCGCCGCCCGACTCGTCGTACATGCCCGCCAGCTCGGCGTAGGTCAGCGCCCCGGCCAGCGTCAGCAGCCCGCCGAAGATCCATACGAAAAACACCATCTCCGGCGACCCCGTCCGCAGCACCATCGTCTTCGGCACCAGAAAGATGCCCGACCCGATCACCGTCCCCACCACGATCGAGGCCGCCCCCCACATCCCCAACTCGCGGTGCAGGCCCGCCCCGCGCGTCTCCGTCGTCGTTGTCTTCACGAGTTCTCCCTTTGCGGAATGAGATAGGAGACGCACAGCGCCGTCACGAAGGTAACCGCCGTCCCAATGAGCACATACCAGGTCCACGCGATGGTCGTGCCCAGCCGTACGTACAACATCACCAACAGCGAGGCCGCCATGCCGGCAATCGCCGCCTGTTCGCCCACCCGTTTGGTGAGGATGCCCAGCAGAAACGTCCCCAACAGCGCGCCATACACCACGCTCGCAATGCCCAGGCCCGCTTCGAGCACGCTGGTCACCTGCTGGGCGATCAGGGCAATGGCGAAGAGCACGCCGCCCCACACCAGCGTCGAACGCCGCGCGAAGCTCAGCCACTGTTCATCGCTGCGGTGTTGCCCGCGCGCCTCGGCCACCGGCTTGTAGAAATCCATCACCGTCGTCGAGGCCAGCGAATTCAAGGCCGCCGACAGGTTCGACATCGCCGCCGCCAGAATCGCCGCGATCACCAGCCCGGACACCCCATGCGGCAGGTTGTTCCAGATGAACTCCGGATAGATGCGGTCCGGCTTCGCCGGGGCCGCCCAGCCGTTGTCCTGGTAGTGCACGAACAACATTAGCCCGATCATGAGAAACAGCGAGAACTGGAAGAAGATCACAAACCAGCTCGCAAACAGCGCCAGCCGCGACTCGCCCTCGCTGCGCGCCGACAACAACCGCTGCACCATCAACTGCTCGGTGCCGTGCGAGGCCGTCGTCAGGAAGCACCCCCCGATCAGCCCCGCCCAGAAGTTGTAGGTGCGCGAGAAAAACTCCATCGACGGCGAGAACCGGAAGTCGAACACATCGAGCTTGCCCAGCGGCGCCGCCGTGGCCACCACGTGATCCCACCCGCCCGGGATCTTGCCCAGGATGACGAAGAAGCTCAGAATCGCCCCGCCCACGTAGAGGAACATCTGGATCACGTCGGTCCAGATCACCGCCGTCATCCCCCCTTCAAACGTGTAAAAAATGGTGAGCGCCACGATCAGCGCGATGCTCGCCGCCTCGCCCGTGCCCAAAATGATCGAGATCACAATCGAGATCGCGAACACCCGCACGCCCTCCGCCAGCGCCCGCAGCACCAAGAACGACCCGGCCGTGAATTTCCGAATCCGTACTCCGAACCGCCGCTGCATCAGCTCATAGGCCGTGTACATCTCACCTCGGAAATAGTGCGGCAGCAGCAGCGTGGAGATGACGATGCGCGCCAGCAGATAGCCCATCACCACCTGCAGAAAGCCCAGGTTTCCGTTGAACGCCAGCGCCGGCGTGCCAATCACCGTCAGCGTCGAGGTCTCCGCCGATACAATCGAAAACCCGATCGCCCACCACGGCGTCGTCCGCCCTCCCAGGAAATAGTCCCTTAAGCTTTTTTGAGATTCCTTGAACCGCGCTCCGAACCAGGTGATGCCAATCAGGTAGAACAGAATCACGGCGAGATCGGCGATACGCATGGGCATGAGAAACCCGGAGCGTAGCACAGCGCCTGTCGCGGGACCAAATCCGCGGGACCAAATCCGCGGGGCCACTCCACGGGAACGAATCCGCGGGCCCAAACTGCCCGCCGCAAATCGGCGGGAACAAATCCGCCTCCGTTGGCATCTACCGCTCTGGGTGATCAGGTGAGGGAGGGCGTCGTGCGAGGTGGGACCCAGGGCTGGATCGCGAACGGGTAAAGCGCTTGATTGCGACAGGTATAGAGGGTCATGTATACTCACGACTTGCGCGAGACCGGGCCCAGTACCGGAAGGTGATGTCCGCAGGCGGGAGCGTCTGCTATGATCGCTCGTATCGCGAACACATCCAGGAACGGAATACCAGGAGGCGAGACGTGAAGTTCTCTTCCAAACTAGCGGCGCTCATGAGCGTCCTGGCTCTATGCGCGGGCTCTCTGGCTGCCCAAGACAAGCCGAAACAGGTCAAGGACCAGATGGAGTACGACCTGTTCACGGCGGCAACCAAGGAAACCGACCCCGCCAAGAAGATCCAGCACCTCATCACGTGGAAGGAGAAGTACCCCGAGTCGGACTTCAAAAACGACCGGCTGGTGCTCATGATCACCACCTACCAGGCCCTCCGCGACGGCGAAAAGATGCTCACCGCCGCTCAGGAACTCCTCAAGAACGAGCCGCGCAACGTCTCGGGCCTGTATTATGTGACCCTGCTCACGCGCTCGCTCAACAACACCGCGGCCGACCGCCTCGAGCTCGGCGAAAAGGCCGCCAATGGCCTGCTCGGCACGCTGCCGGAAACGTTTGACCCCGGCAAGAAACCGGCCGGCGTCACCGACGACGTCTGGCGCAAGGAAAAGGAAAAGCTCGAAGTCGAGGCCCTCAAAACGCTGGCCTTCATCCAGATGGCCAAGAAGAACTTCGCCGGCGCCGCCGATGAGTACACCAAGATCCTCAAGCTGAACTGCACCGGCGCGGTGAGCTACCAGCTCTCCACCGCCCTCCTGCAGCAGCGCAAGCCGGAACTGCAGTTCCCCGCCATGTTCCACGTCGCCCGCGCCGCCTACTACACCGGCGAAGACGCCCTCGCCCCCGATGTGCAGAAGCAGGTCCAGGCCTACTTCGAGAAGATCTACACCAAGCACACCGGCCGCAAGGAAGGCATGCAGGATGTGATCGACCTCACCAAGAAAAACTGCTTCCCGCCAGGCGACTTCAAGATTGAGTCCGAGGCCGAACGCATGGCCCGCGAGGACGAGAAGCTGAAAGCCGAGGATCCGCAAAAGTACCTCTGGATCCAGGTGAAGAAAGAACTCATCGGCGCCAACGGCACGGCCTACTTTGAACAGATCAAGGACAGCGCCCTGCCCAAGCTGAAGGGCACCATCGTCTCGGTCGCCCCGGCCAAACGGCCCAAGGAAATTACCGTCGCCATCACCTCGGCCGACACGCCGGAGATCAAGCTCGTCGTCGACGCCGCTTACCCCAATGAAGCGCCCGCCGGCACCGTGATCGAGTTCGAAGCCGCCGTGCCGAAGACCTTCTCTTCCGATCCGTTCCTGGTGACCGCCGAGATCGAGAAGGGCCAGATCACCGGCTACCCGGCCCCCGCCGCCCCGGCCAAGAAGGCCGCCGGCAAGAAGGGCGGCAAGAAGAAGTAAGCCGCCCGGCAACGCCATCCACAAGGCCCGGTCCGCACGGACCGGGCCTTCTCATTTGCACATCACACATGTCCACCGAACTCAACCCCTCCCTCGCCGCCCAAGCCCTCCAGGAAGCCCTCGACCGCTTTCCCGAATTCGCCCCCTTCGGCGCGCGCCTGGCCGCACGCCCGCTCTTCCAGGGCGTGGCCTACGTGCTCGAGTACGACACACGTCCCCCCGCTGAACTCACCAACGCCTGGGAATTCCAAAACGCCGCCGTCAAGGCCTATAAACGCCTCGCCGGCGCATGATCCCGCGTCGCCCTACAAGGCGTCCTCCGCCCAGTTCCGCCGCTCCAGAAACGTCTCCGGCTCATACGTCCAACCCTTGGCCAGCCGCTTCTGTTCCCTCTTCGCGGTCCACCACAGCATCGGACCCACCAGCGCCGACATCACCCGCGCCTTCAGCCCAAACTCGTCAAACAGCGAATGCCGCAGCTCGCGCACCTGCGCGCCTATGGCCGCGTTCGTCCGCTTCAACTGCCGCTCCATCGCCCACAACACGCCGCCATACACATGCTTCAGCGCCGCCATCTCCGCCTCAAACCGCCGCCGGATGCGCAGGTCCGGATGGAACTTGTAGCGCTTCCAACCCTCCAGCGTCGTCCGGCAAATCCGGTACAGGCTCGGCCCGTTGCGCTCGAAATCACGCCAGAACGCCAGGTCGAGAAACTTCTTCGACTCCTCGCGCGAAATGTGCTCATGCTCGAAGTTGAACTGGAACTGGCCGTGAATGTCCGCCAGATCGACGTCAATCAGCCGCCCTTCCTCTTTCATCTGCGCATGCAAAGGCGTCCCCGGAATCGGCGTATACAGCATGAACTGGTGAAAATCGGTCTCATGCGCGATGGCATGGTCGATCTCGTCATGAATGTTCTCCGGCGTGTGATGCTCCATGCCCACGATCGTCGAACCCAGCAGCTTGATGCCGTGCGCCCGCAGCTCGCGCGTCAGCTCGATCGTGTCCGCCCCATGCAGCTTGTCATAACCCGAACGCGGCGACTCCAGCCCCATCCACAGCCACGACACCCCCAGCCGCACCAGATCCTCCATCGTGTACTGCCGGATCGCGTGCGCCGAGGCGAACACATACAGCACCCAGCTCTTGCCCGCCTTCTCCATCCGCTCCAGCAGCTCCATCGCCCGCTTCTTATACAGAAGGAAGTTCTCGTCCATCAGGAAGAACGAATCCACCTTCAGGCGCTGCTCGGCCCGCTCCATCACCTCATACAACTCCTGCCCCGACTTGAGGAA
>Ga0073934_10009016_pt1 | contig 12991 bp, 7 predicted proteins | sample LarsenN4metaG_FD_76834 | JGI IMG/M metagenome (GOLD analysis project Ga0073934, IMG submission 76834) | Hot spring sediment bacterial and archeal communities from British Columbia, Canada, to study Microbial Dark Matter (Phase II) - Larsen... ...
CGCGCGCGCTCACCAGCGCGAGCGAACGCGGCGGCTCGGCCGGGCAGCCCTCCAGCGCCGCAGCCACCGCCGCCACCAGCTCGCTCACCTCGACGCTGCGGCTCGCATCGCGGTCTAAGCTCGCGCAGCGGCCGATCTCGTCCTCGCCGAGGGCGATGCGCACCCCGGTGACGAGGTCGTCGACGCCGACCAGCCCGTTGCCGTCGCAGTCGCCCGCACACGGCGGCCGCGTGACATAGAACTCGCCCTCGCCCACCTCGGTGAACGGAGTGGCGATACGGATCACGTGCCTGCCGTTGGCGGCGTCGGCGGGAATGGTGATCGTCGTGCGGTAGTTGCCGGGCGTGTCGCCGGCAACGCGCCCGACGACGCGCTCGTCGAAGTAGACGTCGGCGCTCGCGCCGGAGTGGATGAAGTAGCAGCGGCCGCTGACGTTCACCCGCAGGCCGGGAGGGCCGCTCGCCGGCTCGACCCGCGCTTGCATCGGACACGGTTCGTACGTCGGTGTCGGGGTGGCCGTCTGCGTCGCCGTGAGCGCGGCGACCGGCATGGATACGCCGGCAGAAAGTCCGGCCACGACAAGAGCCGATCGGATCCACCGCCCGCTGCGCACGGGTCGAATGCTAGGCAGCGGGCACGGATGTGGCAATGGGGAAAGGAGCTTCACTTTGCGGCCGCAGATAGGGACGTTCATCCAGGGCGCGCGCCATGCGGACGGGCGCCGCACGGGACTCAAGTCCCGTGCTAATAGAGTGGAAAGTCCCCTAAAAGGGGACTGCCCGGTCGCATCATCTCGGCGAACGAACGTGCAGTCGGCTTCAGCCGACTTGCGACCCTGTTAGCACGGCACTTGAGTGCCGTGCGCACGTGTCCGCACTGCGTATCGACTCTGAACATGTATCCGCATGCGGCGTACCGTCTCTGCACACGTGTCCGATCGGCGTACCGACTGTGTGCATTATGCCCGCACAATGCGTGGGCGCGGCGCACGTATCCGCCCTCGGCCCGGATTCACCACACGTATCCGCGCGGCCCCCGGCCCCGGATTTGGCGCACGTGTCCGCGCCGCGCCCGCCGGGGTGCAATTTCACAGAATTGCGAGTACGAGCACCGCTGCGCCGAAGCACGGCTGACGGCGTGAATTCGAGGGATAAGTGGCGCGAAGCGGGACATCCACAGGCCGGCACGCGGCGGTGATCGGGGTGGTCGCGGCGGCGATTGCGCTGGCGTACGCGAGCTCGCTCGAGGGCGAGCTGGTGATGGACGCCGGCGTGATGATCGCCGAGAACCCAGCGATCCGCGCCGCCCGCTGGGAGAACGTCCTGTTCCTGCTCACGCACGATTACTGGCAGCCGATGGCCACCGGCGGCCTGTACCGACCGCTGACGACGCTCTCCTACCTCTTCAACTACGCCGTGCTCGGCAACGCCGCGCGGCCGTTCGGCTATCACGTGGTCAACCTCGCGCTGCACGTTCTCTGTGCGGCGCTGGTCTACGGTCTTGCCTGGCAGCTCACGCGCCGCTGGTGGGCGGCGGGGTTTGCGGCGGCGCTGTTCGGACTGCACCCCGTCGCCACCGAAGCGGTTGCCAACGTGATCGGGCGCGCCGACCTGCTCGCCGCCTTCGGCGTGCTGGCCGGTCTCTGGGTGCACGCCCGCGCCGCCAACCCGCCCGGCCCGTTCTCGCTGACCGGGATCGCGGCGGCCGGCGTGGTCGCGGCGTTCAGCAAGGAGAACGGACTGCTGCTGCCGGCGGTGCTCTTCCTCTACGACCTCGTGTTCCGTCAGGGTCCCCTCCCGCGGCGGCCGGGACCCGTGCCGTTCGCGCTGTCGGTCGCGCGCCTGTCGCGCCGCGTCGTGTGGCGCACGCAGCTCGCCTTGCTGCCGGTCGTGGTCCTCTACGCCAGCTCGCGCTGGTGGCTGTACATGCAGAGCCTGCCGCCGAACGAGCTGCTGGCGCTGGACAACCCGCTGGTGGAGGCGAGCTTCGTGGCCGGCCGCCTCACGGCGCTGAAGGTCATGGGCCTGCAGATGTGGCTGCTCGTGTTCCCGCTGCGCCTCAGCGCCGATTACTCGTTCGACCAGATCCCGGTGGTGAGCTGGCCGCCCGACGCGTGGAGCGACTGGCAGGCGCTGCTCGCGGTGGCCGTGCTGGCCGCGATCGCCGCCGCGGCGCGGCGGCTGCGGCCGGCGCGCGAGATCGCCTTCACCCTCGTGCTCTTCTTCCTGGCGCTGCTGCCGAGCTCGAACCTGCTTCTGCTGATCGGCAGCATCATGGCCGAGCGCTTCCTGTACCTGCCGCTGGCGGCCGCGGCGCTGCTCTGCGCCACCGCCGCGCAGAGCGCCTTCGCCGCCGAGTCGCGCGGCCGCCCCTCGGATGCATCGTCGCGGCGCGTGGCGATCGTCACCGCGGCGCTGGTGCTGGGCGCGCTTGGGCTGCGCACGCACTTGCGCAACCGCGACTGGCGCGACGAGCTCGGCTTGTGGTCTGCCACCGTCGAAGCCGCGCCGCGCAGCGCCAAAGCGCACCGCGGCTACGCGTCGGCGCTGTTCGCCGCCGATCCGCAACGCGTCAGGCTCGACCGCGTGATCGCGGAGCTCGAGCAAGCGGTGGCGATCCGCGACGACTACCTGCTGGCGCTGCTCGACCTCGGCGACCGCTACGTCGTGAAGGGTGACAGCCTGTCCGCAAACGCCAATGAGAGCGGCGAACCCAGCGCCGCCGCCCGCCCGTGGTACGAAAAGGCCGTCGCCACGCTGGAGAAAGCGCGCGCACTGGAGCAGGCGGATGCGCAGCGCTTCGAGGCCCGCATGCGGGCGCGGGGCAAGCAGGACGAGGAGATTCCGGTGTACGGCAACGCCGAGGTGCACCGCACGCTCGCCGTTGCGCGGATGCGCCTCGGCCGCACCGAAGAGGCGCTCGACGCGTACCGCCACGCGCTCTTCCTGCAGCCCACCCGCTCGCAACTGTATGTCGACGTCTCCGCCGCCTACGCGCGGCAGGACCGTCTGGAGGACGCCGCGATTACGCTGTTTCAAGCGCTGACGGTCGACCCTGCCAACATCGATGCGGCCAACCGGCTGGGGGCGATCTACCGTGCGCTCGCGGTCGAACAGGCAATCGTCGAAGAAGCTCCCGGCCGCGCCCGCATCGAGCTCGGCCACCCGGCCGTGCGCGCGCACCGCTGCGAGGCCTATCGGCGGCTGGAGAAGACTCTGTTCGAAGCACGCAGCCCCGGCGATGCCTCGCGTGTCCGCGGCCTGGCGCAGCGGGGGGGATGCGGAGGGTAACGGCGAAGCTGAGGCTGAGAACGTCTTCCAAGGACCCCGGTGAGGGGTCCCAGCAATTAGCCGGTGGTCGAGCGCCAGCGATACCACCGGGCCGGCGTTCGGCCTTGTCCGGATATGCCCTATCAGCCGGGCGGGTTCAGCCCCCGGCGCAGGGACGCGCGGTCTTCAGTACTCGAGCTCCATCATCACCATGCCGCCTTCGACCATCTGGCCGGCGGTGACGCTGACCTTCTTCACGGTGCCTGCGGCTTCGGCGACGATGCGGTTCTCCATCTTCATCGCCTCGAGGATGAGCAGGCCGTCGCCCTCGGCAACCTGCTGGCCTTCCTGCACCAGCACCTGCAGCACCTTGCCCGGCATGGGCGCAATGATCTGCGGATTGGCGAGCGTGCCGGCGCCGGCCGCGGCCGCTCCGGCGGCCTCGGGCGCGAGAACGTAGGACTGGCCGGCGATCGCCACGTGGTGGTCCTTGCCGGCGCGCGCGACGCGCACCGTGTGCGCCACGCCGTCCACGACCAGGCGCAGCGTGCTCGGGTCGATCAGCTCGGCGTGCACGTGCTTCTTCTCGCCGTCGATCGTGACGACGAAGGTATCACCCGCCTCGCGCTGCAGCTCGACGGAGAGTGGCTTGTTATGGTGCCGAAAGACCGACTGCATCGTTCCTACTCAGGCTGAGCGAACCGGCGAGCACTCGGAAGAAGCCGGCAGGCGTGCATCGCGCCGGGACATCTCCCCTCTGTGTTCATCTGTGTTCATCGGTGGCCCCTCACGACTGCCCGACGCGGAACGCGCCGAGCGTCTGCCACGGCGTGGCGTGCACCGGCGCGCCGGCTCCCGGCGCAGCGGCGGCGCGGCCGGCCGGAGCCAGCACGCCGTGGATCGCCGCGGCGATGGCGGCAAGGCCGAGGTCCGCCTCCTTCGGCTTCCAGCCGCCCAGGTGGTCGTCGATGAAGTGCGTGTGCGTGCGCCCGGCGGCGAACGCCTCGTGCTCGAGCGCGTCGATCAGGTACGGGATGTTGGTGGTGATGCCGAGCACCGTGTAGTCGCGCAGCGCTGCCACCATGCGCCGGCGCGCCGCCTCGCGCGTTTCGCCCCACACCGAGAGCTTGGCGAGCATCGGGTCGTAGTGCAGCGGCACCTCGTAGCCGTCGGCGAGGCCGGAGTCGACGCGGACGTGCGGCCCGCACGGCTCGCCGAGCAGCAGGATGCGGCCGGGGCTGGGCATGAAGTTGTGGGCCGGGTCCTCCGCATACACGCGGCACTCGAGCGAGTGGCCGCGCCGCACGACGTCCTCCTGCGCGAACCACAACCGCTCGCCGGCGGCGATGCGGATCTGCGCCTGCACGAGGTCGATGCCGTACACCCACTCCGTCACCGGGTGCTCGACCTGCAGCCGCGTGTTCATCTCGAGGAAGAAGAACTCGCCGCTCTCCGCCAGCAGGAACTCGACCGTGCCCGCATTCCAGTAGTCGACGCTCTTCGCGGCCACGACGGCGGCGCCGGTGATCTTCGCGCGCAGCTCTTCGCCAACGGCCGGCGACGGCGCCTCCTCGATGATCTTCTGGTGGCGGCGCTGGATGGAGCACTCGCGCTCGCCGAGGTGGACGACGCTGCCGTGCTGGTCGGCGAGAACCTGCACCTCGATGTGGCGCGGGCGCTCGACATAGCGCTCGAGAAAGACGCGGCCGTCGCCGAAGGCCGACTCCGCCTCGCGCCGCGCCGCCGCGAAGGCGTTCAGCAGGTCGGCGTCCGCGCGCACGATGCGCATTCCCTTGCCGCCGCCGCCCGCCGCTGCCTTGATGAGCAGCGGGTAGCCGACCTCCTTCGCCGCCGCGCGCACGCCGGCTTCGTCGGCCGGCGGGTCCTCCACCGCAGGCGCCACCGGCACGCCGTGCTTGCGCACCGTGGCGCGCGCCGCGGTCTTGTCGCCCATCGCCGCGATGGCATCCGCCCGCGGGCCGATGAAGGTCAGGCCGGCCTTGCTCACCGCCGCGGCGAAGGCGGCGTTCTCGGACAGGAAGCCGTAGCCCGGGTGAACCGCCTGCGCGCCGGTTCGCCGCGCGGCGTCGAGGATCGCCTCGACGTTCAGATAGCTCTCGCGGCTCGGCGCCGGTCCGACGCAGACCGCCTGGTCCATCGCGCGCACGTGCGGCGCCAGCCGGTCGGCCTCCGAGTAGACGGCGACCGTCGCGATTCCCATCTCGCGGCAGGCGCGCGCGACGCGAATGGCAATCTCGCCGCGGTTGGCAATGAGGATCTTCTCGAACATGACCGGTGGCCGCTTCAGAACCGCGCGGCGGCGAGAAGTCAAGTGCGGGTTCGCGATTTTCCGCCGGGCGTACTACCTCGACTCGACGGAGAAGGCGGGACCGCGATGAACAGCGATGAAGACGGACGAGCTCCAGCGAGGCTCCGCCTCAGACCGACGAGCTCTCTCTCTCCCCCTCTCCCGTTCTTTGGGAGGGGGGGCCGGGGGGCGAGGGCAACTGCCGCGACGAACTTGACTCGTTTGCAACGAGTCCTGCTGTCCAGGCCCCTGGAAGGTTGCCGGCGGCTGTTTCCTTTTCTGTTCGCCTGCCTCGCCTTCCTGCTGAACGCCGGCACCGCGCTCGCGCAGGCGCCGAACATCGTGTTCATCCTGACCGACGACCAGGACGCGGCTTCCTGGTCGTTCATGCCGTCGCTGCAGTCGGGGATCGTCGCCAGTGGGACCCTGTTCCCCGGCTACTTCAACTCCGTGTCGCTCTGCTGCCCGTCGCGGGCGACGCTCCTGCGCGGGCAGTACGTCCACAACCACGGCGTGCTGACCAACCGGCTGCCGAACGGGGGCTACGGACGCTTTCTCGAGCTGGAACTCGAAGCATCGACGATCGCCACCTGGCTGCAGGCGGCCGGATACCGGACGGCGCTGTTCGGCAAGTACCTGAACGGCTACCCCGATCGCGACGACCAGTTGATCCCGAAGACGCACGTGCCGCCGGGCTGGACCGAGTGGGCCTCGCCGGTAGACGGCGTCGAGTACTCGAACTTCAACTACACGCTCAACGAGAACGGCACGCTGGTGGCCTACGGCGCCGAGGCGGACGACTACATGACCGACGTGCTGCGCGAGAAGGCGGTCGATTTCATCGCGCGCCGTTCCGCGGAACCGTTCTTCCTCTACCTGGCCACCTATGCTCCGCACAGCGGCGGCAATACGGGCGGCGGCGTGGTGCCGGCGCCGCGCCACGCCACGCTCTTTCCGGATCTGCAGGCGCCGCGTCCGCCGTCGTTCAACGAAGAGGACGTGAGCGACAAGCCGGCGCACGTTCGCAACCTGACGAGCCTGAGCCCCATGCGGGTGGCCACGATCGACCGCCGCTATCGGTCGCGCATCCAGTCGCTGCAAGCGATCGACGAAATGATCGCCGCCGTGATCGCAGCGCTCGAACAAGCGGGAATTCTCGATCGCACTTACGTCTTCTACACCGCCGACAACGGCTTCATGCTGGGGCAGCACCGCATCGCCAGCGGCAAGCGGCATCCCTACGAGGAATCCATCCGCGCCGGACTCGCCGTGCGCGGGCCGAACGTGCCGGCCGGGCGTGTTCTGCCGCACCTGGTCGGCAACGTCGACCTGGCGCCGACCTTCGCCGCGCTGGCCGGGGCGCCGGCGCCCGACTTCGTCGACGGCCGCTCGCTCGCGGCGTTGTTGTCAGGCATTCCTCCCGACACCGCCGACTGGCGCCGGCGCTTCCTGATCGAGGTGTTCACGGGCGGCGACGGGGATGGCGACGACGATGGCGGCCTGCCCGAGTTCCACGGCGTGCGCACGGCGGACCGCTCCTACGTCGAATACGCCGGCGGCGAGCGCGAGCTGTACGACCTGGCCGCCGATCCCGATCAACTCGCCAACGCCTACGCCACCGCGCCGGCCGTGCAGCGCTGCCGCCTCTCCGCCGCGGTTGCCGCGCTGCAGACCTGTGCCGGGGAGCGCTGCCGGACGGCGGAATCGGAGGCCGAGCGCATGGCCGGCGATTGCGATGGCGACGACGGGGTGACCGTAAACGAGCTGGTCCTCGGCGTTCGCATCGCGCTCGGCGACGCGCCGCTCGCCGGCTGTCCCGCCTTCGACCTGGACGCAAGCCGGGCCATCGGCGTGAACGAGCTGGTTCGCGCAGTGGCCGCCGCCCTGGGAACCTGCTGAAGCGCGCGCTTCGCGCGCCGAGCTGCTGAAGAGCCGTTGGCCCTCGGAGCTCCGTAGTGTTTAGTGCCAATGCCGGTCAGTTAACCGCCCGATACCCTCGGCCGATGAGGAATTAGCCGCGAAAAGGCGCAAAAGAATACTGACCATTTGCGCCTCTTTGTGCCTTTTTGCGGCTGGAATTTCTTAACTTCCTAAGTGACCGGCATTGTGTTTAGACAGGATTCACAGGATTCACAGGATCGTATCGTGGGCTTCTTCATCTGAAAATCCCGAAAATCCTGTGAATCCTGTCTAAGTCATGTTTAGTGCGGATCGATGAACGCGACGACCCGCATCGAGACCGACTCCATCGGCGAGCTGGAGGTACCGGCCGCGGCGCTGTACGGCGCCCGCACGTGGCGGGCGGTGACGGCGGCGAGCTTCTCGGGCCGCACGCTCGGCGGCTACCCGCGCTACGTGCGAGCGCTGGCGGTGGTGAAGAAGGCCGCCTGCCGCGCCAACCTGCGGGCCGGCGTGATCGACGAGCGCATCGCCGCGGGCATCGAGCGCGCCTGCGACGCGCTCATCCGCGGCGAGCACCTCGAGCACTTCCCCGCCGACCCGCTGGCCGGCGGCGGCGGCGTGGCGATCAACATGAACGCCAACGAGGTGATCGCGAACCTGACCAACGAAGCGCTCGGCGGACAGCGCGGCGTGTACGACCCGGTCGAGCCCAAGCGCCACGTCAACGCCTCGCAGTCCACCGCCGACGCCTGCGCTACCGCCGGGAGGCTGGCGGTGCTGGAGGAGTGGGAGGACGTGCGCGACACGCTCCCGCTTCTGGGCGAGGCGTTAGGTGAGAAGGCCGCCGAGCTGATGCCGGTCCGGACCGTCGCCCGCACCTGCCTGCGCGACGCCGGCACGGTTGCGCTCGGGAGTTTGTTCGAAGGCTACCGGGCGCTCGCCGAACGGCGCACGCTCGAGCTCGCCCGTGCCGCCGACACGCTGCGCTACGTCTCGCTCGGCGGGACGGTGATCGGATCGGGCGAGGGCGCGCCGACCGCCTACCGCGAGTGCGTCGTGGCCGAGCTGAGCGCGGCCGCCGGCCGGGAGATGCGCCGGCGCGAGAGCCTGTTCGACGCGGCGCAGAACATCGACGACCTGGCGGCGTTCTCGGCGCAGCTCGCGCTGCTCGCCGACGGGCTCGCCAAGATCGCACAGGACCTGCGCCTGCTGGCGTCCGGTCCGGAGGCCGGCTTCGGCGAGATCCGTCTGCCCATGCAGATGGAAGGCTCGTCGTTCTTCCCGCACAAGGCCAACCCGGTCGTGCCGGAGAGCGTGCTGAACGGTTGCTTTCAGGTGCTCGCCTGCGACCGGGCCGTTCAGCTCGCGTACGGGCGAGGCGAGTTGAACCTCAACGTCTTCGAACCCGTAGCGGTGTTCAACCTGCTCGATGCCGCCTTGCTGACCGCCCGCGTGCTGCGACTGCTGGCCGGGCTGACGCGCGACATTCGAGCCGACGAGCAACGCTGCGCCGAGCTGGTCGAAAGGAGCCGACGCCGGTCATGAGCCTCGAAGCCCCGCACCTGTCCCGCATGCTGGAGTGGATTCCCACCGCGCGCGCCCTCTACGTGGGCGGCGAGTGGGTGAAACCGCCGGAGCCCAACACCCAGGCGGTGGTCGACCCGGCCGACGGCGAGACGCTGGGCGCGGTGCACTGGGCCACGGCGGGCGAGGTGGATGCGGCGGTGCGCGCCGCGCGAGCGGCGTTCGACGACGGTGCGTGGCCGCGCCTGGCGCCGCGCGAGCGGGCGCGTTTCCTGCGCCGCATCGGGCGCGCCGTGCGCGAGCACCGGGCCGAGCTGGCAACGCTCATCGCGCTCGAAAACGGCAAGCTCTACCGCGAGGCGTACGAAGACGACATGCCCGACACGGCCGACGTGTTCGACTACTACGCCGGCTGGGCCGACAAGCACTACGGTGAGACCTGTCCGGTCGGCGAGGGCTTCCTCAACTACACCGTGCGCGTGCCGGCCGGCGTGTGCGGGCTGATCGTGCCGTGGAACTACCCGCTGCTGCTGGCGGCGTGGAAGATCGCCCCGGCGCTGGCGCTCGGCAACACGGCGGTGATCAAGCCGGCGCCCAACACTCCCTACTCACTGATCCGCTTCTTCGAGATCGTGCACGAAGAGATCGACCTGCCGCCGGGGGTGCTCAACCTCGTCGTGGGCGGCGCCGAGACCGGCGACGCGCTCACCCGTCACGCCGGCGTCGACAAGGTCTCGTTCACCGGCAGCACCGCCGTGGGCCGCCGCATCCTGCACAACGCCGCCGACTCCAACCTCAAGACCGTCACCCTCGAGCTCGGCGGCAAGTCGCCCAACATCGTCTTCGACGATCTGCCCGACTTCGACTTCGCCGTCGAGCGCTCGTTCCAGGCGGTGTTCTCCCACAAGGGCGAGAAGTGCAGCGAGCCGACGCGCTTCCTGCTGCAGTGGGGCATCTACGAACGCTTCGTGGCGCGGCTGGTCGAGATGGCGAACGCCGTCGTCTGCGGCGACCCGTTCGACGCGCGCAGCACGCAGGGGGCGCAGTCGAGCCGCGCCCACATGGAGCGCATCCTCGGCTATGTCGAGTCCGGCCGCGCCGAAGGCGCCGAGTTGCTCTGCGGCGGCGAGCGCGACCTGCGCGGCGACAACGCCAGGGGCTCCTTCGTGCGCCCGACCATCTTCGCCACCACCGACAACCGCCTGAAGATCGCGCAGGAAGAGATCTTCGGACCGGTGCTGGTGGTGCTGCCGTTTGCCGACGAAGAAGACGCCGTCCGCCTCGCCAACGACAGCCCCTACGGGCTGGCTGCCGGCCTGTGGACCGCCGACCTCTCGCGCGCCCACCGCGTCGCGGCCCGCCTCGAGGCCGGCATGGTCTTCGTCAACCGCTATGGTTGCTACGATTTTTCCAGCCCCTTCGGGGGCTGGAAGGCAAGCGGCTGGGGCAAAGAGATGGGGGCGCACTCGCTCGAGGCTTACAGCAAGCTCAAGTCGGTCTGGGTCAAGGTGTGAGGGCCGAGGTGTCGAGGGTGTCCATGGACACCCTCACATGCGATAGACCCCGACTCGGGTCGGCGCGATCGGGGCGTTGAGGGCGGCGGCGAGGGCGAGGCCTAACACGTCGCGGGTTTCGGCGGGGTCGAGCACGCCGTCGTCCCAGAGGCGGGCGGTCGAGTAGTAGGGGCTGCCCTCCTCTTCGTACTTGGCGCGGATCGGCGCCGTGAACTTTTCCTGCTCTTCGGGCGACAGCGTCTGGCCCTTCGCGGCGAGCTGCTCGAGCTTGACGGTCAGCAGGGTGCTGGCGGCCTGCTCGCCGCCCATCACCGAGATGCGGCCGTTGGGCCACATGAACAGGAAGCGCGGTTGATAGGCGCGGCCGCACATGCCGTAGTTGCCGGCGCCGTTCGAGGCGCCGACCAGCACGGTGATCTTGGGCACCTCGGCGGTCGCCACCGCGTGCACCATCTTGGCGCCGTCCTTGGCGATGCCGCCGTGCTCGTACTTTTTCCCGACGATGAAGCCGGTGATGTTCTGCAGGAAGAGCAGCGGCACCTTGCGCTGGCAGCACAGCTCGATGAAGTGCGTGGCCTTGAGCGCCGACTCGGAGAACAGCACGCCGTTGTTGGCAACGATGCCGACCGGGTAGCCGTGGATGCGGGCGAAGCCGGTGACGAGCGTGGTGCCGTAGAGCGCCTTGAACTCCGAAAACCGGCTGCCGTCCACCACGCGCGCGATCACCTCGCGGATGTCGTAGGGCTGGCGCGGGTCGGCCGGCACGATGCCGTAGATCTCGGCCGGATCGTAGGCCGGGTCCTCCGGCGCCTCGGGCGCGATCGCGGCGAACGGCGGGGTGCCGAGGTTCTGGAAGATGCGCCGCGTGATGCCGATCGCATCGGCGTCGTCGAGCGCGAGGTGGTCGGCCACGCCGGAGATGCGCGTGTGCGTGTCGCCGCCGCCGAGGTCCTCGGCGCTCACCTCCTCGCCCGTGGCGGCCTTCACCAGCGGCGGACCGGCAAGGAAGATGGTTCCCTGGTGGCGCACGATCACCGCCTCGTCGCACATCGCCGGCACGTACGCGCCGCCCGCCGTGCACGAGCCCATCACCACGGCGATCTGCGGCACGCGCGCCGCCGACAGCCGTGCCTGGTTGTAGAAGATGCGGCCGAAGTGGTCGCGGTCGGGGAAGACCTCCGCCTGCAGCGGCAGGAACGCCCCGCCCGAATCGACCAGGTAGACGCACGGCAGGCGGTTCTCGAGCGCGATCTCCTGCGCGCGCAGGTGCTTCTTCACGGTCATCGGGAAGTACGTGCCGCCCTTCACCGTGGCGTCGTTGGCGACGATCACCGCCGGACGGCCCTCGATCGTGCCGATACCGGTCACCATGCCCGCGCCCGGTGCGTCGCCGCCGTACATGCCGAACGCCGCCAGCGACGACAGCTCGAGAAACGCGGTGCCCGGGTCGATCAGCGCTTCGATGCGCTCGCGCGCCAGCATCTTGCCGCGTTCGTGGTGGCGCCGCCGCGACTCCTCGGGGCCGCCGGCGCGCGCCGCCGCCAGCCGCTCGCGCAGCTCGGCAACCAGCTCCTCCATGCGGCGGCGGTTGGCGACGAAGGCGGGATCGGAGGTGCGCAGGCGCGACTCGAGCTTCTTCATGCGGATGCGGGATAGAACACAGATCGAGCGAGGCAGACAACCACTGCTTGACCGAAACCGGTCACCGGCATAGGCGCTCTTCCCTGGGGGTTCTGCCGTATGACCCGGATCGCTGCCCGGAACATCTCCGCCTCTTCTGGCCTTGCCGTGCTCGCCGCGCTGCTGGTGGGATTGTACCCGCTGCCCGCCGCCGCGCAGCTGCAGACGCCGTACTGCATCGAGGGCCGTACCTATTCCAACGGCGCCTGCTATCCGGGCACCTACGTGCCGCGCTGCGATGCCGCCAGCTTCACCCGCCCGCGCACCGTGCCGAGCTCGAGCGGGCCGTTCACCATGATCTTCGCTTCCGACACGCAGCTGCCGTGGGGCTCCGACCCGATGTGCACGGACCCTCCCGACACCTGCACGCTCGAATACGGCAAGCTCACCAACGACTGGATGGCGCAGGCGATGAACGACATCACCAGCCTCGGCAGCTGGCCGGCGGCCGTCCCCAACAGCGGCGGCAGCCCGGTGGCCGCGCCGCAGGGCGTGATCATCAACGGCGACCTGACGGCCTTCTTCCACCCCTGGCAGCTCGACCTGTACCGGCAGTACTACGACCCCGACTTCCCATCGGCCGACCCGGACGTGCTGCAGTACCCGCTGTACGCGGGGCTCGGCAACCACGACTACGCGAACAACGTCAACGACTGCTGGGGGAACGAAATCGCGGACTGGTTCGTCTACACCGCCAACTCCTGCGCCGCTCACGCGCAGCGCTACGTACGCGGCATGGTGGCCTGCGGCACCGTAGTCAACTTTCCGCTGCTGCAGGTGCACAGCTTCGACAA
>Ga0073934_10009017_pt1 | contig 12990 bp, 10 predicted proteins | sample LarsenN4metaG_FD_76834 | JGI IMG/M metagenome (GOLD analysis project Ga0073934, IMG submission 76834) | Hot spring sediment bacterial and archeal communities from British Columbia, Canada, to study Microbial Dark Matter (Phase II) - Larsen... ...
CACTTCACCCACTGTGCGACACGCTTCTTCAGGCCGGTCCCACCTTCAGCACTCAGCACTCAGCACCTCACGTCGTCACACACTGGTCACATCCTGAAATTGCATGGCATGCAGCCGGCGATAGACGCCTCCGTGCCGAAGCAGTTCGTCATGAGAACCCATTTCAACTATGGTCCCTCGATCCAAGACGACGATTCGATCCGCGTTTTGGATGGTCGAGAGCCGATGGGCGATGACCAGAGTCGTTCGATTTTTCATCAGATTGGCCAAAGCCAACTGGACGATTCGTTCAGACTCGGTATCGAGTGCCGATGTCGCTTCATCGAGGATCAGAAGCGGCGGATCACGAAGAATGGCTCGGGCGATCGCCAGACGTTGCCGCTCGCCGCCCGATAGCTTGAGGCCTCGTTCTCCGATGATCGTATCGTACCCTTGCGGCAGACGGAGAATAAAGTCATGGGCATAGGCCAACTTCGCAGCCTGCTCGATGTCGGCCTGGCCGGCACCGGTCCTTCCGAACGCGATGTTGCTTCGGACGGTATCATCGAATAAGACCACCTCTTGCGAGACGATTCCGATATGGGCCCGCAGCGATTGTAACTCGTACGAGGTCAAGGGGAGTCCATCGATGAAAATGCCTCCCGCCGTCGGTTCATAGAAACGCGGCAGCAAACTGACCAATGTGGTCTTTCCGCTTCCGCTGCTCCCGACGAGCGCAACCACCTCACCCGGCTTAATAGTGAAATCCACATCGGTCAAAGCCGGAACCGTCTGATTCTCATACCGCAGGGAGACGCCCTGGAACTCGATAGCCCGGTTGATCCCCGACAGGGGGACCGTACCGCGATTCCGAGACTGCTCGGTTTCCAAGTCTAAGACGTCGAAAACACGCTCGGCCGCCGCCAGGGCCTGTTGAATCAAATTGTTGGCGCCCGAGAGTTTTTTGATGGGGGTATAGGCCATAAACATGGCTGCCATGAACGAAAAAAAAGCACCGGGAGTCATCGCCTCATGGATGACCAGATAGCCTCCGTACCAAATGATGGTCGCGACGCCGATTACTCCGATGATCTCCATGTGCGAGTGGCCGAGCGACCAGACTTGATTGGACTTTAGCGTGGTAGAAAGAAAGGTTTGGTTTCGTTCTTTGAATCGTTCAGCCTCCGCCTCCTCCCGCCCGAACGCCTTCACCACTCGGATGCCCGCGAACGTTTCTTGGAGCGTTGAAGCCATGTCCCCCATTTGTTCCTGTCCACTGGTCGCCAATCGCTTCAATCGCTTTCCCACCCGCACCATCGTCAGTGCCGAGAGCGGGATCACGACCAGCGAGATCGCCGCCAACCTCCAATTCTGATAGAGGATCACGCCGACCATCGCCAAAAAGGTGAGACCGTTCTGGAAAATGTCTTTGACGACGCTCGAGGCCGCATTGGCCATCATCCCCACGTCGTTCACGACCCGTGAGACCAGGCGTCCTGATGTATTGGTGTCATGAAATCCTATAGACAGCCGCATCAGCTGTTGGAACAATTCCTGTCGGATGTCCGCCACGACCCGATTGCCGACATAGGCCATCAAATATCCCACGCCGTAGCTGAAGACCGCCTTCAGCGTCGCAACCCCTAAGAGCGCCAGCGGCAGCACCAGTAACATCCGTTCGTCTTTCTGGATGAAGATATCGTCCAACACCGGCTTGGCAAGCCAGGCATAGGCCCCGCTGAGCAGCGCCACCAAACCGGAGCAAACAAAGGCGGCCACGAACCGTATACGGTACGGCTTCACATAACTCATCAGCCGCTTGAATCGCTCTAGGCCTGACATACTCCCAACACCACCTCTGCCGCTCTGGCTGACGCACCCGGTTCACCTAAGGCGGCCCGAACCTTGGCTAACTCTCGTTTCATCTCATCATATGCCGATCGATCTTCCAAGATCCGAAGAGCCTCTTCATACAATCGCTGCCCCGTCGCAGCGGATTGGATCAACTCCGGCACGACGGTCCGACCAGCCACCAGATTGACGAGCCCGATCCATTTGACTCGAATCACGAATCGAATCACAACATTCGCAAACCAAAAAGTCAGCGGTGTGGTTCGATAGAACAACACCATCGGAGTTCCGACCACAGCCGCTTGCAGCGTGGCCGTACCCGAAGCCACCAGCACAAGATCCGACAACGCCATCACTTCGGTGGCCTGTTCCTTCACCAGCGCGATAGGAACCGGGCTTCGGTCCAGGAGAGGCTGCAACAGATTATCGTGTATGGTGGAGGCTTGCGCCAGGATAAACTTCGTTTTGGGTTCCCGGTGCGCCAATTTTTCCACAGCCTCGATGAGGATCGGCAACAGCACCTGCACTTCATGAGCCCGACTCCCCGGCAACAAGGCAATCACTCGCTCATCATCGGAGAGACCAAATCTGCTGCGAAGCTCCCTCCGATCGTCGCAGCCTGCGACCGCATCTAATATGGGATGGCCGACAAACGTACACCGTATGCCTGCTTCATCGTAGATGGACTTCTCAAAAGGGAGTATGACCAGGACATGATCGACCCGCTGTTTGATCCAACGAATCCGCCATGGGGCCCACGCCCAAATCTGCGGCGCGATATAGTACACCACCCGCAGACCAGCCGCTTTGGCAAAATAGGCAAAGCGCAGGTTGAGACCCGGGTGGTCGATAAACACCACCGTATCCCATTGTTTCGATCTGAATAACCGTCGCATCGTGATAAACCGCCGTATGATCGACACCAACGCGAAGGGGCCGACCATACCGATGACGTCAAATTCCCCCATCTCCTCCACCAATTGGACACCAGCGGCCTCCATCGCACGACCACCGATTCCGGCCAATGAGACTTGTGGATCGCGCGCTTTCAGCGCTTTGGCAAGATTGGCTCCATGAAGGTCGCCGGAGGCTTCACCAGTAATAATGAGGATACGAGCCATGGCGATCTACAAGATCATGGACATGATAGCGGCCTGAGGCGCAGGGCCGCGAGGGACCGAGACGGTCAATCGACAGAAGATGTCATCAGGCATTACGCTGTCCGAACGTCTTGATGGCGGACAGTACACGATGCGCCACCTCTAGGGCGGCCATCCCGTCTTCGCCCGACACGACCGGGCACGATTGCGCACGAACGGCCTGCAGGAACGACTCCAGCTGTAATCTCAGGGGCTCATCATCACCGGCCTGAAACTCTTCAACGGACACCATCGGTTTGCTGCTGGGCTCACCCGATCGGCGTCCAACCACCCCTTGGCGAGTTTGGAAATCTATAGACACATAACCCTCCGGTTGGAACAGACGCATCTGGCGCATCGCCTTCAAAGCGACTCGACTTGCCATCAAGCTGGCGACACATCCGCTCTCGAATTGAATGTACGCATTGGCGACATCGTTCGTAGAAGAACGCACCGACAGGCCGGCGGCCCGAACCTCTTCCACGGGGCCGGGATTGCAGGACAACACCAAATCCAGGTCGTGAATCATCAAATCCAGGACGACATCGACATCTGTGCCACGTGTACTATAGACGCTCATTCGCTGCCCCTCGAACAACACCGGCCGTCCAATGTGCGGCCGCATCATCTGCATGATAGGGTTGAACCGCTCACTATGCCCTACTTGCAGCGTGCATCCATGGATCTTGGCCAACTCCACCAACTCCTGAGCCTCGATGGGCAGCACGGCGATCGGCTTTTCCACCAGCACATGTTTCCCGGCTTTGAGACAGGTTTTGGCAACGGAATAGTGTGCCGATGTGGGAACGGCAATACTCACGACATCGACGTGTTTCAAAAGATCCGGCAGGTTGTCAAACGCCCGTGCGCCGTATTGACCACCGATGAAAGAAGCTCGTCCCTGGTCGTGGTCGACCACGCCGATCAACGTCGAGTCCGGCGACGAGGCATACAGTCGCGCGTGGTGTTGCCCGAGATGCCCGACCCCGATTACACCGGCACGAAGCTTGACCATACACGCATGTGGTTCAATCTTGGAGAGTCTGAAACACCAATAAAGGATTGCTGTCTCGACATGGACGATCAGCAGGTCGCCAGTCCCGTTCGGGTTATCCGTTCACTGCAACCACAGGACTCGACTCCTCTTCGCGAGCGACCCCAACCACGGAGATTCCGGCTTTCTCCGCCTTACTGATCAGCAGTTCTCGATCCAGTATCACGGACCGACCGGCCTCGACTGCAAGCACCGACGCCTTAACGGCGCACATGACCTCGATCGTCCTAGGACCGACGGCCGGCAGATCGAATCGGAGATCCTGTTGCGGCTTGCACCGCTTCACCACCACCGCCCCTTCCTTGGCCAGTTCGCCTCCACGCTTGATCGCTTCATCGGTTCCTTCGACCGCTTCGACCGCCACGACGACTCGGTCCTTGATCACGACACATTGGCCGATGTCGAGGCGCCCCGTCTCTTTGGCCACATCCCAGCCATAGCGGATATCCGCCCACTCTTTCTTGGTCGGTTGGCGGGAAGTGAGTGTCCCTTTCTCAACTAAAATCCCTTCCAGACCGAACGTCGACTCACAGATGGTGATGCCATCCTTTTCGAGTTCTGCAGCAAGCGCACGGAGAATATCATCATCCTTCCAAAGGACCAACTTCGTGGCCAAAGCCAACACGCGGAAATCAGGACGAGCGTGGCTATAGATATGTGTTTTCTTGATCCCTCCCAGCATCACCACATTCCGCACACCGTCGGCCTTGAAGGCGTTGATCAGTTTATTGAGTTGGCCGATCTTTACCCAATGGATCCGATCGACATGCTGTTCGAGCTCCGGTTCTGTTTCACCCTCGTGAGCCACGGCAACGACTCGAAGACCCATCTTACGGGCGTTATCGGCAAAGATGATCGGAAATCGCCCATTCCCGGCGATCACCCCGATTCGACCGTCCGCTATAGGTATGGCCATAGTCATCGTGGTTGCTCTCACACTTGCTGATCGAGCTCGCGCTCCATATCGAGGCTCACCGCCCGCGAGATTCCGCGTTTGGTACCCTCCATAAACGTGAGGATTTTAGCGACATCGGCCTGTCCCTTGAACTCCTTTTTCGCCAGCCGAATCGCCTCCGCTGTTCGATGCCCCTCCCGAAAGAGGAGATCAAACGCCTTCCTGAGCAGGGCAATACGGTCCGCCGAGAAGCCGTGCCGTTGTAAGCCGACGGTGTTCAGACCATACAGATGTGCTCGATACCCGCCGGCTGCGAACGTAAATGGAGGAATATCCTGACCGATGGCGCAACAACCGCCGACCATCACGTATTCTCCGACGCGCACAAACTGAAGAATCCCGGTCAATCCTCCGATAACGGAATAATCCCCGATGGTGATATGTCCAGCCAGGCTTGCCGCATTGGCCATAATAATATGGTCGCCCAGCCGGCAATCGTGTGCGACGTGCACGTAGGCCATCAGAATGCCCTTCGATCCCAGAGAGGTCACTCCCCCCCCTTGGACGGTCCCCCGATTGATCGTGACATATTCCCGGATGATGTTGTCATGGCCGATGATGACCTTGGTCGGCTCCCCTTTGTAAGCGAGGTGTTGCGGAGGCCCACCGATCGAAGCAAACGGGTGCACTTCGTTTCGCTCTCCAATCTCCGTCCATCCATCAATATCCACGTGGGAGAGGAGCCGACTCCCCTTTCCGATTACCACGTGTTCTCCAACTACACAGAACGGCCCGATTTCCACGTCGCTATCGAGGCTCGCCTTGGGATGAACGATCGCTGTAGGATGTATCTTCACGCATGCCCCCTTTACTCGCGTCAACCATCACCGGTCATTGGTCAACCAATGGATCACTGCCTTCCTGACAACTCACCTTACCGGCATTTCAGGGATCGAGGAACGGTCAGGACCGTTTACCGTGTTTCCGTCTTCTCTTCCATCACCATCGCCGTCACCACGGCTTCACAGACCACCTCATTGTCTACGTATGCCTTCCCCTGCATTTTCCAGAACGGAGGACGCTTCTTCAGGACTTCGATCTCAAGACGAAGCTGATCGCCAGGCACCACAGGTCGCCTGAATTTTGCCTCATCGATGCCCGTCAGATACATGACGGTTTTTCCGACCGGCCCCCCCGATTTGAAGACCAGCACGCCCCCCGCCTGCGCCATGGCCTCGATAATCAGCACCCCCGGCATCACAGGACGTCCGGGGAAATGTCCTTGAAAGAACGGTTCATTCACCGTCACGTTTTTGAACCCCACGATCCTCTTATGCGGCTCAAACTCTTTGACTCGATCCACCAGCAAGAAGGGATAGCGGTGGGGAAGTAACGCCTGAATCTCAGCCTGCTCGACCGATGCCATTGGCTCTGCCTCCTCTCTGTCCCGGATAGCTCTACGGTTTAAGGATTCTGCCGGTCAAATTCCTTGATGACCGAGTCCGTTACATCCAATGCCGGCTGATAATAGAGGACGATGCGGATGAGCGCCTCATTGCCTTTGTCCAAGATGGCCGTATATCCCTCTTTCTGAGCCACAGCCTGCGCTGCGACTGCGATCTTTTGTGAATATTCCGCGATCATCTCGCGTTGTTTTTGCTGAACTTCACGATTAAACTCTTGAAGACGGCGCTGATACGCTTCCATCTTGCTCCGCAATTGCTCCTCTTTTTCTTGCCTCGCCTGCTCGGTGAGTTTGGCGTTCGGATCTTGTAAAGACTGATCCAAATCCTTTAATTCTTGTTCGTCGCCATGAATGATCTTCTGTCTGGTCATGGAGTACGCCTTCACATCTTCCAAGGCCGACTTCCCGGCCTTCGTTCGTTCCATCACCAGCTGTTGATCCATCACCCCGACCCGAACCGTCTCACCAGCATAGAGCGATTCTCCCCACTGCGCCAGCGACAATGCGACGGCTATGACTATCAGTTTCACTGCACTCGTCATGACCCACCTCCCCAGGGGCTAGGGATATTCGCGATTGAACTCCTCGATGACGGGGCCTGAAATGTCTAGACCCTCATCATGATAGATAGTCGGACCACCCTTACTCTTATCGACGACAACCTGCAACCCTAGACGCTTGGCGACCCTTGCAACGATCGCTTCGACCTTGTCACGAAACCCTTCCAACACGTCCTTTTGTTTTTCTTGGACTTCCCGATTCAATTCCGCGGCCTTTTGCTGATACTCTTGCATGCGTCGGCGAAACTGTTCTTCCCGATCTCGTTTCGCCGCAGGACTCAGGACAGAGGACTGCTTGACAAAGTCCTCTTCCATCCGCCGCAACTCCCTTTCCTCCAATTCCATCAGCGCCTGTCGATTCTTTGAAAAGGCGGCCAAATTCTCCTTGGCCTTCTTGCCCGCGCTTGTCTCATTGAGCAGACGCTGAGAATTGATCACGCCGATCTTTCCGTCGACTTTGCCCCCGCCGCCAGCACATCCGCTGAGGACGAGCGTGATGGTGACCGCAAACGACATCACGGGCCATTTGATCTGCCCTACCGATTGCTTCCATCGACCCCCACGCCAACGTACCATGCCAAGGCTCCGACTAAAACAAGGTCCCGATCGTAAACTCGAATACGCCAAATCGCTCGCCGGTCCGTCGATCCAAGTTGATCCCATAGGCGACTCGCAATGGACCAAAAGGAGATATCCAGCGCCCTTCTAAACCAGCAGCACTCCTCAGATCGAGCGACAATGGTTCATCGTCGTCAAAACCCTTTCCGTAGTCGAAAAAGAGCACGCCGTTCAATTTCGCCTCGGAAGAGATCGTAAAGATCAGCTCATTGCTGAAGATCAATTGCTTGGCCGCCCCGAACGGAGCACGCGTCGTGGGAACCACAGGGCCGGCCCGACCGAAGGCAAATCCACGCATGGTATTGATGCCGCCCACGAAGAACCGCTCATTGAGAGGAATCTGTGTATCGCCGAGCGCTCGAATCTCGCCAAAGCGCGCCCGCAACGACAGTCGCATGTCGAACGGAAGCGGCGTGACTTTGATGACATCCGCATAATATTTAATAAAGTTGTTGGTCCCGCCCAGATAGGGTGTTCCGACATCAAATCCTCCGCCGATACGCCAACCGGATCGAGGATCGAGGTAGTAGTCTCTGGTGTCCCGGAACAGGGTCAGCCGAAATCCCGTCGACGTCTGCGTCCCCAGCTGCCGACACACGATCGGAACCAACTCTCTCCCAGGAATGCAGATACCTTCTTGCGGATCCTTGAACGTGATTTGCTCTCCAAAGATGCTGACGCTCCCCGTCACATACTCCGATAACCAACGGCCCAGCGTGATATTCCCACCGGTTCGCTCCTCAAAATAGGAGAGGTAATTCGTGATACTGCGGTAACCGTCTATCTGTAACGAGGTCAATGAATCGTTTAGGTAGGGATTGCGGAAGGTGATGGATCCAAGGCTTCTTCGCTGGCCGAGTTGTCCGCGGATGCGCCCCAGATACCCATACCCGCCTAAATTCCCCTGCGTGATATCGGCGATCGCCACCAGTCGATCCAGTGTACTGAAGCCACCGCCGAGGCTGAACATTCCCGTCGGTTTTTCCTTCACGCGGACATTCAGATCGACCTTGTCGGGTGCGACCTGCGCAGGCAGGATTTCAACCGTCTCGAAGAAATTCAGGTTGTTCAATCGTTGGAAACTTCGTTTCAGGGAAGCGGTGTCGATCACATCCTGCTCGTCCACTCGTATCTCTCGGCGGATGACGTTGTCTCGTGTCTTATCGTTCCCGTAGATATTGATCTGTCGAATCCGCATCATCTCCCCTTCTTTGATGTTGAAGGTGATGCCGACCGTCCGTTCCTCATTGTTCGGATTCACGTTGGGCACGACTTCGGCAAATGAATACCCCTTGCTTCCGTACAGATCCGTGATTCGGGAAATCTCATCTCGGATTTTGGCGCGCTGAAAGATCTCCCCCTCCTTGATCCTCAATCCTTGTCGAAGCTCGGGCTCCTCAAACACCGTGTGTCCTCGAAACCCTATTTCTCCAATGGTGAACGGCTCTCCTTCGGTGATGGGATACGTGACGATGAACCATTTTTTATCTTCGGTGAGCTCCACCGACGGCTGACCGACTCGAACATTGAAGTAGCCTTTGTTCAGCAGCACTTCCTTGATCCGCTCCACATCATTGGTCAGCTCGTCACGCTTCAAGACACCCGCATCGGATACGATCGAAGGCAACTTGAACCTGGTCACGAGGCCGTACCAAGGGATCCATTCCCGAGTCGCCATGACATTGAGCATCTCGCTCTTTGTTGCCGCACGCAACCCTTCGAAGATCACCGTCTTAACCTTGGCCTTCTCTCCCTCTGTAATATGGAAGGTGAGACGCTTCCGATCCTCATCCAACGCCTCGATCACCGGCACGACCCGTGCGTTGTAGTATCCGTCGTGCTGGTAGGCCAGGCGGATGGTCTCGGCACTTTCCTTCACCTGTTGTTGATCAAGAAATGTCTGGCTCTTGATGGTCGTCTTTTCTTTCAGTTTCTCGTCGGTCAACTGTTCGTTCCCGTCGAAAACGATCTCGGTGATGAACGGCTTCTCCTGCACGACGAAAGTCAGCGCCATCCCTTGGGCGGTCGATTCGGTTTCAACCCGCACATCCTCAAAAAAACCCGTGTCGTATAAAATCTTCACTTGTCCACGAACATTTTCCGGCGTATAGCGATCGCCGGCTTTCAGCGTGAGCCGACCGGCAATCGCTGGAATTTCGATTCGTTTGGCTCCCCGAATCTCAATCGAGGCGACCTTAAGTTCGGGTGTCTGAGCGAGTGCTTCGAACACGCTCCACAACACAGAGAGGACCATGACCGCGACCACGAACGATCGAGGCCTGTAGACGACATGCTCGGTCACCGATAAGGATTCCTGGGGTGAAGTAGGGAGACGGATGATGCGGCTGGAACCATCACATAGGTCCTCTCCATTATCGACCGTACATCAACTCCGGTCTGCCCCGCTTTGGAGCACGCGCTGGACCGCAAGAGCACCCTCGTCGGAAATCCGCAACCAGGCCGCTCTACCAGGCGAACGTCCTTGCACCACCCGACCGCGCAAAACTTCCGGATTATATTGAGGTCATCCTGCATTGTAAAGGAGTGTTCGACCTTCTGATTCGATGTGCGGACATGTTGCTCGGTTCTGATCACGACGCTCGCAGGCATTGCATCAATCATGACAGGCGCCCACCATTCAAGAGAACTGCATACCACGCGTCTCGTTCATGAAATTGATCGTGTCCTCCTTTCACGGAAACGACAACGTCACTTCGATGCGATGAGTTTGTCTGTTTCTTGACTTCACACATCCCATCACATAGTATCCTTCCATGTCGCGTCTGACGGTCAGAAAAGCGGTCATTCCCGCCGCCGGTCTTGGGACCCGGTTCCTTCCTGCCACAAAGGCATCTCCCAAAGAGATGTTGCCGTTAGTCGACAAGCCGCTCATTCAATATACGGTTGAAGAAGCGGTGGCTTCGGGCATTGAGGACATTATCGTGATCACCGGACGCGGTAAACGCGCCATCGAAGATCACTTCGATCGGTCCGTCGAGTTGGAAGAAAATCTGAAAGGTGCCGGCAAGAGTCAGGTACTCCATCAAATCCGACAAATTTCGAACCTCGCGAACTTCTGTTATGTGCGGCAATCCGAAGCGCTCGGCTTGGGACATGCCGTGTTGTGCGCGCAACACCTGATCGGCGATGAACCCTTCGCCGTCATTCTCGGAGATGAGATCATCGACGCCGACGTCCCCGGACTCGCGCAACTGATCCACATCTATAAGAAACGCCATGGGGCTGTTCTAGGGGTTCAGGAAGTTCCCAAGGCAGACGTCAGCCGGTATGGAATTGTGACCCCAAAGCGCATCGCTCACGGTCTGCATCGAGTTGAGGATTTGGTTGAGAAACCATCGCCGACCGATGCCCCATCCACGCTCGCCGTGATCGGCCGGTATGTCCTTCCACCCGAAATCTTTCCGATCCTGAGAAAAACCGCCCCTGGAAAGAACGGAGAAATTCAGTTGACCGACGCACTCAAAACACTTGCAAAAAAATCTCCCATGTATGCGCTTGAAGTAGAGGGACAGCGCCATGATGCTGGAGACAAACTGGGCTTTTTGATCGCCACCGTAGAGTTCGCGTTGAAAAATCCGGCATTGGGAGCAGAATTCCGCGACTACCTTTCGACAAAAATGCACACCGCATCGAATAATCGTCGAGGGTGATCCCATCAGTCGTGATGGGCACTCAGTCGCGAGCGTCCCAGCAACGGCCATTCTGGACCCGACTCGTTGTGGACCGATTGTCCGACCTGGTGCGTCGCGCAACCTCGATCGGTCGTTCGGTTCCATCGGATGGAACGGTGCGGATCATGGACGAGAAAACCCATGTGGCTCGGACGCGTAATGAGTGAGTGAAGAACCTGGTCCGGCGAACCCACCCTCTCTTTTAGGTAAAGAACAGGCAGGTACATGACCGACCCAAACGAACAGGACATTCAGCCGCCCCAAAACATTGAGGTTCCCAGTCAGCTCCCGCTGTTACCAGTCCGGGATATCGTCGTCTTTCCCTATATGGTGCTTCCCCTTTTTGTCGGACGCGACATGTCGATCAAGGCCATCGAAGCGGCCCTGGCCGGCAATCGGATGATTTTCCTGGCGACCCAAAAGGCGCTCGACGTCGAGAATCCCGCTCCCAAAGACATCCACACGATCGGCACCGTCGGCATCATTATGCGAATGTTGAAGCTGCCGGATGAACGCATCAAGATTCTGGTGCAGGGCATCGCTAAAGCGAAGATCACCAAATACATTCAGACCGACCCCTACTACTCCGTTCGGATCGATAAGCTGGTTGACACGAAGCCGACGGCCTCGACGCTGGAGGCGGAAGCCGTCATGCGGACCGTCAAAGAACAGATCGAACGGATCGTGAGCCTGGGGAAAGTTTTGATCCCCGATGTCATGGTCGTCATCGAAAACCTCGAAGAACCCGGCCGATTGGCCGACATGGTGGCTTCGAATCTCGGCCTCAAAGTCGATGCCACCCAGGCCGTGTTGGAAATCTCCGACCCGATTCAACGCCTTCGCCAAGTGAGCGACATTCTCGGGAAGGAAATCGAAGTCCTCTCCATGCAGCAAAAGATCCAGGCGCAAGCCAAAGGCGAGATGGACAAGACTCAACGGGAGTATTTTCTACGGGAACAACTGAAGGCCATTCAAAAGGAGTTGGGTGAGCTCGATGAACGGGCGGAAGAAATCACGGAATTTCGCAAACGCATCAAGGATGCGAAGATGCCGGATAAGGTCTTGAAGGAGACCGAAAAACAGCTCAAGCGTCTGGAGAAAATGCACCCGGATACCGCCGAATCCGCGACGGTGCGGACCTACCTGGAATGGATGGTCGAATTGCCATGGTCCAAGCGGTCGAAGGATAACCTCGATCTGAAGGCCGCCGCCAAGGTGTTGAACGAGGATCACTATGACCTTGAAAAGGTCAAAGAGCGGATCCTGGAATACCTGGCCGTCCGAAAGCTGAAAGAGAAAATGAAGGGGCCGATCCTCTGCTTCGTCGGCCCACCCGGCGTCGGAAAGACGTCACTCGGAAAGTCGATTGCCCGAGCCTTGGGGCGTGAGTTTGTGCGTATCAGTTTGGGCGGCGTACGGGATGAGGCCGAAATCCGCGGCCACCGTCGCACGTATGTCGGCGCGTTACCGGGACGCATCATTCAGGGCATGAAACAAGCCGGTACCAGCAACCCCGTGTTCATGCTTGACGAGGTAGACAAAGTCGGGATGGACTTTCGCGGTGACCCCTCGGCAGCCTTGTTGGAAGTTCTCGATCCGGAACAAAACAGTGCGTTCACCGACCACTATCTCGGCGTTCCATTCGACCTGACCGAGGTGATGTTCATCACCACGGCCAATTTGATCGATCCGATCCTTCCCGCTTTGCGCGATCGCATGGAGATCATCGAGATCCCC
>Ga0073934_10009018_pt1 | contig 12989 bp, 12 predicted proteins | sample LarsenN4metaG_FD_76834 | JGI IMG/M metagenome (GOLD analysis project Ga0073934, IMG submission 76834) | Hot spring sediment bacterial and archeal communities from British Columbia, Canada, to study Microbial Dark Matter (Phase II) - Larsen... ...
CAGTTCCCGTCGCGCCACCTGGCGGTCGTCAAAGTCAATCGTCCGGTCGGCCAAGACCTGATAGGTCTCGTGGCCCTTGCCGGCCAGCAGCACGACGTCTCCCGCGCGGGCTTCGTCGAGGGCAAAGGCAATGGCGCGGGCACGGTCAGGTTCCACGCTGTAAGGGGCGTCCGTGCGCTGCAGGCCGACCAGAATATCGTTGATGATCCGCCGCGGGTCTTCGCTGCGCGGGTTGTCGCTGGTCAGCACGACGAAATTGCTCAGTCTGCCGGCAGCCTCGCCCATCAGGGGCCTCTTGGCGCGGTCGCGGTCGCCGCCGCAGCCGAATACGGTGATCAGGCGGCCATTTTTGAGCAGCTCGCGGGCGGTTTGCAGCAGGTTGCGCAGCGCGTCGTCGGTGTGCGCGTAGTCCACCACAACCAGGAAGGGCTGCCCTTCGTCAATGCGCTCGAAGCGCCCCGGGACGCTTTCCAGTTGGCGCACGCCGGCCTCCAGCGCAGCAACGGGCAAGCCCAATCCCACGCCCACGCCAAGCGCCGCCAGGATGTTGTAAACGTTGATTCGGCCGACCAGGCGCGAGCGGACGTCGAGCTTGCCGGCCGGGGTCTGGGCCGTGAACTCGAGGCCGGAAAACGACAGGGCAAACCTTTTCGCGGTCAAGTCGGCGCCGTTGTTCAATCCGTAGGTGATCCTCCGCCGCGCCAAGCCCAGCAATTCCCTGCCGCGCGGGTCGTCCACATTGATCACGCCCAAACCCGGTGCCCCACCGCCGGTGCCTTCAAACAAGCGGCGTTTGGCAGCGAAGTAGTCATCGAAATCCTTGTGAAAGTCCAGATGGTCGCGGGTCAGGTTGGTGAACACGGCAGCTTCGAACGGGCAGCCCCAGACGCGGTCCATGGCCAGGGCGTGCGAGCTCACTTCAAAGACGACGTGGCTGCCGCCGGCCTCACGCGCCCCGGCCAGAAAACCCTGCAGTTCGAGCGACTCCGGTGTGGTGTGCTTGGCTGGCTGCGAGCTATTCGGCAGCCGGTACTCGACGGTGCCCAGCAGCCCGGTGCGATAACCAGCCGCGCGCAGGATCGAGTCCACCAGGTAGGCGGTGGTGGTCTTCCCGTTGGTTCCGGTGATGCCGATGAGCTTCAGCGCCTGCGCCGGACGGCCGAAGTAGTTCGCGGAAATGACCGCCAAGGCCCGGCGGGCCTGCCGCACCTGGACCCAGCTAACCGAGGCAGGCAGGTCGGCCGGCGCGACGCCGATGGTGGCCCAGCGCGCATCCCACGGCCGCGGCAACTCGCTGGCTACGGCCGCTGCGCCGCGCGCCACGGCGTCAAACACGAACCGGTTGCCATCGGTTTTCTCTCCCGCAATGGCCACGAACATGGTGCCCGGCTTGACTTGCCGGCTGTCGTAGGCAACCGAGGTGACCTTGGCGGCGGGGTTCCCGGAGACTCCCAGCACATCCAGCCCAGTCAGTAGCTCGCTGAGGTCCATGCCCTCCACATCCAGTATAGGCCCGGTGTGCGGGCGGCTCAAATGGTCAGCGGCGGCGATGCGTTCTGGCACGGTCAATTGCCTCGTTCGGACCTGGCGGCGGGCGGGAGCGACGCGGCGAAACGCACGGTGATGCGCGTGCCGCGGCGGATGCGCTCGCCCACCTCCGGCGTCTGTTGGACAGCAACCCCGGTGCCAATCAACACCGGCTCAATGCCCAGGCGCAGGCAGTCTTCGATGACGCCGCGCACGGTCTTGCCCAGCAGGCTCGGAACCAACACTGTGGCCTCTTCGCCGGGCACGACGGTTGCGGAAGCATCCGGCGGTTTCCACGCGGCAGGTCCCCGTGAGGCTGCAGTGGGCTCCGCCGCCGCGGTCGAAATTACCTGCACCGGGTCAAAATCACGCACGTCGTCGAGGGCGTACGGGCGGGGGCGGTTCCCCGCCAGTTGCACGCCGGGCTCGACGGGCAGGTCGTGCGGCACGCGCAGGTAGTTCAGCACCTGCTCGGCAACGCGCTTGAACACCGGCGCGGCCACAACGCCACCGTGATATTCACCGGCCGGGGAGTCCATCAGGACGAGCACGGTGATGCTCGGGTTGTTCAGCGGGGCAAAGCCGAGGAACGAAGCGATATGGTCGGTCGGGGAGTAGCGCCCGGTGGCAGGATCAATCTTCTGCGCCGTGCCGGTCTTCCCGCCAGCGGTGTAGCCATGCAGGCGGGCCGACTTGCCGGTGCCCTCCAGGACAACACCTTCCAGCAAGCGCCGCAAGGTAGCCGCAGTCACGGGGCTGATGGGGCGGCTCGGCTCGGGGTCTGCGCGGGAAATGACCTGGCCCCCTCTGCGCAGTTCGCGAACGATGCGCGGACGCACCAGCCGGCCGCCGTTGGCGATGGCAGACATGGCGCTGGCCATCTGCAGGGCGGTGACGCCGACCTCCTGTCCCATGGAAATCGAGCCGACAGAAACAGGCGTCCAGCTTTCCAGCCGGCGCAGCAGGCCGCGCGTCTCACCGGGCAGCTCAATCCCGGTGAGCTGGCCGAAGCCGAAGGCCTGGATGTAGGCGGAAAGCTTAGCGGCGCCCAGACGCAGGCCAAGCTTGATGGCGCCCACGTCGCTTGAGTGGGCCAGCACTTCCGCCACGCTGAGCAGGCCGAAAGCCTTGTGGTCACGAATGCGATGGCCGCCGATGTAGATGGCGCCCATCTGGCAATCAATCCGTTCCTGGGGACGCGTGAGGCGTTCTTCGAGCGCCGCCGCCAGGGTGACGACCTTGAACGTGGAGCCGGGCTCGAACAGCGCGCTCACGGCACGGTTCATGCGGTGCTCGGCCGGACTTTCGGCGGGCGCATTGGGATTGAACGAAGGCCACCCAGCCAGGGCCAGAACCTCGCCGGTGTTGGGGTTCTGCACGACGATGGTCCCGGCCCGCGCGCGTGCGTCGCGGAGGGCCCGGAGCAGTTCGCGCTCGGCGATGTACTGGATGTTTTCGTCAAGGGTCAGCACCAGGCTGGCGCCGGGCGGGGGAGCCTGTTCGGCGCGGTCGTACCAGCGGCGCCGGGCGTCGGCTAACACGAGCATGCGGCCTGGCTGTCCGCGCACGGCGTCGTCAAACACGTACTCGACGCCGGCCAAGCCTTTCTCGTCCGTGTCCACGAAGCCGAGCACGTGCGCGGCCAGGCTGCCCTTGGGGTAGTAGCGGCGATACTCGTTCTGGAAGTAGATGCCCTTCAAGTTGAGCGCGCGGACGCGCTCGGTGCGCTCGCGGTCGAGCTTGCGCGCGATCCAGACAAACGAGCGGCCCGACCGCAGCTTGGCCTCGATTTCTTCGGCGGGGACCTGGAGGGCCCCCGCGAGCAAGCGGGCGGCCAGACGGGGATGCACGACCTCGGCCGGGATGGCAAAGGTGGATGCCACCTGCAGGCTCATGGCCAGTTCCCGCCCGTTGCGATCGTAGATGACGCCGCGGCGCGGGCTGATCTCCACGACGCGCTCCTGCTGGCGACGCGCGCGCGCCACGTAATCGCGGTGCGAAATCAGTTGCAAATAAGCGAGTCGGAGGGAAACGGCCAGCAGCCAGGCCGCCGCCAGCAGGGCCACCACGCCGATCCGGAGACGAGAACTGAGCTGCATGGGCTCCGCGGAATTCCGTCAGGCTGCGCCAACAAAAACGGCCCCGACGCGATGCGTGCGGGGCCCCTCAAACCACCCCAGGCCGCAACCCGGGATCCCTCATTGCGCCGGCGCTTCGCGCGGACGAGCGTGCGCCAGCGCCCCCTGCCCCGGGCCGGCCAGGGGAACCACCTGGCCGGGCACAGGCGCCGTCAGGCCCAGTTCGCCGCGCGCGATCGCGTCAATGCGCATCGGCGAGCGCAGGGCGGCCGCTTCGAGTCGGAGTTGGAGGTTCTGCTCGGCCGCCCGCGCCCGCTCGGCTTTCAACTCCTCGAGCTGGTACCCCATCTGCAGACACCGGAAATGCTGCCAGGCATACAGCAGGGTACACGATGCGAACAGAAGGCCCACACCCAACCAGCGACCGAGCTGCCGCACCTGGCCCGGCGCCTTCGGCCGGCGCAGGCGCGAATTGTCAATGCGCTTGGTGGTGTAAGGGGCGGTCAAGGCCACAGCGGCTGCGCCATCTCTTTCTGCTCGTCCTTCAGCGGCTTGCGCTCCGCGGCGCGCAGCTTCGCGCTGCGGGCGCGCGGGTTTCGTTGGATTTCCCGGGCGGTCGGACGGACCACCTTGGGCGTCAGAATCCTCAGCACGCCTTCCCGGGCCAGCCGCTGGAACTGCTGCTTGACGAGGCGATCCTCCAGCGAATGGTAGCTCAGGATCACCCAGCGCCCTCCCGAAGAAAGCGTGGCAGGGGTCCGCGTCAGAAACTGCTCGAGTTCCTCCAGTTCTCGATTCACCGCAATCCGCAGCGCCAGAAATGTTTTTGTCGCGGGATGCAGTTTCTGCCTTCCCCTCGTTCTGCGGGCCCCTGCCACAACCGTTGCCAGGTGCTCGGTGTCCCGGATGGGACGCGCCCGGAGAATCTGCCTGGCGATCTTGCGTGCCTTCCGCTCCTCGCCGTAGCGGTAGAGGAGGTCGGCCAGTTGCCGTTCTGGCCAGTAGTTCACGATCTCCGAGGCCGTGCGCATTTCGTCCGGATCCATACGCATGTCCAGCGGCCCGGCCTGGCGGAACGAGAAGCCGCGCTCGGGACTTTCCAATTGCAGGGCGGAGACGCCGAGGTCGGCCAGCACACCGTCAGCCGGCGGCAGCTTCAACCCGCGCGTGATCTCCTCGATTCTCGAAAAGTTGGAATGCACCAGAACCACCTGCCGCTCGTACGGCCTCAATCTTTCGCGCGCCGCGTCCAACGCCCGCGGGTCGCGGTCAATCCCGATCAGCCGCCCGGTGGTCAACTGCTTGACGATTTCCAGGGCGTGGCCCCCGGTGCCCACCGTGGCGTCAATGTAAGTTCCTTCGGGCCGAATGCGCAGCCACCGTACGACCTGTTCCACCAGAACGGGCGTATGCAGCGCGACCAACTAAATGCCCAGCTCGTCGAGTATCCGCTCGTCTTCCGCAGTGATCGGACTGCTCTTCAGCAGCTCCTGGAACCGCGCGTGGTTCCAGATCTGCAAGTAGGTCAGGTAGCCGAGCACCACCACGTCGCCTTTCATCCCCGCGCTTTCACGCAGCAGGGCCGGGATCAGCAGCCGGCCCTGGCGGTCAATCCCCACCACCTGACCGAAATAGTTTGTGCGCGTCAGAAACTTCTGCTTGGTCGGATTGTGCGAGGAAAGCCGCGCCAGCTTTGCCTCGATTCCGGCCCACACCTTCATGGGGTAGACGCGGACGTGCTCGCCGTTCTCGCTGGTGACGTAGAACTCGTCGCCAAACTCTTTCAGCTTGGCCAGGAACGCCGCGGGAACTTTCAGCCTGCCCTTGGAATCGACCGTCGCCGGAAAATTGCCCCTGAGCATCCCGCAGCCCGCCGCACAAGACGAAAGTCAACAGCGTCCGGCCCCTTGTTTCATCTTCTAACCACTAGCAACCACTTCCACCCACTTGGCGCGCATTGTAGGCGCCGGTTTCCGCTTGTCAAGAGGTTTTCGAGGACTTTTTATCCACATGCTTGTGGAAAATCTCCCGGCGCTTCACCGCCCCAACCACTAGGAATTGTGGTTGCCGGCTTCCCGTGCGCGGATTACTAGCCGGTTGGTTTCCGTGCGCCCGCCGCGCAATGTCTCCAAACAGTTAACCCCGAACCCGGCGCGGCGGATTTCGGCGACACGGCGGCGATCCCGGTCAATGGCCGCGGTCGCCACTTTTGTTCTGCCGCCTGCGGGCGTGTTGACCGGGCCGACCGTTGTGCCTCTCTCGAAGCTCAACTGGGATGAAACGGAGGACAGAAGTAGGCGCAGTGCCGGGGTGCGCGGGGCTATTCGGGGGGGCCGACGCGGAGGCGAACCAGTTCGCCGAGCAGGCCGCGGTCTTCGGCGCTAAGCCCGGCGAGGAACGATTCGTCGTTGAGCCTGGCCGCGCGCTCTTCTTCGCTCAGCAGGCGCAGGGCATTCAACCGCCGCAGGATGGCCTGGCGGCGCGCCGGCGCGAGGCTCTGCCAGCGCGGCAGGATTTCTTCGCGGATGCGCCGGCGCTGCTCGGGCGTCAAGCGCTGCCAGGTGCGCTCGCGTTCGATCAGGGCACGTCGCTGCTCGGGCGAGAGGCTGTCCCAATGGCGCAGGTTCTCGCGGATGCGCGCCCGTACTTCGGGCGGAAGCTGGCGCAAGCGCTGGCTATTGCGGAAGAAGCGCTCGCGCTGCTGGGGATCCATTTCGCGCAGGCGCTCGATCCAACGCGGCGGCAGTTCCGGGCGGCCCAGGCCGGGACCCTTGCCCGGCCGCAGACCCTGGCCGCGATTGGCTGGTGGCGCCTCGCTGCCACGGCCCGGCGCGCTGCCCTTGCCTGCGCCCTGTCCGCGGCCGCGCTGCGCCCAGGCAGGATCGGCCGTCAGCCCTGCCACCAGGGCCAGCACGCCCAGCAGTGCTATCTTTCCTCGCATCACATCTCCTGCTCCGGCGGCGCCGGCAGTTCCGACAGGGCTTCAAAGTTGGCCAGCACTTCGAAATCCTCGAGCACCGGCAGGTCTTGAATCATGCGAAACTCTTCTTCGCTGCCATATTCGCTGACCGCCACGTGGTCGTGGGGCGCAGGCGCGGAAGCCAGCCAGATGAACAGCACGGCCAGCACCGCCGTGGCCCACACGGCGCGCGAGGCCGGCACCAGCCAGGCCCAGAAGCTGCGCTGCGGCTCAGCGGCAATGCGCTGGCGCAGCCGCGCATCGAAGCTCAGCGAAGGCTCCAGCGCCGGCAGCTCGTCGAGCACGACCCACAGCCGGCCAAGCTCTTCCGCGCGGGCGCGGCACCCGGCGCACTGCGCCAGGTGCGCTTCGACCTCGCGCCGCTCGGCTTCCCCGGCGCGCCCGTCCAGATAACCAATCAGCCGGGTCGGCATCTGTTCACAGTTCATGGTTCCCTTCCCTTCCCGCTCAGACCCGCTGGCCTACCAGCGGCGCCAGCTCAACGCGCAACGCTTCGTAGGCGCGGAACAGCAGGGACTTCAGCGCGCTCTCCGAGCAGCCCAGGATGCGCGCAATCTGGTCGTAGTCGAGCTCGTGGTACTTGTGCAGCAGCACCGCGACGCGCTGCTTTTCCGGCAGGGCCAAAATGGCCCGCTGGATCTGCCGGGCGCGGGCACGCTCGACCAGCCGCTGCTCAATGGTCGGCGCGCGATCCGGAACCGCCAGGGGCGTTTCCTCCTCGCCGTCGGCGGGATCCTCGATGGAAACTTCCGGCCCGCGGTGCCTGCTGTTGCGGAGCGCGTTCAGCGCCAAGTTCGTGGCGATACGGAAGAGCCAGGTGGTGAACTTGGCGCTTGGCGCGTACTGCTTGCGCGCCCGGTAAACGCGAAGGAAAACCTCCTGGGCCAGGTCTTCAGCCATCGCCGGGTCGCGCACCATGCGGTGGAGGAAACGGATGACCGGAGTGCGGTACCTTTCGAGCAGAAGGTCGAACGACGCGCTGTCGCCCTCCTTCACGCCCAGCATCAGTTGGACGTCGGACCTGGCCATCGCCTCCACATTCTATCGAACCCCAGCGAGGTCAGGAAGTTGCGTCCGCCGCCGTGCCCGATGGGGAACCTCCGCCTGATGGGAGGAAGTCCGATGCCGACCCTTGCCGTCTCGACCAGGAGCCGACCGCTGCCCACAAACCCCGACAGCGAGGGTGCGGGTCAGCGTTGGGGGCCGGGAAACTGCACCTTGGGGGCCTGCCGGGAGGACTCCGCGGCTTCGAAGTACGCTTCGTTGCGTGCGAAGCCGGCGAAGCGGGCCACCAGGTTGTTGGGGAACAGGCCGAGGTAGGTGTTGTAGTCCTGCAGGGCCTGGTTGTAGCGGCGTCGCTCGACAGCGATGCGGTTCTCGGTGCCGGCCAGCTCGTCCTGCAGGCGAAGGAAATTTTCGTTCGAGCGCAACTGGGGATAGTTCTCGACGATAGCCAGCAGGCGGCCCAGCGCGGCGTCCAGTTGCTGGTTGGCGCCGATGCGCTCGGAGGGCGAACGCGCGCCCAGCAGCGCGGCGCGGGCGCGGGCAATGTCGCTGAACACGGTGACTTCCTGAGCGGCGATGCCTTTCACCGTCTCGACCAGGTTGGGGATGAGGTCGGCGCGGCGCTGCAGGACCACATCCACCTGGGCCCAAGCCGACTTGATGGTTTCGTTCTTGCGCACCATCTCGTTGCGACGGTTGACGTACATGCTGCCCAGGACCAGCGCGAGCACAATCAGAACGACGAGAACGATCCCGAACCTCTTCATGTCTGTTCCTCCCGGCGGAAAACTCTACCGCAGTTTGACTGCGAAGCCCAACCGCCCCAACGCGCCGCTCAGGCGGCGGTGAGGCGCCGATCCACTTCCTCGACCACGCGGGTAATGCCGCCCAGGTAGGCATGGAACGTTGCCGCAACGTCCACCTGCGCGGGCTTGCGCTTGCCCTCGCGCACGTCGAGCACCGCGTGAAACGGCGCGGCGTCGAAACCCACGAGCGCAGCGATGCGCTCCGCCACTTCGCGCCGCCCTTCGGGGGCCTGCTCGCCCAGGGCAATCAGCGCGTGGCGGAACAGCGTCAGAAAACTCGAAATCGAGGCGGTCATCAGTTGCAGCACGGCCCGCGGGTCATGAGGCATGGCCAGGTAGCGTTCGCGCAGGCGTACCTGGTGGACGCGCAGCTCGCGTTCCACTTCCAGGCGATGCAGGTCCATGGGCACCTCGAGCCCGGCCAGAAAGTCTTCACCCCAGAGCACGCGGCGCCTGGTGCGCATGTCGAAGAGCTCGATGGCGAAAACGTCTGCCGAGGAGCGCAGCTCTTCGAGGCTGAAAACCAGCGGCGGCGGCTGGCCTTGCCGCGTCCACCAGACGATGACCGGGCCCAGCGCATCGAGAACAGCGCCGTCCAGCCGGCCGAGCACGCACAGCAGGTTCAGGTCGGAGAACTTCGGCTGATAGTCGCCGCGCGCCGCGGAGCCGTAGAGCACCACGGCTCGCAGATTATCTCCCGCGGCTTTTTTCAGCTTCTCCACCAGCGCCCGCAACTGTTTTTCCATGGCCCCCTCCTCTACCAGCCGCCGCTGGCGCCGCCACCGCCCGAGCTGCCGCCTCCGAATCCGCCGAACCCTCCGCCACCGCCTCCCCCGAATCCCCCGCCGCCCCAGCCACCTGTCCATCCGCCCCAGCCGCCTCGGCCGCGCCTGCCCACGCCCAGACCGCGCGTGCGCAGAATCCACAGAAATACTCCCCAGAAACCGAAGAACAACAAGAAGAACATCAGCCGAAGAATATTGACCAGCGGCGAGTCTGTGGTTCGGCGGCGCTCCGGACGGTAGCTTTCCGGGGGAGCGGAGCTCAGGCTGAGGCCGCGGTCTTCGGCGATGACGCCGGCAACGCGCTGCGCCGCGCGCAGCAGCGCGCCGTGGTAGTCGGCTTCGCGGAGCATGGGCACCATTTCGCGCCCGAACCCACCGACCTTGCCATCGGGGAGAATGGATTCCAGGCCGTAGCCCACTTCGATGCGGTACTTGCGATCTTCCACGGCCAGCAGAATCAGTACGCCGCGGTTCTCTCCCCTGGGGCCGATGCCCCAATGCTTGAAGAGCTGTTCGGCGAACTCCTCGACGGTGATGCCTTCCAGCGAGCGGATGGTAACGATGGCCAACTGCGCGTCGGTCTTGCGCTCGAGTTCGACACACAGCTCGGTGAGCCGCGCTTCGGCTTGCGCGTCGAGCACGCCCGCAAAGTCGTTGACGTAGCCTCGCGGTTGGAGCTGGTCGGGCTTTTCCGCGCCGAGCAGGGCTGCGCCGGCAAGGCTCAGCAGGACAAGCACAGCGATACGCACAGCCGCCGCAGCTTCAGCGCAGGCGGGCAGCGTGATGGGCAATCGTCCCATGGCTCAGTGCGCGTGCATGCGGAAGACCAGGTGCAAGGCCAGCAGGATGCCCACGCCAAGGAACACGACCAGAGCCAGACGCACGCCCGGCTCACGGTTGACTTCCGGCATCAGGTCCGACGCCGCCACGTAAATGGTCACCCCGGCTGAGATGGGCAACGCGTAGTTTACCTGGGCGCGCAGGAGGTCCATGAGCACCACGCCGGCCAGCGTAGCCGCGGCCAGCAACCCGGAAGCCATCAGCGCCATCCGCCGGCCGCGTCCCGCGGCCAGCATCAGCGAAGCCACGGTGAAACCTTCCGGCAGCTTGTGCAGGAACACGGAGAGAAACACCACGCCGCCCAGCCAGGCGGAAACCAGCAGGCCAGAGGCGATGGCCACGCCGTCAAAGAACGCATGCATGGCCAGTCCCAACAACGCGGCGTAGCTGGCATGCGCCGGCACCATCTGTTCGGCATGCGTCTCTTCGCCGAAATGAAAGTGTGGCGCAAGGGTGTGCTCGAAAAAATGCACGATGAAGTAGCCCGCCAGCACGTACACGGTAGCCAGCTCGCCGGCCAGGTGCAGCGACTCCGGGATCATCTCCAGGAAGGCCACGGCGAGCATGAAGCCCGCGCCCAGCGCGAGGAAGTACTTCAGGTACTGCTGCGACCAGTCGCGCCGCGAGACCAGCAAGCCGCCGAGGACATTGGCCGCGCCTGAGGTCAGCCCCAGGCCCACCGCCAGCGCCCACTGCGTTTCAGCAGGGGAGGCCATGCTAGCCGCTGTGGCGGAAGTGCAATACGTCGCCATCCGCCACCGGATACTCCTTGCCTTCCAGCTTGACGCGCCCTCGTTCGCGCGCGCCGGCCCAGCCGCCGCCCTCCACCAGGTCGTCCCAACGCGCCACCTCCGCACGGATAAAGCCGCGCTCCATGTCTGTATGCACAATGCCGGCGGCCTTCACTGCGGGCGTGCCCCGCGGAGCCGTCCAGGCGCGACACTCCGCATCGCTCACGGTGAAAAAGGAAATCAGTCCCAGCAAGCGGTAAGTGGCATGGATGACGCGATGGCGGCCCGACTCCCTCAGCCCATAGGCCTGCATCAGTTCATCGGCTTCGGCATCTTCGAGCTCTGCCAGCTCGGCCTCCACACGCCCGGCAATCGGCACCACCGCGGTGCCGGGCCGCGTTCCCAGCCCGCTGAGTCCGTGCTTGGCGGCGGCAGCGTCCAGCTCCGCGGCTTCCCCATCGCCGACGTTCAGCACGTAGAGCATCGGCTTCTGCGAGAGGAGCTGAAAGCTGCTCAGCAGCTTCCTTTCGTCGGGAGGAAACTCGATCTCGCGCAGCGGCTTTTCTGCTTCCAGCGCCTGCTTGGAGCGGGCCAGCACAGCGTGCTCGTGCTCGAGCGCCGGCTCCTTTTTCTTCTTCAGGTCGCGTTCGATGCGGTCGAGCCGGCGCGTCACCTGGTCGAGGTCGCTGAGCATAAGCTCGAGGTCGAGCGTGGCGATGTCGCCGGCGGGATCCATCCGCCCGCGCGGGTGCGGCACCGCGGGGTTCTCGAACAGCCGCACGATGTGGGCGAGAGCCTCGCTCTGGCGCAGCTCCACCAGGAACGCCGCGTCGCGCGTGCGATCCTGCACCATGCCGCCCACGTCCACGTATTCGACGGTGGCGTGGGTCACCTTGCGCGGCCTGAAAACCTTAGCCAACTCGTCCAGGCGGGGATCCGGCACGCGGGCCACGCCCACGTGCGTGGGCAGATGCGCTGCCTTGGCGTCCAGGTGGGCGTGGGTCAGGATGCGAAACAGGCTGGTCTTGCCCGCCTGCGGCAGGCCCAAGATCCCCGTGCGCATGGCCGCGCCATCCTAGCACAGCGACCGCCCCGCTGGCTGCCGCCCCTGCTTCCGTTTCCGACGCCCGGGGCTATAATGCGCGCGAACGCCGCCGCCCAAGGAGGAGTGCCATGCGTCGAGCCTGGATGGTCGCTGGCATCGCCTGCCTGGCGCTTTTGCTCGCGCACCACTTCGCCGCGGGAGCGGAACAAGCCCAGCGCGCTCCCGAGCAGGTTGACCTGCTGTTCCGAGGCGGCACCGTCGTAGACGGCTCCGGTTCGGCGGGGCGCAAGGCGGACGTGGGCATCCGTGGCGAGCGCATCGTTTTTGTGGGTGACGCAGCCAGGGCGGGTCTGGCCGCTGCGAAGACCATGGACGCCACCGGGCTGATCGTCGCGCCGGGGTTCGTGGACACGCACACGCATACGGCCGAAGACTTGTCGAGCCCCGAGCGCAAAAGCAACGTGAACTTCCTGATGCAGGGCGTGACCACCGTGGTGACCGGCAACGACGGCGGCGGGCCGGTGCACCCTGCGCCGACGCTCCGGCACTGGGAGGAGCAAGGCATCGGCACGAACGCCGCCCTGCTGGTCGGCCACGGCGCGGTGCGCCGCGAAGTGCTGGGCAACGCCGACGCGCAGCCCACCGCGGAGCAGCTCGAAAAGATGAAAGCCCTCGTGCGCGGCGCCATGGAAGAAGGGGCTTTCGGGCTTTCCACCGGGCTGTTCTACGTCCCGGGAAGCTTCGCGAAGACCGAGGAAGTGATCGCGCTGGCCAAAGTTGCGGCGGTGCTGGGCGGCATCTACGACAGCCACCTGCGCGACGAGGACTCCTACTCCGTCGGGTTGCTCGGTGCCATCGAAGAAGCCATCCGCATCGGCCGCGAAGCCAAGATCCACGTGAACATCTCGCACATCAAGGCGCTCGGTCCGTTGGTGTGGGGCCAGAGCACGCGGGCCATCGAGCTGATCCGCAAGGCACGCGCCGAGGGCATCTCCCTGACGGCAGACCAGTACCCCTACGTGGCATCCGGGTCGAGCCTGACGTCGAGCTTGCTGCCCGCCTGGGCGCAGGCCGGGCCCCGGGAAGAAGTCCTGGCGCGGCTCAGCGATCCCGCCGTGCGTGCGAAGCTGCTCGCGGAGATGGCCGAGAACCTGAAGCGTCGCGCCGGGCCGGAGGCCATCCTGTTCCGTTC
>Ga0073934_10009019_pt1 | contig 12988 bp, 3 predicted proteins | sample LarsenN4metaG_FD_76834 | JGI IMG/M metagenome (GOLD analysis project Ga0073934, IMG submission 76834) | Hot spring sediment bacterial and archeal communities from British Columbia, Canada, to study Microbial Dark Matter (Phase II) - Larsen... ...
GATAACGGGGCGGGACATTCTTTCTCTAACAAGCATGGAAGCCTCCTTCTGGACATCGCACACAGGCTGGCTGTTCATCCTTTGACATGACAATTTCAAGCCCTGTCATTATCTGGAGCGGTGAGCGCCTTGACCAGCCAGGCGATCCCCAGCCCGATCAGGACCAGCAGGCCCAGTGAGATCAGCCACATGAAGAGCATGCCAAAACCCATCATGCCATTGCCGCCATACATCATGGGCATCTGCCCTCCATACCCGTAGCCCATCATCTGATATCTGCCATAGGGGAAGATCGATCCCCAGGCAAACGGCAGGGTAAGCATGACTCCAAAGGTAATGGCAATTCCCAGGATCCATTTCAATGTATTGTTCATGTCATCTTTCCTTTTGCAAAACAGATCTTGTATCAATATTATGGATGAGGAGAGAAAAAACCCCCCCTGCTGGCAGGCGAGTTTTCCACTGGTCAAGTGGACAGTTAAAGACCTCTTCGGCGGCGGTGATCCGTGTAACCCTCACAACCATTCGGCGCACCTGCGCAAAGACAGGCCGCCATGCTCATGGGCTTCGGTGATTTTGGAGAGTCAGACACAGGAATGAGCGTCAGGCATATATTCGTGCGGCGGGGGAGGTCTGTAGGCAACGACTCGAATTAATTTAAGATTATTTGACTTGACAAATATGCAAGGTGTGGAATAAGCTAGAGTAATCCTTACAGGGGGGCCAGATGGGACTCCCGTAAAGAAAAAAAAACGAATAAGCGCTGGAAGTTTGGGAGGACGCATGTCTGGGAAACGGAACCTCGAGGTGATTGTGCGGATCACCCTGCTGGTGATCTTCGTGGTGTATTCATTGGCGCCGGCAGGCGTGCTGGCGCGGCCGGGATCGGCGGCCTCTGCATCTGCCGAAGCCGCCGCGGAGCGGATGCTGCCGCCGCTGCCCGCGGCGGTGTATTATCAGCGCAGCGATCCTGCCGGTCAGCCGCCGCTCAATGTCGATGCCCAGGACACCTCGCCGGAGGGCGATGAAGTCCCCTCGCCCGTGCCCGCGCGCGATGACATCGAGTTTTCCATCTCCACCGCGGGAGAAGTGGGCTCATCACGCAGCATCACCATCGATGTGGTCGTCCGCAATCATTCCGATTCTCCCATCACCGATCTCACCTATTACGACAAACTCGAGAACGCCCTCGATTATGGCTCCTCGGCCGATGCCGATGTGAAATACAACCGCGTCAATCGAGAGATCACATACTCCATCGATTCATTGGCTTCCGGGGAAGAAGTCACCTTTTCATATTCCCTGAAGGTCAGGAACAGGAAATCGAACAAACTCAGCGTGCACAAGGCCGGGATCGAGTATGACCTGAACGGCGAAAGGCGCGCCCAGACCGCCTCCCTCGGCTTCGCAGACAGCAGCGCCGTTGTCGAAAGCGATGCACTGCTCATCGTCCCAGATCGATCCGGCGACGGCTGGGAGAGCACGGACAGATACGCCTTGTACCTGACGGAGGATGTCCTCCCGCAGGACGCGGTCGTCTCGATCACCCCGGCCGAGATCGCAGGAACCGATGGACCCGAACTGCAATTCGAACTGGAGCTGATCCAGACGGACGCGCCCAGCGTCACCACAGGCGGCGAACTCAATGAACAGGACCTGAATTTATCGCGCACCATCGAGACGGTCTTCGATTCTCCCGCCTACCTCGAGATCAACCTGGATGGCTACATCGACCTCACCGACATGCCTGCCGGGATGGAACCATACGTCGCCACGTACGATGAAGACACGGGGATCTGGGTGAAAGTGCCGATCCTCGAAGAAGATCCGGCTGCAAATACAGTCACCGTGGAAGCGGCGCACTTCTCCACCTGGGGCGCGGGCCTGGGCAATTCCCTGCCGCAGAACGGCGCCAACATCCTGCTCTTCGACCAGCCATACACTTCATTATTCACCGGCTCATCCAGATACTCCATCCCGGTGTGGACCCCGCCCGGCCGCGCCGGCGTGGCGCCGGACATTTCGCTTTCGTATTCCAGCGGCGCCCTCGATGGCGTGCTCGGCGACGTGCAGGCCTCGTGGGTCGGCTCCGGCTGGAACATCGACGGCATCGAGCTCGTGCGCAACATCAGCACCAACGAGAACGGCTACGGATACGAGAACAGCTTCGCGTTGACCCTCAACGGCACCATGTACGAACTGCTCGTCGACCCCAACCAGCCCAACCGCTACTACACCAAACAGGGATCGTTCCAGTACATCGAACGGCACAACCACGCCCTCGGCAACGCAGGCGGCGTGAACAACACGGCCGGCGAATGGTGGGAGGTGGTCACCACCGATGGAACCCGCTACCGCCTCGGCTGGAATGTGGACTCCGAACAGCTGGCCCTGATGTACGGCTACTCGTGCACCACAGGCAACCCATGCACCACCCCGGGCGGCGCATACGCCACCCTGGGCTACGCAGGGAAAGCCCGCGACCTGGTCGCGCTGCGCTGGCGCGTGGACCGCATCACCGACACACACGGCAACTACATCACCTATACCTATACCGAGACCCAGCCTTCAGGCAGTTCAACACTGGCCCCCTTCGACCGCGAGAGCTACCTCAACACGATCTCCTACACCGGCTTCGATGGCGCGAGTGGCGACCTCGACCCGGGCTATCAGGTCAGGTTCGTCACGGCCGCCCGCTCCTCCATCGGCGATGTCCCGACCACCTTCAACATCTGGGACAACCTGGACAGCAAATTCCTCGACAGGATCCAGATCTGTTATCTCTCGTGTAATGTGGCGGATCAGATCATCCGTACCTATGACTTCGGCTACTCCCTGGCCGCCGTCCCCAACGCCAACGGCACCCTGACCCTGACCGAGATCAAGATCAGCGGCGGCGGCTATACAGAGAGCGGGGTCGTTGTTCCCGCCATCGATGCGCCCGCCATCCGCTTCACATACCAGAACCTGGACAACCGCGCCGTGACGGCCGGAGCCGAAAAATATAGTTATCCACGTTTGAGCACGATCGACAACGGCACGGGCGGGAAGGTCACCTACACCTACGAAACAGACGGCCGCGGGACCGACTCCTGGTACAACTACCGCGTCAAGGAAGTTAAAGTACAGAGCGACTCGACGACCACGGCGTATCAATCCTATACCTACACCACCCCTGTATACAGCGGCTCGGGGGGGAATCCCAACCTCGGCGCGCTGATCGGTTACACCATCACGTCAGAGAAACAGCTGGACTATAACAACGCCAACGCCGTGATCCTCGAAACAAAGCACACCTTCGGGACCGTGGGATTGGACACCGGCTATGAACTCGTGACCGAATCCATATCCGGAAGCACGGTCCTTCAAAAGACCACCCACACCTACGTCACCGATAACACCAAGGCGCCCTTCACCGGCTGGAACTACCGCTACCTGTATCAGACCATCAACTACGTGCGCAGTCTGGGCAGCCTCGTGCAGGCCAGCAGGGTCGTGTATTCGCGCGACCCGGCCACGGGCAACCTGCTCACACAGACCGACTTCCTCGGCACGGCCTCCTATCGCAAGACCTGGTACGAGTACATCACCAACCCGGATCCCAATGTGTATATTCTGGACAAGGCTTCGCGCGTGCTGGTGACCACGGCCTCGAATCAGATCCTGGCGGACACGCGCTATCACTACGACGACCGCCTCAACACCGCGCCCGCACAGGGCGATCTGACCTCATCCAATCGCTCACGGGGAATGGCAATCAGACCGTGGACAGCGGCGCTGCCTATGACATCTATGGCAATGTCATCTCGAGCAGCCAGTACACCGCATACGGAACTGTGAACACTGAGCCCACCGGTTCCGCCAACGTCACCTCCACGACGTACGACACTGCATCCCAAACCTTCCCCGTGACGCAGACCAACGCGCTGGGACAGTCCACCTCCTCAGAATACCTGTATCGCCTGGCCGCGCCGTATCAAGTCACCGATGCCAACGGCTGGGCCACGGCCACGACCTACGATGGCCTGGGCAGAAAACTCTCGATCACCGTCCCGGGCCTCGAAGACGAAGCCGTCTGGTACACCTACCCGGCGCCCAATGCAAATGGGAAGATCACCGCGCCGTATGCCGTGGAGATGCAGATCCTCGATACCACCGTGAATGCCTATCGCTCGGTGTGGGGCCTCTACGACGGCCTCGGCAGGCAGATCCAGATACAGGTCCATGACGATGACCTCGACAAGGTGCTGGTGACCGACACCTTCTTCAACGCTCAGGGGCTCGCATGGAGGCAGAGCGCGCCCTACTACGTCACTGCCAGCGGTGGATACTATCTATCTCCAGCAGGGACTCAGTTCACCGAGACGGTCTTCGACGCCCTCGGCCGCGCGGTGCAGGTCACGCAGCCCGGGAACATCATCACCTCCACCGTCTACGATGGCTTCTCCACCACCACGACCGACCCGAACGGGGAGAAGGTCGAGCGCGGCACGGATGGATTGGGCAGATTGACCTATGTCCGCGAGTATGCCAACGACGGCGCTTCGCTGTATGCCACCACGCGCTATACCAACGATCCCTTGAATCGTTTGACCCAGGTCACGGATGCCTACTCCAATATCACCACTTTGCAGTACGACTGGCTCGGCCGCAAGACCGCCATGGACGATCCGGACATGGGCGTGTGGACCTACACCTACAATGCCGCAGGCACACTGGCCTCACAGACCGATGCGCGCAGCGCCGTGCTCACCTTCACCTACGATGCCCTCAACCGGCTCGTGAGCAAGAGCGGGACAGGGGTGAGCGCCAGCTACACCTACGGCACGACCGCGGGCTCGATCGGCATGCGCGTCTCGATGAGCGATGCGGTGGGCACAACCACCTGGAGCTACGATAACTTCGGCCGCTCGGTGACCGAGAACCGCCAGATCGGCGGCGTGACGAAGACACTCACCACCCACACCGACTGGCTCGGCAGACCGATCAACGTGGTGTACCCGGACAATGAAATATTAAGTTACAGCTACGATGCCCTCGGCCGACCCGACTCGCTCACCACCAGCATCGGGAGTGAAACCCTCGTGGACCTGGCGTACAACGTCCTTGGGCAGGTGACCTCACAGGCCCTGGGCAACGGGATCACGATCTCCAACACTTACGAGTCCTCCACCAACCGCCTCGACACGCGCATTGCGTCTGGCAATCTGATCAACTTCGATTACACCTACGACAATGCCGGCAACATCACGAAGATCACCGATGCTGCTCTCAGCGAGACGCACGACTACACCTACGATTTCCTGAACAGGCTCAAGACCGCCAACGCCTATACCACGGGAAATCCTGCGGCTGTGAAGTATTCCCAGCAGTTCTCCTACGACCACGTCGGCAACATCACCCAGGTGCTCGATTGGAAGACCCCCTCCCCAACGCCCACCAGTACGATCACCAACACACCGGAGAATACCTCAACACCCACTTCGACACCCACTGAAACGGCTGCGCCTTCCCAAACACCCACCCCCACCGAAACCCAGCAGCAGGGCTATCAGCCCATGATGCAGCTGGCGGCGTACATCGTCCCTCGCGAAGCATCCCGAGTGGAGCGAGTGGGCGAAGGGGATAATAACGCTCAGTCCGATCCGAACATCGTCCTCGAAGGGGATGATGTTCCGAAGTCCGTTAGGGAGTCCGATTACAACGCGCCCCGTTTCGACCCCGACACCGATACCCCCACGCCCACCGAAACGGAGTCTCCCACTCCGACTGACACACCTACGCCCACGAATACCCGCACACCTACAAAAACTCCCGTACCTACCAATACAGGAGTGGCAACATTGACCGTCCCTCCAACAGCCACTTCTGATTCTGGTGCCAATGGAAATACAACTGTGCTGCTGCACATGGACGGCACGGACACTTCCACAACCTTTGTTGACGAAACAGGAAGATCATGGGGCACTGCTGGAAATGCACAGATCGACACCGGGCAGGACAAATTTGGCGGCGCCTCCGGCTCCTTCGATGGCGCCGGAGACTATATCAGTACAACCTCGACATCTGACTTTGTAATCACCAGCCAGAATTTTACAGTTGACTTCTGGGTCCGATTCACTTCCCTGCCCGCGAATGGCCAGAGCCAGACCATCATCAATCGTTATGGTCCCGGTGGATATGGATATTATCTGTATCTGTACAATTCCAACGGCACTTATCAGTGGCGTCTCGAAACCTGGAATGGAACAACCCTCGCAGTTAATTTGTCCAGGAATTCACCGGGACTGAACCCAGCTACGTGGTATCACATGGCCTTTGTACGTGATGGCAGCAATTGGTATGTATTCCAGGATGGTACACAGGTGGGTACCACGTATATTGATTCAGACAACCTGTATAACTATGGTACTGCTGTCTATATTGGAAGCTTTTTCGCGTCCAGCAATTTCCTGAATGGACACCTTGATGAATTCAGACTGAGCAACGGCGTGGCGCGCTGGACCTCGAACTTTACGCCTCCCATTGTGCCTTACTCCAATAACAACACGGCCACCCCGACCTCCACGGCCACGGTTACTCAAACTCCTTCAAACACAGCTACCCCAACCCGCACGCCAACCCCTTATACCTTTACACCTACAAGTACGCCAACCTACACTCCCACCTATTTGCCCGGTGTGGATGCGAACACATCGTCCCTCCTTCACATGGATGGTATAGATGCATCCACGACTTTTGTAGATTTGACGGGTAAAACCTGGACCACAAGCGGAAATGCACAGATCGACACAGCGCAAAGTAAATTCGGAGACGCTTCCGGCCTTTTCGACGGCACCGGAGATTACATCTACTCGCCTGCCCATACAGATTGGAACTTTGGCACAGGCAATTTCACCATTGAATTTTGGTTCCGTACAAGTACATCTACTTTGATGATACCTCTCGTCATGGGGACAGGCACCAATAATTTATCTATACAGTTCAATAACAGCGGTTATGGATTGTATGTCTACTGGCTGTCCTCTGGATCGAACTTTGTCAGGACCACAACAACATATAATGATGGAGCTTTTCATCATCTAGCCATGGTGAGAAACGGCAGCACCATAACGGTCTATGTGGATGGAGTTTCAATCGGCAGTAGCGCTGGATGGGGCTCAACATCGTTTAACTTTTCATCCAACCCAGTATATTTTGCCGGTTATACCACATCCTATGCCTGGAATGGTCATCTTGATGAGTTCAGAGTGAGCAAAGGAGTTGCTCGCTGGACATCCAACTTTTCACCGCCGGCTATTGCCTACGATGGAGCGCCTACACCCACGGCTACATCGACATCCACCTTGCAATATGGTGCCCCTTTGGCATACTGGTCGTTCGACAACGTTTCTGGCACGTTGGCCCCCGATGATGCGCTGGGTGACGCCACAGCCAACAACGCCACTCTTGTCAACGGTGTTGCGACAGAAACCACGGGAGCTTTGGGTTCTTCTGTCTACTTCGATGGAACGAATGATTATGCCAGCGTTGCAGATCACGCCGAGATCAGGAAAGACGGCAGCTTCACGGTCTCCGCATGGATCAACCCGGCCTCGGTCGTCACCAATCGAACGCAGTACATCGTGCAAAAAGGCGGATCGAACCGGGATTACGGCCTGATCACAGTCTCGACCCAGGGGATCGCCACGCCGACATCCAATCCGTATCCGAACAACAGCAACGCCAACGGCAGCATCGCCTTCCAGATCGGTGACCTGACGCCCAACACCCTCTTCGGCCCGATATTGCCGGTCAACACCTGGTCGCTCGTCACGGGCGTGTACGACGCCTCGGCGAACAGGATGCATCTCTATATCAACGGGGAAGTGGTCGCCTCACAGACTGTGACCGGCACCGTGAGCATGAGCACGACCGGTCTCACCTTCAGCTCCAGCAGCACAGGCAATGTCTATCATGGCCGCCTCGATGAAGTGCGCTTCTACAACCGCGCCATTACCGCAGCCGAAGTACAGTCACTGTTCGGCATCTTCGCCACACCCACGCCGTTGAGCGCCACCTCGACCTCCACACCGGTCACGGCCACGCCGAACATCACGCCCATCCCCCTGAGCCAGCAGGCCTGGGGAACCGGCAACGACGGCGACCTGACGATCAACAGCGGGAACACGTTCAATCTCAACACACAGGGCAGCGGATCGCGCACCTGTGCCAATGGCGGAGACGGCGTTGCGTACAGTGTGACCGCCCTGAGCGATATGACCGCCACATTGAGCATCTCCCCATCCTCCGGCTGTTTGAACGCAGGCGATGAAGTGATGCTCATCAACCTGCAGGGGACGACCTCTTCGAACGACAGGGTGGGCCACTATGAATTCCTGCGCGTGGCATCGGTGAACGGCAGCAGTGTGACATTCACGGCCAACAAGGTCAAGTGGTATGGCGATGGCTGGCGCAGCGACAGCAATATCGGCACCGGTTCCGGGCAGCAGCGCGTGATGCTGATCCGCGTCCCGAACTACAACAACCTGACGGTCAATGGCACGCTCACCGCCAGCGCCTGGGACGGGAACAGGAACGGCGTGGTGGTCTTCCGCGTCAAGGAAACGCTTTCCGGCACCGGCACCATCCATGCCAATGGGCTCGGGTATCGCGGCGGGCTGGGCACCGGTCCGGGCCATGGTGAAAGTTATGCCGGGTGGGTCGAATCCATTAGCTATGGCGGTGGCGCGCCGGGTGCAGAAGCGAACCCGGGATTCGGGAGAGTAGGTGGCGGTGGTGGATATGGGGCTGCTGGAGGCCAGCAGTCTGGGAATGGACATGGCGCGGGTGGCCAGCCTTATGGCAGTGCCCAGGTAAGTCCGTTGTATTTTGGGGGCGGCGGAGGCGCTGCAGGCGGTATTGATGGAACCCCGGATACTCCGGGGGAGGCTGGTGGCCGCAGCGGTGGTGTTCTGTTTGTCATTGCACATACGGTCAACTACGGTGGAAATCTGCAATCCAACGGTGCTGCGGGCGGAGAAGGTGGTGGTGGTGGGGCCGGTGGCAGTGTGCGCATCGAAAGTTATACAGTCACAACTATCAATTCGATCAACGCGGGCGGCAATGGATATGGTGCCATCGGGCGCGTTGCCGTGTACTATCAAAACAGCCTCGGCTCGCTGACCAGTTCACCGAGCGCCTACACTGGCGTGCTCGGAGCTGCGCCGACGGCAACACCCACCGTTACACCGATCAACTTCAACGGGGCCGACCCATACGGAACAGGCAATGACGGAGATCACACGGTTTCTGTGGGCAACACCTTCAATCTCACCACGCAGTACAGCGGGAGCCGCACCTGTGCAGATGGTGTCGTGTACAGCGTTTCCTCTCTGACCGACTCTACAGCCGTACTTACTTCCTCCCCCACAGCGGCCTGCTTGAAGGCCGGCGACGAAATATTGCTGTTCAACGCGCAAGGGACCAGTGCCGGCACAGCCAATGCCGGAAAATATGAGTTCCTGCGGGTGGGTGGGATCGTTGGAAACACGATCTACTTTGGAACATCCAAGGTCAATTTCTATGGTCAGAACGCGGGCGACGATTCGAACATCGGCACGACCTCCGGCCTTCAAAAAGTGATGGTCGTACGCGTACCCAACTATGATGATCTCACAGTCAATGGGACCATAACTGCCAATGCATGGGATGGAACAAAGAACGGCGTGGTGGTCTTCCGCGTCAAAGGGACACTCTCCGGCAGTGGCACGATCCATGCCAATGCGCTTGGCTACCAAGGGATCACAGGCGGGCACGGCGAGGGATATGCCGGATTCCTGGGAACGACTTCTTATGGGGGCGGCGCGCCCGGCGCGGATGCCAACCCTGGGTTTGGACGAAATGGCGGTGGGGGCGGGTATGGTTCGGCTGGAGGGCAAACTTCTGGTAACGGTCACGGGGCCGGCGGCTCTGCCTTTGGCAATATCGTACTTGAGCCCATGTACTTTGGCGGCGCGGGTGGTGCGGGAGGTGGGATCAACGGGAACCCGGATACTCCGGGTGCACCGGGCGGCCGCGGTGGTGGGGTCGTGTACCTGATCGCCAATACGATCGATTTCACCGGAAGCGTGCAATCCAATGGCGTTGCTGGTGGAGAAAGGGCTGGCGGCGGCGCGGGCGGCAGTATTCGCATCGAGGGAAACACGATCTCGATGAATATCGCCAATATTTCTGGCAACGGTGGTGGAGGCGGCGGTGGCTCGGGTCGTACCGCAGTGTATTATGTCACTTCGTTCACCGCGAACTTCACACCTGGGTATCTCCGGGATCTGGATGATACAAACACAGCCACTCCAACCTTATCGCCAACGGTTACACTGACAGCCACTTCCCTTCCCAATGAGATGCTGACCAACCTGGCCAGTTGGTGGTCATTGAACGAGACCAGCGGAACGCGAAATGACAGTCATGGAGCCAATCACCTGACAGATAACAATACCGTGGCCTATGCAGCTGGAAAAGCAGGTAATGCTGGCGACTTCGAACGCTCGAATGACGAATTTCTTGAAATCGCTGACAATGCTTCGCTCTCTACCGGCGACATAGACTTCACCGTCTCTGCCTGGGTCTATCTAGAGAGTATTGGGTCAGACCGTTCGATCATTAGCAAAACGGATAGCAGTACAGTTAGAGAATACAATCTTAAATATGATAACAATTCAGATAAATTTAGATTTCAACTGTATAACAGTAGTGGGACAACAATATGCACTGTGAACGCAAACGACCTGGGAGCGCCTGCAACAGCGACCTGGTACTTTTTGGTCGCCTGGCATGATGCAACGGCAAATACTTGTAATATTCAGGTAAACAATGGTACGGCAAACTCAACTACAGAAAGTGATGTCCCTTCTGATACGACGGCCAATCTCAGAATTGGAGCCATCAATACTTCAGAAAGCGGACTGTTTGATGGTCTCATCGATGAGGTTGCCTTCCACAAGAGGCTTCTTACCTCATACGAACGAAACTGGCTGTATAACTCTGGGAATGGACGTGCCTACTCAAGCCTAGCCACTTATGTCACAGCCACACCGTCTCTTACGCCCACACCAGGTGTCGGCGGTACCCAACAGACGAACACATACACTTATGGTGGCGATCAACCCCACGCGGTGACCTCAGTGGACCGTGGACCATCGACCGTGGACCATTACGAGTATGACGCCAACGGCAATATGACCTGTAGAGTGGAACAGGGTGTCACCTACATTCAAACCTACAACACCGAAAACCGCATTGCCAGCATCGCCAAGCTCGTAGATGGAGATTGCGAAACCCCGGGTGATTATGAAACCAAATGGGATTTCGCCTACGATGGCGATGGAGTTCGTGCTGCCACTCTGACCACACCCTATGAAAGCGGCGTGCCCGGAACTGCCGTGCTGACTGCCTACTACTTTGGTGGGGCGTACGAAGTAACTGGTAGCGACATCAGGAAGTATTACTCATTCCAAGGTCAATCGATTCTAAGAAACGGAGATGGATTACAATATCTGTTGTCTGACCATTTGGGCTCTACGGTTGCGATAACGGATGATAGCGGGACCTTAACAAGCCAGCAGAGATATCTTCCCTTTGGTGGGGTGCGGACGATTCCCAATTCCATGCTTTCGATAACGGACCTAGGGTATACAGGTCAACGCGACTTGGGGATGGGGTTGATGGATTACAAGGCAAGATTCTATTCGAGTTATCTTAACCACTTTTCCCAGCCTGACACGATTGTACCAGACCCGTTAAATCCGCAAAGCTGGAACAGATACTCCTACGCCAATAATAATCCCATTCGATACAACGATCCGAGCGGGCATTGCCCAGTTTGTGTCGCAGTATTAGGCGGCATGGCAATTGGTCTTGTAGTTGATTTAGCTTATCAAGGTTACAATATTCATACAGGGAAACAAGACCAATTTGATTGGGGACAGTTAGCAGGTGCAACCATCGGAGGTGGCTTTTTTGCAGGCGCAATTGTATTTGCTGCCCCAGTTATTGTAGGTACGGTATCTCTATTAACCATTGGAGCAGTTGCTGGAGCATTAGCTGGTCAAATCAGCATTTTTGCAGACGCAGTGGCAGATGAAGCAATTGCAGACAGAGGAAATTACAATCCTCTAGATGTTGGCGAAGCGTCCATCGAAATGGGCTTTATGAATCCTAACCAGATAACAGGAGACGCTATTGGCGGGGCCGTATCGGTGGGAGTAGGGAGTGCGTTAAGGCAAATCGGGATTAACACTGGTCTAATCCCAAAAGAAAAAGCTCCAGGATATAGAATTATTAACTATGAATATGTACCTATGGGAGGAGGAAGGGCAATTCCGACCTTAGGCTATCCACCGCGGTATGTCCCGCCAACTACAGCAGAAACAATAGTTAGATCGCTTTGGAATCGAGGCATAGATCTTTTCGAAGAGTATATTCAAAAAAATTTGGGCTTAAGTTCAGATAAGCGCCATTAAAGGTAAAATATGCTATGAAAAAACTTGCACAGATAGCAATAATCTATGCCGCAATTTTGTTGTTTCTCAATCTAACTTTTCCAGCCTATGCTGGCCCCGCGGCGTTTGTTTTGGGAACCATTTTTTTACAAGCAGAATCACGAATAACCAAAGAGAATATTCGTTTGTTGCTTTATAGGTTGGCTATTGTTTGTTTATCTACCAATCTGTTGGCACTAATTTCAACTCTCGGTGTGTGTAGGCTGCTACAGTTATTGAAGCTAAATTTACAATATTGTGATTACAACTTAAGCAAATATCTGTTCGGCATTAGTGTAGCTCTCTTTTTATTACCGTGGGTTGCTGTATTAATTATGGCATTGGGATATAAATTGCTAAAGAAAGCATAGATCAAGCAAGTCCTTTGCTCGGTGAGGGTGCTCGCCAAGCATTTTCCAACCTCATAACCTCCTCCGGCGGCGGGTGTTCCTTGAAGACATCGAACA
>Ga0073934_10009020_pt1 | contig 12988 bp, 9 predicted proteins | sample LarsenN4metaG_FD_76834 | JGI IMG/M metagenome (GOLD analysis project Ga0073934, IMG submission 76834) | Hot spring sediment bacterial and archeal communities from British Columbia, Canada, to study Microbial Dark Matter (Phase II) - Larsen... ...
GGCGAGGCGCTGGCGCTGGCCGGGCGCGGGAAGGAGGCGGTGCCCTATCTGCAACAGGCGCTCAAGCTCGACCCAACGCTTTTGCAGGCGGAGGCGCTGCTGGGGATGATTGACTTGCAAGCCGGTGACGCGAAGTCTGCGCGGGAGCGTTTCGAGCGCGTGTTGAAACGGCAGCCCTTCCAACGCGCGGCGCTCCTGGGACGGTCGTTGCTGGATTACTACGCGGGCGAGTTCACCGCCGCGGCCGAGGGTTTCGACCAATTGATCCGGGGCGGGTCGAAGGACATCGTCGTTCACAATCTGCTGACGATCTCCCAGTTCCAACGGGGCCGCCGCACGGACGCGCTCGCCGCCGCCGAGGCCGGGTGGCGGCTGGCGCCGACAGACCGGCTGGCCGGCTATCTCGCCGTGAGCGCGCAACGCTGGAACGGCCAGACCAACGCCGCGCGCGCCACGCTGGAGAGGTGCCTCAAGCTGGACGCCGCCTTCGCCCCCTTCCACCACGCCGCCGCGTTGCTCGCCGCCGGGGAGAACCGTCTGGAAGACGCGCTGGGGCATGTGCGCGAGGGCCTGAGACACGAGCCGGCCAGCCCGCTGCTGCGCCCCTTCGAGGCCGAGTTGCTCCGCAAGCTCAGGCGTTACGACGAGGCACTGGCGGTGGCGGCGAAGTTGCAAGCGGAGTTCCCGAACGACGAAACCTCGTGGAGCGCGGAAGGCAACGCGCGCCTGGATCAAAGAAATTTTCCCGCCGCACGCGCCGCCTATCGCAAGGCCCTGGATCTCGCCCCGAAGGACCGCACCTTGCAGCAGCGCCTCCTTGACACCTACGTCCTGGAAGGCCGCGTGAATGACGCCGCGGACGACATGGAAAAGCTGCTGGAGCGCGACCCCGCCAACCAGGCGCTGCGCTTCACCTGCGCCCGCCTGCGCGTCGTGCGCGGCGAGAAGCGGCAGGCGGAAAAACATTACCGCGACATCATCAAGGCCGACCCGCGCGCCGTGCCCGCGCTCAACAACCTCGCCGTGCTGCTGGCGGAGAACCCCGCGCAACTGGAGGAAGCCCGCCGCCACGCGGAGCAGGCCTTCGCCGCCGAAAGCGACAACCCGCTCGTGCGCGACACCCTGGCGGTCATCTACCTCCAAATCCGCCGCCCGCAGGACGCGCTGCAACTCTTGCAAGCCGCGCGGCTCAAGGCTCCCGACCACCCCGAAATCCTCCTGCACCTGGCCCAGGCACAATGGGACAATGGCCGCCAAGCGGATGCCTGCCAGTCCTGGGACGAATTGAACCGGCGTTTCCCCAAGGTCGCGGCCGGTCCCGACGCGGAAAAACTGCGCGCGGCGCTCGACCCGCCCGTCCGTCCGTGAGCCGGCGCTTCATCATTCCGTGCCCAACTCCCAGCCACCAGCCCCCGAGGGATGCCGCCCCTGCCAGTGGTTGGCGCTGGCGACGCTGCTGTTGTGGGCGCCGTCCTTGGTGTGGCTGGTGCGCGAGCGCTGGATGGTGTACAGCGGAACCTCCATCGGCGTGATTCCACTGCTCGTTTCGACCGGCTGGCTGGCGCTTGCCTGGCGGAAAACGGAGTGGGCGCCCACACGGCATTGGCTGGCGGCACTGCTGTCGCTGGGGTTTTCACTCTGGTTCTGGCTGGCGGCGTGGGCGGCGGAAGCGCCGATCTGGCAGGGCTACGCGATGTGCGCCGTGCTGGCGTCGCTGCTCTGGCTGCACGGCGGCGGCGCTCTGCTGGAGCGGTGCGCGTTTCCGCTGTTGTATCTGCCGCTGGTGTATCCGCTGCCGGAAATGGTTGAGCGGGTGCTGGGCGCGCCGTTGAGATTATGGTCGGCGCAACTGGCCGGGGGTGTACTGCAAGTGCTGGGCTTGGTCGAGGAAGTGCGGGGGACCTTGCTCACGGGCCGGGACCTCACGCTGGACGTGGTGCCCGCGTGCAGCGGGCTGAAAATGATCTACGCCTTCCTGGTCATGGGCATGCTGGCCGCGCGCGTGCTGCACCGGGACTGGCGCTGGGCCGCCGCACAGGTGTTGATGATTCCGCTGGCCACACTCGCGGCGAATGCCATCCGCATCGTTGGCCTGGGCGTGGCTGAAAAGACGCTCGGCCCGAAACCGGCGGCGGGTCTGGCGCATGAGGGAGTAGGCGTGGCGGTGTTTGCGGCGGTGTTCTTCGCCCTGGCCGTGGGTCTGAAGAAACTGTCATTGCACTTCAGCCGTACCAAACCGGAATCCTATTCACCCAGTCCACCTGTTCACCCGGAGGACAGTTCTCCAAGCCAGTCTGGGGAGCCAATTGGAACACTGGCGAAGGCCGCTCCGCCGGTTTCAACCGCCTTCAAGACCTGGGGGCCGGGACTTCACCTCGCACTGCTGCTGGCGACCGTGGTTCTTGCCTGGCGAATCTGGCCGGAACGACGGCAGGCTCAGGCATTAGAGCTGCCGGTGGTGCTGCGGGCATTCAGTGGCTGGACGGGCAGGGATGCGATGCTGAGTCCAGCGGAGGCGGACTTGTTCGGACGCGACGGGGTGATGCGGCGGAGTTATGAGCGCGACGGGCGGGAGGTGGACATGATCCTCTATGTTTCAGGGGCGCGGCGTCGCGTGGTGCATGAACCCGTGGAGTGCTACACATTCGGCGGCTGGACGGTGGAGGGGCAATGGGCGGAGGGCGAGGCGGAGCCAATGAAGTGGCTGCGTCTGCGCGGGCGGAATCCTTTGACGGGTGAGGAGGCGCGGGCGGTGGCGGCGTTCTGGTTCGAGCGGGACGACGGCTGGCGGCTGGCCGACGGGCGACGGCTGGCATGGAGCGCTGCGTGGGAGAGGTTGTGGCTGCGCCCGGAGCGGGTGTGGCGGCTATACAGCCTGTTCAGCACGGAGCGGGCGGGGGGCGAGGAGGCGGTGCGGGAATTCGCGGCTGACCTGCGGCGGGAAGGGGTCAGGCCGTAGCGGGCTGGCGCAGGTCGGCGAGCAGTTGTTGCAGGTCGCGCCGTCGCCACCAGGCAAGGAGGCCGCCAGTGGCGAAGATCATGGCCCATTCATGCGGCTCAGGCACGGCGGTGGCCGTGACGAGGCCGGTGACGTTGAGGCCGGTGGGGCCGCCGCCGGAGTTGACGACCTCAAAGGAGAGGGTGTTCACTCCATTCTGGAAAAAGGATTGATTGCTGGAACTGAAGCTGACGTGGGGTTGATTCCAGATGACGCCGGAGAGCGCCATGATTTCGTTGCCGTTCAAGAGCACGCGCACCCGGTCGTCGGCCCAGACTAGGCCGGATATGCTGAAATTGTTGTGGGTGCTAGTGTTTAACGTGAACTGGTAGCTGAACGTGTAAGTGGCGTTGACGCCGCTGACGCTGTTCCCTCGGGTGATAATGCGCGAGCCGGCGAGCGGAGCGGTCCAGCCCCCTGGGGTGTCGTCGCCTACGGTCGTTGTGGCCGAGCGCGGAGTGGAGCCGTCCGAGCCAGAGATGGAAGTGATCTGCCAATTGGTGTCAGCGGCGTTGTCCGCCAGAAGGGCATTGCTGTTGCTCTCGTCCACCCCAGTGGCGAAGGTGCCAATGGTCGCGGCCCCAACAGGAATCGCCGCCCATAAAACGATGAGCACAGCCGCACGCAGCCAATGTCCCGAAAACATCACGGGGGCACGATACACCGGAAACCCGTGGTTGCAATCCAGGAATTACGCTCTTCGCCGGGAGGACAAATGGGTTGTGGGTCGTCGCGGAGCGAGGCGGCGGGTGGGAACATGGACCGCGCGCTCCGGAATGGCGAACGGCCTTTGCCCATCCTCGCGGTGAGCCGTGCCTGGATAGCCAGCCCGCGCAGCCGGGGCGGGACGGTTGATTTTCATCCGTCGTTGGCCGCAACATGCGCGGCATGAACCGGTTGCTGGCTTATCTGGGCGGGTTGACAACCGGGCGGGTCATCCTCTGGTGCTACGCAATCTGGTATGTCGTAACCGTGGTCAACCATTTTGACCCGCAGCCGAGGTTGTGGGTCACGTCGGCGGGGTTGAGCGCAATCATTGGGTTCGCGCTGGTGTTGAGCACGCGGTCGTCGAGCAAGGGCACAACCGAGCTGGATGGCTGGCAGATCTTCCGCCTGTATGTGATGCCGTTTTGTGTCTCCAGTTTCGCCGCGCTGGTGAAGGACGCGGGTTACATCCTCATCTTCCCGCCAAGCCTGGGAGAAAACCTCGCCGGTTTGGGCGCGATGGCCGTGTTTGTTGGCTTGGTGCTGCTGGTTCGCCGTGCCCGTCGGGTCTCAGTCTGCCGCCAGTGACGGCCAACTGAGGGGCTGATTCAGGAGGCGGGGCGCGAGGGTTCGGGCGGCGGGACTTCCCCGGCGGATGGGTCGGCACCGCTGCCCACCAGCCGCTCGAAGATGGGTGACGCCATCAACGTGGTGACGACCGCCATGATGACGAGCGTGGCGAACAATCCCTCGGAGATGATGCCCCGCTGGAGGCCAATGTTGATGATGATGAGCTCCATCAAGCCGCGGGCGTTCATCAACGTGCCGATGCCGAGAGCTTCACGGTTGGAGATGCCGGTGGCGCGGGCCGCCAGCCAGCAGGCCACGCCCTTGCCGAGCACGGCGGCCAGCAGCACCAGCGCGCACATCAGCCAGAGGAAACCGGAATTCAGCAAGCCGATCTTGGTGTTCAAGCCGGAGTAGGTGAAGAACAACGGCAGCAGCAACGCCACGGTCAGCGGCTGAATGCGCCCAATCAGATCGCGCGTCACGATGCCGCGGGGCATGGCCGCGCCCATCACAAAGGCCCCGAACACCGCGTGCAGCCCGATGAGGTCGGTGAACCACGCGCCCAGCGCCATCAGCACCAGCCCCACCACCAGGCCGGATTCACTCAAGGAACCGTCCTTGATCAACCACCCTTGCGCCCGCGCGAGCGCCGGGCGGACCAGCCCAAGCGTCAGCGCCACGTAAGCGATACCCCCCCCCACGTTCAACAGCGCGTGGCTCCAGTTATTGTCAAAACTGGCCAGCACCACGGCCAGCAGGCACCACGCCGCGGCGTCGTCCATCGCCCCCGCTCCCAGCGCCACGGTGCCCATCGTCGTGCCCGCCAGCTTCTTGAAATGAATGATGCGCGCCAGCATGGGAAAGGCGGTGATGCACATGGAGGCGCCCAGAAACAGCATGGCCTCCGTGAGCGAGGTCCGCCGGGGGAAAAGTTCGGTGTGATGAAAGAACAACCAGCCCAGCCCGGCCCCCAGCACGAACGGCGCGACCATGCCCGCCAATGACACGGCCACGGAGCTTTTGAGGCGCTCCCGCACGATGTCCACCCGGAACTCCATCCCGACCACGAACATGTAGAGCGCCAGGCCCAGTTGCGACGCGGGGAAGAGGTAGCTTTGTGTGTCGCGCGCGGTCTGGGCGGGGTCCCAGGGAAAGAGCCATCGCTGGGCCTCGGGCAGCAGCAAGCCGAACAACGAGGGGCCAAGCAAAACCCCGGCTACCATCTCCGCCACCACCTGCGGCTGGCCGAAGCGCAGCGCGATCGCGCCCACCAGCCGGCAAAAAAAGAGGATGACGGCGATCTGCAAAAAAAAATGAACGGCAAGGGCAAGGTTGTTCATGTTCCGGTTGGCCCGCTCTGCATGGCCGCAGGTTAGCGGGCGGATGCTTCCCAACGGAAATCGAATTTCGCTATGGGTGTTATGCCGCGCGCGTATTACACTCGGCGTGTGGAAATCCGCCATCTGCGCTGCTTCCAGGCCGTCGCCGAGGAGTTGAGCTTCTCGAAGGCGGCTCAGCGGCTGCGGATTGCCCAGCCCGCCGTGAGCCGCACGGTGAAGGAACTGGAGGGGAACCTCGGCGTCACCCTGCTCAACCGCGACAAGCGGTCGGTGTCCCTGACCGCCGCCGGCGGCGTGCTGTTGCAGGAAACCGGCCTGCTGCTCCTGCGCCTGGAGGAAGCCGTCCGCCGCGTGCGCCGCACCGCCGCCGGGGAGGAAGGCGAGCTGCGCCTGGGCTACATCGGCCCGCCCACGCAGGCGTTCCTCGGCCGCATTGTGAAGGAATTCCGGCGACACCATCCACGCGTCACGGTCGTGCTCGAAGAGCGCACCCCGGAGCGCGTCTGGGAAATGGTCGCCCGCGGACGCCTCGCGGTGGGTCTCACTCGTCCCGTGCTGGCGCATCGCGCCCTCGGACTCCCCACCCTGCTCCTTCGCCGGGAACGGCTCTGCGCCGCCCTGCCGGAGAATCACCCCCTGGCCAGCCGCGGTGAGCTCCGCTGGCGCGACCTGGCCGAAGAGCCGCTCATCGTCCTCTCCCGCCGCGAGGGTGTGAGCCTGCACGACACCATGCTCGCCGCCTGCCGCCGCGCACGATTCACGCCGCGCCTCGCGCACACCCCCAGCCTCATCAGCACGGTGCTCAACTACGTCGAGGCGGGCGCGGGTTTGGGGGTCGTCTCGGATGGAACATGCGCGTTGGGCACGGGCACGCCGCTGGTGTTCCGGCCCCTGGTTCCCACCGCCACGGTGGATTTGGTCATGGTTTGGTCGGAGGAAAATGACGCGCCCCCGGCGGCCGCGTTTCGGGCCTTGGTGCGGGAATGGCTGGAGCAAAAGCGATTATGGCCCTCCGCTCGCTTGGCGTGAAATGGACAGGCAGGGAATCCGCCTGGCGCCCAAAGCCGCGAGGGTGACTTACCCCACCGGCTGCGGATCGCGCCAGACATGGCCGCTGGCGGATAGCAGGTCCTCGGCGGCAACCGGGCCCCAGGTGCCCGCCGAGTAAAACTCGCGGTTGGTCAGCGGCTTGCCCTCCCAGCCTTTGCGGATGTTGTCCACGATGCCCCAGGCGGTTTCCACCTCGTCGCGCCGGATGAACAGCGTGGCGTCGCCAGCCACGGCCTCGAGCAGCAGTCGTTCGTAGGCCTCCGGCGTGTAGGCGCCAAACTCGGCGTTGTAGCTGAAGTTCATCCGCACGGGGCGCACGGCCAGCGTGGTGCCGGGCACCTTGCCGTTGAAGCGCAGGTAAATGCCCTCGTGCGGCTGGAGGCGCAGCGTGAGGGCGTTGGGATCGAGCTTGCCGCCGCATTGCGCGGCGAAAAGCACATTGGGCGTCGGGCGGAACTGGATGCGGACCTCGCTCGCGCCCAGCGGCAGGGCCTTGCCGGTGCGCAAGTAAAACGGCACGCCGGACCAGCGCCAGTTGTCAATGAACAGCTTCATCGCCACGTAGGTCTCGACGTTGGAATCCGTCCTCACTTTTGGCTCCTGCCGGTAGCCGGGGCACAGCTGGCCATCCACCATCCCGGCGAAGTACTGCCCGCGCACGACTTGCTTGGCGACCTGCTCCGGCCGGATGGGGCGGATGGACTTGAGCAGCTTCACCTTCTCGTCGCGGATGGACTCCGCCTCCAACGACACGGGCGGTTCCATGGCGATGAGCGAGAGCACTTGCAACAGGTGGTTCTGCACCATGTCGCGCATCGCGCCCGCTTCCTCGTAATAGCCGCCGCGCTGGCCCACGCCGATTTTCTCGCTGACGGTGATCTGAATGTGGTCCACGGACGCGCGGTTGAGCAACTGCTCGAAGATGGCGTTCGAGAAGCGGAACATCAGGATGTTCTGCACCGTCTCCTTGCCGAGATAATGGTCAATGCGGAAGACCTGCCGCTCGTGGGCGTGCTTCGTGAGGTCGTTGTTGAGCTGCTGGGCCGAGGCGAGATCGTGGCCGAAGGGCTTCTCCACCACGATGCGCTGCCAGCCGTCCGGATGGTCGCGATGCAGGATGTGTGTGTTGTGCAGATGCTCGACCACCTCGGCGAACTGGCTCGGCGACGTAGCCAGGTAGAACAACAGATTGTGCCGCAATTGCGGGTTCCCGAATCCGGCCAGCATTTTTTCCAGCCTCTGGTAAGCCGCGGCGTCGCCAAACTCGCCCTGGCAATAGTGGACGTTCGCCGAGAACTCCGCCCAGGCCGCCGCGTCCACCGGCTTCGTGCGGGAAAACTTGTCCAGCGCCTCGCGCAACTCCTGGCGGAACGATTCATCCGTCTTCTCACGCCGCGCGAAGCCGACGATGCGATACGGCGAGGGCAGGCTCCGGGCCTTGTGCAAATGATAGAGCGCCGGGATGAGCTTGCGCGCCGTGAGGTCGCCACTGGCGCCAAAGATGACGATGGTGCAGGGCTCGACGACCTTGCGCCCCTCGTCCAGGCGGCAGGTCATCAATTCGTCCAGTTGCTCGGTTTCGTCCATGCCCGGACAATGCGCCCGCACAGGCGGCAATTCAATCCTTCTTGGGAAACCGCGCCGGCGGCTTCATGGTGTGCGGACTTCGTCACCTTGGCCCGCGTCGCCCAGAAGAATGTCGGCGGCGACGTTGCCGGCCCGCGCCTGGCCGGAAATGCGCACCTCCCCGACCTTGTTGCCCTCGCGCCAGACTTCCAGCCGCTGGCCGGGCGCGGGCAACTGGCTGACGCCAAATTCCACGACCACATAGCGCAAGGCGTGGTTCACCAGCACCACGCGCCCGGAAAGCATTTGAATGGAGGTCACACGCGGCCCGGCGGGCGGGTCATTCTTCATGGCGCGCTTTTCGCGGTCGGGCGGGCTGGCGTTGCCCCCGGAGTTTTCGTCGTTGCTCCGGCATCCCGGCAAGAACAGGCAAAACGCAAGCAGGACAACGACGGCGGCACGCATGAGGAATCAGCGGCTTCGGAAAACATTGCGCTCCGGCTCCAGAGCGGCCTTGTAGGCCCGCAAGTCGTGCCAGTCCTTGTCCCAGCCAGTCCAGCGGCCTTCCCAGTATTCCCCGATGAGCTTGGAGCGGGCCTCGGCGATGGCCACGGCGGCGGGGCCGAAGTGCTTGAGGAAGGCGTCTTTGTCGCCCCATTCGCGGTAGGATTCGAGCAGGGCGATCTGGTTTTCCGGGTAGTCCGGGCGCAACTCCACAGCGCGCTCCAGGTGGAGGCGGGCCTTCTTGCGGTTGCCGATGCTGGCGGGCCAGCCGGGCGCGTCACGATACAACATGCCCAGATAACGGTCCGGCCCGGCGTAATCAATGAACTTGTCGAGCTGGCGGGCCTTCTCGAAATGCTCCTCCATGTCGCTGACGATGCCCAGCGCGGTGAGCGTCCGTGTGCGGGCAAGCTGGCCCAAGTTCATCCCCAGATAGTAATGGCCCGCGGCTTCCTCGGGCTTGCGGACGATCAGCGACCTGGCGGCGGCGATGCCCTCCTCCGCCAGCGCGGCCCGGTCGGCGTTGGCGGTGGCGAATTCCGCCCACTCGAAGCAGGCGCGGGCGAAGCGCCAGGCGGCCTCGTCGTTGTCCGGACTGCCTTTGAAACGCTCCTTGGTCGTCTGGTAAAGCTGCTGGTTGAGTTTGGCGAAGGCGTTTTCCTCCGCCTGAACGGCCATCGCAAGGGTCAATAGCAGCGCCAGCCCGGTCCCTTGGAGGGCCTTTCCACCGCTGGAATAAAGGGTTGCACGCATGTTGTCGGTTCCTATAGTAGCGCGAATGCGGGTCAAACGGAAAGCAACGATTTTGGCGGTTCTAGCCGCCGCTCTGGTAACGAGCGGCTGTGCTGGCATTTCCGCCGCACCCGCCTTCTCCCCATTGTCGTTGTTCCTGCCCGGTCTGGTGCGCAACGAACAAAAACAGGACGCGCCCGCCGCGGAAACTGTTCAAACGACCGAAACCCCGGAGCGCGACCCCGACGCCCCGGCCAATGTGGCCCTCGCCCGCTGACAAACCATGCGATTCCCGCTCGCCCTGACGGTCAAAATTGCCCGTCACATCCTCAAACACAAGCTGCGCAAGACCCCGAAGTTTGCGATGGTCCTGCAGCTTGAGCCGCTGCACACCTGCAACCTCACCTGCACCGGCTGCGGCCGCATCCGCGAGTACTCCACCTCGCTCAAGGACATGGTCCCGCTGGAGCAATGCCTGGCCGCCGCCGCCGAGTGCGACGCGCCCATGGTGTCCATCTGCGGCGGCGAGCCCCTCATCTACCCGAAGATCGAGGAACTCGTGGCCGGCCTGCGCGAACAGGGCCGCATCATTTACATCTGCACGAACGGGATGTTCATGCGGAAGAAAATGCGCGAGTATCTGGCGGCCATTTACGACAAGACCAATTCGACCCATGAGTCCCATTTGAAGCGTCTGCTCGCCGAGAACCTGATTACCCAGAAGGAAGCCGACGCGATCCGCAACGCCGACGACGCCGCAAAAAGGAAGGTGGTCATCCGCCCCAGCCAGTGGATGTACTGGAACGTCCATGTGGACGGCCTCGAATACACCCACGACCTGATCGTCGAGCGCGAGGGCGTGTTCAAGGAATGCGTCGCCGCCATCAAGATGGCCAAGATTCTCGGCTACCAGACCGCGACGAACACCACGGTGTATAAGGAAACAGACGTGCAGGAGATCGAGGACATGTTCAAGTTCCTCTCCTCGCTCGACGTGGACGGCCACACGATTTCGCCCGGCTACGATTACGACGCCGCGAAGAAAGACATGGTTAAGCGCCTGGGCCGCGATCCGAAGGAATTCTTCCTCACCCGTGAGATGACGCGACAGAAGTTTGCGAAGATCGAGGACTGGGGCAAGGCCTTCACCATCTTCGGCACGCCCGTTTACCAGGAGTTCCTTGCCGGCAAGCGAGAACTGACCTGCACCGCCTGGGCGATCCCGACTTACAACGTCCGCGGATGGAAGGCCCCCTGCTACCTGATGACCGACGGACATTATCCGCATTACCAGGAAATGCTCGACCAGGTGAACTGGGAGAAATACGGCGTGGTGGACGGCGTGGCCCGCGACCCGCGCTGCGAAAACTGCATGGTCCACTGCGGCTATGATCCCAGCGGCGCGTTGAGCACCAAACCGCGCGACACCTGGATCAACATGAAATACAACTTCGGCGCAAAACCGAAGCCCTATCCCGCCAGCGCCGACCTGGAGAAACGCGCCTTCAACGGCGTCAGCATCGGCAAAGGCCATCTCGCCGAGGCCAAGGCCGCCGTCAAGGAAGGCATGGCCGGCGCGAAATCCGCCTTTGCGCGCGGTGGCAATGACCTGCCGCGGGAAACCAGCGGTGGTGGCTGCAGTTCCGGCGATTCCAGCCAGCGCGACGAGCTGCTCGCGAAGATCAAGGCCGGCGGCGCGGTGACGACCAAGGCGGAGTAAGTAATTACACCGATCCCGGTTTCACGATTTCGGCACCACTCGGCGGCCCTCCGCCCGATCAAGCTGCCCGCGCGTCACGCCAAGCTGGTTCACCAGCTTCAATTCCCGCCACAGGACCTGACCCGTGATCTCGCCCCGCAGCAACTGCCGGTAACGCCCGATTGTCTGTTCCACTTCGGCGGGTGATTCGTTCAGGAAATCCACCCGGAACTGTCGCGCGCCCAGCGCCAAGAGATGCGCCGCGAACTCCGCGCCCGTCTGCGCCCGCGCATTGAACACCGTGTTGCGGCAGCCCGCGTCCGCCTTCAGCGGATGCTCCATGCCCACGCGGTCGCGCAGCCGCACGTCGTGCTTGTCGCAAGGCCGCCCGCAGTCGCGGTAATCCTTCCCCTTCGACAGGAACGCGCAGAACACGCAGTGCTCCATGTGAAACATCGGCATGTGCTGGTGCAGCGTGATCTCGAACCACTCCGGCGGCGCGGCGCGCAGCAACGATTCCAACTGCGCCACGTTCAAGTCATACGACGCCGTGACACGCTCCAGTCCGTAGCGCGTGATGAAGTAATCCGCCGCCAACTGGTTGGCCACATTCAGTGAGAAATCACCGCGTCTCCGGCAATCCGCGAAGAACTGAAGATGATCGTAATTGCGGACCAGATAACCGTCGGCCTCGCACGAGCGAACCAGCTTCAAAACCCATTCCTCACCTGGCTTGAAAATGCGCGGCGGTACCACCCAGATTTGCGATGTGCGATGTGCGATGTGCGAGGACTGCGCCACTACTCCTGAGTTTGGTGAATCGGCTTCGCAATCGGAAGCCCCCCTCACCCTGCCCTCTCCCCTCATCGGCGGAGGGGAGAGGGTGGCCGCAGGCCGGGTGAGGGAGGTTCCGTCCTCACAAGGAGTGGCTCCTTGCGAGTGACTGGGAAGGGGGCGATGGGAGCGGACTTTGGCCACGGCTTCGCGGTACTTCTTGGGGTCTTCAAACTCGCAATAGATCGTTTCCACGCCGCAACGCAGGGCGGCGTCCAGCTGCTCCAGATTGCGAACGAGAACGATCAATTGTGCGGCAGAGGCGTGCTGCTGCGCGCCCACAGATGAGGACGAGCGGCAGATCGCCCCCACCGTGGCCGCAGTGAGCGTCCATCGCTTCGGTTCCATCCTTTGCCGTTCTAGTTCATCGGTGATGACGCGGCGCAAGCGGTTCAACTCCGCCAGCGGCAGCATGAGCGCGCCTTCGATGCGGTTCTCCAGCCGCCCCAGCTTGAACGGCGTGCCGCCCAGCCGGCCAAACTGCCTGGCCAGCGATTCACCCGTGAGCGGATGTTTCTCCGCCAGCTTCAGCGGAATGCGCGACTCGGCCTTCGCCACATGGCCCTCGTCGTCCTGCCCAATCACGGTCAAAGGTGCTTGTTCGTGTCCGTGGAACTCGTAGTGCAGCGCCCGTTGAAATCGAATCTCGTCGCCCGCAAAGGTCGCCCGGACGCGTTTGTTCAGTTCGGGATCATCCGTTTTCCAAAGTTTGTCGCCGGGCTTCACCCGGCGCGGGTTGATCTGGCCGGGACGGAAACTGACCTGGGTGATTTCACCGCGTGGGTGCAGGCTCATGATGCGCCCGCCTTGTTCGTGGTCGTCGCCCACGCCGGTGTCAATGACCACGCCATCGCCGGGCTTGAGCGGCGCTTGCAGGCGCACGAGCAGTGACTGGCCTTTGACGCCGGTGATGTCGCCGAGCAGGACGCCGCGCTTCTTCCCGAAGCGCGCGTGGACGAGGCGCTGGTTGTCAATGCCCTCGAACCAGCC
>Ga0073934_10009021_pt1 | contig 12988 bp, 12 predicted proteins | sample LarsenN4metaG_FD_76834 | JGI IMG/M metagenome (GOLD analysis project Ga0073934, IMG submission 76834) | Hot spring sediment bacterial and archeal communities from British Columbia, Canada, to study Microbial Dark Matter (Phase II) - Larsen... ...
CTGAGACCTGTGCGTCCAAGGCCCCAGTCCCGGTCGGCCCGCAACCTGTTCTATATACGAGAGATCTTGCCGCACGCGGGCCGACCTGGCTCGGCGCCAGCTTCCACATACACCCGCAGGCCACTTCTACGGGAAGCAACCGTAGAGCCACAGGCCGACGACTCTTCGGCCGATGGGCCGAGGGCCAGCCAAGCAGAAAAGGAAATGGCCGGTCTGGACGGCCGTTCCGTGTATCCGATACCGCAGGTGTCCCAGGCAGGCTACCGCGGCCACAACCAGCCAAAGGTGCCCGCGGTCAGCAGCGCGTAGATCAACCCGTCGAACATGTGCTTGATAGTCACGCCCCAGGGCTGACCTTTCCAGATTGCGTCCACGGCCTGCGAGGCCGAATAGCCCACGAAGGCCACGGTTCCTGCCACTCGAAACACGGCCAGGTATTCGGTGCCCGCGCTGAGCGTGCGTCCGGCCAGGTAAGCCACAAACACTCCGATGACCAGGCAGAAGAGAAACCACCCCAGCAGGTACTTCCGCATCGCCGGTGGGCCGCTCGGGAGCACGGTCAGCAAGCCGGTCGGACCGCGCTTGAATTTCTCAATCACTTCCGGAGAGCCCAGCTCCTTGGGACTGCGACAGTAAGGGAAATGGTAGATGCCCGGGGTCAGGCCCGCGCCGCGCATGGCTTCGAGCAACTTCTCCTCGTCGGGCAGTTGCTTGTAATCGCTGCGGTGATAGGTGAGCAGCATGTGCATCAGCCAGCTCGCCACGAAGACTAACGCCGTGGAGAGCACGATCGGAAGCCACAGGTCTGTCAAGGGGACTTTCGGATCCATCTCAACCTCCTCAGGCAGATGGGGAATCGAGTTGCATCCGCTTTAGACGGGCAATCCGAGGCGATACAAATACCAGAAACCTGCCCCCGCACAAGCACTTTCTCCGTCAAGGCGCAGGGCGCACACTTTGGGGCTTGCCTCCGGGTGTTGGCTTGGTTCGCGCGGCGGAAAGGGATAACACCGGATTAGGACGCGAGGTGCGTTCTCCTCGATTTGACGAATTCCCGTTCCGCGGCTATCATGCTCGTGCGGGGTGGAGCAGCCTGGTAGCTCGTCGGGCTCATAACCCGGAGGTCGCTGGTTCAAATCCAGCCCCCGCAACCACTTTTCTCCTTAGTTCACTAAGGGCTTCGCCAAGCCAGCAACCTCTTGACGTTCCAAATCGGGCGCATTCGGGCGCAAAATCTCGCCCAACCGCCCCGCCAGCCGCAGGTCGTCATCACCGACAACGTGCGTGTACACGTCGAGGGTCAGCGAAGCATCGCTGTGCCCGAGCCGCTGCTCACGGAGTTTCAACGGCACGCCCAGACGATCCATGAGCGTGCTGTTCGTATGCCGGAAGGCATGCAACCCGCCACGCGCGATCCAGCGGCCCGAGCCGACCCAGCGTGAGGCCGTAAAGCTGGTTCCAGGAGTTGCGTGCGTCGCCGCTGCGGCAGCTCGATGCGCACGCCCCCACTCAGCCCTTGAAAGAGGTGACGGTCCAGCACTGCGGCGCCCCCTAGCCAGCTTTGGGACAGCTACCGTCGGGGCAGCGGGCGGTGTGCAGGGCGACGATGCCGGCGGTCCAGCGCTCATAGCGCACGTCAGCAAAGCCGGCGGCGCGCATGGCCTCCGAGAACATCTCCGGCTCGGGAAAGCTCTCCACCGATTGGGGCAGGTAGGCGTAGGCTTCGCGGCTGCCGGAAATGGCTCCGCCAATGCGCGGTAGCAGGCGCGTGAAGTACAGCCGGTAGAGCCGGCCCCACAGGGACCGCTCGGGCGCAGCAAACTCCAGAATGCCCGCTTGCCCGCCCGGCTTTTTCAGCACGCGACGGATCTCCTCCAGTCCCCGGCGATAGTTGGCCAGGTTGCGGAAGCCGAATGCGGCGGTCACCAGGTCGAAGCTGGCCTCCGCGAAGGGCAACTGCAAGGCGTCCGCTTCGACGTAGGCGACGGAGACACCCCTGGCAAAGGCTGCTGAGCTGCGGTCTTCGCGTTGCGCCGACGTTTTCTCCACGGCGCGCACCAGCATGGGGTGAACAAAATCCACGCCTAGGACGATGGCCGGGGCGTTTGCGGGACCGCCCGATTCCCTGCCCCGCTGCTTGTGGGCTTCGCGGGCCAGGGCGAGCGTCAGGTCGCCCGTGCCGCAGCACAGATCGAGCACACAAGCCCCCGGCTTCGCCAGGACATGACGAAAGCGCCGTGCCGTGCGCGCCCGCCAGAGGCGATCCAGGGAAAGCGAGAGCAGGTGATTGAGGAAATCGTAGCGGGGCGCGATGCGCGCAAACATCTCGCGCACCTGCCGGGCGGCCGCGCCTTCATCCTGCGCGCCTTCGGGGCGCGTTCCGGGCAGGGGTGGCAAGCTAGGAGCGGCAGGCATCCGTTCTTAGCACGAGCCCGCTTGATGCAAAGCGAGGACAAAGTGACGAACGAGCGGCTCCGGCACCTGGGCGGTGATTTCAACCTCGCCGATGCGACGCGGCAGCACGATGTGCAACCGTCCCCCGCGCGTCTTCTTATCGGCGCGAAGCAGCGCGCGCAAGAGATCGGGCCGAATTTGCGGAACGCGAGGCAAGGGGCCCACGCGCCTCACCAGGCGCACGATGCGCTCGGCGTCTTCTGGGGCCAGCCAGTTCATCTGGCGTGCGATGCCCGCGGCGGCCGTCATGCCCCAGCCCACCGCTTCGCCATGCAGGAAGCGCCGGTAGCCCGTGGCGGCTTCCAGCGCGTGCCCCACCGTATGGCCGAAGTTCAGGACGCGTCGTGGCCCCGCTTCGCGCTCGTCGCGGCTGACCACTTCGGCTTTGATGCGCACGCACCGCGGGAGCACCCAGCCCAGCGCGCCAGGCTCCCGCCGCAGCAGCTTTTCCAGGTTGCGCTCGAGAAAACCAAACAGCTCGCCGTCGGCGATGACGCCGTACTTGATCACTTCGTACAGCCCGGCCCGGTACTGGCGCAGCGGCAGCGTGCGCAAGGCATCGGCGTCCACGACCACGAGCTGCGGCTGGTAGAACACCCCGACCAGGTTCTTGCCCTCGGGCAAGTTGACGCCCGTCTTTCCTCCGATGGCGCTGTCCACCTGCGCAACCAGCGTCGTGGGCGCCTGCACGACGCGCACGCCGCGCAGGTAGGTGGCCGCCACCAATCCCGCCACGTCGCCCACAACACCCCCGCCGAGAGCAACGATGAGGGCTCCGCGGTCGGCTCCGGCACGGGCCAGCAGGCGGTGCAGCCGCTCGACGGTGCGCAGCCTCTTGGCCCGTTCGCTATCATCAAAGAGGATCCTCCGGCTGCCCCCGTGCCCTTTGAAGCTCCTGGCCACCACTGCGCCCCAATGCTTCCACACGCGCGGCGAAGAGAGGATGAACACGCCAGTGTTCTCCCCCAGCCCGGAGACCAGGGCTCCCAGGCGAGCCAGCAGCCCGCGGCCGCAGACCACAGCGTAGTGCCCTGAAGACGTGTTGACGGTGATCTGTTCCATGGCGAAGCTCAAACTCTAGCACAATCGGCGCAGCGCCCGGTCCCGAGCGCGTCCGCTTACCCCCGTGCGTTCGTGCTACCATGAGCCCCGCAGGAGCGTGCCCGGGGCTGCCTGCGCCCGCTGAAGCCCTGGCGCAGGCAGGGCAAGTGTTTCATGAAGCCGGCACAGACCATCGAAGTGGATTACGTCGTCGTCGGCTGCGGGATCGCCGGCCTGCGTGCGGCGATTGCCCTGGGGGAAGCAGGGCGCGTGCTGGTCCTCGCCAAGTCCACACTGACCGAAACGGCAACCGAGTATGCCCAGGGCGGCATCGCCGCCGCGCTCAGCGACGAAGACGAAATCGGCCTGCACGAGCTGGACACTCTGGCCGCCGGAGACGGGCTGTGCGACCCGCAGGCGGTCAGGGTACTCGTGGAAGAAGGGCCGAAATACATCCAGGAGTTGATTGCCTGGGGCACGCAGTTCGACCACGCCGGCACCAAGCTGGCCTTCACGCGCGAGGGCGCGCACAGTCGCTCGCGCGTGCTGCACGCGCACGGGGACTCCACCGGGCGGGAAATCAGCCGGGCGCTGTTTGCCACGGTCCACGCGCTCCCCACGGTGACGCTGCACCCGAACGCCTTTACCACGGAGCTGCTGCTCGACGACGGCCGCGTGGCCGGGCTGCGCTTCCTCGATGAGCCTGAGCACAGGCTTTGCGACGTGCGCGCCAGCGCCGTGCTGCTGGCCACCGGAGGCCTAGGTCAAGTCTTTCGCGAGAGCACGAACCCCAACGTGGCTACCGGCGACGGCATGGTGATTGCCTACGATGCCGGAGCCGTCCTGAGCGACCTGGAATTCGTGCAGTTCCATCCCACGGCGCTCTGCCTCAGCGGTGCCCCGCGATTCTTGCTTTCCGAAGCGCTGCGCGGTGAAGGAGGCATCCTGCGCAACGCCGACCTAGAACGCTTCATGCGCCGCTACCACGAGGCGCTCGAGCTGGCCCCGCGCGATGTGGTGGCTCGGGCCATCGTCTCGGAAATGCACCGCACGGGCACTGAGTTCGTCTATTTGGACATGACGCGCTTCGAGGCCTCGTTCCTCCAAAAGCGCTTCCCACGCATCTACGCCACCTGCCAGCAGTACGGTTTGGACATTGCCGAAGACCTGATTCCGGTGCGACCGGCGGCGCACTACGCCATGGGCGGGGTCAAGACCGACCTCTGGGGCCGCACGACGCTTCCCGGGCTGTACGCAGCCGGAGAGACGGCCGCGACTGGCGTCCACGGCGCCAATCGGTTGGCCAGCAACTCTCTGCTGGAAGGGCTCGTCTTCGGCGCGCGGGCCGGCAGGGCCATGCTCGAAGACGCCAATCAAAAGAAAAAGCGCACTGCCGCGGCCGCTTCTGCTGCCGAGCAAAAACCCACCCGGCAGGGCTCCGGACAAAGCAGGAGCAACCCGGCGCGCAGGAAAGCTGACAATCCCGGCCAGGCCTCCGATCCGGCTGGCGATCGCACCCGCGAGAGGATTCGCCACGTCATGTGGCGTGATGTGGGCATCATCCGCAACGGTCGCGACCTGACCCGCGCCATCGAGCAGCTTGCGCAAATGAGCGTAACCCGCCCCGCAGACCCTTCTAGGCGCGACTGCGAGCGGTACAACCTCTGGACGCTGGCCCAACTCATCGCGCGCTCCGCGCTGGCTCGCGAGGAGAGTCGCGGCAGCCATTACCGCTCGGATTTCCCGATCCGCGACGACGAACGCTTCCGCAAACACTCGCTGGTTTCCTGCTTCCAACCCGTTTCTTTCGAATGAAGCGGGGCGCTGGCCTGGCCCCACTGTTTGCTCGCGGATTCTTGCGCATCGCAGACGGCCTGTGGCGTAAAGGGTCGCCGCTGGGGCTGAAGCAAGGCGTTGCATTGCTTGCGGCGGAACCCGGGCGGCATCTTTCTGCCGGGGAGTGGCCGGCTGGAAGGCCAGCCTCAGGTCAGTCCGCCTGCGGCGGAGGGGACCTGAGCACCATGTTCCAAGCAAAGGAAAAATGGTGGACGGCACGGGATTCGAACCCGCGACCTCCTCGTTGCGAACGAGGCGCTCTCCCAGCTGAGCTAGCCGCCCGCTTCCCGCAGCGTGATCGAGAACTTGCCCCGCACTATTCTAGCAGAGCGCGAGCGCACCTTCCAAAGTGCAGTCCTTTGCGGGCAGGAACGCTCCGCGAAGAGGTGTAACCGCGCGGGCAGCGCTGCAGCGCCACCCGCTAACGACTCGGCTCGGAGGCCATCCGCCGGGCCATGATCTTCTTGGCCTTCTCGTACAGCGCGCGCGCTTCCGGCATCACTTCGATGGCCTTGGCCACTTGGGGGTCGTTTTCCAGCTCGACGCGAATCGCTTCGTGCAAGCCGAAGACGGAGAGGAAAACTTCCCGCTTGATCTTGCGCTGGATCCAGGAGAGGTTTTCCTGGATATCGGCTTCGGTGGCGCGGATGTTCTGCTTCTGGAGGTAGCGGCGGAACTCGTTGAGCACCACGTCGTCCACGACGAACTCTTTGGTGATGGCCGGCTTCTGGGCCAGATAGAAGCGGGTAAACCCGGCCACGCCGACTTCGAACGGGTGGATGACGTCGCGGCGCAGCAGCAGTTCCTGGAAGCGGTTGTACTTGGGCACGGGCACCACCACGTCCGGGGTGATTCCGCCGCCGCCATAAACCTGGCGCCCGCTGTCGGTCAAGCGGACCTCGGTGGGATTCTGCCGGGTCTTCTCGCGGTTCAGGTGGTATTCCCAGAGGGAGACGGTTTTGTAGTCGCGCTGGATGAGCCGGCCGCTGGGCGTATACCACTTGGCGGTGGTCATGGCCAAGCCCGTGTTTTCGCTGAGCGGGAAGACGTTCTGCACGAGGCCTTTGCCGAAGGTAGTCTCGCCGACAATCAGGCCGCGGTCGTGATCCTGGATGGCGCCGGCGACGATCTCCGAAGCGGAGGCGCTGACGCTATTGACCAGCACCACCAAGGGCACTTCCACGCCGCGATTGCCGCGCTGGGCCGTGTAGCGCCGCTCCGGCGACGAACGGCCCCGGTGGGAAACAATCAACTGGTTCTTTTCCAGGAAGACGTCAGCGACGGCCACGCCTTCGTTGAGCAGGCCGCCGGGGTTGTTGCGCAGGTCCGCAATCAAGCCCTTCAGGTTGGACACATCAAGCTTGCGCAGGGCGTCGGTGAGTTCGCGGTCCGTGGTTTCGTTGAAGCCGGCGATACGCACGTAGCCGATGCCGGGGCGGAGCAGGATGGAGAAATCCACGCCGGGCCGCGGAATCTCATCGCGCACCACGGTGAACTCGAGCGGGTCGGGCTCGCCTTCGCGGCCGACCGAGATGCGCACCACGGTCCCCTTGGGCCCTTTCAGCATGTCGGCCACTTCTGCGGTGCTGAGGCCCTCCGTCGAGCGGCCGTCCACGGCCAGGATGACGTCTCCGGGCCGGATGCCCGCGCGGTAGGCGGGGGAGCCAACAAAGGGCGCCTGAACGATGGTGCGGCCGTCGCGCGGGGCAACCTGCATGCCTACGCCAAAGTAACGTCCGCGCTGGTCTTCGCGGAGCAGGCCGAACTGGCGGGCGTCGAGAAAGTTCGAGTGCGGATCCAGCGCGCGCAGCATCCCGGGAATCGCGCCGGAATAGATGAGCCGGTCCACATCCACCTGTTCGGCATAGTTCTGCTCGACCAGGGCCAGCACCCGGGTGAACTGGCGGTTCGTTTCCTGCAACTGATCGGTTTGCTCAGCGGTAGCTCGCACCGGGGGTCCCCAGATGCCCCCGGCCAAGGCTGCTCCCAGGATGACGGCCAGAACCAGCATAAGTCCGCGTGCGTTGGAACTCATCAGCTCTTTGTTTCTCCTCGCTTGGCGCCAGTATAGCATAAGCCCTTCGGCGCGTTTGACTGGCCTGAGGGCCTCTTCTATGATGCCTTAAGAGGTATTTGGGCTGTGGGGCCGATTGGCGTTCCCGAGCTGATTTTCGTTTTCATCCTTGCACTGCTGATCTTCGGGCCGCGCAAGCTGCCTGAGCTGGGCCGCACCATCGGCAAAGCCATGACCGAGTTCCGGCGCGCCTCTGCGGACTTGCGCGGAGCCATCGAGGAAGAAATGCGCGAAGTGGAGCGGCAGGCCAGCGAGGCCGTGCGCGAGACGCGGCAAGCAGCCGCGCTGGATGAAGCCCTGGCCGGCCCCGTAGACCTCCACGTTGTCCCGGTTGGCGACCCGCCTCGCTACGAAGAGAAACCGCCCGATGGCAAACCCGAATCCGCCTGAGGCCAGCGCACCACCCGCCGAAGACGACTCGACGGCGAAGATGTCGTTTTTCGACCACCTCGCGGAGCTTCGTCGGCGCATCCTCTATTCGCTGGTAGCGGTGGGCTTCGGGTTTGTGCTCGGGTTCTATTTTTCCGAGCCGGCCTACGAGTTTCTCGCCCGCCCGATGATCGCCGCGCTGCGCGCCGCGGGCTTCACCGACCAGCAGATGATCTACACCAGCCCGCTGGGCGCGCTGCGCTTGTATCTGACGGTCGGACTGTACCTGGGCGTGGTCATTGCCCTGCCTGTCGTTCTGCATCAGTTGTGGTTGTTTGTCGCCCCCGGACTGTACCGGCATGAGCGCCGGGCCGTGCTCAGCTTTCTGTTTTCCGGCACGGCGCTCTTTCTGGCCGGCACCGCGTTCGGGTACTACCTGGCGCTTCCGCCTACGCTGAGATTCGTGCTCGGCTTTGAAGGGCCTTTCCGGCCGATGATCAGCATCAACGAGTACTTCGACTTGGTGCTGATTATTCTGCTGGGGCTCGGAGTCATCTTCCAGTTACCCATTCTGATTTTCATCCTGACGCTGTTTGGCCTGGTGACTCCCCGGTTCCTGTGGAAGAACTTCCGTTACGCGGTGCTGGTGATTGCCATTCTGTCCGCGGTGGTGACGCCCACCACGGACATCCTGACCATGACCGTGTTCATGGCGCCGATGATCCTGCTGTACCTGCTGGGGATCGGCGTTTCCTACGTGGTGGTGCGGCGCCGGCGCGCCCAGCAAGAAGCAGCAAAGAAGGAGGCTCTGGCCCGTCCATGAGGCCCCTGCTTGCCGTCTTGCTGATCGGCGTCCTGCAAATTGCCGGCTGCGTGCTGAGCTGTGGGGCCACGGCGCCTCAGCCGAACGATCCGCCGGCCCCCGACCCGGCCCCGCCTGCGGACCAGACCGGGGGATTCGACGGGGCCCGGGCGTTCGAGCACGTGCGGCAGTTGGTGAACATCGGGCCGCGCCAGTCCGGAACGGAGGGCATCCGCCGCGCCCAGGAGTACATCATTGCTCAGTTGCAAGCCTTTGGCTGCGCCGTCGAAACGGACGAATTCATCGCTTCCACACCTGTCGGACCCGTGCCCATGAAAAACATCCTCGCCAAGATTGCCGGACAGAGCGCCAACATCGTCATGCTGCTCACGCACTACGACACGCTGCGCAAGGCCGGGTTCGTCGGCGCTAACGATGGTGGCTCTTCCACGGGCCTGATGCTGGAAATAGCCCGGCTGCTGTGCGGTCGGCCGCGAGCGTTCACGATCTGGATTGTATTCTTGGACGGCGAAGAAGCCTTCGTGCAGTGGAGCGACACGGACGGCACCTACGGCAGCCGCAACCTGGCCGCGCGCATGGCGCTCTCCGGTGACCTGGCCCGCGTGAAAGCTGTGTTGCTGGCCGACATGGTCGGTGACCGCGAACTGCGCTACCTGCGCGAGACGAACTCCACAGCCTGGCTGGTGGACCTGGTGTGGCAGACCGCGTCCCGGCTCGGCTATGGACAGATTTTCGTCGCGGACCCGCAGACCGTCGAAGACGACCACACCCCATTCCTGCGCCGCGGCGTCCCTGCGGTGGACGTTATCGAGCTTGCGGAATTCGCCTACTGGCATACCAACCAGGATACACTCGATAAGCTCAGCCCGCGCAGCCTGGCTGTCACCGGCCACGTCTTCGTCGAATCGCTCGCCGCGCTCGAACCTCGCGTCCGCTAGCACGGACCTCACGTCAGCAACGACCCGGCGCACGGCAAGCCGGCGCCGGGGAGGCCTCCGCTACACTCAGGGGAAAAACGCGGCGGGGAGACGAGATTGCGAATCTCGTCAACCCGCCGGAATAACTTCAGCCCTGTGACCGCGCGACGGGAAGGCTCAGCGCGCGGCTTTGGCGGCAGCCAGCTCGTACGCGCCCTGCCAGGAACATTCCACTTCGGTCGGTGAAAGCGCCCTGGTTCGGAACGTGCCGTTGGCCGTGACTCCTTTGTATTTGCCGGTGCCGTCGGTAGCCTTCCAAGTTCCCTCCACGGTCATGACACCGCCGCTGATGGAGACTTGGCCCTCGAAGGTGCCGAAGTCGCGGTCGCCATCCGGATGCACGTTGTCATAGTAGCCCCGCTGGGTGCCTTGGCCGCCGGAGAGGTCGGTTACGGCCCAGTAGGCAACCGTTGCGTTGTTCCAGTTCTCGTCTGGGGACTTCTGCGTCCCGGTAACTTGAGCGAGGCTCATGTCGTGGTTAGGTTGGTCAGTGAGCGACATGGCCGTTTGGGCAGTGATTCTCCCGAAAAAAGAGCCTGAGAAAGCGGGCATTTGCCCTCCTCGTGGTTCTGGGTTGCCTGCGGCTGGGTGGAACGCGCCGATTATCCGCGCCATCGGGAACTGTGTCAAACGAATTGCCTGCTCACTGGACGGCCAGCGGTGCAAAACTCCAGTGGAGGCGCACCGCAGTTTCGAAGACAGCCTTGGCCTGTTGCTGATGAACGTTAGGCGGGAGGTGCAGCAGTCTTGCTGGGCAGCTGCGCAGCCCAGAAGCGGCGGTAGAAGCCCGGCGCGAACCGTTTGTTGCGAGGAGCGGATGGTGTTTCGGACTTGGGCCGGGCCGGGCGGTAAAGCTCAAGCTGCGAGTCGCGCACAGCCGGCCATTCATACTGCAAGGCCCGGATGCGCATCGCCTCGTCCCAGTCGCGGAGGATTTGCGTATCGGCTTCTGTGCGGCTGGGGGAGATGGGCAGCGCCGTTGACTTGCGCGGCCCGGCAACCAGTGCCGAGGGCATGGCGAGGAGCATCACGCCGATGAGCATCAGCCGCTTCATGCCTTGCTCTCCGTGGCCACGATGCTAGCGTGTGGATGCGGAGGGCCCGATAGCTCAAGGGATTCATTTGCCGCGTACCGGCGTACTAGGAGGGGCGAACCACAGCAAGCGATTGACACACAAAGGCTTAGGGAACAAACCCCGACCTGCCGGGAATCCAGCCCAGCACCTCTGGGAACCCGCAGCCGCGCCGGGGACTCAGTGTTAGCGCACAGGCTCGCTCAAATCCTGTGCACCGAGGAAGGCCGACTGAGGGGGAACTACCCGGCGGCCGTTTGGGGGGACTACGGCCGCCGGGTAGCGGTTGAGCGCCTACTGCGGATCTTTCTGCGGAGGCCGGGGTGGCTCAGGGCTGCTGACGGCCAGCGTGGCATCCGCGGGTTTCTGCCGGCTGAGATAGGGCATGAAAGGAGTCACTTCGAACTCCTGCTTTTCGCGAGCAGAAACCAGCGACAGGGGCCGCTGCTTGGTCAACTCCAGCCGGCTGCTCCAGGGATCGAGCCTGATGCGCGTGCCGAGCGGGAGCGCAGCAATCTGGTCGAGCTTGGTCACCTGATACTCGGGCGACCCAGCCAGCATTTCCGGGGTAACTGTGAGCGGAGCGCCCAGGTTGGCCCGCATCAGGCTGGGCAGTTGCTTCGCGCGGTTGTCCAGCGCGCGGAAAAACAGCCCCACGCTGCCCAGCTTGTCCTTGTAAGGGGAGTTCTTCATCAACTCGAGCGCCTTGTGGTTGGCGGCCAGCTCCTTGTGTTCGTCGGAGTGGAACGAAAGGTCGCGGAGCGGATCGCCCTGCACGGCCGACGCGACCCGGTCGTAGAAGCCCCAGTTCGGATCCACGGAGCTGCCCAGGGTGATGTGCGCCAGCTCGTGCGCCAGGATGGCGGCTAGGCTGGCCTCATCGGGCAGCACGTCGAGCAGGCCGCGGCTGATGACAATCGTGCGGCCCACGGTCAACGACTCGAGCCGCGAAGTCAGCAGGACGCGGCAACGCACCTCCGGCTCGATGGTCAGGTTGTTGGTCACTTCCAGGTTGTTGACCACCGTGCGCAGCACCTTCTCGACCTCGCCGGCCGGCGCCAGCAGCCCGCCGAGTTCCAGCCGTTCGAGCACGTTGTCTTCGGCCTGGCGTTCCCAGAGGCGGGTGGCCTCGAGCGGGGAGGGATCGCTTTCCGCTTCGCTCCGGTCGCGCAGCGGCGCCGCAGTCTCCACTTTGATGGTGCTGAATTCGTCCTGGCGAGCGGAGTTCTGCAGGTTGTAGCCCCACAGGCGCACTTGCGACTTGAATCGGATGCGCTTCCACAGCAGGTCCTTCATGTCCGATTCGGCCGAATAGACGTAGGCCGGCAGCCACTGCCCCGGTCCGGCGTGGAGCCGCCAGCTATCGAAGTGGAAGCTGTAGCTCATGCCTTTTTTCTGCGGGACGCGCGCTCCGCTGAAGCGCACGATGGTGTATTCGTGATCTTCCACCCAGATGCGCCCCTTGAAGCGGCGGCGGCCTTCGAGCGTCTTGGGGGCCAAGTCGAAGACGAGGCAGCGCACCTCACCGAGGAACTCGCGGCGCACGTACCGGAATTCGTAGTTCTGCCGGTCCAGGCCCCCGCGATCCACAAACACCTTGCTTAGGAAGCCCTCGGGATAGTATTCGCTGCCCCAGGAGAACATCTTGGTCCAACTGGTCAGAACGCTGAGGATGCTCCGCGCCTTGCTCCGCTTGTTCGCGACAAGCGAGCGAAACACCACGCCGCTGTCCAGGTCGGCCTTGCCCAGGAAGTAGTGGTCCCGCTGGGGAGCCAGCACCAAGTCTTTGTCCGGCCGAAGGTCCTGGATGTAAATCTCCACCAGCGGGCTGTACTGGCGGATGATCTTGGCAACTTCCGCTTCCCGCTGGATGACCCTGTCAATCACCTGTTCGATCGTGGCTGGCTCGGGTCGCAACTGGGCCGGTGCTTGTTCCTGGGCCCAGGCCGACGGCGCGCCTACGACCAGCGCCGCCACCAGCACGAGGATCCCTCTTACGCGCATAACCTCCCCCTCCCTAATAGGCCAGTTGAAAAGAGATGTAGACGATGCCCGTTGTATCCACGGGTTGGCCGGCCCGCGAGGCGGGCTTAAAGCGGATCTGCTGAGCTGCGGCAATGGCCGCTTCGTCGAGCCCGTAGCCCAGACCGCGCACAACCCGGATGACCCGCACCTGGCCGGAGGCCGTGAAGACCGCCTCGAGCAGGACTTCGCCCTCCAGGCGCATCTGCCGGGCCGCTTCGGTATAGACCGGCCTGGGCTTGAAGAGAATCTCCACCGGCTGCAACGGTGATTCTGCAGTCTGCGTCCTCGGCTTCAGAGCTTCCGTAGGCATGGAAAC
>Ga0073934_10009022_pt1 | contig 12987 bp, 9 predicted proteins | sample LarsenN4metaG_FD_76834 | JGI IMG/M metagenome (GOLD analysis project Ga0073934, IMG submission 76834) | Hot spring sediment bacterial and archeal communities from British Columbia, Canada, to study Microbial Dark Matter (Phase II) - Larsen... ...
AATCATTGTCCCATGCCTAAGAAAACGCAAATCCGCTGGGCATTGAAATCGCTGTGAGTTAATCTCCTCTTTTTCTGCCTTTCAGAAATTCCCCCTGGTTTTCATAGAACTTTTGACACTACCAAAATTATATTAAAGTATAAGAAAAAAATGGCAAGCCTACAAGAGTTTTTTCCAAGTTGACGGGGAGATAGCAATACGCTAGTAAATAAAAATTCCAGCGGCAAAGAGATGGCCGTGGTTTATGAGTCTTTGCCGCTGGAATGTTATGGAGGGAGGAGGTTCAAAACGTTTTATAGTTCACGTCGCCGCAGATTCATATTATTTTCGTGCTCAGCAACAGATCATATAGCGGCGAAAGATTAACTTTTCATGAATCTGTCATCTGGCCTACGCCGCTTGACTTAGCTCCGGATATTCCTCTTCCTGTTTCGGAACGCGTGGCTGTGCTTTGGCCAGCGCGCGCTTTTCCTGCTCGCGCACGGCGCGAATGCGGATGTATTTCGCATACGCTTGTTCGTGGTCGGTTTTGGCTTTCGCATGCCCGCGACAGACGGCGACAAAATGCGCCTGCGCCTCCGTCAAAGGTTTCCGCAGGCCGGTTTCGAGCGAGCGATAGAACTCGTAATGCTTTTGCAGCAAAACTTTTTCTTTTTGCGTCAACTGAAAGGAAGATTTGGACATGGCCGAACCTCCGCTCAAGATAGTGTGAGCAGCTTGGTACCGCGCAGCCGTTGGATGACACAACATATCATTGACGTCCTGTAAATTGCGAAGTTGTGTCATCCAATCCTATTTGCAAACGGACGACCTCCGTCGGACGACGTCCGTCGGACGACCTCCGTCGGATGAGCGAATGGAGGCGCATCCGAGTTTTACTAATTGACTTGATCGCGAATCAGCGCCACGACTTTGCCTTGAATCGACCACGCTTGCGAGAGCGGGATGGGCGAATAGGCCGGATTTTCCGGTTTCAGATACAGCACTTCGCCGCTGGCGATCAAGCGTTTCACCGTTGCCTCTTCGCCGGTGAGCGCGACGACAATGTCGCCGTTGGCTGCCTGCGTCGTCGAGCGCACGATCACGAGGTCGCCCTCATAAATGCCGGCGTCGATCATGCTGTCGCCTTGCACGCGCAGCGCAAAATAAGAGCCGCCGCCGCCGGTCAAATAATCCGGCACCGCGACATAGCGCTCGATATTTTGCTCCGCCACAATCGGCGAGCCGGCGGCGACGCGACCAACCACCGGAATATTGTCGGCATGGGTTTGGTGAGGCAGCCCCATCGGATGGAGCACCGTAATGCCGCGCGCCGCGCCGCCGCCGTGACGTTGAATGAAGCCTTTGCTCTCCAACGCCGCCAGGTGTTTGAAGATCGCATTTTTGGAGCGAATGCCCAACTCATCCGCGAGCTCCTGCATCGTCGGCGGAAACCCGCGCTCCTTGACGTGACGCCCAATCAACCCCAGGATCTGCTTTTGTTTTTCGGTGATCTTTTTCATAAAATAATCCCTAATTGAGCCAGCCCTTGCACAAGCCTCATTTAATATAACTTGTGATCGTGTGCTGGTAGTTAGTGACTTTTTGTCCAGTGCTTAGATGTTCACCATTAAGATAATATACGGTGAACAGAAAGTCAAGAACTTTTTTTACTTTTTTTGAAATTTTTTTTGCCCCGAAAAACGAGACTTGGCAAGACTCCGCTTGCGTTAAGCGTATTTTCTTTCTATCTTAAATGGAAAATTTAACGCCTCAGGAGGATGTATATGAAGAATTTTTTGGCCTCATGCTTCATGTTGAGCTTGGCGCTATCGCTGTCAAGCTTCGCGCAGCAAAAGCCTGATGATCGTCTGTATCAACAAATTTTCAGTCGTACGCAAGAAAAGTTGAATGAAGCCAAGGCGGCGCAGGCGGATGTGCTGTCGCCGGAGGTTTTTGCGCGCGCCGCGAAAAAGTTCGGCGAGGCGCAGGAAGATTTCAAGCGCAACCGCGGCATCGGCGACATCACCAAAAAACTGCGCGAGGCTGAGGCGGATTTCAGCCAGGCCGCGCAAAACGCCAAACTCGCGAAAAAGGTTTTCGACAAGCTTTTGCAATCGCGCGATGAGGCACTGAAAGCGAATGCGCCGGAACATGCCGCGGGAACTTATGCTTCCGGCGAACAATTTTTCAAAGAAGCGATGCGCAAGCTGGAGACCGGCGATTCCGCCGCCCAAAAACGCGGTGACGAGGCTGAACGTTATTTTCGCGACGCCGAGCTGCAGGCCATCAAAGTGAGCATCATCGGCAGCGTTCGCGCGCTGATCGCCAAAGCGCAGGAGGCAAGAGTTGACAAGCTCGCGCCACTCTCGTTTAGCCGCTCCCAGTCGCTGCTCGCGGAAGCGGAAAATATTCTCAACACCAATCGTTACGCCGCCGCCACCGCGCGTGAGAAAGCGGAAGCCGCGGAGTATGAGATTCGCCACGCCGCGCATCTTGCCGAGCAGATTCAGCGCCTGAAGGCGGATGAGCGCGAATTGGAAAAAGTTTTTCTCAACACCGAAAAGCAGATTGCCGAGGTTTCCAAGGAATTGAACTTTTCGCCGCAGTTTGAAACCGGCATCGCCAAGCCGCTCACTGACCTGCGCAACGCCATCAAAACGCTGCTTGAAGAACAGCGCCGTCTTATCGCGGAAGTCGAGCAGCGCGACAAACGCATTGACGAGCTGAACCGCGGCCTCGAAGAGAAGAACCGCGAAATCAGCGCGATGCAGGAGGCCAAAACCGGCTTGGAATCCGAGCTGGTGAAAAAGCAGCAGCTTCTCCTTGAAAAACAGCGGCAGGAAGAAAAACTGCGCGGCATCGAAACCATGTTCGCGCCGACGGAAGCCAAAGTGCTTCGCGAGAGTGGCAACTTGCGTGTTCGATTGGTCGGCCTCACGTTCCCGTCCGGCCGCGCGACGATTCAGCCGGAGTATTTTTCGCTGCTTACCAAATTGCAGCGCGCCATTCGCGAGTACCCTAACTCGAAGGTTGTGATTGAAGGCCACACCGACAACATTGGCAACGATTCGTATAATTTGAATCTCTCCACCGAACGGGCGCGCGCCGTGCAGCAATACTTGATGGCCAACATGGGCTTGTCCGAAGAACGCGTGCAAGCCGTCGGCTACGGCGAAGAGCGCCCGATTGCCAACAACCAAACCGACGAAGGCCGCATGCAGAACCGCCGAATCGACGTCGTGATCGCCGTGCAGCAGTAACGCTCGTACTTGTATTCTCATTCGTACTCCTACTCCTACTCTTTCTCGCTTTTAAAATTTTTTGCTGCGCGTAAGAGTAAGAGCATGAGTCAGGCGCGTCTTAAATATAAAAAGTGGTATGCCGAATACACCGGAGCCGACTTCTCCCAAAGTTTTCATCAGCTACGCCTGGAAAAATCAACCTCTCGCCAAACAACTGCAAAAGGATTTGAGGCGCGATGGCGTGGAGGTTTTTATTGATTACGAAAAGATCACCGGCGGCGACTCATTGCCGGATCGCATCAGCGCGGGGTTGGATTGGTGCAACACCCTGGTGCTGCTCTGGTCGACCGATGCGGCGCAATCGTACTACGTCTCGCAGGAATGGACCAGCGCGTTTCATTTGAAGAGAAAAATTATTCCGTGCGTGTTGGATAACACGGAATTGCCGGCGTTGCTGCGCGGGAAATTATATTTGGATTTTTCGGCTTACGAAACCGGCTATGCCGCCCTGCGCCGCGCGCTGCAAGAGCTGCACACGGAAAATTCAACCGAAGCGGACAAAGCGAAATCATTAAAAAAATCTTTTTTAACCAAACTTAAACGCAAACGGCAGCCTGCCGATGAAGCTATCTTGATTCCAAAAGGCGAACCAAGCCCTGACTCTTCCTCCTCGGCTTGGTGGCAACGCTCAAAAGTGGCGAACATCACCCTCGGACTCATTATTATCGCGGCGATCGTGTTTGGCGTGCGCTATTGTCAGGGTTTGCATTCCGAAAAGAGGCTGATGCCTGCGCCGGCTGATTCCAGCGTGGTTCGAGTGAAATCGTATTTTCCGGCGCGGCTTTATCTTGATGGCGATTCTTTGGATGAAATCAAAGGCGGCGAGCAAAAAGATTATAAGTCAACGCTTTTGTCACGCAATATGGTGACACGGTTGTCGTTGATCAGGCCACGAATTTGATGTGGCAGCAAGCCGGTTCGCCGAAACCCATGACCCACGCCGAGGCGAAAAGATATGTTATCGCTTTGAACGATGAAGTTTTCGTTGGTTACAAAGACTGGCGTTTGCCAACCTTGGAAGAAGCGATGTCGTTGATGAAGCCAACCAAGAGAAAGAGCAATCTGCATCTCGACCTAAAATTTGATCGCAACCAGCCGTGGCTTTGGACGGCTGATCGAAGCGGCAGCTATTCGGCGTGGGTGGTTGATTTCAGCCGCGGGAATTGTTATCGCGATCGCGTCGATCGTGAAATGTACGTTCGGGTTGTGCGTTCAGGTCAATGAGTCCGGCTTTTTTAAATCGAAAAATTCTCATTGCTTTTTCAAGTGTTCTTGGTTAATTTATTTGCGAACAGAGCATTCTTAAAATAGAAAGGGAAAATCATGGCGACTGCTGTTGAAGCTTGGGCCGGCCTTGAAGAGCCGTTCCCGACAACGGAACCTATCGAGCCGCCGTTGAAACCGGTGCCCCCACCCTCCAAATTGACTTTCGAGCAAGCCAACCAAATAGCAAGGGGACGCTCTTTTGAGTTGGTTGACGGAAAGGTGATTTTTAAGTTTGGAGATAACCTTCATTCTGATGCACAAGCATTGCTTTGTGGCGCAATCGGCGCCTATTTTAAAACCAAGCCCATCGGACGCGTCCGCCTCGAATTTACACTTTGTCTTTGGCCGGAAAATCGTTACGAAGCCCGTACGCCCGACCTCTCCATGATTTTAAACGAGAGCTTGAAGGAAGAAAAATATGGCAGCCGTGCGCCGGACTTGGCTATCGAGATCGTTTCAGAAGATGACCGCTGGACCGATCTCTTCGCAAAAGCGAAGCTATATTTGGAAAAAGGCAGCCGCGTAGTTTGGATCGTTGATCCTTACCAAAAAGGCGTGATGGTGATCACGGCCAATGAACGGCTTTGGGTAAACGACACTCTGACATGTCCGGAAGTTCTTCCCGATTTTTCCATTAACGTGCAAGACATTTTCTCGTGGCCCTCTGTTCCAGCTAAGGCGACGGAATGAAAATGGTGATGCACGAGCGACCAGCAACCAGCAACAAGCAACGAACAACCAGTTGGCAATTCTGGATCGACCGCGGCGGCACGTTCACGGATTGCCTCGGCCGCGCTCCCACCGGTGAATTGAAATTTGCCAAAGTTCTCTCCTCCGATCACGCCCCACTCGCAGGCATTCGCCGCATTCTCGGCTTGCGAGATCACGATCCCATCCCGCCGTGCGAAGTTAAAATGGGGACGACAATTGCCACCAATGCGTTGCTTGAGCGCAAAGGCCGGCCTCATGCGCTCTTGATCACACGCGGCTTCTCAGATGTCCTCGAAATCGGCACCCAACAGCGCTCCGACATTTTTGAAATTCGCATCGTCAAGCCCTCCGTGCTCTATCAAGCCGTCGTCGAAATCGACGAACGCATTTCCGCAACAGGTGAAATTCTACGTTCTCCCGATCTCCAACAAATTCAGCAGCAACTGCAAAGTCTCCACGACCAGGGCATCGACAATCTCGCCATCGTTTTTCTGCACGGGTTTGCTTTTTCGCAACATGAGAAAATGGCGGCGGATTTGGCGCGATCGCTTGGTTTTCATAACGTTTCTTGCTCCCACGAAGTTTGCCCGGAGATCGGCCTCACCGCGCGCGGTGACACCACCACCGCCGATGCTTATCTCACGCCATTACTCGTTACGTATTTACGAATTTTACAAAATCAACTTCCCGGCTCCCGACTCGAAATGATGCAATCCAGCGGCGGACTCATCGAAGCCAGCCGGTTTCGCGGCCACAACGCCATTCTTTCCGGCCCCGCTGCCGGCGTGGTTGCATGTGCTCGTCTTGGGCAATGGTTTGGTTTTCCCAAAATCATCGGCTTCGACATGGGCGGCACCTCGACGGATGTGTCGCGCTACGATGGCGAGTTCGAGCGCGTCTACGAAACCGTCACTGCTGGTGTGCGCATCAAAGCGCCGATGCTGTCGATTCACACGGTTGCGGCTGGCGGCGGCTCGATTTGCAAACTCGTTGCCGGCCGGTTGACCGTCGGTCCGGAAAGCGCCGGCGCCGATCCCGGCCCGTTGTGTTATGATTTGAAAAATGCCGAGGGCATTGCCAAAGCCACGGAGTTGACCGTCACCGATGTCAATCTTTTTCTCGGCCGTTTGCTGTCGGAGAATTTTCCTTTTCCATTGCATCGCGCGCGCGTTGTTGAAAAAATAGAAGAAATTCAGCGGCAATGCCTTGCCGAAGGGCAAAATCTGAGCGCCTGCCAAATCGCCGAAGGTTTTCTCGAAGTCATCAATTTGAATATGGCGCAAGCCATCAAAGAAATCTCTGTGGCGCGCGGGCACGATGTGCGCGAGTACGTGCTGTGTTGTTTCGGCGGCGCCGGTGGACAACATGCCTGCGCCGTCGCCCGGCATCTCGGCATTCGGCGCATTCTTTTGCATCCGCTCGCGGGCGTGCTCTCGGCGTATGGCATCGGCCTGGCAGATACGATTTGGGAAGGCTCGTCGCCCGTGGCGCGATTGCCGCTCAATGAAAATTCATTGCAACAGCTCGAAGCGGATTTTCAGCAACTTGCCGCCAAAGGGCAACAGCTCATCCGCGAGCAGGGTTTTCAATCGTCTGCGATGCGTACCGTTCGCAAATTGGATTTGCGTTACGCCGGCACGGAAACGCCGTTGACGATTCTTGAGCCAACCGGCCGCAACTATTGGCGCGAATTTACCGAGAAGCATCGCCAACTGTATGGCTACATTCGCGAAGAGCGCCGCATCGAGATTCTGCAATGCCGCGTCGAAGTGATCGGCGTGACGGATATTGCACCTCCGGTGTCAATCGCAGCCGAAAAGCATTCACCTGTCGCGACACGATTTGCGCCGGTGGTGTTCGACGGAAAAGAATGGCAAGCAGCAGTTTTTCGGCGCGAGGAGTTGGCTGCCGGCGCGGAGGTTCACGGCCCGGCGATTATTTTGGAGAAAATCGCGACGATTGTTGTTGAACCGGATTTCACGGCGCGTGTTGATGGCTTTGATAATGTCATTCTCGAATTGATCGATGACGGACAAAGAGTTGACAGACTGGCAGTCTGTGTTACGCTTGAAGCCGATCCCATCGCGCTCGAAATTTTCAACAATCTTTTTATGTCGATAGCCGAGCAAATGGGCAAGGTGCTGCGCCGCACCGCCATTTCCACCAACATCAAAGAGCGGCTTGATTTTTCCTGCGCGCTGTTTGATGCCGAGGGCAATTTGGTGGCGAATGCGCCGCACATTCCGGTTCATCTCGGCGCGATGGGCGAGAGCGTGCGGTCGGTTTTAAAGGCAAATACGGAAATCGCGCCCGGCGATGTTTTCGCAACGAACAATCCCTTTGGCGGCGGCTCGCATCTTCCGGATATCACCGTTGTGACGCCAGTGTTTGCCAAGCATGATCCCTCCCAGCCGATTTTTTTCACCGCAAGCCGCGCGCATCATGCCGAGATCGGTGGCGTCACGCCAGGTTCCATGCCGCCGTTTTCCACCCGGCTCGATGAAGAAGGTGTTTTGCTGGATAATGTGAAATTAGTCGACCGCGGCAAATTTAACGAAAAGCTTTTTGCCGAGCTTTTTACCACGGGGAAATTCCCGACGCGCAATCTTGCCGACAATCGCGCCGATTTGCAGGCGCAGATGGCCTCGAATCACACCGGCGTGCGATTGTTGGAAGAGCTGGTGGCGCATTATGGTTTGGAAACGGTGATGGCGTACATGGGGCACGTGCGCGACAATGCGGCACGCCAAGTGCGCGAAGCCTTGCGCCGCATTCCGGCTGGAAACTATGATTTTGCGGATGCGATGGACGACGGCACGCCTATCGCGGTGAAAATGACGATTTCGGGAGAAAATGCAATAGTCGATTTCACCGGCACGGGAAAAGAGAGTGAATTCAATCTCAATGCGCCGCCGGCCGTGGTTCGCGCTGCGGTGTTGTATATTTTCCGCTGTCTCGTCGCCGAGCGCATTCCGCTCAATGACGGTTGCCTCGCGCCGCTGCAAATTATCATTCCCGAGCGTTGCATTCTCAATCCCAACCCCGGCCGTGCCGTGGTTGGCGGCAACGTCGAAACCTCGCAGCGCGTCGTCGATGTGTTGCTCGGCGCGCTTGGCGTCGCGGCAGCGAGTCAGGGAACGATGAACAATTTGACTTTCGGTGATGATACGTTTGGTTATTACGAAACCATCTGCGGCGGCGTTGGCGCGGCGGAAAATTATCACGGTGCCAGCGCAGTACACACGCACATGACCAACACGCGCATTACCGACCCGGAAATTTTGGAGACCCGCCATCCGGTTCGTCTGTTGCAATTTTCAATTCGCCCTAATTCCGGCGGTCACGGCCGTTGGCGCGGCGGCGATGGGGTGATCCGGCATTTTAAATTTCTCAAAGACCTCAATGTCTCGATACTCTCACAGCGGCGACGCATCGCGCCGTTCGGGCTTGATGATGGTGAATCGGGGAAAGTTGGAGAGAACATTCGTGTTTTAACTGATGGTTCTCGTAAGCCATTGGACGGGAACGCATCGTATTTTGCAGAGGCAGGAGAAGAGTTGATGATTCGCACGCCAGGCGGAGGAGGGTGGGGAAAGTAAATTCAATTTTGCATTTGCTTTCTTAGAATGAGTTTTGTAAATTAAACCTGCCATAGATAAGAACGCTTTATTCTTCATTTGCCATTTTTGCAAAGATTTACTCAAAGCACAAATTACCTAATTCAACGAGGGCAAAGATGCTGGCAGTCAAAGAACGAGAAGCATTACAAAAAAGCCTTGAGCAAGCTTTTAAACCACGCGCTGCCCATGTGCTTGTGAATGTTTTGGAACAAGCGCTCGAAGCGCGAAACGGTCATGTGACACGAGAAGATTTTCGAGACTTGAAGCATGCCGTGGCAGAATTGGCGGCGGCTCAGGCTCGCACGGAAGAGGCTGTAAAGATTTTGACCGACAAACAGTCAAAGACGGAAGAGGCTGTAAAGATTTTGACCGACAAGCAGTCAAAGACGGAAGAGGCTGTAAAGATTTTGACCGACAAGCAATCTCAAACGGATGAAGCTGTTAAAGCATTAGCCGTAGCGCAAGCGAACACGGAAAAGGCTTTGCAGCAGTTGGCTCGCCAAGTCGGCGGTTTGAGCGATACTGTCGGTGGTGATATTGAAGACATTGCGTATATCGTGCTTCATGAAGTCCTCAAGCGCGAATTCGGATGGGAAGTCGGTATCCTCGAACGTAGTTGGCAAACCTGGGATGGCGAAGCGGAGGAAGTGGATGTATTTGGTCAAGCCAGCGACCCGGCTCATCCGGAACGAAGGATTTGGATTGTCGGTGAGGCCAAACATAATATTACAATGAAAGAAGTGGAACGTTTTGTCAAACAAGTTGGACGGGCAAAGCAACGTTTAACAGGAGATGTATTTCCCGTTTGCTTTTGCTACCGCGTGCGACCAGAAGTTAAAGCAAGAATAAAAGAAGCCGGGGTGCGATTAGTGTTTTCTTACGGTAAACTTGAATAAGTTTCACTTCGTTCTCTTCACAAATTTGACAAACGCCTCAATTTCGTGTTACCGTATCAACATCAATTTTTACAAAGCAACTTTCGCACCCGACGAAAAATCCGATCAAACATCGCTTCAGTCAACCTGCCGGTAAAAGTATTCTGCTGGCTCGGATGAAAAGTTCCCATCAAAGTCAACTTCGAATTGAGCGCATATTCCACCCCGTGCCCAAATTTTGGCTGCCGCGAAAAATTCAGACCATAAACTTCGCCGAAAGCCGATAGCGCATTGTCGAATCCGATCTTGCCCAGCCCGAGAACCACCCGCACATTTTTGAGAAACTCTATTTCTCTCAGCAAATAAGGCCGGCAGTTGGCGATTTCTTCCGGCGCCGGTTTGTTTTGTGGCGGCGCGCAGCGCAGCGTTGCGGTGATATAGCAATCCGTCAATTTTAAACCGTCGTCTCATGGAGCAAACATGCCAAACCTTCGTGATCTTTTCTCCCAAGTCAAAACCATCCATTATACTTCCTCACATTTTAAAGTCGAACACACCGTCGCCGGCGAGTTGCGATCAACGCTCGCCCCACAAGCGGAAGTGCGGCTATCTCCGCAGTCGGAGGCGCCGGCGGGAACTGCAAGAATTGCCGTTGTAGATGATCCCACGCAATGGAAATCAATTCACGCTGCGCTTGACCGGAAGCGAGATTGGATGATGATGCGCGTCAAGCCGGGCAGCGGCATCGAGCTGCTCGTTTCGCGCCCGCATTTGCTTTATGGATTTTTTTGTTTGATTCAAGACGAATGGCTCAGCCGCGACATTGTCGAATTTGCCAACGGGAAAATTCTCCACACCACATTTTTCAATATGCGCCCGCTGTACGATTTGTTTCTAACCCAACATGCCAGAACCGTGCGAAATTTTGATCGCGAGGAGTATTTCAAAACTTTGGCGCGATCCGGTTTTTCCCACGCCGAAGTGAACGGGCTCGCTTTTGCGGTGCCGATTGAAACCGGCCCCAAAGGCGAAGTCTATCCGCGCTTTTACACGTATTGTCCGGCGTTGGATCAGTTTGTCGCGAGCCGTTTAAACAAAGGCATTTATGCCGATGATTATCTGCAAGCCAATCTCAACAATTTGAAAACCAACGTCGAGCTGGCCGAGCGTTACGGATTGGCTTCCGGTCTCGTGTGCTTCGAGCCGCGCTCGGTGCCGGAGCAGCTCATTCAACGTTATCCGATGCTGCGGGGCGCGCGCGTCGATCATCCCATTCGCAGCTTCCAGCCGCGCTACAATCTTTCCATCGCTCACCCCGTCGTGCGCGAGCACTACGCCGAGATGATGGAGAATCTCATCAAAGTGGTGCCGGGTCTTGACTACATTTCAATTTGGTCGAATGACAGCGGCGCCGGCTTTGAATACACCAGCTCGCTTTACGCCGGCAGAAACGGCGGCGGTTACGTGATTCGCGAATGGAAGGGCGACAAGGAAATCGCCGAAGCTGCGGCGCACAATCTCGTTCGCTTTCTGCGCGTTTTGCGCGATGCCGGCCGCAAAGTCAATCCGAAATTCCGCACGCTCATTCGTTTGGAGCCGTTCACTGCGGAGCACGACTACATTTGGGAGCAGCTCGAAGATGGCGTCGACGTCGAAGTCTCGTCGCTGCAGACCAAAGGCTGGGGATTATCCTACAAACATCCCAAGTATGCCGAGGTGCCGGAAATTCACGGCATGAATGTTTACAGCCGCTTCGATCCCAAAGAAAAACCGCTGATGCAGGAATTGCAGCAGAAAGGCTCGCAAACCGATGTCGTGTTCACGCCGGGCATTTTGTGGAATCACGAGCCGCTCATCGGCATTCCGTTTCCATATCTGGTGTACGAGAAGCTGAATGATATGGCCGCGCAGGAGGTAAAAACGGTGTGCGCGCTGGGCGGCGCGACGCCGCTTGCTTTCGCGCCGTACAACATCAATCAGGAGTTGGTGCGCGCTTTTCAAATGGATCGCCAGCTCGATCTGAGCGCTTTTCTTCAACACCAGGCTGCTGAATGGGTTGGAGAAAAATTGGCGGGCGATCTCGTCAAAGTTTGGCGTCACGTCGACGAAGCTTTCCGCTCTTTCCCCATTCCGATTTGGATTTACGCCGCATGGAGCGTGTGGTATCGGCTTTTCGTGCGCCCGATCATTCCCAACATCGAGGCCATCTCTGAAGAAGATCGTGCCTATTACGAAAAATTTTTGCTCGCCACTTCACACAATCGCTGCCGCGTCGATTTTCGCTACGACGTCGGCTTCGATTTGGTGGAACCCTCGCGCGCGGCGCTGGCAGTCAAGCATATCGACGATGATCTTTTTCCCGAGATGAATGCGGCGATTGCTTTGATGGAGCAAATGCGTGCGCGCGCCACCAACGCAGCCGCCAAAGCCTGCTTGACAGATCAGTATGACCGTTTATGCGCTTTGCGCTGTTGGTTTAGAACGCAACGCCATGTCACGGCCTGGGTTGCCGGCGTCCACGGCTTTCTCGAATCCAAAGATGAAAAAGTCCGGCGTGATTGCAAAGCGCAACTGCGGCAAATGGTGCTGGACGAGATCGAAAATACCAAAGACTTGCTGCAATTGTGGGAAACCTCGACGACGAGCTGGATGATCATTTCCGCGGTTGGCGAAACCACGCTGATCTATTACAAAAATTTCAGCGAGCTGCTGCAACGTAAGATCGCGCTGATGACCGGACGCGAGAACGACGAGCCGTATGTCGATCCGGATTTTCAATGGCGCGTGCCGGGGTTCACGGCTTGAGCGTTTTGGGTTTGAACACGGATGACGCGGATTTTCACGGATATTATACTCCTTTGGGGTTGATTTTGTAATGTCATTCGAGCGTTTCTCAGCGAAGCAATCCTTTAAAAACCAAGTGATTGCTTCGGCAAAAAAGCGCCTCGCAATGACTGCAATTTTAACCCTAAACAAGTATCTTGACAATGTAAAGTTAGATTTCTAATGTCATTGCGAGCGCTTCTCAGCGAAGCAATCCTTTGAAAGCCCAGAGATTGCTTCGGCAAAAAACGCCTCGCAATGACTGCAATTTTAACCCTAAACAAGTATCTTGACAATGTTAAGTTAGATTTCTAATGTCATTGCGAGCGCTTCTCAGCGAAGCAATCCTTTGAAAGCCCAGAGATTGCTTCGGCAAAAAACGCCTCGCAATGACGGTAATTTTTAACT
>Ga0073934_10009023_pt1 | contig 12985 bp, 7 predicted proteins | sample LarsenN4metaG_FD_76834 | JGI IMG/M metagenome (GOLD analysis project Ga0073934, IMG submission 76834) | Hot spring sediment bacterial and archeal communities from British Columbia, Canada, to study Microbial Dark Matter (Phase II) - Larsen... ...
ACAACCGCAACCGCACCTCCGCCGAAATTCGCAGCCTTCTCACCAAGAACGGCGGCTCCATGGCCGGCAGCGGGGCCGTAAGCCGCTTGTTCCATCGCAAGGGTCAGATCATCGTCCCCCGCGATGCCGCGAGCGAGGACACGCTGATGGAACTCGCCCTCGAGGCGGGGGCCGAGGACTTCAAAGCGGACGAAGACGGCTACGAGATCATCACGGCCCCGGCCCAATTCGAGACCGTCCACAAGGCCATCGAGGCCAAAGGCATCAAGCCGGCCCTGGCCGAAGTAACCGAGATTCCCTCTCTGACCGTGCCGTTAACCGATGCCGCCGCCGTGGCTGCCGTCAACCGCCTCATCGAGGCTCTCGAGGACCACGACGACGTCAAGGAGGTCTATCATAACGCCGAGTTCCCCTCGGCATGATCTCGCCCGCCGCCCACTTGGCCTCCCGCGTGTTGGCCAGGCTGGCCGTCCTCATCGCACGGCGCCGCCGGTGGTTCATCTATCCCCAACTCTTGCTGGCCGCCCTTTGCGTGGCCTACACCATCCGGTATCTCGAGTTCGACATGACCCGGGACAACCTGGTGGGTGGCGACAAAAAATACCACCAGAACTTCCTTAAATTTCGAAAGGAGTTTCCGCTGCAGGACGAAATCGTCGTCGTGGTTGAAAGTGAGAATCAGGAGAAAAACCGCCAATTTGTCGAACGGCTGGGGGCCCGCCTGGAAACGGCGACGAACCTTTTCTCGGACGTAGTGTACAAAGGCGACTTGAAGTTGCTCGGCCCGAAGGCGCTGCTCTTTGTCCCGGAACCCAGCCTGCGGGAACTTCTTCAAACCCTTGAAAACAGCCGTCCCTTCATTCAGCAGTTCAGCCGTGCCGCCAGCCTTGAGAGCCTGCTGGCCCTTGTCAACAATCAGTTCCTCAACGCCCGGCGGGAAGACAACGCCGAGAACCGGGCTATGGCCGATGCCTTGCCCGCCCTCGAACGCATCCTGCTTCAGGCTGCATCCAGCCTCAAACGCGGAGGCAACCCGCCCTCTCCCGGCATCGAAGCCCTTTTCAACGGTGGTGAGGAAGCCGAAAACGAAATGTACGTCACCTTCGCCAGGGGCCGCATCTACCTGGTTACGGCACGTGCCTTGTCCAGTGACCTGGCGGGCGACGCCATTGGTCATCTGCGCAAGCTCATCGAAGTCACCCAGAAAGAAGTGCCAGGTGTCAATGTTGGCGTCACTGGCGAGCCGGTGCTGGAAATTGACGAGATGCTCCAATCGCAACAAGACACCTCGCTGGCCACCGCCATCTCCCTCGTTCTCGTGGCCCTCGTGTTCATTTACGGCTACCACTCGACGGGCCGCCCTCTGAAGGCCACGTTTTGTCTGCTCATCGGCCTGGCTTATACCATGGCCTTCACCACAGCCACCGTGGGCCACCTGAACATCCTGACTATCACCTTTGCCCCGATCCTCATTGGTCTGGCCATTGACTTTGGCATTCACCTGATCTCCCGCTACGAAGAGGAAATCCGGCACGGCAAGTCCGAAGCCGAGGCCCTGGAAAAAGCCCTTGTTTATACCGGCCTGGGAATCACCACCGGCTGCTTGACCACCGCCGGCGCGTTTCTGGCCATGTTTGTTACCAACTTCAAGGGCATCCAGGAAATGGGCATCATCTGTGGCGGTGGTTTGCTCCTCTCCCTCGTGCCAATGATGACCATGCTGCCGGCGCTTCTTCTCACCGGCCGCCAGAACATCATTGATCACGCCCTGGGCGTGGCCCTGGAACGGCGCGAACGCATTGAGCGCCTCTGGCTTGGTCGCCCTCGGATGGTGCTTGCGATCACCATCGCCGCCTCCCTCGCCGCCGCCTACGCCGCGCGCACCGTCTATTTCGATTACAATCTCCTCAACATGCAGAGCAAGGGCCTGCCGGCCGTCGAGTACGAGCAGGTCCTGATTAACTCGGCCAATAAATCCGTTCTCTTTGGTGCCAGCCTGGCCGACTCATTCCATGAGGCGCTCATCCTCGAAAGGCGCTTTCGCGCTTTGCCGTCGGTGGCCTCCGCTGACCTCGGGGGGATTGACAACCTCAGCACCTACCTGACCGAAGACCAAACCGGCAAACTCGCTCTCGTCAAACAGATCAGGCAAGTCGCCCGGGCGATCCCACTGCCTCCGCCCGACGCCCCTCCGGCCAACCCCAGGGAACTGTCCCGCCAGCTCTGGACTCTCTATGGGTTCCTCACGTTGGCTGTGGCTTCAGTTCAGGATGAGGACCCGCAACTTCGTGCGCGACTGATCTCCCTGCGCGACGCAGTCAGCGAACTGCGCGCACAAATGCTCGCCTTCGAGAGCAACTACGTCTCAACCCAGTTGACCGCATTCCAACAGGCGCTCTTCCGCGATTTGCGCTCCACCTTCGAAGCCATGCAGAACCAGGACGCCGAAAGTCGCCTTACAGCCTCGGACCTTCCAGAGACCCTGCGTAAAAGGTTCCTCGGCGTCAGCGGTAAATACCTGGTGCAAGTCTATCCCAGGAAAGACGTCTGGCAGCGAGAAAACCAGCGGGAATTTGTGCACGAGCTGCGCCAGGTGGATGAGAACGTTACCGGCACCCCCGTGCAATTGCTGGAGTACACCACACTCCTGAAAAACAGCTACGAACGCGCAGCCCTCTACTCTTTAATTGCCATCAGTCTTCTGGTCTTCATTCACTTCCGCAGTCTCCGCAGCGTGGCCCTGGCTCTGCTCCCGGTGGGCATGGGCACCCTCTGGATGACAGGGCTCATGGGACTCCTGGGCATCCCATTCAACCCGGCCAACATCATGACTCTTCCCCTGGTCATTGGTGTGGGCGTGACCAATGGTATCCATATCCTCAACCGCTATGCCGAGGAGGGCCGCCCCAGCATTCTGGCGAAGAGCACCGGTAAAGCCGTCCTGGTATCCGGGTTGACCACGATCGCCGGTTTCGGAAGCCTCATCCTCGCAAAACATCAGGGCATCTCCAGCCTCGGGTTGGTCATGGCGGTTGGCACGGCCACCTGCATGTTCGCCGGCCTGACCGTTCTTCCAGCAATCCTGAATCTCGGTGGCGGCTTCCTGTGGAGAGAAAAAAGAACCCAGGGGTGACAACGCACCATCACCCGCTGGGTCGGGAGGAACCGAGGTCCTAATTGTTCTCTTGCCCGCACTTTCCGTAAAATGAGTGCCGAAGTCAATCGAAAAATGGGTTGGACACAAAACTATATCGTTAACCGAAGCGTTAATCCTCTTTAACGCCAAACATGCCGGTCCTTTGCTACGCATCTGTCCAACTCCACCGGTCTGTTGCTCGAAAACCCGCAGGATAATCGTAGTCATAAAGACCGATTAAAAAGCAACTTACCACTAATCGCGTTCAAGGAAAACCGGCTGTATTCGGAGCGAGTTCTCCACCTCCGCATCAAATTCCTTTGCATTGGGCCTTTCCTGGACTCGGACCTCGCTTGGGAAGCCCGAAATCACCTTCGTCTTCGGAAGCAACTCTACCCCTGTGAACTCGGCAAGAAGGAACTTCAGCCCGCCTCTGGTTGCAATCACAACATATTGACTGGGAATATATTAATATCGAGGCCGGGAATAATAAAACCCCCGATCGGAGAATCCGCGGCGCAACCGGCTTGCCACTCTCCAGATCGCATGAAGCCTGTTCGTTCGGTGGGTTCCGATTGGACGGAAAGCCCCTCGCTCTGATCCAGCTCCCTGCAAAAAAGAGCCCCTCCCCGGGCCGCAAAGCCCCGGGAGGGGCGCAAGAATTACCGATAATCTATGGGATCCGTATTCGGTAGAAACGCTCCGTCTGTGTGGCCGGTTCGGCGATGGTAACCACTCCGCCCGTGCCGGGGATGGTTCGCAGCGTGTTCCACTGGGCTTCCGTCAAGGCGTCCTTGTATTGGAGTTCATAGTTGCACCCCGCAGCGGAGGGGAACTGGAACTCTATCTGCGAGGGCGGCCCCGCGATGTGCCGGACGTTGCTGATGGTCACCGCCTCGCATTGCCCGGCGAGCTGGAAGTTGGCGAACGTAGCGGTGGCGCTCTGGGCGTTGTCGTGCGCCGTCACCGCCAGCCCCACCAACACCGATGGTGGATAAGTCACCGTGACCTGATTGAATTGAATCCAATCCACACCATTGCTGCTGCGGTACGCGGTAAACACATCCCCAATCCGGGTGATGCGCAGGTGGGCATTCGGGATGTCTGCCGGGCTGTAGGTGTTATTAGGGGACCAAGGACCTGTCAGCCCATTCGCGTTGGTCCTCATGCCCGCCTCGATCAGATTCCGTCCCGGTGGCAGGGGATTCACGCTGATGTGGAGCGTGCGGCTGCCGGCATCCAGCCCTTCCCGGACCATGAGCAAGGCTTTGGCGATCGCGTTGGCGCCGCGCAGATCCTGCACCTGCACACGGGCATCGAAGTCGCCACTGACATCCCGGAAGAGGAAATGCCCATGGTCATTGGTGCCCCAGATGTCCGACCCGCCGCCCGTGACCCGGACGATCGGGTTGGTGCAACTGAAGTGCGAGCCGGCCAGCACGGGATCCAGGCCGCCTTGGCCAAGATCCGCCGTCGCGAATCCAAGGAAATTCCCGTTGGCCGTCAACCCCTGAACCGAGTTCTGCTTGAGATCCTGCATGTCGGCGCTCACGGTAAAGGCTCCGCTTAGAGGCTGCTGGGCATCCAAACGAAGCAAGACGGACTTGCCATCCGGCTGTAACGTCGCGGACAGGACTCCGGATGCTCCCGCGGCCGCCTGCACTCCGTAGTTCACCGCATCCGCCGCCGCCGCAGGGTCCAGCAGTTCGTCAAAACAAAGGCCAATCGTCAGACCGTCATAACTGGCCGCCGAAACCAGAACCGGAGGCACGTTGTCAGGCAGCACCGTCAGGCGCGCAGTGGCGCTGGTCTCCGTTCCGGCATAGTTGGCCACGACCACGTGATACGTGCCGTCGTCCGACAGTTGGGCCAGCGGGATGCTCAGGGTGCTGGCGGTCTGTCCCGCCAACTCCACGCCATCCTTGTACCACTGGTAAGAAATCGGCCTGCTCCCGGCGCTGATCACCACCGAAAGCGTGACCGAGCGGTTCTCGAGCACCGTGGCAGGCTGCGGATTGGTGCCGATGACGATCGGCACCGGGATGGCCGGGTAGATGTCAATAAAGTTGATCTTGTTGTTCGCCGCCGATGGTCCGCTGTTCACGGTCAGCCGCCCGTCACGAACGATCACGTAGTCGGCGAACTCCCCGAAGTTGGCCCCGGCCACCGGCACATAGGTGTCGGTCTGCACGCCCTCGATGTCGAATTGGAACGTGCTGTCCACCGCTGTGATGTCGCCTGCGACCAGGTGTACGAAGTAGTAACCGTTTGGAATCTCGATCTCCCAGGTCGCGCCGGCGCTGGGCACTCCGCCCGCCGACTTCATCAGGTGATTGAAGGTGTCATAACGCAAGTCCGGCGAGCCGGTGTTCTGACGAAATCGCGCGTCCACCGTGATGTTGGTCCCGCCGGGCGTGGACCACCCGTAGAACAAACCGTTCCCGCGGTCGCCAAACAACTCCCCGATGTCCTGAACGTATCCCGGGGGCACCGGGGCGGCGCTGTTGGCGAAGTTGACGTTCCAGCCCGAAGCGGGCGTCGTGTTGCTGGCCACCGCCGAATAGGGGGAAAGCCCCGCGGCATTGGCGGCCTGGATGCGGTAGAAGGTCGTGCTGCCAGGCGTCAGCCCGGTGTCCAGGTGGAAACGATTGGTTAGCTCCACGGTGGCCAGAGCCGTGAATGTCTCGCCATCGGTGGATTTCTCAATGAGGAACTGCGTCACCACCGGATTGGCCAGGCTCCACCTGAGCTGGTTGACCGTGGTGGCCCAGGTCGTCACGGTCAGGCTTGGGGCGCCCGGTAGCGTCACCCCCGCTGCTTCGAGGGACTGGCCGCTGAGTCCTCCACCCTGCCATGCCCCAAGAACGACGTAGTAATAACGCGTGCCTTCAGCCAGCCCCATATCGGTGTAAGTGGTCCCGGCAATGCCGGTGGCGACCGGGGTGTAAGGCCCGCCGCTCACGCTGGCCCGAAGCACATTGTAGCTGGCAGCCCCTGCCAGCGCATCCCAACTCACTACGATCTGGCCAGCCCCGCCGGCCGCCTGCACATTTTGCGGCGCGGCCTGCGGCTGGCCAATGGCCTGAGCAGAGTCGGGGCTTTCCCCGATGCCGTTCACCGCCGACACGACATAGACGTAAGTCCCTCCGTTGACCGCCGTGAGATCCACATAGGTCGTGGAGGTTGTCGTGGCAATGGTCACAAACGGATCCCCCGGAATATCCTGCCGCTTGATATTGTAGGAGGCGGCTCCTGCAGCCGCTGCCCAGGTCAAGGTGACACGGTTGTCTCCGCTGACCGCGACCAGATTGGTGGGGGTCGAGGGGGGATCCGCGGCCGCGACGACCACGCCATACATGTTCCGTCCGGCATTGTCCGCCTGCTTGAGTTGAAACGTACCCGCGGGGAAGGTCTTCGAATACACGGAAAACCATTGGTTGATGCTGCCATCGACGCTTTCATCAATGCCAACTTCGTCCGGTACCGACATGCTCCCTAAACGGTTGACCCCGGTGATCACAGGCGTCCAGCCCTCGTCCAGCACCCACTGCATGTGGGTGGGGTCGAAGGTGGGAGGATTAGCGTTGGCACCATCGCTCAGCCGGTTGTCAATTAAGAGATAGACCCGGACGCCAGACGACACCGTGACGTCCAGTCGCAGACTGGCGTTGTCCCGGTTGTCATTGCGAATCATGATATACTCCTGGCCGTTGAGGTAGGAGGGAATCAATACCGTGCCGGAGGCGTTGGTGTAGGCATGCACGCGATCGGCCATGGATTTGGCCAGGACTCCAAACAACGGCACGGTGTAGGTGCCGATGTTGGGGCCAGTGAATGTCTGACCGGTGAATTGGGCCGTGGGGGGACCATCCCCCCCGGTTTCGACCACCTGTGTGATAATTGGCAGGGCTTGAACGGACGGCGCGCCCCATATCACTGCGCCAAAGAATACGAGGGCTTTGAAATATGATGTGACGTGACTCTTCATACTCGTTCCGGGTTGCTGGATTGGTTATAGCTAGCTTGTAGGCTTTTCCAACCAGACTCAAGTTAAATCTCGCGATTAAGCCTTGTTGCTGATCCGTCCCAAAGGCACTCTCAGTCCTATGCTGCCTGACCGTCAGGGCTCGTTTCGTCTATTCCGCTACGCCGGGATAGATGTGTTTCTCCACTGGTCCTGGTTTCTGGTGGCTGTTTTCGAAGTCAGCTATCGCTCGCGCTACTACACCTCGGCCTTGTGGAACACCCTGGAATATTTGTCCCTGTTCCTGATCGTCATGCTGCATGAGTTTGGCCATGCTCTGGCCTGCCGGCAGGTGGGAGGAAGAGCGGACCAGATCGTGCTCTGGCCTCTGGGCGGCGTGGCCTACGTGGCGCCGCCGCAGCGGCCCGGGGCGACGTTGTGGAGCATCGCCGCCGGCCCGCTGGTGAACGTGGCGCTGTTGCCCATCCTCGGCGGACTTTGGTTGCTGGCCAATCAGGGCGCCTGGGCGCAGACCATGCCCAACGCCCATGCATTCGTCACCGCGCTCTGCTACATCAATGTGCTTTTGCTGGTCTTCAACCTGCTGCCCATTTATCCACTGGATGGGGGCCAGATCCTGCGGTCGCTCTTGTGGTACGCGTTGGGCCGAGGACGAAGTCTCCTGGTGGCCAGCATGATCGGGCTGGCGGGCTCGGCAGCCCTCGTGGGGCTGGCCGCGTGGATGCGCTCCATCTGGATCGGCATCATGGCCGCGTTCATCCTGATGAACTCCTGGCGCGCCTGGCAGATGGCCCGGTCGCTGGTTCGCGAAGAGCAGATTCTCCGCCGGGACGGGATGTCGTGTCCCGCTTGTGGCGCCTCGCCACCGAAAGGAGATTTCTGGCTGTGCTCCAATTGTCAGACGCGCTTCGACACGTTCCAGACGCTCGGGACGTGCCCCCGCTGCGGAGACAGTTTTCCCATCACAACCTGCCCGGCGTGCGGCGCGACCCATCGGATGACAGAGTGGCAGACCCGGCGCTGAAGCCCGGGCCCTTGCCTAAATCCTCGCAGCGCGGCGGACGAAGGCTCCCGAGCGCCACTCCTTCTCACGCCGGCTGGACACCAGGCGCCACCCGAGCGCCTCGTAGGCGGCGCGAACTTCGGGGAATTGGCGATCCAGGATCCCGGCCAGCACGAGGCGTCCGCCGGGACGGACCTGAGCGGCAATGCGGTGGCGCGCGGCGATCAGGAGATCAAACATCAGGTTGGCGCAGACCAGGTCGTATTGGAGGACGGGACGCAACGGCAGGCGCCGCACGTCGGCCTGGCGCCAGCGCACCCGGACCCCATTGCGCGCACCGTTTGCCCGGGCCACACGCACCGCGTCCGGATCGAAATCGAACCCTGCCACCGGGTGGCACCCCAGCCTGGCGGCGGCGATGGCCAGAATGCCCGATCCGCAACCGACATCGAGCATGGAAACAGGACCGCCACGCCGGGCGGCCGCTGCCACTTCTCGCAGGCAGAAGCCCGTGGTGGGGTGTTGCCCGGTGCCAAAGCTCAGGCCGGGATCCAGGATTACCACCGTCTGCCCCGGCCGCGGTTTCCGTCGGCTCCAACCGGGTTGCACCACCAGCCGGGGGCCGAATTCCATCGGCTTGAAATGCCGTTTCCACGATTCCGCCCAGTTTTCCGGGCGCATCGAACGAATGCTGATCCGGCCAGAGCCCACGGCCAGGCCGGCGGCCTGCGCGCGTTGAAGCAGAGCCTTGATCGCAGACCGCTGCGGCGCGCTCGGGTGCCGCCGTTTCTCGAGGAAGAGACTCACGGTGACCACGCCGCGCTCCAGGTCGGCGCAGGCGGTCGCGGGCGTCTGGAAAGCCTCGCTCAGGAGCTGCTGCAGCGCCTCTTCCGCCTCGTCCGAGGTCTCCACGGCGATGTGCCAGAGAGGGCCGGTTTTCATGGTGCGAACCATGCCTGCCCTACGGGCCGGGGTTCGGGCGTGGCAGTGCGAGACTTCAAACCGCGGCGTGCGTTCATGGCAGATCGCGCCAGGGGGTGAAGTTGAGGAGTTGCACCTCGATCCGGTGAGGTTGGATCTCCACCCAGGTGATGCTGGCGTAATCCACCTCGAAACAGGCCATGCGCGCCAGGGGCAGATCCAGGAGCACGGAGAGAATCACACGGATCACACCTCCGTGGCAGACCACGGCCACCGACTTGCCCTCCTGGCCGGACAGCATTCGGAGGACGCAGGGAGCGATGCGCGCCCGCAGATCGTTGGCATTTTCGCCGTTGGGGATGCTCCCGCGCTCGATGTAGTCGAGCCACTGGTAAGCATGGGCCCCGAAGCGCTCGCGGACCTGCAGGAAGTTCAGGCCGGTCCAGTCCCCAAAATCCACCTCGCGCAGTTCATCAAGGGTCGTAGGCCGGGTGCGGCGGTGTTCCAGCAGGGGCGCGAGGGTTTGTTGCGCCCGCTTCATGGGGCTGGCGAAGATGGCGTCGAACTTGTGCCCGCGAAGATGCTCGGCGGTGCGGCGGGCCTGCTCAAGGCCGCGCGGCGAGAGGTTCATGTCTATGCGGCCGCCGAACACCCGGTGGTAACCGGTTTCCACTTCGCCGTGGCGGATGAGGAAGAGGTGCGTGGCCAGTTCGGCCGGGTTGAGACTCGACGGGGGCGAGGTGGGTGTGGGATGAGGCTGAGACCTGGACATGGCGTGGCTCAGACAAGGGCCGCCCGTTGGAGCGCCAGGAGACGCTGGATGCCAGTCCGGCCCAGGGCCAGCATGGCCGACAACTGTTCCTCCGTGAACGTGGCCTCCTCGCCCGTTCCTTGCAGTTCGATGAACTCGCCCGCGCTGTTCATCACCAGATTCAGGTCCACCGCCGCCGCCGCGTCCTCCTCGTAACACAGGTCGAGCAGGGGCTGGCCATGGACGATGCCTACGCTCACGCCGGCTACGGCGTGGCGCACGGGGTCTTCCTTGAGCACGCCCGAGGCCAACAAGGCGCGCACGGCCTGGACCAGTGCCACGTAGGCCCCGGTGATGGAGGCGGTGCGCGTGCCGCCATCGGCCTGAAGGACATCGCAGTCCACCCACACGGTGCGGGGGCCGAGTTTTTCCAGATCGAGCGCCGCACGCATGGCGCGTCCGATCAAGCGCTGAATCTCCTGGGAGCGTCCGTCAATTCTGCCCTTGGAAATGTCGCGTGGTTTGCGCTGCTGGGTGGAGTAGGGCAGCATGGAGTACTCCGCGGTGATCCACCCCCCGCTCACACCCTGGTCTTTCATCCAGCGTGGCACGCTCTCCTCGATGGTGACCCCGCAGATCACGCGGGTCTGCCCCCACTCAATGAGGGTGGACCCGGCGGCATAGGGGGCGATTCGGTTTTGAAAGTGAATCGGACGCAGCGCGTCCGGCGCGCGACCATCGGGGCGCGCCAGCATGGTGGGTGTGGATGATTCCGCGAGCATATCCAGGCGCGGCCGATGCTACGCGTGCCGGAACACGCGGGCAATGCCGAAGAATACTCATTCTGCGCGTGTCCCGCCGCGGTGCTTCGCAGCGGGAGGCGGGGCGGCTGTCCGCAAAGGCGTCTCTTACGGGCGACGGTAATGGACCCCCAGTTGTTCAAGGCGTTTCAGATGGGGCGCGAGACGTTCGAGGAAATCGGTCAGGTTCTTCCCCGCCGCCGGCGACCACGCCACCTCGCTCAGGGCCACTGCCCGCGGGAACGCGAAGTACTCGACGTCCTGCGGTCTGCGCAGGTATTCGGTCCAGAGGTTTCCCTGCACACCCAGGATCCGGGAATGGCTCGACGCCGGCAATTCGGGGGGCACCGGTTCAAAGCCATAGACGGTCTCAAGCGGAATGAACCCGCCAATGCACTCCGGCTCGTTGGGGCCGCGGGCCTGGGCGTAATCAAAGTAGCAATGCGTGGTGGGCGACATCACGACGTCATGGCCTGCCCTGGCCGCGGCCAGACCTCCGGCCATGCCCCGCCAGGACATGACGGCGGTGGCGGGACCAAGGCCGCCCTCGAGAATCTCGTCCCAGCCGATCAAGCGCCGGCCCTGACGGGCAAGAACGTGTTCCAGGCGCAGGTTAAGCCAGCTCTGTAATTGGGCCTCGTTTTTCAAGCCCTCGGCCTGGATGCGCGCCTGGCATTTGGGACAGGTTTTCCAGCGGTCGCGTGGGGCCTCATCCCCTCCGATGTGAATGAAAGGGCTGGGGAAAATCTCGACCACCTCCCGCAGCACGTCTTCGACAAAAGCCACCGCCCGGTCGTTGCCGGCGCATAAGATGTCCGCTTCGATGCCCCAACGGGTGCGGACCTGGAACGGACCGCCCTTGCAGGACAACTCCGGGTATGCGGCCAGGGCGGCGGTAAAGTGCCCGGGGATCTCGATCTCCGGCACCAGCGTGATATGACGCTGGCGGGCATACTCAACCAGGTCACGCATTTCGCGCTGGGAGTAATAGAACGGGCCGTAAGGCACGCCGTCTCCTTCGGAGGGCTGACCCGGGCGGGGGGACTCTTTGCGCAACGATCCCACCTGGGTCAGACGAGGGTATTTCTTGATCTCGAGGCGCCATCCCTGGTCGTCGGTGAGGTGAAGTTGAAGCGAGTTGAATTTATGGAGCGCCGCCACATCCATGAGTTTGCGAATGAACTCGGGGGGCATGTAGTGCCGGGCCACGTCGAGCAGCAGTCCCCGCCAGGCGAAACGCGGACGGTCTTCAATCTCCACGCACGCCGCCCGCCACGCGATCGGGCGGGAGGCACGCAATCCGAGGGATTCCGGCGGAAGCAGTTGACGGAAGGTGATCCCGCCATAAAACAACCCGGCGGGGGCCGCAGCGCGGATGTCCACCCGGTTGGATGTAACCGAGAGCCGGTAACCCTCTGGTCCCAGCCGTGCCGCCAGCGCAGGGTCAAGCCACAGAGCGAGACAATCCCGGCTGGGGTTTGCACGCGCCGTGCGCAGGGGATGTCCTGTGGAGGCGCGCAGAGCTTCGGCCAGTTTCCTGGCCTCGAGGACGGCATCGCCTCGGGCGGCGATGACGGTGCCCGGGCCGATCTCGAACGTTCCAGCGCGCCATTCCAGGCGAACAGGCCGGGGAATGAGAGCGGGTTTGTCATGGGTTTCCAGCGCGGCGGCCATGCGGGCGGCCGCCGCCAGGCAAAGCGCTGTGCTGAGCAAGAGGGATTTCATGGCGGCCTTCTGGGCGAAGGAATCCTAGCGGACACGCAGTCCTTTGGCCGCCGCCACAAAATCTCTCATGCGCGTGAGATCCTTGCGCCCCGGCGACGACTCGACGCCGCTGGAGACGTCCACGCCGTACGGTCGCACTTTGGCTACCGCCTGGGCCACATTTTCGGGCGTCAACCCTCCCGCCAGGATGACCGGGCGGCCGAGTCGGACGACCTGAACGGCCAGTTCCCAGTTAAACCGTGCGCCGGTGCCCCCGCGCACGCCGGGCACATAGCTGTCCAGCAACCAGGCCGCGGTGCGGTAAGCCAGCAGACCCGTGAGCGACTCGGCGTCGCGGACCCGAAAAGCCTTGATCACAGGGCATCCCAATCCGGTGCACTCGGCGGGTGTCTCCTCGCCATGGAGTTGCAGGGTGTCCAGACCGGCCGTCCGGGCGGTTTCGCGGAGAAGGGGAGCCCGGGCGTTGACAAACACGCCGACCCTGCTGACGAAGGGGGGCAGTTCGCGAATGATCGCGGCGGCTTGTGCCGCCGTCACCGCCCGCGGGCTGGAGGGGTGGAACATGAATCCCAGGGCATCCGCCCCCGCCTCGACCGCGCCCAGGGCATCGGCGACGGAGGTGATGCCACATATTTTAACCCGCACGTTCATAACAGCGATTTTG